>Ga0194055_10003192_pt1 | contig 12705 bp, 9 predicted proteins | sample SepL449m_MetaG_FD_155482 | JGI IMG/M metagenome (GOLD analysis project Ga0194055, IMG submission 155482) | Anoxic zone freshwater microbial communities from boreal shield lake in IISD Experimental Lakes Area, Ontario, Canada - Sep2016-L442-9m | ecosystem: Environmental > Aquatic > Freshwater >... | reverse complement strand
CTCACGTGCCAACTCCGGCGGAATTTCTCTTGAGGACGACATGCCGATGAATCTTGCAAATTCCTCGAAGTGCGCGAAGATCGATTCTCGAGTTCGGGGTGTGAACGGTTACACCACCATTCACCTCCCGAGCCATCGATTTCACCTGGGATCAGGAAATATTGTTTCGCTCGTTCAGCCGGGGAAATCCAATTTGTCCCGGCTGCGACTGCGACTGCTTTGCATTGAGCAAAAAACGACTTGGCACAAGCGAGCGTCACACCAGCCCGATGGACAAGTCGAATCGTACACCACAACCAAAGAGACCATTCTTCATCAGCAAACGCTGGTTGAGGTGACCGACCTGCATGTGGACGAGGGTGCCGAGTGGGAGAAGATGGAATCGTTCTCGATCCCCACAGATGCCCATCCTTCGCGCGAAGGCAATTCGACAAGCATCGAATGGCGTCTGGAGCTATCGGGGAAAAGCCTCAGATTTTTGAGTTTTCTGCATTCGTTTGAAATTCAGGTCTGCCCATAATCTTCATTGGTGGTTGTCACCAAATTCGCGGTGGAAACCGGCCCGAAGCACCTCTGCTGCTCTACCGATTTGCTTTAGAAACGCAGAGAGCGCGGAGAACACAGAGTTCAGGATCGCGGCCGCCTTTTCCAGTCTTCCCTCTGCGATCTCCGCGCCCTCCGCGTTTCTAATCATTCTTGTCGGCCGAAATCAGTCCGAGCAGTTCCGGCGAGGTGCAGCAGGATCGGCGGGGTGGCCCAGACGCTGCTTCAGCGTCTGGGTTCACAAGAGGAACGTGGGGCAGGCATACTGCAATTCTGCCTCTCGTAAACCCAGACGTCCAAAGCGACGTCTGGGCCACCCCGCGCGACAATATAGAAAATCCGCGAATCGTCCGGGAAGGAGCCGATTCTAGCGTCGGGGCGATCCTGCAGAATCTGCTCCTTTTGCTCGTGTGTCACGGGGACAAGCACGGAATCTCGTAGGTCAAAACTCCGAGAGGCGATAACCTTGTTTCCAGGCTCAGGAATGTCTGGTCCCTCAAGAAATCGCTCGTATCCGCCCTCTGCGATCACCCACCGATTCCGCACTGCATCGTGACGGGATGCTGCTCCTAAGAATACCGACCTGAGTACTTCAAGCGTCGTGCGAACGATTGTACGCGTATTCAAATCCACTTTAGGTTTTCCCCGGTTGGTTGATCGTCCTCGCCAAGTGCGTAATCCGATATACTATCTGGACTACATGCTATCCAGTTGGCAGAGTGGGGCCGTCTGTACTGCCGGTCTTCAGCAATCTTAACGTCAGTAGAGCCTTTCTGGGGCCACTGTCCTACAACTGTGACGTATCCTGACGGTCGTGGGTTGTCGTACGACCATGGAACCACCGAGATGCCATCTGTCGTGTGGGCCGTCTGATCGATGACCGCTTCGAGGAAAGTCCCCTGATCGATTTCGGCGTTACGATACTTTCCTGGTCTCAGCAGGAATCAACCGCGCCTTGGTGTGTCCGATTCACGACAGTAGAATGCCGTTTCCCCGGGTTCCCGTCATCGATTGCAAATCCAGGCCCGGGTTCAACGTTGATCCCCATAGAACCGTGATTCACCCATGAATACTGAAGCTGTTCTCGAAGACCTGCGATCTCGTATTGAAGCGGGATATCCGATGCTGTTCCTGCAGACGTGGGAGGAATCGCGCTGGGAACGGAAACTGGCTGATCTGGCCCTGGAAATCGAGCGAGGTCTTGTCACGTGGACGATCACTGCTGGTCTGGTACCACCCCTCACGAGTGGCAACTCCGAGCCCTCCGCATGGGAATTGCTGATTCAGATCGGTGAATATCCGGCGGGGCATGTCTTCCTGGTCAAAGACTTCCACGCCTGGATCAACGATCCTGTGATACTGCGACGTCTTCGCGATCTGATCCCGGAACTTGTTTCGCAGCAGAAGACGCTCATTTTCCTCGGTCCTGTCGCGGAAATCCCGTTTGATCTCGTCAAAGACAGCGTGCGGATCGAACTGCCAATTCCGGACTACGAAGATCTGCGAGCAGAATTTGATGCGGTTTTGACCGATCGTCGCCAGACAGACGAAGTCGATCTGAACCTGAGCAGTGATGATGAAGATAAACTCATCAAGGCCGTGATGGGACTGACGACTCAGGAGGCTCGCAAAGCCTGGCGACGAGCCTTGCATGGGCGTTCGCAACTGGACGATAACGTTTTCACAACGTTGATCTCTGAAAAACGAACCTTGGCGTCCGGGTCGGATCTGCTGGAGTTCTATGATCTGGAGGAAGGGGTCGGTGACATCGGAGGCCTTGATTCACTCAAGGAATGGATGTCACGCCGTGCAGAAGCCTATTCGCCCCGTGCTCGGGAACAGGGAATTCCACTCCCCAAGGGGATGTTGCTGCTGGGTGTTCAGGGTTGCGGCAAAAGTCTGACGGCACGGGCCACGGCGAGGCTGCTGAGTTTCCCGCTGATTCGGCTTGATATCGCCAATCTGCTGGGGAGTGCCCGCGGGGAATCCGAAAAGAACATGCGCAGTGCGCTCAACCTTGTCGAATCGATTGCTCCCGCTGTGCTGTGGCTCGACGAAATCGAAAAAGGATTCGCAGGTGTTGAGACCGACGGCAGTGGAGGGGGGGATGCCACCATGACGCGTCTGGTCGGCAGCTTCCTGACCTGGATGAGCGAAATACAGAAGCCCGTGTTTGTCATTGCCACGGCCAACTCGGTGCAGAATCTGCCGCCTGAAATGCTGCGTCGCGGCCGGTTCGACGAATTGTTCTTCGTCGATCTGCCAAACTTCGAAGAACGCAAGCATATCCTGGGGATTCACCTGAAAAAGCGGGGCTGGAAGCCCGAACAGTTTGATGTCGAAGACCTGGCCACTCGTTCCGAAGGATTCAGCGGTGCCGAACTCGAACAGATCGTGATCACGGCAATGATCGACGCGTTCGGGCAGGGGCATATTCTGCAGCACGACGATCTGGAACGAGCCTGGCGTTCCACGGTGCCGTTGTCTGTCACCATGGAAGACAAGATCTTCGAATTGCGGAACTGGGCTCAGGATCGCTGCCGCCGCGCGACATCGGACAGCAGAGTGACCTCCATGCTGGAAACAGAGGCTCGCCATGAATCGCTGCAGATTCCTGATGATGATGACGACGCTCCGCTGCCCGCCTGGGCACAACTCGCTCATTCCGGCCAATTGAAAGCCGCCTTGGTGGAATTCGTCCGAGCGGATGGTGATGTCCTGTTTCCCACACTCGTGGAAGCGATGGCTCCGTACATGGAGGCGACCGGAGACCAAGGACTGGCGGCTCGCGCCAATCCCAATACGGTGGTCTGGGCGGGAATGAGTCAACCCCTGTGCGAACTGATCGGCGAACTGATCTCGTCCAAGCGGTTATACATTCATCCCACCGATATTGAACGATATAAGCAGATCCAGAAGGGATTGCGATTGCCGGTTTTGAAGGAGCCGACCGACAATCGAATTCCACGAGCAGCCTGGCTGCCGAGTTCACTCCGCTGTGCACCTCATCCCGTCCACGCGGCCCGCCTGGCACGGGTTGGGCGAATGAAACTGGCCGGTGGTTGAACAGGTCCGTCAGCGATGTGGCACGGGTATCTTACCCGTGCCTGACTCGATATTTGTCGCTGAATCCGCGAGGGATAGTCGTGGTTCGCTCTGCGAACCAACGCTTCTTTGATAGGTGAGAGGTTCAGAGCCTATCCGCCTGGGTGGCGGGGTCTGACCAACGGGAAGGCCCCGAAACAGAGTGCACGCTCAAACTTTCAGGGCCATCCGCTTCGCTCCTGACCCTGCCACCCCGCCGAATAAATTCACAGCCTATCCGCGAACCAACGCTTCTTAATCGACTGCGTTCTGAGGACGAGGCGAGTATCTCAGTCGCAACAATCAAAAAATGCGGCGTTGGTTTGCGGAGCAAACCACGACTATCTGAACCCGTTTCCCAGCGATTGCCCTGCAAAAACCCCGCCGACAAATCAACGATTGTCGATGACTGTCGTGCCCAATCGTGGTAGTATTCGGCCTGCGCAATCGTGACCCGTGGCGGGAATTCAGACATGTCGAGTCGATGTTTCCTGATTCTGCTTTTGACAGGAATATTTGTCGGGGCAGGGGATTGGTGTCGAGCCGAGTCCCTCGATCCAACGATGGGACCGCTTTCGAACAGCATCCCGCGACCATCCTCGATCAGTTTTTCCCGCGATGTTGTTCCGGCGCTGACTCGAGCTGGATGTAATGCCGGGGTCTGTCACGGATCGTTTCAGGGCAGGGGGGGCCTGCAACTTTCGTTGCTCGGGTTTGATGCTCCGTTTGATCACGAAGTCCTGACCAAGGGATCGCGAGGTCGGCGGGTGACGGTGGCGGCTCCACAGAAAAGTCTGTTGTTACTCAAGCCGACGGGAATGGTCCCGCACGGTGGAGGGCGTCGAATCACCAATGATTCCGAAGTCGTCGCGATTCTGCGACAATGGATTGCGGATGGAGCACAGGCGCCAAAGCCCGACGATCTGGCAGGATTGCGATTGACGGTTGAGCCACGCGAAATGACATTTGACACGGTTTCGCGAGAATCGAGTGACAGGACGGTTCAACATCGTCCGATTACCGTGACGGCGGCGTTCGCAGATGGAACATCGCGAGATGTCACCGCATGGGCATTATACGATGTGCGAGATAAGTCCATTGCAGATGTCTCGCGTTCAGGAGTCGTGACGGCGCAGAAACCCGGCAAGACTTCGGCCTCGGTCCGCTACCTGGGACAGGTCGCATCGATCAGTGTTTCGATCCCGTTTTCAACCAGGACTGAGTTCGAGTTTCCAGTTGCCAACTCAATTGACCGGATCGTCGTTGATGAATGGAAACGATTGGGAGTCGTTCCGGCGCAGCTGGCTGATGACGCGACATTTGTTCGTCGCGTCTATCTGGACCTGATCGGGACATTACCGTCTGTCGCTGAAGTCCGAACGTTTCTCGATGATCCGCGAGCCGACAAGCGCAGCCGATTGATCGATTCGTTGCTTGAACGCGCTGAATACGTTGACTATTGGTCGTTGCGATGGGGAGATTTACTGAGAGCTCATCGACGTTACCTGGGCGAGAAGGGTCTCGCGAGTTTTAACGGCTGGATTCGGCAGTCTGTTCGAGAAAACAAGCCGCTGGACAAGCTGACTCGCGAATTGCTCACCGCCAAAGGGAATCTGTTTACCAACGGGCCGGTTGCGTATTACTTCATCGACGAAAAGGTCGAGGATCTGGCAGAAACGACATCGCAAGTCTTTCTGGGGGTACGTCTTCAATGCACGAAGTGTCATCACCATCCGAACGAGGTCTGGAGTCAGCAGGACTATTACGGGCTGGCAGCGTACTTTTCCAAGCTGGAGATGAAAGACAGCGGAGCACAGGGGGCGAGGTTTGGTGGTCCGAAAAGCATTCGTCCTGTCGCGATCGAGAATCCAAACCGAAAGCCGCAAATGGCGGTTGCTCCAAAAGTTCTGTCGGCAACAAGTGCGGTGGTGACGACGGCGACAACAGATTCGGCTGATCCTCGTCAGCAGTTGGCAGACTGGATCACTCATCGTGACAATCCTTTCTTCGCTCGGAATTTTGCGAACCGGACATGGGCAGCGCTGTTGGGGCAGGGGCTGGTCGAACCGGTTGACGATCTGCGGGCTACCAATCCGGCGGTCATGCCACAACTTCTGGACGCTCTCGCAAAAGAACTGGCAGACAACCAATTCGATGTGAAGCACCTGCTTCGCTTCATCTGCAATTCTCGTGTCTATCAACTGGCACCGGAACTGCGTCCCCAGCGTGATGCGGACGGAATGTTGCTGACCCATCGAGTTTCGCGTCGTCTGTCAGCCGAAGTGCTGCTCGACGCGATCAATCAGGTGGCAGGAACCACAGAAACGTTTGCGGGGCAGCCTGTCGGTTCACGAGCGATTTCGCTGCCTGATCCTTCGATCGCGTCACTATTCTTGACAACATTCGGCAAGCCCGCGCGAAACAGCCCCTGCGACTGTTCACGCAGTTCGGCTCCGGATCTTTCGCAGGCCTTACACCTCGCCAACAGCACCGCACTGCATGAAAAGATTGTTTCGCCGACCGGTCGACTGACGAGTCAGTTGAAAGCGGGGCGAACCGACGATGAACTGGCGGACGAATTCTATCTGGCCACGTTATCGCGATTGCCGACGGCGGATGAACGTCGAGTCATCCAAGAGACGCTGGCAAGTGGTATCAGTCGTGATGAAGCCTGGCAGGATCTGTTGTGGGCGTTGCTTAACTGTGCCGAGTTTTCGTTTGGACATTGATGGTTTGGATAGTGACGGCTGACATGTGGAGAAGCGAATCGTGTTTCAAATCGATCATACATCGCGAACCTGTGAAGGGTTGTCCCGCCGCGGCCTGTTGCAGGTCGGCAGCCTCGGTCTGTTTGGATTGAGTCTCTCTCAGTTGTTGCAAGCCGAACAAAAGACCGCGCCAGCATCGGGCGATATCAGCTTCATCCTGCTTTGGACCAATGGAGGTCTCAGCAATATCGACACTCTCGATATGAAGCCGAACGCGCCTGTGGAGTATCGGGGCGAGTTTCAGCCGATCGCGACCAATCTGCCAGGACTTTCCGTGTGTGAGCACTTGCCGCTGATGAGTCGGCAGATGGACAAGGTCTGCCAGGTCCGGACCATTGTTCATCAGGGATCACAGCATTCCGAGGCAACTCACTGGATGCTGACCGGATACCCTCAGGTCCCCGATGTGAACGGGGCTCCGGTCGGTTCGACGATTTACCCCTGTTTTGGCTCGGTTGCCTCGAAGGAACTCGGATGGAAGAACGGCCTTCCTCCCTATGTTCAATGTGCCCAGAACCCGATCGGGTATTCCGGGGGAGGTTATCTCGGTTCCGCGTATAACCCGCTGATGGTCAAGCGAAACCCGTTGGACGAGGAATTCTCGGTCGACGATGTTTCGATACCAGCGGCAGTCGGTGCTGATCGAACAATGCGTCGGCGACGAATACTGGACCAACTCGACAACTGGCAGCGTCAGGTTGATAAGTCCGGGGCTGCCGTATCGGATCGTGGCGAATTCTATCGGCAGGCGTATGACCTGATTACGTCACCTGCCGCAAAAAAAGCGTTCGATCTGGGGGCCGAGCCAGAATCGTTGCGTGAACGCTATGGAAAAACACGCGAAGGACAATCGACATTACTCGCACGGCGTCTCGTTGAAGCAGGTGTTCGCTTTGTGACAGTCGACTTCACCGGCTATGACACTCACGACAAGAATTTCATCAGGCTGAAAGACCCGCTGCTGCCAACCCTTGATCGTGCCTGGTCGGCACTGCTGACAGATCTTTCAGAACGAGGGATGCTGGACCGGACCGTCGTGTTGTGTGCCGGTGAGTTTGGTCGAACCCCTCGAGTGAACGGAGCGGCAGGTCGAGACCATTGGCCACTGGCGAATGCGATCGGGTTCAGCGGGGCAGGGGTCCGAATGGGAACTATTGTCGGAGCGACAGATTCCAGATGCGAGTACGTGCTGGGCCGCAGTCATTCGACACTCGACTATGCCGCAACAATCTTCCGTCTGCTGGGGATTGACGATACCCAGGAATATACCTCAAACGATGGTCGACCCATTCAGATCAATAACGGTGGTCGAGCAATCGACGAAGTCCTGGCTTAAGGAACTTGTCACAAGTAGACGCAGCAAATGATTGTAAACGGAAAGATTCGAATGCGAGTGCTCTGTCGAATGGTTCTCGTTCTGGCACTTGTCGGTGGGATGACTCAAGCGAGCCAGGCTCAACTGCAGGCACCGGTATACGATGAGTGTCGGCTGGATTCGATTTTTCCGAACGGGGGCAGGCGTGGAACTACAGTCCAGGTGGAGTTTCGTGGGTTCGGCTCTGGCTTGACGGGACCACTGCAGGTCTTAGTCGAGGGGGCGCCTGGAATCACCATCAAGGAGATGAAATCGGTCAATGCGAGCGTGGTCCAAGCAAGTCTGGAGATTGCCGCCGATGCTCGACTCGGGCGGCGTTGGTTGCGCGTCTTAAACGAACGTAGTGGCCTGACGAATTACGCTCAGTTCCTGGTCGGCAGCCTGCCGGAATTACTGGAAGTCGAGCCAAACGATGAACTTGGCAAAGCCCAAGGGGTCGCAGTTCCACTGGTGGTCAATGGCCGAATCAATCCGCAGGCTGACTTGGACGTGTTCAAGTTTTCGGGAAAGACTGGCCAATCGATCGTGGCCGCCATTGCGGCTCACGCGGTCGATGTTCACGGTCAGTACAAGAACAGTGGAATTGCCGATTTCAGCCTGGAACTACTCGATGCCACAGGTCGAACTCTCGCATCGGCCGAGGATACCATTGGATTTGACCCGATCATTGAATTCACTCTCCCGGCGGATGGCGATTACTTCGTGCGAGTTCAACTTTTGAACTACGGCGGGTTTCCTGAAGCCGTGTACCGATTGACGCTGGGAGATGTTCCCTACCCAGTCAGTGCGTTTCCCGCTGGATATCAACGCGGGACAGAACCGCAGATCGAATTGATGGGCCCACGGGTTCCGCCGAAGTCGATTGTGACGCTTAATTCCGCCGAGCAGGGGACGGTCGCGCCGTTTGATCCCGCCTTTCCACTGCGATTTGTCGCACTCACAAATAGCGAGACCTCAGGACTCGATCTGCCAATTCTCGTCGGTGACTACCCCGAGATTCTTGAGACAGAACCGAACGACGATCGAATGACGACGGCCGCGATGAAATGGCCCATCACCGTCAACGGGCGATTCCTTCAGGCCAATGATGAGGACTGGTACCGAATTCGTCTGGAAGCCGATCAGAAAGTCTGGATTGAAACTGTGGGTCAACGGTTCATTCGATCTCCCATCGACACGCAGATCAAGGTCTTCGATAAAGATGGAAAACTGGTCATCGAGAATGATGACGAAGGATTTGATCCCGGGTACGAGTGCTATCACGATTACAAGACCACCGACAGCAAGGTCATGCTGCACGCGAAGACGGCTGGCGACTTTTTTGTTCGAGTGAGCGACCAGAATGGGACGTCTGGTCCAACTTCAATCTATCGACTGACGATCGAAGAGGCATGGCCTGATTTTCGATTGACGCACTTTCCGGATGCGGTCCCAATCTGGGGACCGGGGACGACTGCGTGTGTGATGGCTCGGATTGACCGCTTCGCAGACTGCCAGGAGGACATTGAAGTCTCGATTATCGGCCTGCCGACCGGTTGGAAAACAAGCCCGGCGACATCACTCGGTCGCATCCCTCAGCGGTATTACAACAACTATCAGAACAAGGTATTTCTGTCGATCACCGCTCCGGCCGATGCGCCGGTCGGAACCAACTCGCCATTTCGAATCGTCGGGCGGATTCGTCCGAAAGAAAGTCCCGCTGGAACCAGCGCGGCAGTGATCGCCTTGCCAGTCAAAGTCCTCGACGAGCATATTTCGTTGCCGCTCAACTTGTTTTACACCAGTGACACGGGGTTCTTCCGAGCCAGTCCGATGTCACGCGTAGCCGTGGCGAAACCGCAAGGGCCCTGGCTGGAATCGATCACTCAGGAATTCACGATAACCCCAGGTGGATCAACGAATCTGGAAGTGCGTGTGCACGGTGCCGGGGATGTCAAAGAAATGCCAATCACCGTCAGTCTGGTGACAAACGGCGTTGCCAGCGGTCTGGCAACGCCGCGCAACATTCCAATCAAGAGCGGCAGCGCGACAGTCCCCTTCACTTTGCCGCCAGAAATGCCTGTCGGCGTGTTTGGGATCACGGTCGCTCAGACCTGGCGCAACGACATCCGAATCGGCATGCCTGGGCCATGCACGTCATTGATCAAAATGACGGTGATTCCTGCGAAATGAATTTTCGTTTTTGGTCCGTCCAAATAGATGGAGCGATGGTTGGGCGTCTACGTGGTATTGCCTCAGTGTCTCTGTAAGCAACAAAACTCGTTGAACCAATCAATTGTCTTCGACAACAGCGATTTCAAACGAATTGGAGACCACGGGCGGAATCCGCTTCGGGGTTCCTGCACCATAATCGATAAAGGCCCAATCCGTTTGCGCCCGAGCCAGGATCACTTCCTTTTCGGAGCGAATTGTCACGATCCGGTAGCGACGCATCGACGTCACTTTTTTCATATCGGCAACCCAGGTCCTGACGACGATCCTGTCGCCATGCAGAGCAGGGGAGAGATATTCGATGAAATGGGATCGGACAACCCAGCCGCAGCCGAGATCTGAATAGGCCTGGACGGGCCACCCCTGAACGGCGGAATGAGCCAGTGCCGCCGACTGCATCCATTTCACGTAGGAAATGTTGTTGGCATGCCCTAACCCGTCGAGGTCAGCGTCCGCCACCGTGTGAGTCCATTCAAAAATCGCGGGCATGGCTGGTTCCGATACGGGGCTCCGTTCCTGGTCTCCGTCCGATGGAGATCGGAGCGGGATTCTATCCCTGGTGATGAGGAGATGCCAGAACGAGCGGAATCAGTCGAAAAGATCTCTCATCCCCCCTCGATTTGCGGATCGTCAGAACTGTAAATTCCCTGTCATTCGTTAAGGAAGTTGACTTCGCCCGTTTGCGGTCGTAGCCTAACAACCAGCGAGTTCTACCCAATCGGTGTAGAGCGTTTACATGGACATATCGTCTCGTAAGGATGGGAAATGAGTCGGAAGCACTTTGCGTTCGCAACAGCGTGCCTCGCCTCCTGTGGTCTGACCCTGTTTTCGGTGAATCTCAAGGGCCAGGAGACCAAAGCGGACCCCAAGGGTGGTTTGCCGGTTGCTGCTGCAGGTGATCAGGTGATCATCAAACGTGAAGCAACTCATATCGAGCCACCGCATAAGTACAAGGTCACGTTGTCTCTGGAACCGATTCGTTCCGTAACGCTCACGGCCCCTTTCGATGGAATTGTCCGGCAGGCAGACGCCAAACCCAATTCCAAGCTGCAACCGCAGGCCGATATCGTTCGCCTTGATACGACAATCGCCAAGCTGCAACTGGCACGGGCCGAAGCGGCACTCAAAGCGGCGACGTTTGAGCAAAAAATCGCTGCGGATAAGGACGAATCCCACAAGGGACTTGCCCAAGCTCGGGTGGACGTTGCCAAGGCTGAAGCCGATCTGGCGAAAATTCATCTGGAGCAGGCCAGTATTCGAACCCCCTTTCCGGGAGAATTGCAGCGGTTGCTCGTCAGCGAAGGACAACTCGTGAAAGCGGGCGATCCGGTGGCGATTGTCGTCGAAACGACCAAAATGAAAGTCGAAGTCCCGGTAGAACGCTCGGCTGCGACCCAGGGAAAGACGATGCCGATCAAAATCGAGTCGGCTGAAGTCGAAGCAAAGATTGATGCAGTTCTGCCGCTGGATGCGAAATTCGGTGCGATCCGCGATGTCTTCGAATCAGTAGCGTCCGCCGTGCTGCTGGTCGATAACGCTGATGGAAAGTTTAAGGCGGGACAGACGGTCTATGTCCCGTTGATCCCTCGTCAACCTGTAGCTGAAGTCCCGGCCGGTTCCGTCGGGAACCTTCCGGACGGCCAACGCAAGGTTCAAGTCGTGCGGCATATGGTGGTTCGAGATATCCCGGTCGTGCTGATGGGATCAGTGGGATTGAACCGACTGTTTGTCAGTGGAGCCTTTGCAGAAGGGGATGAGGTCATTTACGAATCATCACATCAGTTGGGAGATGCGTTTCAGTTGAAGCCCGCATCGCCCGCTGCGGCAACGGCAGGGACAGGGCCGGGAACTCCCCCTGCCAATACTGGAACACCGGCCAAGCCACCCGTAGGTTTCTGAAAGTCTTTTGAACATTTGCGCCGCCAATACGATCAGGAATTCTCGCAACGGAGCGGTTTCCTGGCGTGCGAGCCAACCAGGAGTTCATCGTGTCTGACGACGAACTGATCGACGGTACCTACAAGCTCATCATGTGCATCGCCACCGGTGGCAGCAGCCAGGTCTGGGAGTGCGTCGAACAAGCGACCGGGCGTCATCTGGCGATGAAGTTGCTGAAAGAAGAGTCGCCCGATTTTAAAGAAAATAAAGCTGGGCTGAAGCACGAAGCAGATGTTCTGAAAACCCTGGACCATCCTCTGATCATCAAGTTCGACAGGTTTTCGAGCAGCCGCGACAACACGTACATGACGATGGAGCATTTCCGGGCTGCCAACGTCAAGTTGCAATTGAAATCGGATATTCGATCCGTCCACGTGCGTACTCGGATATTGTTTGAAAGTGTCTGCCAGGCGCTGTCACACGTCCATTCGCGCGGCTGGATTCACCGCGACATCAAGCCCGATAACGTTTTGATGAACAAGGTTGGGGAAATTCGACTGGTTGACTATTCACTTTCCAGCAAGGAAGTGACAGGGTTTTCGAAGATGATCGGCGGGGGGAAACTGAAAACGATTCAGGGAACCCGAACGTACATCGCCCCAGAAACGATTCGAAAGCAGGCCCCGACGTTTCAGACAGACTTGTACAGCCTGGGGATCATGTTCTTCGAAGTATTGACGGGTCGAACCCCCTTCCAGGCTCCAACACCTGAAGAACTCTTGAAACGTCATTTGCGTGATGAACCGGCGAATGCTTCGGAGTTCAATAAGAATGTCACTCCGGAAA
>Ga0194055_10003190_pt1 | contig 12713 bp, 6 predicted proteins | sample SepL449m_MetaG_FD_155482 | JGI IMG/M metagenome (GOLD analysis project Ga0194055, IMG submission 155482) | Anoxic zone freshwater microbial communities from boreal shield lake in IISD Experimental Lakes Area, Ontario, Canada - Sep2016-L442-9m | ecosystem: Environmental > Aquatic > Freshwater >... | reverse complement strand
AGGTTCAGATCCTTGGAATTCCCGACACCAAAGTTGTCTTTCCATGAACCTGCGCAACACATCTTGTTCAAGAACCGGGTCCAGCAACGCAACCAATTCCTGCGGTAGCATCCTCCCCAGATCGTTGTCAGCTTTCAGACCAAGCAGTTCATCGAAGCCATGCTTGGTTTTTTGCCTTTGCTTCGCTTGGGCCAGCCTTCGAAACTTCCCAGCAAGGTTGCAAATCTTGTGCAACATCTTGCTGGAGCGCACCCTTTTGTAAATCGCACCAATCTTCTTGGCATCATTACTTCCGGGCTGCCCTTTTCCAAACCCAAGCGCTGCTGCAGATTCATGCGCCAGCCCAACTTCTTCCTCAGCCTGCGCTAGCGCTTTGCCAATCGCTCGAAGGTTCGAAAACTCATTCTGATCTTTATCTTGGGATGGCGCCTTTTCACTCTGCGCTGCAAACTGCTCTGCGAAAGCAGTTGCCGCAATCTCACTAGCGCAAGAGTGCATCTGTGTTGAAGCGTGCAAACCTTGGAATTCGTTAGTTTCCATAAGTTGCTGTAAGAACTTCAAGCGTGAATCATCCACGCAAGAAGCATTCAACCTAGGGTCAGGCTCAAATGCTGCTGCATGGAAATCCACCACTGCTTCTTTTGGAATGTTCAGTGATCGAAGGCGATCGCTTTCCTCCAAAAGTTGGGTGCCCCTGCGAAACCCCCAGTCATCAACTGCCATTGCACACCGAGGTTTGATTGGTTCAGATACCGTTTGCATGGAAGTTGCACCATCAAAATCTTGCAAGAAATCAGATTCACTTTTCATGGGTTCATCTCCTTGGATTAAAGCGCCTCGATTGAAGCGAGCTTGATCTTTTTGATTTGTTCACGCACATGTTTTCTAGCTATCGCAGCTTTGGGATGATTCCCCAGAGCGTGCAATTGTTTTTCAATTTCAGATAACTTCGAAGCTGCAACTGCTGCTTGAGCTAACTGTTTTAAATCTGCATTTTCACAAATTTGCTCAACCTCAATAAGAAGAGAATTCACTTTCATCCCTGTTGGATTTGCGACCTTCAATACTATTTGCATCACCTTTTCTGGTTGCTCTGTAGGGTCTTCCCAAAGTATTGAAGTTAGAACCTGTAAGTGTTCAAGCTCCACCTGGTTTTTGCCTTCAAGATAGCAGTAAGCTTGAACCGCTTTCACGCTCTTGGCTTGCCTTCGATCCCCAGGCGAAATCCCTTCCTTTGCAAGTTGCGTGATGATGCTTTGAAAAGCTTCCCTCGCTTCTGCAGTCCAAGTGATCGCAGCGCTTTCACTTTGTGCAGTATCGATTTCCTCTGGGCTAATCGTGGAGGTTAGCTTTATTTCGCAGGGTTGATTCCACCAAAGTCTTTCCCTTCCTGCTTTGGATACAATTGGCAAGACCCGTTTGCGCATAAGGAATCGATCAAACAATGCGGTAAGCTCTTTGCCCCCTTCTTGTTCATGTGGCCATTGGTTAGCTGCACCCACAAAAAGCTTTAAAGGAACTTTAGTTTTAGAACCATCACCTTGCTCATAAATTCGTTCATTGAGGATTTTCAAAAGCGTGTTCAAGATTCCTGAACTTGCATTGAAAATCTCATCGCCAAAAGCGATATCAGCGCAAGGTAGTTTTCCTTCGATGATGCGAATGAATTTATCATTCTTCAAACCATTAAGGGAAACGGGGCCGAAAATTTCTTCGGGCATGCTGAACTTACTAAACAAGATGGAAAACTTCTTGCCTTGCATCCAGCTTAAGAGAGCATCAACGAGCATGCTTTTGCCAGTGCCTGGCGGCCCGATAAGAAGGGGATTTTCCCTGCAAATTAGTGAAGTCAAAAGCAGGTCAACTTCTTGATCTCTTTCGACTAATAAGCTTGAAAGTTCCTCGCGGGTGCGATGGAATTTTTGATGGACCGATTGGTCCAACTCTACTGCTTGACACATAAAGAGTCTCCTTAAAAAAGGGATAAAGTTCTTCCGAATGGAAGAGGAATGAAGGGCAAAGCTATTTCGCTATCGAGTGATAGTTATGCTGCTCTTCATCTAATTATGACGCGCTTTTGGCCTGAATTTAGGCGTAGGGGAAAGAATCGCTTTGATTAAAAGTTAGCCATATCTCCAGTTTAAATTCGATGCCTTTGTAAGATCTGTAAGCAAATTAAAGAAATGGGAGTTCCAAGTGTTTGATTGAATAAATGTTGGATCTTACTTGAATCAGGGTGCTTTGCTTATTAACCTAAAAGTTAGCAAAGTTTGATTTTTCTAAGGGGTAATATGCGTAATATATTTGGTCTTTGCATCTTACTTCTACTTTTTAGCTCATTTAACTTGCATGGGCAAACTATAAATAAAGATGCAGAAGAGATGTTTAATAAAGGTCTGGTAGCATATAAAAATAAAGATTTTAATTCTGCCGTAATTAATTACACCAAAGCGATTGAGTTGGACCCTAACAATTCCTATGCCAATAATTTTCGGGGAGATGCATATAAATCCTTTGGAAAACCAAAAAAGCTGAGGCAGATTTTGCCAAGGCTAAAGAACTCGAGAAGTAAAGTGTATTTTTTCGGGGAAGCATAGGTACCAAAAAGCGAATTAAATACGGGTTTTTAAATTACTTGATTGGCAAAAGCGTGTGCAGTTACTTTGTATAAGTAATAATTGACTTGCTTGCAGGTACATCTAGGGGTTAATTCAGAACTGTCGACAAGTAGTGGATTGGGGTTTCTTAAAAGGCAAAAAACAGCAGTTTTTAATTAGGAGTTGATTTTCTAAGCATATTAAATGAAGTCAAATTAGTTATTATTTAGTAAAGCCAATTTGGCCATAGAATTGGTCTATACTTTGCCTTATTTCAGTAATATCTATTTCAAAACCTACTAAATCTTTTTTATGGTCAAATCTAGAAAGCATACCAATCAATTTGCCTTCTTTATTAATAATGGGTGCCCCCATCCCCATGCTTCTAGTTTGCGTCTCAATAACCATACCTTTGAATAATCGTTCCGGTTCGCTCGGAGTTCCAATTTCTTTATAATAAACCCCTCGGACAGTACCAACTTCAAGTTTCCAATCGTTGACTAACGAAAAAAGATCGGCCCCAGTGTTAGGGCTTTGCCCCGCTAAAATAGGATCAAACATATCTGCTGGAACACGATCTAATTCTAATATAGCGATATCTTTTTCCATATTTCGATAAACCACTTTTCCAGGAATACCAAATTTTTTTTCATCGCGATAATATTTCTTTAAATCTGTTTCTAAAACTCCTTGATCATGGTGAGGAAAGTACACAATATGGAAATCGCCTTTGTTTACGCAATCAAAGTGCGTCATTAAAAACTTGTTTTTTTTATCAATTAAAAAACCATTCCCACCGTATTTACCTTTCGTATCAGTTAAAATAGCTGAATATCTTAAAAGCACTCTATAGGGGACCTCGCCTTTAAATTCAGGCTTACTAATCTGAATCATTGCAATGCCAACTACCATTAATAAAACTAAAACTCCAACTACTACAGGAAGAGATATCGATGATTTTGGTTTGTTTAACCAAGGGTTTTGCGGTGAAAATGGGTCACGGGAAAAACGACCCTTTGAAGATGGTAGCTTCGTTTGCATTTTTGAATCACCTTGAGAATTATTTTTCTCAACTGTGCAGAAAATACAATGGCCATACCCTATACGAGTTTTAGGCAATGGTGACTTACATTTTAGGCAAAAAGGAAGGACCATATCTTCACCCCATTTGGTTTAAGGATTGGCCTTGATTGTGTTTTTTAAATAGGCTTCAAGACATTTGTTTATTTCTGTAATATCAATGTTATAGTCCACGCCATTCGAAGCTCCGTCGCCCCCTGTTACAATTGCAACTAAATCACCACGATCATTAACAACAGGGCCACCACTATCACCTTTGTTGGTAGCAGTTTGAGTTTCAGTGATTTTAGCTTTAACTAAAGGAAGTTGTTTATATTGAATCTCTTTGTCATACACTTGGCGGACTGTTCCAATACTTATACGCCAAAGAGTTCCTGATATTTCATTTGGAGTAAAATTTATCCCGGATTGCCCAAGAACAAATACTTTGCTACCAACTTCCGGGCTACGTTGTGTTCGAAACATTTCTTTTGCATCTTCAGGTACAGATGCTAATTCCAAAAATGAAATATCTTTTTCAGGATTGGTGTAAACAACTTTAGCGGGGATAGCAGCATCTCTATTTCTTACATAATCCATTGGTTTAGTAACTAAAACACCTAAACTATACTTAGGAAAAAATACAGTAGCCTCTGTATTTCCTGCAATCACATGATTATTAGTGATCACCAATTTCTTTTCCAAGCTAATTAGAGCGCCGCTTCCACCGCTTTTGTTCGTCTTAATCCAAACCGTTCTAGGGAGAAGTTTTTTAAACATATCTTCTCCGTGCCCTGAATCTGAGCTAATGGTCAATAAAGCAAATGCACCTACTAAAAGAAAAATCAAAAATCCCAGAATTAAAATTCCTACATTCTGATTAAAGCTTTGAATTAATTTTGTGTTTTCAGGGGGGATACGATTTTTTGCACCTAACTCTAATGGTGGTTTTGAATTTCTATTAGCCGAAGAAAACGGCCGCATACAATTTGGACAGCTTCGGTCGCGTGGACCGGAACTAATATTACAAAAGTTGCAATAATTACCAGACATTAATAATTCCTCAAAATGAAAGCAATGCCTAGTTACAAATTGAAACTTCAAAATAAATACTGCGAGTCAATATAAACTTAGAATGATTCTTCTGGTAGCTAACTTGAAGTGGCATCAGATGTCTGATCCTCTAGGGGGCTTACGAGGGACGTTAGTTTTTTCAGTTCCTCTAGGTGGGGGCCCGGATTTGGGTTTTGGTTCAACACCAGTGTTGGTATTCTTTGTAGAAATACCAGTTACGGTAACTGATGGCCCTGCAAGCGGATCATTTGGGTTTTGGACTACTTGCTTGCTTTTATTTATAATTCGTATGACAATTTTGTAGCAAATGAAAACGATTACAATTAAAAAAACTAAAGCTAGCAATCCCTTCGTAATCCAAGATTGAGTTGAAATGCTAAAAGGAACTATTACTTTCCTTTTTAAAACATTACCATCGCGATCATGCCATTCTAAATCTAAAAGAATTAAAAGCCCGTTAGTACTGTTCAAAGTAGGGTGGACTCCTGCTTCAAATGTTTTTAATGCTGCGTCCTCAGATAGTTTTGCCAAAACATTTATATCGAATGGATTTTCACCAGTGATTTCTTTTTCAATCACCTTGGACATTGGATTTTCAGAAGTCATGTCAGAACTGTAAATCGACCCATCAAGATGAATTGATTTGTCGAATTCGACGGTGTATTTAACTACAGCGGGATCCAAATATAAAAGGCGTTTGCTTTCCTCAAAAGTTTCGGGAAATACTAATTGAGCCTTCAGTTTTAGGTGCCCAGGATATTTATTGATAAAGCTTATGACTCGTTGATCAAGGTGTTCTCTGACACCGAGGAATGTCCCAAGCGTCCCGCCACCATAGGATAGCGTCCCAAGATTTTTACTAGTAATAAGTTCGAAACCAACATCAAGTGGTAAAGGCTGAGTTTTTACAAGAGATGAATCCGAATCTAACGCTAGATCATAATGACCCGGTTCTTGAAAGCGAATTTTTCCATTATAAACTCCATCTCCTGCACTGTTATCTCCTGATTCTTTTAAGCGCCCATCATCATAGAGATCAAAGACTATTGCTTCTTTACCATCCCCTCGCAAAGCTTTAATTTTGATAGTTGTTGCTTTTTCTTTTATTTCTTCTGGATTAAGCGCGAGGGAAACAAGAAGTTCCTCACCTATGTATGCAACACGATGAGATACAATCATTTTGCCTTTGACTTCGACTTCAAAGATTTTTGAAAAATAGTCTTCTTTTCCATCTGGACCAAGGCAACTTTTTTTCCATCGAACTTGAAAATAATTTTTTCCCGCCCTAGTAGGAATAACAGTAACCTTATAATCTTGACGAATAATCAAAGGATCTCTGTCATCAGTTTTCCTTAGAACCGGTTTTGCTCCATCTACAACAATTGCGGTAGAGCCATCCATGGGGGTTCCATTTTTGTCAACCAATTGAATAAAACCTTCATTAGCCAAAGAATGAAATGAAGTTACATTTAGTGTCATTTCCAAAGGAGTTCCAACAAATGGCTCGATACTAGGCTCATGTTGTAGGAAAAGTTCATGTCCAGTGACAACAATTTGAATAGGCAATTCGAAAACCGGGCCTTCAGGCGATCCTGGGAAATCTTGATAAGAATGAAATTTTAAAATTTGATGATATATACCCGGATCTAATTCTGTTGTTCTAGCTTGAACAAGAATATTTTCGAGCATTCCCTTGGAAACTGGCGGAGTCGGTTTTTTGTTGTCACCAGGTTGGTTAAGTATATTTTGAGCACTACCGTTAAGAAATAATTCTACCCGCTCGGGTGCGAGCCATTTTAAACCCATTTTTTCTTTCGGGATTGGGGTTGAAGTAACATACCATCGGGCGGAGTTAGCTTTATCAGCCTCACTTTTTAATTTTATTTCTCCCTTGGAAAAACCTGCACAAGGTGTTTTTTCCGGGGGTAGTAATTGTAATGTGCCTTGTGGTTCGACCTGCACGCCATGATGTAAACCTTGAATAATAATGGGGAATGAAGTCATTAAGGGAAGGGCTGCGGATTCAAGTTCTAGCATAATTGCCGCATGAAAATAGTTTTGAGGAATAGAGAAAGGGATTTTTCCTTGAAAACGAAATGTATCTTTTGAATTTGGATCTTGAACCAAATTCAAGCCGGTCAAAGGAAGAGATTGATCGTTATTCTGATCCGATGTTTTAATAATCTTTCCTGACAAAATTTTTACTTCTTGGTCAAGGAATGTTTTTACTCTAAGGTTTCGATCGAGAGACAATCCCGACAAACCTAATATGTTTAACGAATCAATTTGTTCGAAAGAGCCAGAACTTTTTTCCACAAACAGTTTGGGTTGATCTACAAGTAATTCAAAATTTGCGGATTTACTTTCAATTGCTGGACCAGAAATCTCAACTTCCCCGACCCATCGACCTGGCGCTATAGGTTTGTCAAGTTTTACTGTTAGCCCTGAATTTGGGAATTCAGGAGTATTTCCACCAAAGATTTGAAAAGGTTTATTTTCCCCCGAAATTGCAACTTCAATAGATTCGTCGGTGTTTTTTCTTTTGAGAACTAAAACATTCTTTTTTGCATTAAGTTGGCATTGTTCAAAGGTGCCAAATTTTGTTTTCAAAGTCGCAGGAATAATTACGGCAAATTCCCCTGTCTTTTTGGTTGTACCATCTATAAATGGGGTTTTCCCAGGGAGAACTTGATACTTCCTTTTATCAATAATCAAGTCGATAAACGAAGGTGTTTTTTTCCAGGGTAATGTTATTTTAAGTTTCGCGTTTTTCATCCCAATAGATTTCTCCGCCCAGTCCCTACCTTGAGAAGAAATGGATATTTGGTTATCTAATGGCCAAGAAATTTGGTTTTTTCGAAGATTAAAATTTTCAATCGCAAAGGGCTTTTCAACATCCACTAGTTCCACCATTATGGATGCAATATTGATCTTTGGCTTTGTGGTAGTTTTAAGTGCCAAAGAAAAATCCAATGTTCCTGGCGTTTCAGAATAATTGCTAATCACAAGTTTAGGCGGAGCATCAATGTCAGGGTAATCACCAATCTCGATTTGCCTACGAATAAGTTTTCTACTTGCCCCTTCGAGAGGCCCTGAAATTCCCTTAATCGTAATATCAACATCCCAGCTTCCCAATAAATCCATATTTCCCTTTGAATTGGGGTCATTATCTAAAATCAAAGCATTAATGAAAGGCCTAATGGGCTTACCTGAGGAATCATTTTCTACAGGAAGACATTGGAAAATATGTTTTTGGACAGGTACATTTGCATTTTTAGAATGTTTGAGCATCAATTCTATTTCAAATTGCTCATGTTTAAAAAATTTGTAATCGGAATAGCATTCTCCCATATAGTCGATTCTGAAAACAATTTCATCTTTGGGAGTAAATTTTGATCCTGCATTCGGACTTACATAATTAAATAATGGGTACTTTGTCCTTATCGTAGCCATTCCTTGCCAAGACTGATCAGAGGGAAGGGTTGCAAGCTTGAGTTCTAAATTTGAATCTGGGGCTAGTGGTTTGTCAAGTTGATCGACAAGCAGTGTATAAAACCAATGGGAACGACTGCGTGCCGGTTGAAAACGAGTCAAAGGTCTTGGTCTTGGAGGATCGCCTGCAGGAGGCAGATCACCTAATTTAGCAAAATATTTCTCGTTAGGAGCTTCGGCGTCAAATAAATTATCCTGAAATAATTGTCGATACACTAAAATCCCAACTTCCTTCCACAACGGAAGCTGAGGGACTACAAATTGATTTGTTGATCGGGCAATAGGTAGCTTCCAGTCATGTCGTAATTCTAGTACAACTTCTTGTAGGACTGTTAGAAGTTCAACGCAATCTTTCGACTGGTAAAAAGAAGCTAATCTTTCACGGTTGTCTCCATCTTTAGCTTTTTCACCTCGTGATAAATTAGATACAACTCTTAACAATTCGTCATCGCAGAAACCACCAAGGGCAAAACTTATAATTGGGGTTCCCGTTTGCGAGAATCTAGAAAAATCTACAAGCTTACTTATCCATTCCTGTAATTTATCAGCATTTATGTTTTTTCGTTCGTCTACATAAGCTAAATCTTTAGGTTCAATTTTATAAGAAAGATTTTCAGGAATTTTATCTTTTTGTAAATCAATAATTGGGAATTCATCTTGACCGTCGGTGAATAGAAACAAAAATCTTCTTTTATTAGGGTCAGCTTGGTTTGGAATCAATCCACTCTGCGCTATTGCTTTGAGGCAAACTACATTCGAGGTACCCGTCAACATTTTGGTGGCACCTTTTTTGAAAAATGATAAAGGAATTTCGTTTTCAAAAACGGCCATGCTCTCAAAAACCCCCAGCTTTTTTCTGAGTTCCTCGTCTTCTTTGGTTTGCAAATAGTTTTGTGCAAACTGTCTTTCAAGTTTTTGAATTTCACTAACTAATTCCTTCAACAATTCTCTTCCTGTAATTTTTTTACTAGGGGTTCTGGGGTCATCATAAATCTTTCCAAGTGTTATAAAGCCAGTATTATCTAATAAACTGGTTAAAAATGCTGGGGTTCCTCTGAATACCACTAAGGAAATTCTGTCGGTGTCTTTAGAAGTGTCGATTGCATATTGGATTCCATCCCACCGGGCCCCTCTTGGATCATTTGCTTGTTTAAGCACCTTCATAGAATCAGGAAATTCTTGACTCATACTTAAGGAAACATCCACAGCAAGGATAAGCTCTAAAGGAAGGTCGACATCTTCCCTTTCCAAGGAAGTAATAGTTTGATTCGGCATAAGCAGACTAGACAAAATAAGGACGGCAGTTAATACATTCATTGCAGGCTCCATAAATTAACGAATTTTTACAATTGCTTTTCTAAATACGATTGAATCTCCATCACCACAGGTTTTTACAAAACCAGGGCGCAAAGTTTCGATTAGCATTCTTTCATTTTTATTGGGGTTTACACCATCGAGAACAAACTGCTGCATATCCGGGTTTAAATCAGATCCAGCAGGAAATTCAATTTGCTTAATCATTCCCAAACCCAAAAATTCAAGGATCAGCTTCCGTGTTTTTTCAGCGGATTGTTTCATGTTATCTGGAATAACAGATGACATGGGTTGGTTTGTCTCAAGACTATAGCCCCAAAAATAGTCATCGAAGAGGTCTACAACATTAAGAATTTCTCCAGCTAACAGTTCCATTTTTTCATGAATTTCGTCAGCATTGGAATTATTAAGCACCTTGATGAATTTAGTAAATTTCTCTTTGATATGCGTCAAATGACTTGCAAATGGATCAGAAATATTTGTAGGTTCAATTTGTATGACAATATTTTCGGCTATCCTCAATGATTTTTCTTTTTCGCAATGACTTGCAAGTCCAGGGCCCGAATTAATAATTGCCTCTGGGGAATGATCAGGAGAAAAATATTCAATATTTTGTTTGCCAATCATTTTTTGTAAAACTAAGATCTCAGTTTTAAGAACTTCTAAGGATTGTTCTAGATAATCAACCCTATTTTCTAAGGATGGATTATCTGTACCATTTGTAATTTCAGATATTTTTTTTTTCATTTAACTATCTTCCTTGAACAGCTTCCTGTAAATCTAAATATTTATCTAAAAATTTCAATTTGAAACATCCATAATATTGTGTTTTCCAAATAAATACTGAAAATATATCTTTAAAATCACAAAAAAACAAAAGCCCTTCAGCAATTCCCGTAGCACCCTCAGGGAATCTTTGGGTTATCTTTACTGCTTTAAAAAAAGCAAGGGAAAAGTTTTCATCTAGGTTTTCAGCGTTTCTAAAATCAAATGTCCCTATTTTTTCAGTAGAATTATCTCGGTAATTTTTTCTAAATAAATCTAAAGAATCACAAGGAAGTTCCAGGGGAAAAGGTATCCCGTGTTTTATATTGGAAGCATGAAGAAGATTTCCAATAGGTATTAGTTTTTCAAATAAAAAGCTTTTATTTTTAAAACCAAGTGCAAAATGATTAACAAAAGGCATGGGGTAGAAGTTGGAATATATGCCGTCATTGTTAGTATCATGAGAATTTAGAAAATGGGAAAGACCAACAGAAAGCCTAGTTTTTGCTTTATCCTTGTCAAAATCAATCAATCCGGGAAATCGTTTATTAAAAATATCCCTAACCAAAGGAAGATTACATCCTTGCCCTGCCAAAATGATTTTAGAAGGTTTAACCTGTTCTATATCACAGATATTTTGAAGTTCATCAACCGATCGTTGAATAATCTGTCTTATTTTAAGGGCAGAGTTTTTTGGCCCAATTTCCCAATCATAAATTTCACTTGGGAAAAATTGAAGATTACTTTTTTGTGCGGAAGTTAAGTCAACACTATCTTTAAAAAGGTTTTCATATGCTGACTTACCATTCTCACATTTTATTTGGGTCAGACATCCCAAAAAAGAAATAGGAAATTCTTTATCCCCAGATACTTTAAAATCTTTTTTATGTTTTTCCATTATATCAAAAAGAAGTGCTCGGTTTTTCTTGCCTATATCGGTCGAATCTTTTTTATTTGATTCATCACAAACAGGAATATACACTTTAGGATCGATTTTAAAAATTTTTTCTCGTACTAATTGCACAATGGCATTAGTAATATCATCACCGCCAAATTGATGGGTTCCTGAAATTCCAATTAGAATGCTACGGAATTTCTCACCATCATGGAAAATCTTAATTACTGCCGAATCAATAGTTCCTCCACCAAAATCATAAACCACCAAAATTTGGGGCCCATCAGAAATTTTAAGCTTAATTGAATTACAATATTCAATTGCAACGGAACAAGCTTCATCCGGAGTATGCGATGTAAGGTTGTTATTTTTGTCTTCTTTAAAATTGTGCTGGGGCGTGGAAACTTGGTTTTTAGTTTCTTCATCTTTTAAATAGTTTGGAAGGATCGTGACAGTGACACCCGGTTTCACCTTTTGCAAAGATTGCTCGAGTTTTTCTAGCATTTCAATTAATTTTGTATAGTGTTTTTTTTCTATTTTAGTTGGGTAAGAAAACCCGATTTTTTTAAATTCAAAAGAAGATTTTTCTTCAATTGCAATAATCAATGCCTGCAAATATTGAACTGCAAGATCCATGGTTGTGATTGTTAATTCGTTTGAATCAGCATCATATACGGACATTTCAGGATTATTATAAAATCTTCGCTTCAATGATGAAATAATACATTCTGGTTTTTCTTGAAAATCAGTTTTTAAACTATCAGCACTACCCACAATTAAATCACATTTTTTGTTTTCGATGTCCACCTTGCGAATTGCAAAACGGCTTGAAATTGAATGAATGTTTTTTTTTCCATGGTCGGTTAATTGTTTGTCGGTACCAGTCATTGGATCAAAGATTGTGCAGCAAGTGTTTGTCGTTCCCCAGTCGATAGCTAAATAATGATCTAAAGCCTTTTCTCGAATCATTGTTGGATTAAGTTTCTGAAACCATTTATTTCCTTTATTATCAGAAATCACCACCTCAATCAGATACAAAGTGTTATTGTCCTTAACTCGGTCAAAAAAACTTGTTTGGATAGAAAATGATATAGGGGTTTTTTCTTTTTTAACAGAAAGCGGAAGCGATGTAGTAAGTTTAACACAGGATTTTGTATCCTTTATCTGAATATCAGTTATTTGCAAATCATAATCGCTTTTTTTCAGGATAATGATAGCTTCGTATGGAATAGTACCTCCACTTTTGATCGGAATTTCACAATCAGTATTTGCTGGTATTAATGAGATCAAGTCGGAATTTGCTTTTTCTACAAGGCAGGAGTATTCAAAAATTGAAGTGGCTTCATTAACACCTTCAAGATAAACTATAAATTTGAATGGATGTATATACTGCCCATTATCTTTTAATTTGATTAGAAACTGGCCATTATCACCAGTTACATAATCTTTTTTTGTAAAAGGTGGAATCGGTTTCCCTTCATCCCAATATGCACCTATTAGTCTAAACGGATATCGGG
>Ga0194055_10003189_pt1 | contig 12719 bp, 14 predicted proteins | sample SepL449m_MetaG_FD_155482 | JGI IMG/M metagenome (GOLD analysis project Ga0194055, IMG submission 155482) | Anoxic zone freshwater microbial communities from boreal shield lake in IISD Experimental Lakes Area, Ontario, Canada - Sep2016-L442-9m | ecosystem: Environmental > Aquatic > Freshwater >... | reverse complement strand
GACATCGCGAACATGGGGCTTGACTTGGAGGGTCTGAACCTCGCCGAGAAGGAGAAACTGCGGCAGATGGAGACGCTCCAAGGAGAGGTCGAAAAGATCAGGTCGAGGAAGGGCGAGATATCGGGCAAGATTCAGAAGAAGGAATCGGAGAAGAGGGAATGGGAGGAGTTGCGGGCGCCGCACCTCGCCGAAAGAACGCGGGTGGGTTCCATTCTCGACGCCTTGGAGGGCAAGAAATGATCCTGATGCCCGTAAGGATCGTAGATAGGAACGAGGAAGGGGTGTTCTGCCGACTCGGGAGCGAACCCAAACAGGAAGCCAAGGTCGAGTTCGTCCCCTTGGACTGCATACTCAACCTAGTCGTGCAGGAGGGTTTTGACCTCGCCATGATAGTGGTGGACCCAGAGAAGGCCCCCGAGGGCATCAGGGCGGCGATGGGATTGGGCTGAAGAAGAAGTCGTCCTCCAGCGAGACGAGGTCTTCGAATGAGACGGCGGTCCACTTCCCGTACCTCATCATGCACGGGAAGAGCCTGCCGCCCAGGTCTTCGGTGTTCAGGAACGCGAGACGGGGCTTCCTGTCCTTCTTCCACAGGAGCAGGGGCATCCGCCCGCACCTCTTGGAGTCGTCGCTGACCTGCTTTAGGAAGGAATCCAGCTCGCTCTGCCGGCCCGAGAAGGCAGTGCAGAGGTCGATGTCGTTGTAGCCCCCCTTGCTCTCCAGGACGAAAAGGAAGCCCTCCGGGCAGACAATGTCCCCGGAGTAGGTGTCCGATGCGGCCTTGGACAGGTGAACCCGTTGCCCCCATCGGTTTCCGCTGCCCACTGAACGGCTGAACTTTCCGGCCTGGGGGTGCGTGGCGAGGATGCGCTCGAACCTCTCGTTCAGGCCCTTTATGAGGTCTAGTTCGACCCGCTTGCCCTTCCTTCCGGATTTTATCTTCTTGGGCTTGCTATTCAATATGTCTTCAACTTCAAAGTCTTCTTCCACGAACTATATGTAGGGTGGAAGAAAAAAATACCAAAAGCCGTCCGCCGAGCTAGCCCTCGGAGGCCATGGAGTTGGACGGCTTCCCCTGCTTGCCCGACAAGGCCTCCAGGTGGCCCTGACAGGCCTTTAGCACCGCCGGCAGGTCGTCCTTCTCCTCCATGGCCCTCATGACCGCCACGGCGCATTTCTGGAGGGTTTTGAGGCTAGGCTCCTGGCTCTGGGACCAGTGGGTGTGGACGATCCTCCTGATCTGGTTGACGATCCCCTGGGCGTTGGCCACGAGGTGTCTGGTACCCATGTCCCCAGCGGTGTCGTTGAGGTCCTGGAGGGCGCTCAGGACATCGGAGACGCGCTGGGCGAAGTACTGGTCTGCCTCGGTGAGAAGAAAGTGCTTGAATCGCATGTGTTATCTATGGGAGTGGAAGCCGATCTTTTTTCCGATGTGCGGTTTGGTTCTATTGCCAAGGGATCTTGGACGGATATTCATATCCGCCCAAGATAACTAATTGGTTCGAGGGACGCTCCATAGGCCTGCTGGGCTTGCTTTTCTCCCCGAGTCCGCGTCGGCAATTGTCCACGACGGCCTCGACGCTGGACTTGGCCTGCTTGAGATGCGACCCCGTACTCATGGAGTTACTTGGAACGCGCAGGTCGTCGACAAAATTGGCTAATGTTGTTATCCCATCTTTGATCTTGGAGAAAATTACCTCATGGATTATGTGGGCGATTCAAACGACCAATGACAATTTTTCCAAATAATTTAGACACGGAGTTTCGAACAGCATAAATAAAGCATGATCAAACTTGTTTGCTTTGACCTAGACGGGGTATTGGTGAGCTCCAAAGAGGCACACTTCGAGTCGCTCAATATGGCATTGGCCGAGCAAGACAATAAATTCGTGATCGAAAGAGAAGAACACATCAAGAAATATGACGGTCTTCCCACGACCAAAAAACTTGAGATGCTTCACAAGGAAAAGGGACTTCCGAAGGATTTGTTTGAAAAAGTGTGGACAAGAAAACAGGAACTGACGGCGGGTGTGATATCAAAATTCGTGAGACCCAACAATCAGATAATAAGTACGATGAGGCGTCTAAAGGAGAGGGGAATAAGCGTCTTCGTATGCAGCAACTCGATAAGGCAGACCACCAAGATGTATCTCTTGAACCTTGGCCTGGTGGAGTGGGTGGACGACTACATAAGTAACGAGGATGTCAAGCAGCCGAAGCCCAATCCCGCAATGTACTTGAAGGCCATGATCAAGGCCGGCGTTTCCCCTTGCGAGACAATGGTCGTGGAAGACTCCCATGTGGGCGTAAAGGCAGCCATCTCTTCTGGGGCACATTTGTACGTCGTGAGCGACCCGTCTGAGGTGAACGAGGAAGGAATAGTTGGCGAGATAGAAAGGCTGAACAAAATCAACCCAAAACCATGGAGGGACAGGAAAATGAACATATTGATACCTATGGCAGGAGCCGGAAGCAGGTTTGCACAAGCGGGATACACATCCCCCAAACCCCTTATCGATGTATTCGGGAAGCCCATGATCCAAGTCGTGGTCGAAAACATAAACATAGATGCGAACTACATCTATGTGGTTCAGAAGTCGCACTACGAGCAATACGGATTGAGACAGATGTTGAATCTGGTGACCCCTGGGTGCAAGATAGTTTTGACCGAAGGTGTTACTGAAGGAGCGGCATGCACGACCCTCCTCGCCAAGGATCACATAAACAATGACAACCCTCTGTTGATAGCCAATTCCGACCAGTACATGTCTTGGAGCAGTTCGGACTTTTCGTATTGCATGAAGTCCGCAAAATGCGATGGTGGAATATTGACATTCAATAGCGACCACCCCAAGTGGTCGTATGTGAAAACGGACGAGGAAGGCGATGTCGTCGAAATAAAAGAAAAACAGGTGATATCAAACATGGCCACGGTTGGCGTGTACTACTGGCGTGCGGGTTCGGAGTATGTAAAGTACGCCGAAAAAATGATAGCCGAAAACAGAAGGGTTAACAACGAATTCTATGTGGCCCCTGTGTACGAGGATGCCATAAAAGATGGAAGAAGGATACGGGCATACAAGGTGGATCAAATGTGGGGACTTGGCACTCCTGAAGACCTTGAAAAATTTATGAAAAGGGACTCATGAAGACATTCAAAGAATCCGAAATGCACCGCGGATGGTTCGTGGGCAGTTTTAGCCCTACTTGTCTTGACACAGATGGGGCCGAAGTCGCCGTCAAGAGGTACAAAAAAGGGGAGTCGGAGCCGGCACATCACCACAAAGTGGCGTCTGAATTGACCTTCGTCGTAAGCGGAAGGGTGTCGATGAATGGAGTCGAGTACTCGCAGGGTGACATCGTTCTCGTGGAGAAAGGAGATTCGGTTTCGTTCAAGGCCCTAGAGGATTCAGTCAATGTTGTCGTAAAGGCTCCCTGCGTGAAGGGCGACAAATATCTGGATTAGGACAAGCCGAGATCTTCCATTTTCATTCCGTACTCTAGAAATATCAGTGGATTGATACCATAACGGTCTATTGGGCCTTGTCTCATCTTGTGTGGTCTCGCCACTTCTTGATGAAGTCCGGGCGTGAAGTCATCCATGACAACTTTTCTTCCCATGTGTTTTTCTATGTATGTTTTAGTCCAACTATGTATTTTATGAGGATTTCCATTAAGAGGAGAGTCATATAGATGCTTAAATATTTTTGAATCTTTTGAGGACATAATGAAATGAAAGTCTCCGCCCCCGCATTGTCCTAATTCGTTGTGAGCGTTAACAAAAACTCCAAACGACAAATTATAACTATCTAAAATCATATCCTTCCATAAAAGTACATCTGGTCTGTATATTACTACCATGTCGTAACTAAAATATTTTTCAGATTCGTGCGACTCCTTTAAAGCAAGCACATTTCTCATGGAAAGGGCCTGACTGACGCCCGAAAAGTCGCTGTCGTCTGAGCACCTGTCTAGTATTTCTTTTTGATAGTCAGTATTGTTTTCAAAAACAAACCTAATGGGCTTATACATGTCAAGCATGTCCTGCTTGAGGTCTTCGTTCCACGACTGTAGGATGATATCTATGTTGTGGTGCGAATTAGCATGTAGTATGTGTTTTTCTATAGAAGTAAATACTGCCTTGTAGTTGACATACTTGTTGTCGAAGTATATCGATCCCTTGGTTCTGGAGTCTCCGCTCCTTCTTGACATGGCTCCTCTAATGCACAGTGCTATTTTCATTTTGAAGATTTTTATTTTTTATCTACGACCGACCGCCCTTGGAGACAAGGTGCCTAACTGCCACCTTGTCGGTGATGTCGTGGAGGTCTTGGACGGAGTCAAGGATGTCTAATGCATTGTCGGGTCGGTCACAATTTATTCCTATCAAGGAATGAATTGTGATTTGATTCAGTAAATACTTACGAAAAGGAGGTCGCAATGATTCACGGCGCGAGCAACTACACGGAGATGCAAAAAAAATACTATGAAGATGATGCATCACATTGGAGCACGGAAAATAGAAATCCAGTAGTGGGGTCATTTGATGGTCATAACGCCTGGAAGGATTACGACGATTTCCTTTTCAAAGATATCAATGGAGATTTGAGCAGAAAAGAGATGCTGGATTTTGGCTGTGGTCCCGGCCGGAACATAGTGAAATATTCAAAGTTTTTCAAGAGAATAGACGGAGTTGACATATCGTCAAACAACATAAAAAACGCAAGGATTTGGATGGACAAGAATGGATGCGCTGACGGCGATCTGTTTTTGTGCGACGGGGCCTCTTTGAAAGAAATAAAGAGCGAACAATATGACATAGTAATGTCTACTATCTGTTTTCAACACATTTGTGTATATGACATAAGAAAATCGTATCTAAATGATTTCTTTAGGGTTTTGAGGAAAGGAGGATCTCTGACCATGCAAATGGGCTTCGGAGGAAAGGAAGGATACGCTTGGGCTAAATACAAAGAAAATGCATGCCAAGCCAAAGCTACAAATGGATATTTTGATGTTTCCATAGATAATGTGGAGGAACTTAAATTAGATTTGATCGACAGTGGATTTAACAAATTTGTTTACTATCTACGACCGACTGGTCCTGGAGATAATCACAAAAATTGGATATTCTTTAGTGCAAGTAAATAGTCAAGAGATATTCCATTGAGCTTTCGGCCTCTTCCTCAGCCCCTTGGACTTCAGGGCTTTTGTACACAGGGATCGCACGGCGTCAACGCATTTCTTTGCCTGCCCCGTTGAGTCGGATGCGCCGGACTCATGGAGTTCCTTGGCAGAGTGCATGTTCTCGCAGGAATACGGCAGTTCAATATCCTCGGATATCAGACCCTCTTTGGTGTACTTCTGCTCGGAGGTCTTTGGCACAAGAAAGCAGGTGAAGCAAACGCATTCGTAGAGCCTTCCGTCTGCAAAGGGTTCTTTTCTATGGACAGAGGTGTAGAAGTCGGCTTTCTGGTCGCATATCTGGCATTTTTTCAAAGCAGTACCTTTTCTATTGCTCTGGACGAGAACCAGTCTGGGCCGTAGTTGACGGTCATCTGCTCTCCCGCTTCGATGTCCCGCACCGACATTATGGCGATCATCTTGTCGTAGAAGTTCATCGAGAAGACGCAGTTGTTGTTGTCGCTGTGGTTGTACAGCATCGTCCAGCCGAATGAAACGGCAAGGCGGCCTTCCCAGGCTACCACATACTTCATGAGGTTGGGGTCGACCGTGCAGTCCGGCATGAAGTCGACCACTGGGGCTATCTCCACGAACGACTGGCTCTTGATGTCGTCCTTTGTGAAGATGCCGTGGCCGACGCCCTCGACCCAGGCCATGCGGAGGCGGGCGTCTATGAAGGGAAGGTGTTTGCTCATCGGCCGCTGGACCCGAATCCTCCCGCCCCCCGGCGGGATTCGTCAAGTGAGTCAGACTCCGCGAGAGGAAAATTGAAGTGGCCTTCAAATATGATCTGGGCTATCCTGTCGCCTTTCTCGACATGGAAGGTGTTGTGCCTGTCGGTGTTGAGGAGCACGACCTTGATCTCGCCCCTGTACGAACTGTCCACGACTCCGGCGAGGACATCCACGCCGTGCTTGGCGGCGAGGCCGGATCTGGGGGCCACCCTCCCGTAGAAGCCCTCGGGTATCTCCATGGACACGCCCGTTCCGACGGTCTTGCGCTCGCCGGGGTGTATCATGAGACTCTCCGTGCTGAACAGGTCCGCGCCGGCGTCGGAGGGGTTAGATCGGACTGGAACCTTGGCGCCTGCATCCAACAGGACAACGCGGACATGCGGGATGTCTTCGTCGGTCTCGGGACGGTAGAACCATTTGGATACGAAGTTCATTTTTACTGTTTGAATATCACGCACTGGTTGCCGTGAATTATTCGCTCCTGTTCGTCCGGGAAGAATTCAGTAATCGCTTGCCTTATTCCGGGACAGCAATGGCCGTCCCAATCGTCAAATACGATCGCCCCGCCAGCAACTAGTTTCGGCCAGAACAAATTCAGGGATTCCATGGTGGAGTCATAGTGATCCATATCCATGTGAATCAGACAAAAGTGTTCGCGAACCTCTTTGGCGGATTCCGGGAGCCATCCTTGAAAGAAGAGGCAGTTTGGTCTGTCGTCTAGGTATTCCTTGACGGCATCCAAAGATGTATCGGAGAACTCGTCTTTCTTGAACCCCACGCCTATCGAGTCATCCTTTATGAAACCGCAGAAAGAGTCAAAGAGGTGAATCTTTCTGCGAGGAAATGCGGTAGAAAGAAGTCTGGCGGATCCTCCCTTGTAGACTCCGCATTCGGCGACTTCTCCTGGGATATTTTTCATGCTTATATCAAGGCAGACACCGGCCAGGAAGTTCATTTTATCGCCCAACAAAGAAAGGAAGGGCTTGTCTTTGAAAGCAATTTCTATGAGTGCTTTTTCGTCTAATTCGTTTGGCATTTTGAATTCGTGTCACGCCTCGCATGAGGAACAGGTAAGTATGCTTCTGGCCAGCTCCTGGGCGGGGTTCGCGGAGCGCTGGTAGTAGAATGTCTTGACGCCCAACTCCCAGCCCTCGATAAGAAGGTTGTTGACGTCCTTGGGAGATGTGGAGGGAGGGATCATCAGGTTCAGGCTCTGGGCCTGATCAATGTATTTCTGCCTCTGAGCCGCTTGTATGACGATCTCCTTCTGGCTGATCTCCCCGAAGGTCTTGAAGACGTCCTTTTCCTCCTTGGTGAGGAATTCCAGGTGCTGCACGGAGCCTCCCTTGACCAAGATGCCCTTCCATATCTCCTCAGTGTTCTTGTCGTACTTCTTAAGGATTTCCTTGAGGTGGGGGTTCTTGTAGGCGAACTTCCCCTTGGCGAGGCTCTTGACGAAGTAATTGGAATTCAAAGGCTCGATGCTCGGACTGACCTGCCCGAGGATGAAGCTGCTGCTGGTGGTGGGGGCGACGGCGAGGGTCGTCACGTTGCGGCGACCGTAACCCTCAAGGAGTTCCGGTTCGCCGTATTCCTTGGCCATCTCCTCGGTGGTCTTGTCGCTCCTCTCTCTTATCGTCTTCCATATCTCCGAGTTGAGCAACTTGGCCTGCATGCTCTCGAAGGCGATCATCTTGCTCTGGAGGTAGGAGTGCCATCCGAGAGCACCCATGCCGAGCGCCCTTTGCTTGATCGCGAAGTTCCTGGCCGGCTCGAGGTACTTGGAACCCTCGGTCTTGGTGATGAACTCCTCGCATACGCTGTCGAGGAAACGGACCATCGTCTCGACGGCGTCGGTCTCCTTGATTTCGTCCCAGTGGAGGAGGTTGAGGCTGGACAGGACGCAGACGAAGGAATTGTCCTCGTCCGAGTAGAGGTTGATCTCGGAGCAGTTGCCTGTCAGTATCCCGTCGAAGACGGCCTTGTGTTCAAGAGGCTCATGGACGCAGTAGGTGAGACTGGCCTCCTTCTCTTCGTTGATTTCAAGAACTTCGGGCCGGAATGTTCTGCCGGCGGGGTTAGTGAACTGGATCAGTCTGTCCCCGGGCTTCAGGTCGGACGCGCGGACTTCCGATCCGTCATTGAGGTAGAACTTGTGGTATTCGGTGACCTTCAGGTTGGTTCTGAAGAAGGTCTCTGTGTCGTAGTCGTCGAATTCCCTACCAATGATTGAAACCCTGAGGAGCTTCTCGTCTTCGCCCGTCTTGACGATGGTGGTCTGCGACCACTGTTTGCCGTTCCATACTTCCACACTACGGCCCTCGTGTTCGCCGATCTTCAGATTGCCTTCCCTCGTGAGGAGCATGGTGTCGGGGGACACGCAGAGGTTGCTTGCCTTGATCTTGAGCTTCTTGTCCTTGTAGACCTTGGGGGCGTTCTTGTTGACGGTGTCCACGAACATGACGTAGGGATATCCGGTCTCGAACCTCTTCTGGATCACCTTGCCCCAGATTTTCCTCTTGTCCTTGTCTCCCTCGATGAGATCCTTCATGAACTTGTCGGTGACGGTCACGCCGATGCTCATGTTCTGGATGCTGTGACCCTCGCTCCTGATCTGCAGGAATTCGTCGATGTCGTCGTGTTCGATAGGCATGTAGGCCGCGAACGAACCCCGGCGGGCGCTTCCCTGGCTTATGACCTGGCTCACCTTGTCGAAGATCTCCATGAAGTGGACGGCTCCAGAGCTCTCGCCACCGACACTGATCTTGGTTCCGCGAGGCCTTAGATCTCCGAAGTAGCCGCTGGTGCCTCCCCCCATCTTGCTCATCATCCCGATCTCGGCGGCCTTGGTGAGGATGGCCTCCATATTGTCCTTGACGTAAGAACCAAAACAAGAAACGGGAAGTCCGCGCTTGTTGCCGAAGTTGGTCCATACCGGCGTGGCGAGACTGTAGAAGCCCCGGCTCATGTACCCTTCGAACTTGTCGGCGAAGCCCTTTATCTTGAGGATCTTTTCGGCATTGTCGGCGATCTGCCTGACCCTCTGCTCGGGCGTCGTGTCTGGTTCAAGATAGCCCCTCTCGAGGAAGAGCCTGCTGTGGGAGTTGAGCCAGTAGTATTCTTTGTTCATGTCTTTTCTTGGTGGCGGGAGTCTGCAGTAAGTGAGTGAAGGATTTCTAAAACAGGTCTTCCTCGGCAAAGCTCTTGGATTTCCTTGAATACTCGACAGGTTTTGCGTGGAAAAAATCCGTCGCGTTGTTTCCGAGGACCTGTTCGTCGAACCAGGTAGTCTTCGCGATCATGTCGTTGTCCACCTCGAATATCTTCTTGTATCCGATCTGCTGGAGCGACTCGTTCAGCCTGTTCTTGACGAACTCCTTGAGTATATCCGAATTGAGCTTCTCCGCGCCATAGCCGTTGACGATCCACTCCACGATCTGCATCTCGTACTTCAGCGCGTCCGTAGCCTCGTGCCGTATTTTCTCCTCGAGCTCCTCGTCGAAAAGTTCGGGATGCTCCTTGCGGATGACGTTGATGAGTTTCATCCCGATCATGGCGTGGAGGTTCTCCTCCCTGCTCGTGTACTCCACCTGCTTGTTGGTGTCCTTGAGGAGGTTCCTGTACCTGCCGAACCAGCTTATCGTGTAGAACTGCGAGAAGAGGGCCGTGTTCTCCACGAAGAGGGTGAACAGGATGAGCGAGTATATGAACTGCCTCTTGTTGTCCGAGTGGAACTTGTGGAGGTGCTTCCTGAGGTAGTTGACGCGGCCCTTTATGATATCCAGCTCGAGTATGTTGTCGAACGCGTCCGTTATGCCGAGAACCTCGAGGAGACGCTCGTAGGCGTCCCCGTGGATCACCTCCGTGTTCGCCATGACGTAACCCATGTCGTTCATGCTGGGATGGGGGAGGTTGTCACCCAACTTCGCCCAGAACTTCTTGACGCTGATCTCGAGCTGTCCGATGGTGGCGAGGGCCCTGATTATGATCTCCCTCTCCTGCTCGGTGAGGGAGACCCTGAAGTCCTGGACGTCGCTGGAGAAGTTGAACTCCTTGTCGGTCCAGAATCCGTTGTGCATCGAGGCTATGAAGTCCTGGGTCCACGGGTAGTGGTCCGGTTTCCTGCTGATCTGTTCGTCGAAAATCATGCTGCTTCGTCCTTTGTTGGTTTATAACGCGAGGGTATGTAAGTCTAATAATCGGAATTTTTCAGGCGAGTGAATCCGCCTTTTTTTTCTAGCGTTATTACCTCACACCCGTCCAGCATTTCAAGGAGGTTGTGGTCGTGAGTGGTGATGAAGACCTGCCTGTCCTTGGCCAGTTCCGTGATCATGTTATATACCCCGACCACGCCCATTTGGTCAATGTTGGTTGTGACTTCGTCTAAAAAAACCAGACTAGGGCATGTTCCGGAGCTGAGCATCATGACATGTGCGAACGCCTGTGAAACGGCAAGGTTTAGTCTTCGGCGCTCTCCGCCGCTCATCGCGTGGTAGACGAACGGGTCGCCGTCGGCGGGTCTGCGTTCGATCTTCTCCTCGAGCTCGTTGTCGAACTCAAGGGATATGCGTCCGTCTATGAGGAACTGAAGCCAGTGGGCTATCCTCGCATTCAGAGCTGGTATTATTCCGTCTATGACGAACTTCCTTATCCCAGAGTCGCCGAATCCAATACACCAGAAGTCGTAGTACGGGAGGCTTGCCTCTAGGGCGGTCATTGCCCCTTCCTTCTTAATAAGTTCATCCCTTCGGGAGGTCGTCTCCTTGGAAAGGGAATCGATTATCGACTTGAAGGGGGTGTCGCCCTCCAGCTGTTTCGACTTGTCTGCGAGCTGTTCTGTGAGAGCCTGTATCTGGCCCTCCACCACGCTGGAACGCGCATCGGCTGATTTTGGCTTATCTATGGACGCGAGTTTGGCGACCTCCTCTCTCATGGATTTTATGGAGGCCGAGACGGTCGACATCGAGGACTTGGCAGTCGATATGGCCTCGCTCACGGAGCCTACCTTTTCGGCCACCTTTGCGGCACGGGACTCGTGCGACGACTTCCTGAGCAGGAGGGCGTCGGCCTCTGATCTAATTCCGGAGGCCTTTTCTCGCATCTGCTCGGCGTACTTGCCGAAGTTCTCCTTGGACACCTTGCCGAAGCAGTACTTGCAGGTTCCGCCCTCGCTCTTCTCAAGCCTCTTGACTTCGGATTCGTGCTCCTCGGCGAGTTCGACGAGCCTTTTTGAGTCGGACTCCGCGGACCTGATCTCGATCTGGATGTCCCCTTGGGACTTCCTGGACTCCGAAAGTTTCTCCTGGGCCTTCTCGAGGACTTCCTCAAGTTTCTGGCGCTTGGTCTCAAGCGTGGGGAGCTCCGAGTTAATCTCCGAGATTCTGGCGATGGCCTGTTTGTACCGCTTCGCGGCGGCGTCGTCGCCGGAGGACGAGAGCGAGGAATTGAGTTCCTTGATCTTGGCCTTGATCTGTTCCGCCTCGGACTTGATCTTGTCCCTCCATGACGACTCCTGATCCTTGGCGGACTTCATCCTTGATTCGGACTGTTCTGCCTGCCTCTTGAGTCCGTCTATTTCGGCCTCAAGAATCTTCACCTCGTCCTTCTTGTCTTTCTTGGCGGTCTTGGCCGTCTCCGCGAAGCCCTTGTACTTCTCAAGGGACAGGAGGTTCTCGACTATCTCCCTTTTGTTCGACGCGTCGCACTCCAGGAAGCTGCCGGCGTTATTGTCGGTGAAGACCACGACATTGACGAAGGTTTCGTAGTTGAGACCTATCTTCTCCTCTATGAGCTTCTGCGTTGCGGGCTGTCCCCCGAGCGTTATCTCCGTGGAATCGTCCCACTTTCCGTCTGGGCTGTGCCATAGCCTGAGGCCGTCGGGTTTTCGGGTTCGCACCACCTTGTAGTCGCCCCACGCCACTTCAGTGCGCAAACCCTTGCCGAGGGAGTTGTTTATCACATCCTTGTGGCTGATCTTCTTGGGGTGCTTTATGGTCTTGCCGAAGAGAGTGTAGACGATTATCTCCGGGATCGAACTCTTGCCGGCTCCGTTGCTTGAGGCCGTAGATTCGCCGTCTTGGGCGTCCAGGTTGATCCCGCGGACGAGGACGACGTTCCCCTTTTTGGTGAAGTCGATCTCTATGGGGTCGGAGCCGAAGCACAGGAAGTTCTGCGCCTTGGCATATTTTATTTGGAGGTTTCTCATGATTCGGCAGCTCGGCTGCAGATTTCGGTGCCTATCTGGATGAGAGTCTTTCTCTCCAATCCTTCGGGAGAAACTTGATCGATATATCTCTCAATCATCTTGTCTTCATCGCTCAATATCGATCTGGCGTCGTATACTATGTGCGATTCATCTTTCTTGCGTTGCTTTATCTCCAGCGTCGATACGCCGCATGATTCGACGAGTTTCTGGCGCAGCTCGATCATTTTTCTGTCGGCTATGTCCTCGACCTCTAACCTGACGAAGTTGCCCTTGAGTTCGGGGGAGCCGACCTGATCCTCGTCTATGATGAGGTGCTTGGGGCTGAATTGGTTCTGTACGTATTCGGTGGAGTTTTTGGCCGTGTCGTATACGATGATGTGCTTGTCCTGGTCGGCCTCGCCGAAGCTGAGCTGGAGTGGTGAACCCACGTATTCGACTGTCTCGCCCATGCGCTGGGCGGCGTGGTAGTGTCCAAGAAACACCCTGTCCCACTTCTTGAATATTTCGGGACCAACCCGCACCATGTCGCCTTCGTGTTCGACGGTCACATCCGAGAAGGTGCCATATTTCACATTCCACACCGCTCCGTCCACGGC
>Ga0194055_10003188_pt1 | contig 12719 bp, 8 predicted proteins | sample SepL449m_MetaG_FD_155482 | JGI IMG/M metagenome (GOLD analysis project Ga0194055, IMG submission 155482) | Anoxic zone freshwater microbial communities from boreal shield lake in IISD Experimental Lakes Area, Ontario, Canada - Sep2016-L442-9m | ecosystem: Environmental > Aquatic > Freshwater >... | reverse complement strand
AAATTTCTGCACTAACATAAAATGCAACTTTATTTGAAAAATCCGATGGCTTGCAAAACACATGACCCAAAACAACATGATGAATTTCGTGAAGCTGAACGGCAACAATCTCACGAGGGCTAAGGGACAAGATAAACTCGGGATTGAAATGCACTTCGATAGTTTGGTCTTCACTTAGCATGATTGCCATTGTTCTTATGGATGTATTCACAATTACATTCCAAGATGAAAGCATGGCTCCATGAAATGGGTAATCATGCGCAAGCATTCGCTCTGCCTGATTCCACAAGGCGCGCCCATTAAAAGCAGAAGAAGCCTCTTCATTATTAACTTGGTTAAGATCAGCCACGCTACTTCCCCTTTCCTGAGGAAACAACATCAATCCCAACGCCGGCTAGCCAACTTATTAGTTCTTCGCGATTATCCCCCGGAAGATTTCCAATAAAGAGCAAAAGATTTTCTTTTTGTTTTTTATCTTCCTTATATTTTGCGACATTACTTCTAACTTTCAGGTAATCGATCAGGTTCTTCATGGTCGATTTAATAAGATCAATACGGCCTGACCGCAACCAAGTTTTCATTTGTTTTTCGTGCGTTTTAAAACTACAAAGCGCAGTTACCGCACTTAATGGATGGTCGCGATTATTCAAAAACTTCGAAAATGCATTGCTATGATTTGGCCCAACCAATCCAGACAAACACCCAAGAACAACAGCGTCATTATCTAGAAGTATTTCTGGGTTAGCATTGAGCAAATTACTTAAATAAACCCAAGCCCTTGGATTTCCAAGTCCGGTAAAGATGTCAGGATTTATTTCACAGAATGCAATAACTTTAGGATGTATACCGTTAATTTTTGCCCATGAAATCCATTCAGTCCTACTTGGGTTCAGATGAATTTTTAAAAATCTCGCTTCTAGGGCCGGGTCTAACTCTGAGACAAAATATTCGGAATCATCGCCCGCTGGGTTACAGCAAGCAATGGGAAGCCAACCTTTAGGCAAGCTGTATTCACCGACTTTTCTTGATGTTAAAAGATTTAAAGTTGGAGCCTGTACATGTCGGGGCGCCCTGTTTAGCTCTTCAAAAACAAAAATACCTTTTCCTGAAGTTGGAAAAATGGAAGGGGGCACCCATCTGGTACGATTCGAGGCCGTATCGATAATTGGAAGACCCAGAATATCGCAGGCCTCCATGCAAGAGAGGTCTACGCTAATAAATTTGATGCCTAACGATTCAGCTACCTGACTAGTCGCTTCACTTTTGCCCACTCCAGTCGCGCCATAAAGTAAAACAGGAAGGTCAGCTTTATATGCTTTTTCAATAATGTTTTTTGCCTGATTGATTGTATGTATCATTACTATCTCCAATAAAAATCAATGTTAAAAACTATTTGAGGTTTTTGGCCAATAGGTCAAGTAATGGTTGGTTTTTTGAACTTTTGGGTACTATGTTCAAATCAATAACCAAATGTTTTTTTCCTCCAATTACAATTTGGGTATTCCTAAGATCAAGCAGTTTGACTAAGTGGCTTAGTCTTTTAATTCGAATCATCATAAAACTCCTTCTAAAAATACAAATCAAATTCGACTTTATTAAAATACTGCTGAAGTATGGAGAAAAAGCCCCACCCTTAATTAATGGGGCTAAATTAGTATTTAGCGTGAATGACCACTTTAGTTCTTCGTGGCAACTCGGGATAATTTTCAAACAAAATGGTTTTTGATGTTTATTTTTACGGAGGTATCGATTGAAAAACCTTAAACGGCTTTTTAAAAGCGTTTTATTCGGCCTCGATCTTTAAGCCGTGAAAAACAAGGCCTTAGTATCAAAAAACGCAAACCGATTACTTATGCAGATGAGATTAAAAAACTAAAGGGTTTCGAAAGGGAGTAAACTTTCATTAGACTTTACTATGCGACCAGCATAATTCTTTTCTTTTTATGATTTGTTGTTTAAAAATGGACACGAACATCATACCGGCCCCTTAAGAATATGGATTCTTTTCCAAGGTTAAAATTCAAATCAGATGCAATTATTTTGTTGCCTGCTGCCCTAGCGTATTTTCAAATCTGGGTTACCATACTATCATTATTTTTATTGTTATCCTGAGGAGTCGCGCCCATGCAAGAAGTGAAACTAGTGCTTGATCATTATGATTTCTTTTGCCCTGTTACGGGTGAGAAAATTCTTTGGCAGGAGGATTGCAAATCTTCCCCCGCTACAGCCTTTATTTATGTCGATTATTCACAGGAATTTCCTTTCATCACTCCAGAGCTTTTAAAACTCTTTGAAGAGAAATGCGATTTTGAAGACGAAGATGAAGATGATGACCTTGAACCCTATCAACGATTCCTATTAGAAATCAAAGATAAGCCAAACCTTGTAGTATTCAACATGATTGATACGGAGAGTTCAATTATGATTCGGGTTGGCATTAATATGAATTATTGCGTTAATGAAGAAGAATAGCAGAGGAATCTGACTAGCAGCAAATTTCTAATCCTGTGCCTTTCAATTTTTAACAATCCCCCTGAACTTTAGCCCGATTTCATTTGGTTCATCAAATCAAGTCGCTTAACATAATTGGCTGTGAATTAACTGATCGTGAGTGTGTCGCCCCTATGAAGAATAATGCCCCGCCAGAACAAGGCCAACTGGTTCAAGTTCGTTCCCGCCCCTGGGTAGTGAACGAGGTCAAGCCAAGCAATCTTCCAATCTCAGCGTTAGATCTGCCATTAATCAAAGCCTCGAATCTAATAAGCCTCTCGTCCATCGAAGATGATGGCCTTGGTGAAGAATTGCAGGTTATCTGGGAGATTGAACCTGGCGCCAAAGTCGTCGAAAAGGTAGCCCTTCCTGATCCCGGCGGCTTCGATGCCCCTGAAAACCTTGATGCTTTTCTCGATGCAGTGCGCTGGGGCGCAGCTTCCACCGCAGATCTCAAGAACATTCAATCTCCGTTCAGAAGCGGTATCGAAATTGAAGACTACCAGCTTGACCCAGTAGTGCGGGCGATCCAAATGCCTAGGGTTAACCTGCTCATAGCTGACGACGTCGGTTTGGGCAAAACGATTGAAGCTGGAATGGTTGCGCTTGAATTGATTATTCGGCATCGTGCAAGAAAGCTTCTCGTGGTGTGCCCTCCCTCTCTGCAAATTCAATGGCGGGATCAAATGAGGGATAAGTTCGGGCTCGATTTTCGAATCGTGGATTCAAGCCTGCTTCGAGACTTGCGCCGTAGGCGGGGGATCCATGTCAACCCTTGGTCCCATTTTCCTCGGCTTATCACCAGCATTGACTTCCTCAAGCGAGAACGCCCTCTGCGGCTGTTCCGTGAGACCCTACCTTCCCATGGCGAACCAATTTATCCTCGTAAGTATGACTTGCTGATCGTGGATGAGGCTCACAATTGCGCCCCTTCCGGTGCTGGCAAGTATGCCTCAGATTCATTGAGAACGCAGGCCTTGCGTGAATTGGCACCCCATTTCGAGCATAAGCTTTTCCTTACGGCAACTCCGCACAATGGTTATAAGGAAAGCTTCAGCGCCCTGCTTGAACTCCTTGATAACCAGCGCTTCTCACGAGGGACAGAGCCAGACCGCAAGCAATTGGATGCCGTAATGGTTCGCCGCCTTAAGAGCGATAAGGCTTTTGCCTTTAATCATTTGAACATTCGTCGCTTCCCACCAAGAATTCTTGAATCCATCGAAGTTCCGTACACCGATGAAGAAAAAACTATTCATGCTGCTCTGCGCCAGTACACAGAGCTTCGATCTTCACGGGCCGTGGATCATGCTGAACGCTTTGCTACGGAATTTGTACTAAAGACTTTAAAAAAGCGGATGTTTTCCTGCCCTGCTGCCTTTCTAACAACCTTGGAGCAACACGAGAAATCACTGCAATCCGCTCGCCGAAAAGTCGCTAGGCCTTCCTATAAGACCCTTCAAGTTGAACTTGATCGCATGGAAGAGGAATACGCTGACGATAGCGATTACGATGAAGCCACTGCCGATGCTTTGGATACAGCAACCCGCCTGTTTTCTGAACCAACCGATAATGAACAGGCCCTGCTGAAACAAATGAAAGACTGGGCTAAACGAGCCCGTGGGCAGCGAGAATCCAAGGTGATGCAACTCGTGGCATGGCTCAAGGAACATCTCAAGCCTGGTGGGAAGTGGTCCAAGGAACGGGTCATCATCTTCACCGAGTATCGGGCCACCCAAAATTGGCTTCAGGAAGTTTTGGCTGTAGAAGGCTTCACCGATGGTGACCGCCTTTTAACGATGTATGGTGGCATGGATCCAGAGAAGCGAGAAGGGGTGAAGGCCTCTTTTCAAACATCCCCCGACATCAGCCCCGTTCGCATCCTTCTCGCCACGGATGCAGCCTCTGAAGGTTTAGATTTCCAGAACTTTTGTTCTCGCCTAATCCATTATGAAATTCCGTGGAACCCCAACCGGATGGAACAAAGGAACGGGCGTGTAGATCGTCATGGGCAGAAAGCCGACAAGGTTCAGGTATATCACTTCGTTGGCAAGGGCTTCAAAGAACGAGCGAGACAAGATTTCAACGGTAAGGTTTCCGATATGGAAGCTGATCTTGAGTTCTTGATGCGTGTGGCGCTTAAAATCGAAACCATCAGAGAAGATCTTGGTAAGGTCGGTTCGGTGATTGCTGAACAAGTTCAAGAAGCCATGCTTGGCAGGCGTACTACGCTCAACACCGAAAAAGCAGAGAAAGAAGCTGAACCCATCCGAAAGATGCTGCGATTTGACAGGGATTTGCAAAAGCAGGTTCAAGCCTTGATGGAACAATACCGGGAGACTCGCAGGGAACTGCGCCTTTCGCCAGAGAACATTTGCCAGGTGATCAAGGTCGGCCTATCCCTAGCCAATCAGCCGGGCCTTATCCCCACAAAGACCGAAGAAGGAAAACCTTGTTTTCATTTGCCATCCTTTAAAGGAAGCTGGGCTGCCTGTGCAGAAGGCCTAGAACATCCTCATACAAAAGAAGTTCGCCCGATAACTTTTGATGAATCTATTTCCAGAGGTCAGGATAAGGTAGTGCTGGCGCATCTCAACCATCGCCTGCCGCAAATGTGCTTACGGTTGTTGCGTGCCGAGGTATGGGCAGAAAAAGGTCGGTCGAAGCTACATCGAATAACTGCCCGGGTTGTACCCAATGATATTATGGATACCCCCGCAGTCATCGCCCACGCAAGGCTGGTGGTGATTGGTGGTGATAGTTATCGCCTGCATGAAGAAATCATTGCTGCGGGTGGGTTTATAAAAGAATCGAAATGGAACACTAGGTTGAATGTAGGCCAGACCGAATCAGCATTGAAAGGCGCTACAGCAAAAGAACCATCGGAAACAGTGAAAACCAGACTTCTCGAAATCTACCCTGCGCTAACCTCATCTTTAGCATTGGCCTTGGAAGCTCGCATGAAGCAAATGGTTGAGGGGCTCCAAAAGAAGCTCTCGGAACGGGCCGACAAAGAAGCCGGGGATATTGAATCAATATTAAACGAACTCAAGAAATCCATTGAACGGGAGCTCAAAGAACCCGAGTACATCCCAATGCTGTTTGATGATCCGGATCAGGAACGCTTCGAACGCAATAAGGATGCCATGAGGGTACGGGTAAAAGAGATTCCAGAAGAAATAAAAAGGGAAACTGTAGCTATCAGGGCTCGATTTGCTGATCCAAAGGCTCGCATTTTCCCAGTGGCTGTTACCTTTTTAATACCAGAGAAGATGAAGGGAAACTAAGAGATGAAACGACTTTGGCTCGTGGGAGAATCACTACCGAAGAAAGAGGATGGTAGCGAACGCAAGGCGCACAAGACCACCAATCTCCCCGCTACCTTGGTTCCGCTAGACCCACGGCATGGTGTTTTTCCGAATCTTGTAATGAAGCCTTTGTTCACCGCTGGATACTCGTTATCACAGAGCCACATTGACAAGCTTCTACCGTTTTTTCAGGACATGAACAATATTGTATCCGATAAATCGGAGCGACGATTCAACCTCTTTGAGAATCGAGCGACAAATTCAAAAGGACGTGCCAAAAAGAATCCAGAAACGAAGACTGAGACAGAAATCTTTGAGATCAATAATGAAGGTATGTCGAAACGAATTGAATCGTTCGATCTTGACAATGACTTATGGCTGGTCTTTGGGCATCAAACCAATTTTGGCCTCCTTTTGTGGCTCTTAAACTCTCATAAAAAAACCGAAGAGAAGTTTTCTCTTAAAAAAAATCATATCAAGGCATTCTCCGAAATGTTTATCACTGCTGTTAACTCTTGTTGTGAGAAAAGCACTGATGAAAAGGAAAGTACTAAAGCGAAGAAAAGCCTACTATCGAGTCGAATAGGAATGCTTCATCGGCTTTGCACTGGAGTTGACAAAGAACAAGTTCTTGTATCTGTCATCAAAAAACTCGACCCGAAATCATCGAGCGAGCAAGCTGAAACGATTTCTAAACTTCTGCGTGCGACGGTCCCGTTACTCCACAACGAAGGTTATCAAGATGGAACAAATCCCACCGGAAATGCTCAATCGCATTTTGTTCAGCATGCAAAAGGCATGACTGCTCAGGGCGATCTTTATTGGCAGGTGATGGGGAATACCATCGCCACTCGTGTTCTCGGTGACTTTGTGGAGTAATTGCCTCTATGTCCATCGCACGCCACCATACTGAATGGCTTTCTCTTGTACCGGTATCAGGCCCTTTCCTGAGCCTTCCGGTACTTATGGAAGCTTGTAACGCTGGGCTCGAGTCTCACGACTCAGATCAGTTTCGACTGCTTAGGCAGGAGTACGGCAATTGGTTGGAATCATTCGAGAAGCGTAAAGCCGATCCAGCACCCCATCAGCACTGGATCAGGTTTGTTCTCAACAAGACTCTCGAACTCGATGACAAGGTGTTGCTTGAAGGGCAGGCGATTCCACAAACATTACAAGTAGAAGTGCCCGAGCATCACTCACTGCTGCGGCCCAACCTGGTCGTGATTGATCCTGCGACAAAGAACCCCTGCCTGCTGGTTCAAACCTACCCTCGTTCGCAAGAGCTTACTAATTATGTACCCAACACCAGATGGAAGGCATCGCCTGATACCAGGATGACCAACCTCCTGCGTGCAACAGGCATAAGCCTTGGGCTGGTGACCAATGGCGAACACTGGATGCTGATCAATGCCCTGAAGGATGAAATGAGCGGTTATGCTTCATGGTACGCATCGTTATGGTTGGAAGAACAAATCACGCTTCGGGCCTTTCGCACCTTTCTCTCTGCCAGTCGCTTTTTTGGCGAACCTGAAAAGACCCTTGAATCCCTGCTATTGAAGAGCGCTTCCAATCAACAGGAAGTAACTGATCAACTTGGCTATCAGGTAAGGCGGGCGGTCGAGGTGTTGATTTACTCTCTCGATCGGGCCGACCAGGATTTCGGTAGAGAACTATTGGCAGGCATTAAGGAAGAGGTTCTTTACGAATCCGCCCTCACCGTAATGATGCGACTTGTATTCCTATTCTGTGCAGAAGAACGGGAACTGATACCCAGCAAGCCTTTCCCAGTATATGATCAAAACTATTCCGTCTCCACCATCAGCAAGCAACTAAGGGAGCTTGCTGATCAACACGGAGAAGAATTGCTGGAAAGGCGCTATGATGCCTGGCCCAGGCTTCTGGCAGCTTTCCGTGCCTTGTATGGTGGACTTCGCCACGATGATGTCAACATCCCAGCGTATGGTGGCAGCTTGTTTAACCCCGATCGCTTCCCGTTTCTTGAAGGCCGCAAGAAGGGAACCTCATGGTGGGATAACGAAGCAAGCCCCCTGCCTATCAACAACCGTACGGTGTTGCACCTTCTTGAAGCATTGCAATTACTGCAAATCAAAATGCCGGGCGGGGGTAAAGCAGAAGCTCGCAGGCTAAGCTTCCGGGCCCTTGATATCGAACAGATTGGTCATGTCTATGAAGGCTTGCTCGACCACACCGCCAAGCGTGCCACTGAGCCATTTGTGGGGCTGGCAGGAAGTCGTAACAACGAACCTGAAATACCCTTAGCAGAGCTGGAACAGTTCTTGGCCAAAGGGGAAGCAGAGCTGATCAAGTATCTAAAGGAAACTACGGGCAAACAAGAAAAAGCTATTTTAAAGCTGCTGAAGGTAGAACTTGACACTCCGGATGTGGCTCGCTTTCGAACAGTATGTCAGGGCGATGATGCCCTATGGAAACGGGTGCAACCCTTTGCAGGATTTATTCGGGTGGATAACTTTGGTTATCCTGTTGTCATCCTTCCGGGGAATGTCTTTGTCACAGCGGGAACCGACCGGCGATCCACCGGCACCCATTACACCCCTCGCAGCCTGACTGAACCAATTGTTCAATACACTCTGGAACCCTTGGTGTATGTTGGCCCGGCTGAAGGCAGCCCCAAAGAAGAATGGAAACTAAAGCCAGCCAAGGAGCTGCTTGACCTTAAGATTTGCGATATGGCCTGCGGCTCTGGGGCCTTCCTAGTGCAAGCGGCAAGGTATATGTCGGAACGGGTATTAGAAGCTTGGGATGAAGCAAAGCAGGCGAACCCCAGCACTCCGGGTATTACTCCTGAAGGCTTGCCTTCCATGGGCATGACTAATGAATCCCTGATTCCAGAAGATGCAGCGGAGCGTAAGACTTATGCCATGCGCCTTATCGCCCAGCGCTGTTTGTACGGGGTGGATAAGAACCCCTTGGCGGTGGAGATGGCGAAGCTCTCTCTCTGGTTACTAACCGTTGCCAAAGACAAGCCTTTCGAGTTTTTGGATCACTCTATCCGGCATGGTGATTCGCTAGTGGGCCTGCATAACATCGATCAATTACGCCACTTTAGCCTTAAGCCCGATGCCGAGGATGCGGTTCTGTTTAAGGGCCCGCTGGATGGCGCTGTGGATGAGGCGATTAACTTACGGCTCAAGTTGGAAGACCTGCCCGCCAACACAGTCGAAGATGTCGAACGGCAGGAGAAGTTGCTGAAGGAAGCAAATGAGAAGATCGCCCGGCTGCGCTGTGCTGCAGATCTTTTAGTAGCTGCGGAATTCTGGGGTGGTAATGCCAAGGATAAGCTGGAAAGGGTACGCCATAATGCGGTGAGAAGCGGGTATTACATCGAGAAAGGGCCGACGGAAGAGTTCGAGCAGGTTGCCACTAAAGATCGACAAGGCCAGTCGATGTTCCATTGGTGTTTGGAATTTCCTGAAGTGGTCGTGAAGAGGGGTGGGTTCGATGCGTTCGTGGGCAATCCACCGTTTGTTGGTGGCAGAAGAATTCGCAGCACACTCGGAAAGCCAATGCTTTTGTGGCTAACTTCATCTGGATGCAGTGCCAACGCTGACCTCTGTGCCTTCTTTTTTTTGAGGTCATTTGTGCTGTTTAATTCAGGCGGAGGATTTGGCCTCTTAGCTACAAATACCATCGCTCAAGGCGACACACGAGAGGTGTCTCTCGATGTACTTACACATGCTGGGGCTTTAGTAACGCGAGCGGTACGATCTCGTAAATGGCCGGGAAATGCAACTGTTGAAGTCTCACATGTATGGATGTCTCGAAAGACATGGCTCGGCGAATTTAACCTTGATGACAAGAAGGTATCCGGGATTACATCTATGCTAACGGAACCAGGGGCAATCACAGGTAAGCCTCTTCAACTTAAGGCGTCGACGGGAATTGCCTTTCAAGGTTGCGTTGTTCTTGGAAAAGGCTTCCTGCTTGAAGACATCGAAGCACAGTTACTGTTGCGAACCAAGCGTAATGCTGAAGTTGTCCTCCCTTACTTGAACGGATCCGACCTAAACGCATCACCAGTTCATCAGTCGGAACGATGGGTCATCAACTTTCATGACTGGCCACTAGACCGTAAGAGTTCTTCCGCAAATTACAAAGGCCCAGTGGCAGCCGACTATCCTGAATGTCTTTCGATTCTAAATGATCGTGTGCGAGCAGAGAGAATGGCTAAAGGGGGTGATGTTGCGACTGCTCCTTGGTGGCAGTTTTGGCGATCTCGGCCAGATTTGTCTTCAACAACTGAAGGAATGAAACGTGTCTTGGTTCGTTCACGAGTGAGCAACACAAACTCGATTGCGTTCGTCAAGAATGGCATCGTGTTTTCGGATGCAACCGTGGTATTTGCATCCGAGAGCTACGCTTATTTTTCACTCCTGCAATCTGCCTTCCATACCGAATGGCTTAATCAGTATGCCTCAAGCCTTAGAACCGATGTGCGCTATACGCCTACAGACTGTTTTGAGACTTTTGCGTTGCCTTCAAGCCTTGCAGAAATGGAGTCAGTGGGATCGAAGTATTACGAGTATCGCTGCTCCACGATGCTTGACCGACAAGAGGGGATGACTAAGACCTACAACCGTTTTCACAACCCCGACGAGAAATCCGCCGATATCCAAAAGCTCCGTGAGCTACACGTCGAAATGGATCAGGCGGTTGCCACGGCCTACGGCTGGACAGACCTCAACCTCGATCACGGCTTCCACGAAACTAAGCAGGGTATGCGCTACACTATCAGCGAACCCGCCCGCAAGGAGGTATTACAACGGCTGCTAAAGCTCAACCACGAACGCTACGCCGAGGAAGTAAAGCAAGGCCTGCACGATAAGAAAAAGGGAGCCGCCAAGAAAGCTGCCCCCAATAAGAAAGCCAACAGCAAGCCAGCCAAAGAAGAATCCACCCTCTTCGATCAAGTGGAGGAAGACAATGAGTGACACTTGGTATTTCGCCTATGGAAGCAACTTGTCGAAAGGTCGCAAAGAAGATCGTACCGATTTGATTCGATGTTCCCTTCGGGCTCGGCTTAAGGGCTATCGACTCGCCTTTAACAAAAAGGCAACCAAAGGTGGCGTCTACGCCAATATCGTGAGCAAGGCAGAAAGTGAAGTTTGGGGCGTGATCTATCTTTGCGATCCCGAAGCAATGGCTGAGTTGGATCGTTTTGAAGGGGTCATGGGTGGGCACTATGAGCGTGTGCTAATTGCAGTGGAATTGGATAATGGAACGCACCAGTCCGCAGAGGTATATGTGGCGGGAAGCAAGTTCATTGGGTCAGACGAAAAGCCTTCTGATGATTATCTCCATTACATTCTGACCGGGGCCAACGAACATGGCCTGCCAATTGAATACATTGAGAAGATACAAAAGCTGGCTTTAGGGCCAAAAGGCTGAGTCATGATCTTAGTTTAATCAATATATAGCCCATAATTGAAATCAAGGAACATCGATATGTCTAACTCTTTAACCACACCAATGCCTTCCCAGCACCAACTACGGGTCGAACTCGAAGCCATGGTCGTAGGAGATTTGCTGGGCCCTGCTGGCGGAGCGGAAGAAGAGCTAACCGAACGCAATGTTCGAGATCGTTATCTTGTGGGAGTCTTGGCCCCAAGCCGATCTACTAATACTTCCGATAAACCTGCCGCAGAAGTTGAAGAAGAAGAGGATGATGATATTCCTCTAATCCCTGAGGAATTATCTGAAGGCGGCAGTGATACCGCTGATGATGGTAAGACTGATACCGATACCCCAGTAACTGTTTCTTTTTTACCTTCATCCTTTGGCCTGACTTTTAGTGTTGATGGCGAGACAAAATCGATCAACATTAATGCAACCTGGGGCCAATACAAACGAGAGAAACGACAGGATCAAACCGATCACAAAGGCAAGACACTTTTAGTTTGGAAAAGGTATGAAAGAGGTGGCAACCTCGAGCTTCCTCTGGTGGATGGGGCTATTAATCCAATGGCACCTGACCATGCGTTTCCTGATATTTACATCAAAGGGCAGATCCGCAAGCGCAATACCCATTATGTTGTAACCCTGTTTCTGGTTAACGCCCAGTTAGAGGTAAAACCCAAAGATGAATACCATATCTTCCAACCTAAAGTGACTGCAAGTGGCTTGGATGGTCAGGCTGTTTTCTGCAAGCGCACCACGATAGGTGCAAACAATGATCTTGAAGACAGACTAATTGGCATGATGTACCGGAATCATATCGAATTTGCAGTAGGGCATGGCGTAAGCGTTCATGCAGAAGCTTCCAAGGAATTTCCTGACCGTGCTACCTTAGTTGAAACGGTAATCGTACCCACTAGTGAAATACCCCGCACCACGCCACCCACCGAAGCCGATGTAAACACCAACCCTGCGTTTGGCAAGCTGGCGGGCCTAGTTCTGGATATGAAGACACTCGCAGAGGCCGATGCAAAAAAGCTACCCAAGCAATTGGAACCATTGGTCATTGCCTATCGAGATTGGATCGACCGAGAAGAAGCAAAACTAGCTGACCCGAAGGAAGGGTTGGCCCAGTTTGGTGATGCGGCCCGAGTGGCCATCGACAATTGCAGGATCACTTTGAAGCGAATCGAGGAAGGGCTGGAATTATTAACCAAAGATCCAAAAGCATTTGAATCATTTTCGTTTATGAACCGGGCCATGTGGCTTCAGCGAACACATTCAATCTACGCTGAGAGGGTTCGCCGCGGGGACCAACCAGATTTCGAAAAAGACATTGATGAGGAAAAGAACCGTAGCTGGCGCCCTTTCCAGATTGCGTTTATCCTGCTCAATCTGCCGGGCGTTACAAAGCTGGATCATTCCGAGCGGGGTGTTGGTTGGTGGAGGAGACGTCGCTGGCTCGTCAGGTACCGATGAGTTCCGATGAAC
>Ga0194055_10003187_pt1 | contig 12727 bp, 14 predicted proteins | sample SepL449m_MetaG_FD_155482 | JGI IMG/M metagenome (GOLD analysis project Ga0194055, IMG submission 155482) | Anoxic zone freshwater microbial communities from boreal shield lake in IISD Experimental Lakes Area, Ontario, Canada - Sep2016-L442-9m | ecosystem: Environmental > Aquatic > Freshwater >... | reverse complement strand
CCCCTTGGGTCGATGCGGTTGCACTCTGGGCTGTTGTCTTTGCTGCCCTCTTTCTTGCAGTGTGGCTCGGTGCTCGTGGGCCGTTTGCGAGCTACGGCGGCGTCGCCCCTTATGCGGGTTCTGGAATCTTTAGCGGCTGGCTTCGGTTTGACGGTAATTGGTATACGCAGATTGCAACCACGGGGTATTGGTATGCGGGATCGCAGAGCCAATCCGCGGTGCCATTTTTCCCGGCGTACCCCGGGGTGCTTTGGGGACTTCACTCCGTCACGACGTTGTCAGTGAAGTTGCTTGGCTCTTTGGTGACGATCGTGTGCGGGTTTGGCGCCGTCCTTGCCATTTTCCGTTGGTTCCGCGACCGAGTCCCCGACCGAGTTGCGCGCATCGCACTCATCACCCTGTTGCTCTATCCCTACGTGTTCTATCTCTTTGGAGCGGTGTACGGCGACGCACTTTTCTTAGTCGCAGCGGTTTGCGCTTTCCTCCTTCTCGAGCACGATCACCCGATCCTTGCGGGACTTGTAGGAGCGGTTGCGACAGCAACGCGACCATTCGGTATCGCTCTCATTATCGGACTTGTTGCTGTTGCGTTATGGCGACGTCATGTCATCGAGGCGGGGGAGTCTCGTTGGCGTCCGCGGATTATGTGGCGCCGACTTCATCCTGCGGACGCTGGCGTGTTGTTGTCGTTTGCCGGGCTTGCTGGCTACATGACGTATCTCGGCATTCGGTTTGGCCATCCGTTCGCGTTTGATGAAGTGCAGCGCGCTCCCGGTTGGGATCAAGGTCCGGGCCCAAGGACCTGGTTGAAGATCACGTGGCTCCAGCAGATCAAGAACCTTTCACGTTGGACGTGGGACTGGCTGCAGCACGGAGATTCGGTCACGTTCGAAAAAGTGCAATACGCGGTAACCGTGATCCTTCAGGGGCTCTTCGTTCTCGGTTTCCTTTTCTTGGCGTGGCAGGTATGGAAGAAGTTCGGCTGGGGCTATGGCCTCTACTGCTTCTCGATGCTTGCAATTGCCCTCATAGGCACAAAGGATTTTCAGGGGACAGGCCGATACCTCTTGGCGACGTTCCCTTGCTTCTTGGTCCTCGGGGGGATTTTCGCGACCCGCCCAAGGTTGCGCTGGGCATGGTGGTCGGTGAGCGGAATTGCGCTGCTGGTATGGGCCTTCGCATTCGGGCGCGGTTACTACGTAGCCTGACGTCATGGCGCATTTCGAAAGCCTCACGATCTTTTATCCGATGTGGAACGAGGAAGAGACCATTGAGCGCGCCGTAGAGGCAGCGTTCGAGGCTGGCGATGCTCTTATCGAGGCTGGCGAAATCGCGAGTTTCGACATTCTCATCATTAACGACGCGTCGACCGACGCGACCGGCAAAATCGCCGATGCGATGGCTGCTGCCGACGAGCAGATCTCTGTCGTTCATCACGAGACGAATCGGAAACTTGGTGGAACGCTGAAGACCGGTTTCGAAAACGCCAAGGGTGAGATCGTGCTCTACACCGATGCCGACCTCCCATTCGACATGGCAGAAGTGTCGAAGGCAGTTCGACTGCTCCGGATTTATGAAGCAGACATTGTGAGCGCCTATCGATTCGATCGCACTGGTGAAGGCGCTCGTCGTCTCATTTACAGCTACGTGTACAACCATCTGATTCAGACGGTGTTCGGATTGCGACTTCGTGACATGAACTTTGCGTTCAAAGTCGTGCGTCGCACACTGCTCGACAATGTCGAACTCCAGAGCGAGGGTTCATTCATCGATGTTGAGCTACTTGCTCGCGCTCAGAAGCTCGGCTTCAGGATCGTGCAATTCGGAGTCGATTACTTCCCACGCACACGAGGAATTTCCACGTTGTCATCGAACTCGGTGATCTTCAAGATCCTTCGCGAGATGTTTGGGCTGCGCAAAGAACTCCAATCGCTTGAACCATTGCCGATCGAGGTGCGCCAGCCCTGGAACTCAGGAGGCGGCGCGTCCTCGTGAAATTTTCAGACGATGAAGCGCCCATACTGATCGTTTCAGCCGATGACTTCGGCCTCACAGCAAGAGTCTCCGAAGGGATCCTTGAGGCCCACGATCAAGGCGTTGTCACGTCAACATCAGTCATTGCGGTGGCGCCAGCGTTTAAGTCTTCGGCGAAGCAATTGCGCAATGTCTCAGGTCTTGGTGTGGGGGCTCACTTCACCGCTGTAGGTGAGGATCCTCCGCTGCTGTCGGCTCGCGAGGTTCCTTCGCTGGTCGACAAACACGGAAATTTCTGGCCAACATGGCGAGCATTCTTGCCCCGTGCCGCGGCTCGTCGAATTGATCCCGATGATCTCCGTCGAGAGTTTGCCGCTCAACTTGAAGCAATAACTTCCGAGGGTCTTGTTGTCGATCACTTTGATACCCATCAACATATTCATCTCTGGCCGTCGGTGAGTCGTGTGCTACTTGATCTCGGTGACTCAAACGGCGTTCATGCCATGCGCGTCACACGATCGAATGCGCGCGGTCCGGTGGGCATTGTGGTTCGTCGTCTCGCTCGGCAACTCGAGGCTGAGTTGCGTAAACGGCACTGGGCCTGGACGGGAGCAGCGACAGGTCTTGATGAAGCTGGATCGCTCGGCACCGCGGAAATGGTTCAAGCGATCGAACTCTTGGCATCTTCAGGTGCAGCAAGCGCGGAAATCGGAAGTCATCCCGGATTACCCGATGACCCCGAACGCGATCGCTACCGATGGAACTACAATTGGGACCTCGAGTTCACGGCGTTATGTTCGAACACCGTGCGCTCGTCGATCGAAGCCTCGGGCTTTCGACTCGGTACCTTCGCTGATCTTCCGCGGTGGGGAATGTGAAGCCACCTCGTTCGGAGGCGGCAAAACGAACGCTTGCACTGTGGCGAGATTTGCCGCGGTCGGCGCGCCTTCATACAAACATTCGCTGGTGGACAGCCCCGTTCGAGGCACTCGAGGTTCAGGTTCCGCGTTCAGGAAATATTCTCGAAGTCGGTTGCGGTCATGGAGTATTCACGACGTTCCTCGCAGTGTCTTCTGTAGAACGACGCGTTGTCGGTATCGATATTGATGTAGAAAAGATCGCGCTCGCCAAGCAATCAGTTCTTGGTCTTCGCGATGGCGAGGCAAACCTCTCGTTTGAACACCGAGCATCTGGTGATGTTCCGCTTATCGATGGCGGCTGGAATGCGATTGTTTTCGCCGACGTGCTTTATCTCCTTCCCTCAGAAGCTCGAGCATCGTTGTTAGCCGAGTGCGTAGATGCTCTTTCCATGAATGGCGTTCTGGTTGTGAAGGAAGTTGACACGGACCCAAAGTTCAAGGCTCAGATCGCGCAGTTCCAAGAGTTTCTTGCTACCAAAGTGCTGCGAATCACCGACGGCGATGCGTTGGACTTTCCTTCTGCCGCTGAGCTCGAAGGCCTTTTGGCTTCGGAGGGACTCGAAATACAGGTAGAGCGTCTCGATAAGGGCTACTTCCATCCGCATTGTGTTGTCGTAGGTAGAAAACTCAGGACTGACGTTTAAAACAACGTGAGCGGCGGATTGGTCCCGTTGTCCGACTCAGGCTCGATCTGTTCCACCATCTCGGCATTGAGGTCGTCGGCGGAATCGTCACCGAGTGCGTCGTTGAATTCATCGTCCGGTTCCGGTGCGTCCCCGTCGACGTCTTGGGCGATTCCAGTTTCGCCAAATGAAATCGCCATGAGAAAACCGCGCGCACGTTCTGCGAGTGGATACTTCGCAACGAGTGCGTTGAACGCGGGAGAGTGGTTCGCTTCAACGAGATGAGCGAGTTCGTGGACGATGACATAATCCAGAACCCATGGCGGGTACGCCGCGAGCCGATTCGAGATTCGAATTTCACCAGTAGTCGTCGTGCACGAACCCCACTGACTTCGCTGATCGGCCCACTCCACCGAGGTTGCTTTCGGAAGAGAGAATCGTTTCGACAGTCGCAGTGCGCGAGATTCGAGATCGACGGACTCTGAGCGATAACGGCGTTCGAGGCGTGCGACCAAGTAATGAACATGTTCGTCAAGCTCACGTCTGGACATTGAAGCGGGCGCTTGAACGCGAATGACGCCATCGACGATGGTGGCCTGCACGGTCTTTCGTCGGCGCCGCGAACGCACGATTTCTACTGGGAGCGAGGAACGTTGTGGCTCGGTCATCGGATCATTCAGATCTGATCGGGAATGGTGATCTCGTCGTCCTCAACAAGAACGACTCGTTCGCCGAGTTCGAGTCGCTCACCGTGGTGAACAAACACGCGTCCACCGAGGTTCGGCATGCGTTGCCATTGTTCAGAATGTTGGACTTCAAGAGTTCCGATCACGCCACCATGTGTGAGTACGAGGACATCGGCCCCTTCGTACTCGGCGTGAATGCGATCAAGCGCTGCGCGGGTGCGAAGGAGCAATTGATCATGCAATTCGTATCCGGGAGGCCATTTGTCGTGTCCGAGGTATCCGGGCCACTCGGTTTCGATCTCGCCACGAGTGAGGCCCTCCCATTCGCCCGCGTCGCGTTCCATGAGATCGGGATCGATCATGATCGGCCCGACGCCAATGTGAGAACTAATGATTTGTGCTGTTTCAAACGCGCGAACGAGCGGAGAGGCAACGATGACGTCGACCGAGCCGATTCGCTGCGCGGCATGGAATGCCTGCTGTCGGCCGAAGTCGGTGAGTTCGGGGTCGGCTTTTCCCTGCCAACGGCCAACGGCGTTCCATTCAGACTGTCCGTGGCGTACAAGTAGGAGGCGGGTCACGGCGTGACGGTACCCGACCCGCGAGACCGAGGTGAGTCGGTGACCACGTAACCTTCGCTCGTGGCTTTTCTTCGTCTGTTCGCGTCGGCCCGGGAAGCCGCGGGCACCAGCCGAGACGTAATCGCGGGGTCAACAGTCGACGAAGTGCTTGCCGAGGCGGCCCGACGTTACGGACCTGCGTTTGCCGAGGTCGTGGCCACGAGTCGTGTGTGGTGCAACGGCGAGCCCGTCGCTGGTGACGCAGCCGTCACCGATACCGACGAAATTGCAGTGCTTCCGCCCGTTTCTGGCGGGCACTCGTGAGTGGCACAAAAGGCAAACCGACAATTGTTGGTCGACTCGCCTATCTCCCGAAGCCTGATGGCCCGCACGCGCGTCTAGGTGTTTTGTGGTTTATCGCGGCATGCGCAGCCTGTGCTTTAGGAACGATTGCAGTGGCCGTGCTCTTTTCGGTTCTTGCTGCAGTGGCGGCAATGCAAACTGTTCGCGCCTGGACTGATGTCGGGCGAAGATCCAATCCAATCGTTGGTGGTGTTGCGGCCGCAGTCGTTCCGATCGCCGCTCTTGCTGGTCCCAAGGGATTTGCCGCTGGTCTCATCGTTGCGACAACAGTTGTTGTTGTCAGTGGTGTTTTTCGGAGCAATGTTCTTGTGGGGCTCCGTTCGACGATTCTTCCTGCGCTTGCTGCTGGATCGGTCGTACTTGCTGGTCGTACCGATATGGGCGCGCTGGTTGTTTTGTTGATCCTCATCGGTGCCTACGAAACGGGCGACTATCTGATGGGTGCGGAGGCGGAAAGTATCTTTGAAGGTCCGTTGTCGGGAATCGCAGCAGTGATGGTTGTGACATTTGCGGAATCGGTCTTCCAGATTGGTCCGTTCGAGACTCGGGCTGGATGGGTGTTCGGCACCCTTGTCGCGGTGCTTGCTCCCCTTGGTGCGCTGTTGGCTTCGGTGTTGGGCCCAACTTCAGAGTCCGCCGGCCCCGCCCTTCGCCGCCTTGATGCGTGGCTGATCGTTGCTCCGGTGTGGTGCTGGATGCTGACCAACTACCTCGCCCGTAGTGGCTGACTCGGTCGAAAGGGTCCGAGATTTGGGTCCCGAGATCGCAGATTTGGAGCGCTTCGAACCTCCGAAGGTGTTCCTAGGGGCTCTCTCCCCGTAGCGTGGAGGGGTCATGCGATCTCTAGCGGTACTTTCGCTCCACACCTCCCCCCTTGCGCAGCCTGGCAGTGGCGATTCGGGCGGGATGAATGTGTACGTGCGCGAACTCGTTGGCGCGCTCGCACAAGCTGGCGTTCGAACCGAGGTCTACACGCGGCGCTCAGCCGAGGATCAACCCGAGTTCGTTGATGTTGAGCCGGGCTTCCGAGTCGTACATGTCGATGCTGGCCCGCTTGACCTTGCGAAGGAAGACCTCCCCGAAGTTCTTGACGAGTTCTCCGATGGCGTTGCTCGCCACTTGCAGCGTGCCGATGGACCCGATGCGATTCACGCCAACTATTGGTTGTCAGGCGTGGTCGGTCATCGCCTCAAGCACGAGTTGTCGTTGCCGCTGGTGTCAACGTTCCACACGCTTGCCCGCGTGAAGGCTGAAACTGGCGATGCAGAACCAGAGCGTCGAATTCAGGCCGAGACCGAAGTCATTGCGTGTTCCGATGCGATCCTCGCCAACTGTGCGGCGGAAGCGACGCAACTCGTTGAGTTGTACGGAGCCGATCCAACACGAATTGAAATAGTTCCTCCCGGTGTCGACCACGCGTTCTTCTCAGCTGGCGATCGTCGTGGCGCGCGCTTTGCACTCGGCATCGGCGATCATCCGGTGTTGTTGTTTGCTGGGCGTATTCAGCCGCTAAAGGGTTTGACGATTGCGATCGCGGCCTTGGCGGAATTGTCCGAATCGCATCCCGATGCGTTGTTGTTGGTCGTGGGCGGAGCGAGCGGCGCCGAAGGCCGCGCTGAACTCGATGCCGCAACGTCATTGGTCGATGCGCTCGGTCTGACTGAGCGCGTCCGATTTGTGCCGCCGCAGCCCCATCACCTTCTTTCCACCTACTACCGCGCTGCCGATGTGTGCATTGTTCCCAGTCGTTCTGAATCGTTTGGGCTCGTTGCGCTTGAAGCTGCCGCTTGTGGAACTCCGGTAGTTGCCGCTGCTGTCGGTGGTTTGTTGACGCTGGTCGACGCCGGAGTCACTGGCTTCCTCATTGATAATCGTGACCCGCGCGCCTATGCCGATGCGATCGGAACCATTCTCGATACGCCGTCTTTCGCACAATCGCTGGCTGCAGCCGCCGCCGAAAGCGCGTCGCACTACACATGGTCAACAACGGCAGCACGTCTTCGGCGTTTGTATGCCGATCTCACATCTCGCGCACTAGTGAACTGTCGATAACCCATGGCTGATGACATCGCTGACGAACAGCAACTCGATCTGATCGACATCCAAATAACTGATTGGTTGGCGAACGAACTTGCGACCAACCCGATCGTTGCTGCTGTTGAACGCGGTGAACCATCGGAACGCCGTTGGTATATCCGAGTTCTTGGTGAGAGCAAGGACATCTTCACTATTTGGTTCACGTTGCGTCAGAGGACCTTGCACTACGAGACCTATGTGATGCCGGCGCCAGACGAGAATCACGCGCAGTTCTTCGAACATTTGCTCCGACGAAACCGAAAAATCGCTGGCATGTCGTTCTGCATTGGTGAAGAAGACGCCGTCTTTCTAGCCGGCTCGCTTCCGGTTCATGCGATTGACGATGGAGAACTCGACCGAATCCTCGGGTCGATCTACACCTATGTTGAACAGTTCTTCTTGCCGGCGTTGCGTATCGGGTTTGCTACACGTTTTGCCACGACCTAGGGGCACCAGCCGGCGGTGAATCGCTCGTTTGGCCCATGCGCTGATGAATTGCCGGCTCCTACTGTCTCGGTCGTCCGGGTGGCGCGAACCGCTGCATTCATCGGGGAAGTGGGTGTGTCGGCTCGACCACCCGGACAACGATTAGGCGATGGCACGAATCGGTAAAGGCCCACTCGCGCTGATTGGGTAGCGTCTCATCATGATTCGACTTCAAATTGTCGGTGGCGGTCGCATGGGAGAAGCACTTCTCGGGGGACTTCTCGACGCTCGCTGGGCCGAACCAAGTGAACTCGCAGTTGTCGAACGCGTCGCCGATCGGCGAGCGGAACTGACACACCTTTTCCCTGGAGTTGTTGTGAGCGATTCGCTCGTTGCGGCGGAGAGCGCGGTCATCGCGGTGAAACCCGGCGATGTTGCCGACACCTGTCGAGCATTGGCGGAAGCAGGCGCGAAGCGCGTGTTGTCGATCGCCGCAGGCATCACAACGACGTCATTGCAGAAATCACTCGGCGATGGAATCGCAGTGGTGCGAGCCATGCCAAACACCCCTGCAGTCGTTCGTGCGGGCGCTGCAGCAATTGCCGCTGGCTCGTCGGCCACAGAGGCCGATCTTGATTGGGCAGCATCAGTGCTCGAAGCGGTTGGAGTTGTGGTTCGAGTGCCCGAAGACAAAATCGATGCGGTCACCGGGCTTTCCGGTTCTGGTCCTGCCTATGTCTTTGTTATGGCCGAAAGCATGATCGAAGCTGGCGTTCTTGTCGGTCTCCCTCGAGATGTCGCCGAAGTGCTTGCCGTGCAGACACTCTTGGGTTCGGCCAGCCTCCTTGAATCAAGCGGGGAAGCGGCCGCAACCCTGCGGGCGCAGGTCACGTCACCCGGGGGAACGACTGCTGCTGGCCTTCGTGCTCTTGAAGCAGGCGGCTTCCGCTCTGCGGTGCTCGATGCCGTTGCTGCTGCGACTGAACGTTCTCGCGAACTCGGTCAGGACTGACGTCGCCGACCTGCCGGTAACGTAACGAACCCATGCCGCGCTACGACACTGTTTCCTTCCTTTCCGACTACGGCCGCGTCGACGAATTCGTCGGTGTGGTGCATTCGATCATTCGATCGATTGCTCCCGAAGTTCGAGTCATCGATATCACGCACGACATTGCGCCCTACGACGTTCGCTCTGGCGGACTCGCTCTGGTGCGGGCAGCGAATTATCTCGCTCCCGGTGTCGTTGTCGCCGTGATCGACCCAACGGTCGGCACTCCGCGCCGACCAATTGCGGTGGAAATTGGTGGCGGTTCATCAGTTCTTGTCGGCCCCGACAATGGTGTCCTGGCCCCGGTCGTTCAATTGTGTGGCGGTGCTGGTCGCGCCGTTGAAATCGTTAACCCCGAGTACCGTTTCACGACTGAGCCGGGCACGTTCGATGGCCGCGATGTTTTCGCACCGGCCGCTGCCCATCTTTGTAACGGTGTCGACCTTGCCGAACTTGGGCCTTCTATCGATCCCATTTCGCTGTTCCCAGCGATGATCCCACTCACTCGTGAAGACGAGGGACGACTCCACTCAGAGGTTTTGTGGGTCGATCACTATGGGAATGCGCAACTTAACGTCGACCCCGACGAACTCGAAGCCTTCGACGATCATGTGCGCTTAGTGATGGACGACGGTTCTCGTGTCGCTCGACGCGTCTCGACGTTTGCTGATCTCGAAAACAATGAACTTGGTCTTATTGTCGATTCCTACGGACTCATAACGATCGTTCTCGACAAGCGATCAGCGGCCGAAGAACTCGGCTTGTCGACCGCTTCTGCAGTGACCATCGAACAATTCGACGAAACTCGCCCGCCAAGCGTGATCACGCCCGTGCAACTCGGCCAGCGCCGAAGCTGAGGAAGAACAATGCGACCAGGAACCGTCATCGCTGTCGGAACATTGCTCTTTGTCATCTTGTTTGCCGCAGTGATGCAGTTATTTGTACTTGCTCACTAGCAGTTCTGAACGTTTAGGCAACGTCGGCGTCTGGTGCTCGCCAAGCATCTGGTTCAGCAACAGCACGCAACTGCGCTGATGTTCCGGAACTTGTCAGTAGGAATCCAACGAAGATCACAGAGATTCCGGCGACAAGAGAAATAGCGAATCCGTCCATCTCATTCACTACTGAGTTGAGGATGCCGCCCGCACTGAGGATGAGTGTGCCAAAGGCGATGATCAGATTCGCAATCGCCAAACGTCGCGGCGAAGGTGCACCGGTTCCACGAGCACGCGTATCAGCGCCAGCGCGCCAAACCCGAAACAATCGCCACGCGCTCCAGACTGCTCCACCGATGATGACCAGCGCGGCAACACCAGAACCGAGCGCGGCGGCAATTCGTGGACCGGGTCCGAAAACTTCTTTGCCTTGAGGAAGCACTTCGGAATTGATGACCCCAGTAAGGGGCGCAGCTACGACAATGCCTGTGCAGAACGCTCCGAGCATCGCAATGATGGCCATCCATCGTTTGCCGTGTTTTGGTCCGGCCAAGAGTTCGATGGTGCCGAGGGCGAGGAACGGGACATTGAGAATGGCCCCGAACAGATAGAAGGACTTAAACGACCATTCGCCCCATCCGACCGATGCTCCCCACCACAGCGAGATCGAACCAAGCGCAAACATGATGAGCGAGATTGTCCAGGCCGCTTCGTGGCGCTTTCGGCCTCGGAGCCACCGTTCGCCCGTTGAGAGAGCGAAGGCCAGCGACACCAGGGTGGCGGCGGCAGCGAGGGCGACGTGCATGACGTCAGCCTAAGGGGGATTAGGGCCAGAGCCCCAAGGGGACATGGCCAGCGGCACATTGTGAACAAGAGAACAAGGTCGGTAACGTGGTGATTCGTGGAGCGCCAACGCCGGATACCTGAAGCCACTGTGGCCCGATTGCCTGTCTATTTGCGCACCCTTCTTGATGTCCAGGCCGATGGCGTCACCACGATCTCATCCGAGCGCCTTGCTGAACTGGCTGGGGTGAACGCTGCCAAGGTTCGCAAAGACCTTTCCTATCTCGGCTCCTTTGGGACTCGTGGTGTTGGCTACGACGTCGATCACCTTCTCGTGCAAATGAGTCGAGAACTTGGACTCACCCGTGACTGGCCAGTGGCGATCGTAGGTGTCGGAAACTTGGGCGCGGCGCTCGCGAACTACGGCGGATTCGGCGATCGTGGTTTTCCCGTTGCCGCATTGATCGACGCTGATCCATCCAAAGTTGGAACGATGTTTGGCGGCCACACCATTCGTCATCTCGATGACTTGCCCGCGTTGGTTGACGAACTCGGAATTGCTATCGGCATCATCGCAACGCCCGCAGCCGGTGCGCAGGAAGTTGCTGACCGATTAGTGGCTGCAGGAGTGACATCGATTCTGAACTTTGCGCCCGCGGTAGTCACCGTTCCGGAGCAAGCGACATTGCGCAAAGTTGATCTCGCTCTCGAACTTCAGGTGCTGAGTTTTTATGGTCAGCGCGACTCCATCGGCTCGTCCTTGCGCGAAGAACTCGGTGTAACAACCGCGGCAAAGAATTCGGCGGTGTGACGATGCCATTCGCTGAACCGCTCTATCCGATAAATCTCTCGCTGGCCGGTCGTCGTTGTTTGGTGGTCGGGGGCGGTCCCGTCGCGTTGTCCAAGGCTCGAGAACTCGTGGTGTGCGGCGCAGTCGTCGATGTCGTCGCCCCGGAAATTCTCGAAGATTTCGCTTCGCTCAATGGGGTTATCTGTCACAAGCGGCCGTACGAGGCTGGCGAGGTCGTCGGCTATCGCCTGGTCATCACGGCTACGAGCGATCCAGCGGTGAACCGTCAGGTCTTTGTCGAGGGCGAAGAAGCTGGGATTTGGGTCAATAGTGCCGACGATCCGGCCAACTGCGCCTTCGCTTTGCCGGCCCGAGTGCGGCAGGGGCCTCTGTTGGTCACGTTTTCCACCAGTGGGTCCTCGCCGGCGCTCTCCACATGGCTCCGACGTCGCTATGGTCCTGAGTTCGGACCTGAGTACGCCGTACTGGTCGAGATCCTCACCGAATACCGAGCCCGGCTTCAGGCCGAAGGCACGTCGACCGAGGGTCTGGACTGGCAAGGAGCGCTCGATTCGGGAATGCTGGAACTCATCCGCGAGGGTCGCCTCGCCGAAGCCAAGGAGCGCCTCCAGGCGTGTCTGTCGTAGTCGTTGGACTGAATCACCGCACGGTTCCACTCGCTCTACTCGAGCGAGTCACGATCGACGACGCTCGGCTGCCGAAAGCGCTTCACGATGTTCTCTCACAAGACCATGTGAGTGAAGCCGTGGTGCTGTCGACATGTAATCGAACCGAGGTCTACGTCGTCGCTGAAAAGTTTCACCCCGCCTATGGCGACCTGCGCACGTTCTTCTCTGAACTCGCCTTTGCTGCTCCAGAAGAACTTGCCGATCACTTGTATGTGCACGATGCCGATGCTGCTGCCGGACATCTCTTCCGCGTTGCATCTGGCATCGACTCGGCCGTCGTTGGCGAAGCCGAAATTCTCGGACAGGTTCGCCGGGCATGGGACATTGCGCAGACCGAAAGCGCGGCCGGGTCTCAACTCAATCTGCTCTTTCGTCATGCGCTTGAGGTCGGAAAGCGCGCTCGAACCGAAACGGGCATTGGTCGCCACGTCGCATCTGTTTCTACCGCTGCAGTCGCCATGGCCGCACAGCGGCTTGGTTCGCTCGAAGGTCGTTCCATCTTGGTCATGGGCGCTGGCGAAATGGGCGAGGGCATGGTTCGTGCACTAGCTAGCAATGGTGTCTCCGACATTCGCATTGCCAATCGCACCTGGGAAAACGCTGCAGATCTCGCAGAGCGACTTGGTGGAACTGCAATCCGCCTTGCCGATCTCGATGCCGCCCTTTCTGAAGTCGATCTTCTGCTCACTGGTACCGGCGCCAACTCGATGATCATCGAACACGCAGACATCGAACGAGTCATGCGAGCCCGGGGCGATCGCGAAATTCTGGTCGTCGATGTTGCGGTTCCTCGCGATGTCGATCCTGCTGCTGCCGATATTCCGGGTGTCACCATTCTCGACATGGATGACCTT
>Ga0194055_10003185_pt1 | contig 12731 bp, 12 predicted proteins | sample SepL449m_MetaG_FD_155482 | JGI IMG/M metagenome (GOLD analysis project Ga0194055, IMG submission 155482) | Anoxic zone freshwater microbial communities from boreal shield lake in IISD Experimental Lakes Area, Ontario, Canada - Sep2016-L442-9m | ecosystem: Environmental > Aquatic > Freshwater >... | reverse complement strand
CGTGACTATCGTGATCGGCGCCAACGACGTCACCAACCCGGCCGCGCGGACGGACCCGAGCTCGCCCATCTATGGCATGCCGATCCTCAACGTCGACCAGTCCCGGTCGGTGATCGTGCTCAAGCGGTCCATGTCGTCGGGCTACGCCGGTATCGAGAACCCGTTGTTCTTCGGCGCTGGGACCTCGATGCTGTTCGGCGACGCCAAGAAATCGGTCGGCGCGGTCATCGAGGAACTCAAGGCGCTGTGATTCCTCGTTGATCCGAACGCATCTGGAACAGCGCCGCCTGCGACTGCTGGAGGCTCGCCGTCTGAGCCCGGTCGCAGCAGTTGTCGCACGGTTCAAGGAGATTGACGGCTCTACTCAGGGCGTCCTGGTGTCGGTTCAGCTGTTCACGGTCGTCCTTCCCCTGATGATCCTGGGGTTCAGCTACTTCGCCGGCTTCGCCGAGAATGCCAACCCCGGCACCATCTGGATTCGAGAACTGGGTTTGACCGGGGCGACCAGCGATACCGTTCGCGGTGCGTTCGGCTACACCTCGGCGCTGCGCTCGGTGTGGACCGTTGTGGGAGTCGCCGCCTTTCTGGTGTGGGGCATCCCGATGTCGGTCATGATCGCGAGCATCTTCGCCAAGGCCTGGCGCCGTGAGCAATTCGGGTTCGGTCAGCGTTTCCTGAGGGGCGCGATCTGGTTCGTGCTCTACCTGACGATGATCGTGCTGCGGGAGCGCATCGCCTACGGCGCGGACTACACCGGATTCACCCAGTTGCTGATGTTCGTCATCGCCTTGGTTCCGGTGTGGGTGTTCTGGTCGCTGACGCCGCTGGTGCTGGTGCGCGACGGCGGCCATGGCAAGAAGTACCTTGCGCTGGCCGGACTTGCCGGTGTCGTGATCGACGGGATCATCGTCCCGATCATCGGCCGGCTCATCTTTCCGAGGGTGATCGACGCCTGGACCAGTTTCGGCCCGATCGGCGTCGCGATGGCGATCATGACGTGGTGCGGTGTGCTCGGAACCGCATGGGTCATCACCGCATGCGTCGGGGCGGTGTTGTGGGAACGAACTGCCCCGACGGAGACGGTCTTGGACGCGCAGACAGCCGGAACCCCCGACGCCTGAACCGGCTCGCACGTCATCACGCCCTCAGCCGCACCGTCTCCAGCGCCGCGCGGAACTCGTCCGGGATCGGCTCGGGCCCGTCGTTCCCGAGCAGCACCAGCACCGTGTCGCACACCCCGATGCATGCGCCCTCGACGAACAGTCCCGTCGACGCCACGTACGACGTCCGGCCGATACGGCCCACCCCGGCGCCGGTCTGGATGGTCACCGGCCAGTGCGCCTCGGCCAGGAAGTGCACGGCGTTCTGTGACGTGACCAGCCGCAGCCGCCGCGGCCCCGACCGGTAGGCATCGGGGTAGAGCCGCTGGTTCATCGTCGCGCGGGCGTTCTCGTGCAGCGACTCCAGCGCCAGGTTGTTCAGGTGGGCGTTGGCGTCCATGTCGCCGTAGCGGGTGGCGATCGCGTCGACGACGGGATAGCACTCCAGTCGCAGCCGAGCCGGGTCGGGGCGCGGGGCCGTCGTCGTCAGATCGCTCACAAGGACCGCAGCCTAGCCTCGTTACACTCTGCTGTGAGTTCTGAACGCCAGGGTCCGGGCATCGACCCCGAACGATTGGCAGTGACGCTGTCCGTTCTGGCCGAGTTGCACCAGATCGACCAGAACCATCCGGACTTCATCGCGGTGCGCCGGGCCACCGCCCACATGTTCAAGGCCGCGAAGAAATCGCGCCGGGACGCCAAGCGGGCGGAAGTCGCCGAAGCCGACCGAAATGTGGTCGCCGCGACGGCGACCGGCGCCCCCGATCGCATCGACGACGAGACCCGCGGCATCCCGCTGTCGACGTCGGCGAACGAGCCGAGTGCCGGCACCCTGCTCAGATCGCGGGCCTGCTACATCTGCAAGACCCACTACACACAGGTCGACGCGTTCTATCACCAGCTCTGCCCGGAGTGCGCGGCCTTCAGTCACGCCAAGCGCGAAGCCCGCACTGATCTCACCGGCAAGCGCGCGCTGCTCACCGGCGGCCGCGCGAAGATCGGCATGTACATCGCCCTTCGCCTGCTGCGCGACGGCGCGCACACCACGATCACCACCCGATTCCCCCGCGACGCTGTTCGGCGCTTCTCCGGTCTACCGGACGCCGGTGATTGGCTGCACCGGCTGCGGGTGGTCGGTATCGACCTGCGGGACCCGGCTCAGGTGGTCGGCCTCGCCGACGCCGTCGCCGCCGCCGGACCGCTCGACATCCTGATCAACAACGCCGCCCAGACGGTGCGCCGGTCGCCCGGCGCCTACGCCCCGCTGGCCGAGGCCGAACTGGTGCCGCTGCCCGACGGGCCGATTCCGGAACTGCTGACCTTCGGGCACACCAACGACGCCCATCCGCAGGCGCTGGCCGCCTCGGTCGCCAGCCACCCGATCCTCGCCGCGGCCGCGTCCAGCGCCGATGCCCTGACCATTGCCGTCGCGCAGGCCGATGCCCTGACGAAAGCTGCGTTGACCGCCGGATCGACCTCGCTGGATCGGCTCGCCGCCGGAACCGCGATCGACGCGGGCGGCCTGGTCCCCGACGAGAACCACGTGAACAGCTGGACGCAGCACGTTCACGAGGTGGAGCCACTGGAGATGCTGGAGGTTCAACTGGCCAACGCGACCGCTCCCTTCCTGCTCATCAGCCGGCTCCGCCCGTCGATGGCCGCATCGCCGGCCAGGCGTAAGTACGTGGTCAACGTCTCCGCCATGGAGGGGGTGTTCTCCCGTCGCTACAAAGGTCCGGGGCATCCGCACACGAATATGGCCAAGGCCGCGCTGAACATGCTCACCCGGACCAGCGCGGGGGAGATGTTCGAGACCGACGGGATTCTGATGACCAGTGTCGACACCGGGTGGATCACCGACGAGCGCCCGCATTTCACCAAGGTCCGCCTGGCCGAGGAGGGTTTTCACGCCCCTCTCGACCTCGTCGACGGCGCGGCCCGGGTTTATGACCCGATCGCGCAGGGCGAGGCCGGAGTCGATCTGTACGGGGTGTTCCTCAAGGACTATCGGCCGTCGGGCTGGTGACCATCCGGGCACTCGGGGAGTCGATAGAGTGACGGCCGTGCGGGACAACCGGATAGTGCGGATCGTCGGCGTCACTGCGGTCGCGATCGCGGTGGTGGCGGGGTGCGCCAGTCCTCCCAAGAACAGCGAACCGGCCTCGACCGGTCCGGACACGGCCCATCGGCCGGCGCTTTTCTACGCCAAGGACGGCGCGCTCTACGTCAGCGATCCGGCCGGCAGCCCGGGCCGGAAGCTCACCGACGGACCCGCCGACACCGATCCGGCGCCCTCCCCGGATGGCAGCCGAGTTGCCTTCGTGCGCAAAGGATCCCGCGCCGATGGCGGCGGCGAACTCTGGGTCATGGATTTGTCGAACGACAGCGCCCCGGCTGGTGTGCCGCGGCGTCTGGTGGATCCCCGGGGGCTGGTGCCCAACTTCGAGGGCGACGACCCGGCCCGCAGCACCGTGCGCGCTCCGCGCTGGTCGCCGACCGGCGACCGGATCGCCTTCCTGAAAGCCGGCGGCAACGGCGGCTTCCTGCTGACCGCGTCGGCCGACACCGGCAAGGTCGAGGTGCCGCCCCGGCCGCTGTATGCCGACGAGCACTACGCCTGGGCGCCCGACGGCAAGCGCATCGCCTGGGTGCAGGGGAGGATGGACGTCAGCCCGGTGAACGTCAGCGTGCTGACCGTCGGAGAGGGATCCCAAACCATCGCCACAGGGACCAACGCGGACTCGGTGGATTACGCCGACGGCGGTCGATCGCTGGTGTTCGTCAACAGCGACGCGAACGAAAGTTCCTATCGCGCAACACCTTTCACGCTGCGAGATGGCGGTGTCTACACGGTCGTGCCACCCGCGGCGCCCCAGTCGATGTTCAAGGGATCCGGTGCGTACGCCGACGTCGCGGCCTTGTGGAAAGGCGCCGTCGCCTTCACCCAGTGGAGCGCCGATCAGAAGTCCAAGAGCATCGAACTGGTCAAACCCGGCGCCGCGCCGACCAGCATCGCCGAGACCCGCAGCGACGCTCCGCCGCCGCGCTGGGCCGGCGAGACTGTTGCCTACGTCGGCACAGCCGACGGGCGACCGCTGTTGATCACCGCCCCCGACGACCAGGGCGCCAAGAAAGAGCCTCAGCAGATCGACGTCGGCGTCGACGCCTTCGCCTGGGGTGATTAAAGACGGCTGACTAGACCGGCGGGTAGGCGGGCGTCCCGGTCCAGTCGGTTCCGCGCAGCGCCCACGGCAGCCAGCTGAAGAAGTATTCGATCTCGTCGGTCGCGTCGTAGTCCGGATTCGGATCGGGATTCATGGCTGGCCTCCTTGGCTGCAGAGTGTATCCCCCGACACCACGGCAGACAGTGGAACGGGTGTCATTATCTAGACTGGACCAACCAGTTGATAGGGAGGACTGTGATGCCACCGGAGAACGGCTCGACGCGCCGGGAGGAACTGCTGGCCGTCGCGACCAAGCTGTTCGCCGCGCGCGGCTACCACGGCACCCGGATGGACGACGTCGCTGACGTGGTGGGGCTGAACAAGGCCACGGTGTACCACTACTACGCCAGCAAGTCGCTGATCCTGTTCGACATCTACGCCCGCGCTGCGGAGAACACCCTGGCAGCGGTGCACGACGACCCCTCCTGGACCGCCCGTGAGGCGCTCTACCAGTACACCGTGCGGCTGCTGACCAACATCGCCGAGAACCCCGAGGGCGCAGCGGTGTATTTCCAGGAGCAGCCGTACATCACCGAATGGTTCACCGAAGAGCAGGTCGCCGAGGTGCGGGAAAAGGAAGTCCAGGTCTACGAGCACGTCACCGGCCTGATCGACCGCGGCATCGCCAGCGCGGAGTTCTTCGAATGCGACTCCCACGTCGTCGCACTGGGCTACATCGGCATGACGATGGGCGCCTACCGCTGGCTGCGCCCCGACGGCCGCCGCAGCGCCAGGGAGATCGCCGCGGAGTTCAGCACCGCACTGCTGCGCGGCCTGATCCGCGACGAGACCATCCGGGTCGCATCGCCGCTCGGCGAGGATGCGGCCACGACCAAGAAGGTGCACGCCTGATGCCACTGGTCAGCAAGACCGTCGAAGTCAGCGCCCACGCGGCGACGATCCTGGGGATCGTGGCCGACTTCGAGGCCTACCCGCAGTGGAACGACGAGGTCAAGGCCGTGTACATCCTGGCCCGGTACAACGACGGACGGCCCAGCCAGCTGCGCATCGACACCGAGATCGGCGGCCAGCAGGGCACCTATATCCAGGCCGTCTACTACCCCGGCCCGACCCAGATCCAGACGGTCATGCAGCAGGGCGAACTGTTCTCCAAACAACACCAGCTGTTCTCGGTCGTCGAGATGGGGCCGTCGAGCCTGCTCAGCGTGGACATGGACGTCGAGACGTCGGTGCCCGGGGTACCCGCGCTCATGGTCAAGAAGCTGGTGAACGACGCGCTCGACCACCTCGCCGGCAACCTCAAGGCCCGCGCCGAGCAACTCGCGAACTGATCACGGCGATAAATTCTGGATCTCGCTGCGGCGTTTCGCGCCGCTGCGCGGTCCGGGTGGCCGCAAGCTGACACCCGATGGACACCGCGTTGGGGCCGGAGAGCCTCGAACAGCCCTATCTGTCCCGGCGCCAGAACTGGGTCACCCAGCTGGCCCGACATGCTCTGATGCAGCCGAACTCCACCGCGCTGCGTTTCGTGGGCCGCACCATCACGTGGGCCGAGTTGCACCGCCGGGTGTCGGGATTGGCCGGCGCCCTGCACCGGCGCGGCGTCGCCCCGGGTGGCCGGGTGATGATCCTCATGCTCAACCGGCCGGAGTTCATCGAGACCTGTCTGGCCGCGACCATGCTCGGCGCCATCGCGGTGCCGGTGAACTTCCGTCTCACCCCGCCGGAACTGGCCTACCTCGTGGAGGACTGCGGCTCAACCGTGCTCGTCACCGAACCCATGCTCGCCCCGCTCGCGCTGGGGGTGCGCGATCTCGCTCCGCAATTGCAGACGGTGATTACGGCCGAGTCCGGCTCGGACGGCGCCGTGCTCAGCTACGAGGATCTGATCGCCGAGGCTGGTGATCCCGCACCGCCCGTCAACGTCGCAGGCGACAGCCCCGCGCTGATCATGTACACCTCGGGCACCACCGGGCATCCCAAAGGTGCGGTGCTGACCCACACCAACCTCGCCGCGCAGGCGCTGAGCGCGATCTACACCACGGCCCCCGACATCGCCCATGACGTGGGCTTCATCGGGGTGCCGCTGTTCCACATCGCCGGGATCGGCAACGTGCTCCCGGCGCTCACCATGGGCACCCCCACGGTGGTCTACCCCCTTGGCGCCTTCAACCCCGCCGAACTGCTCGACGCGCTCGCCGCCGAGAGGGTCAGTGGCCTGTTCCTGGTGCCGGCGCAGTGGCAGGCCGTCTGTGCCGAGCAGCAGGCCCGGCCGCGGCAACTGAGTCTGCGGAACTTGTCATGGGGCGCTGCGCCCGCTTCGGACACTCTGCTGCGGCAAATGTCGGCGACGTTCCCCGGCTGCCGGATCCTGGCCGCCTTCGGGCAGACCGAGATGTCCCCGGTGACGTGCATGCTGCTCGGGGAAGACGCGCTGCGGAAGCTCGGTTCGGTGGGCAAGGTCATCCCGACGGTGGCCGCGCGGATCGTCGACGACGACATGTTCGACGTCCCGGTCGGCGAGGTCGGCGAGATCGTCTATCGCGCACCGACTCTCATGGCCGGCTACTGGAACAAACCGCATGCCACCGCGGAGTCGTTCGCCGGGGGCTGGTTCCACTCCGGCGACCTGGTCCGCAGCGATGCCGAAGGCTACATCTGGGTGGTGGACCGCAAGAAGGACATGATCATCTCGGGCGGGGAGAACATCTACTGCGCCGAAGTCGAGAACGTTCTGGCCGCCCATCCGGCAATCGTCGAGGTGGCCGTCATCGGGCGGCCCGACGAGAAATGGGGCGAGGTACCGGTGGCGGTGGCCGCCGTCGCCGACCCTGACCTGCGGCTGGAGGATCTCAGTGAGCTTCTCGATGAGCAGCTTGCCCGCTACAAGCATCCCAAGGCCCTCCAGATCGTCGACGCCCTGCCGCGAAACCCCGCTGGCAAGGTCATGAAAACCGAGTTGAGAGTTCGTTTCGGCGGGTCGGACGCGCCGCGCGGCGGGCAATCGTGACATCCGAATGTGACGACCCTCAGCCATCGGGTACATTCCTGTGGTCCACCTCACTGGAACGTGTGAGGATGGCTCCGATCTCGTTTGCTCGGTCCTTAAGGAGGGGTGTGTGCCGGACTACCTGCTCTCATGCCGCGGTAGCCGGCTGACCCCTCGTGGGGAGGCCATGCAGTGACCGCATCGACCAGTCTTCTGCGTAAGCGTTTCAACGGGCCCATGCAGGCCATGGGCGGCTTCTTCAAGATGTGCGTGCTGACCGCCAAGGCGCTGGCTCGGCCGTTCCAGTGGAAAGAGTTCGTCTCGTTCAGCTGGTTCCTGATGACGGTGTCGCTGCTGCCGACGTTCGCGATGTCGATCCCGCTGACCGTGTTGATCATCTTCATCTTCAACCTGCTACTGACCGAGTTCGGCGCGGCCGACGTCTCCGGCGCCGGTGCGGCTCTGGCGTCGGTGACCCAGCTGGGCCCGTTGGTGACCGTGCTCGTGGTGGCGGGCGCCGGCTCGACCGCCATCTGCGCGGACCTCGGAGCCCGCACCATTCGCGAGGAGATCGACGCCCTGGAGGTGCTGGGCATCGACCCGATTCACCGGCTGGTGGTGCCCCGGGTGGCCGCGGCGACGCTCGTATCGGTGCTGCTCAACGGAGCGGTGATCGTCATCGGCCTGGTCGGCAGCTTCATCTTCGGTGTGTACCTGCAGAACATCTCCGCGGGCGCCTACCTGCAGACGCTGACGCTGATCACCGGGCTACCCGAGGTCGTCATCGCGATTGTCAAAGCCGTCGCCTTCGGGCTGATCGCGGGCCTGGTCGGCTGCTACCGCGGGCTGACGGTCGGTGGCGGTGCCAAGGGCGTCGGGATCGCGGTGAACGAGACGCTGGTGCTCTGCGTCGTGGCTCTGTTCGCCGTGAACGTCATCTTCACCACCATCGGCGTGCGATTCGGAACGGGGCATTAGATGGCTACAGCGACAGCGATTCCCAAGACGGCGGCACCCTCGAAGCTGCCCGCTTTCGACGTGGCCAAGCTGGCCAAGGCGCCGGGCAGGTTCGTCGACAGCGCCGGCAAGGTGAGCTGGTTCGCGATCGAGGCGATTCGGGAGATCCCGCACGCCCTGACCAATTACCGCAAGGAGATCGTCCGGCTGATCGCCGAGGTGGGCATGGGCGCCGGCGCCATGGCCGTCGTGGGCGGCACGGTCGCGATCGTGGGCTTCATCACCCTGTCGGCCGGCTCTCTGATCGCCATCCAGGGTTTCGCTTCGCTGGGCAACATCGGTGTGGAAGCGTTCACCGGCTTCCTGGCCGCCATGGTCAACGTCCGTCTGACCGCTCCCATCGTGACGGGCCAGTCGATGGCCGCCACGGTCGGCGCGGGCGCCACCGCGGAGCTGGGCGCCATGCGAATATCCGAGGAGATCGACGCCCTTGAGGTGATGGGCATCAAGTCCATCTCCTACCTGGTGTCGACTCGGCTGGTCGCCGCCAGCATCGTGATCATCCCGCTGTACGCCATGTCGCTGATCATGGCGTTCCTCGCGGCGCAGCTGACCACGACGGTTCTCTACGGACAGTCGTCGGGCACCTACGCCCACTACTTCCACACGTTCCTGCGGGCCGATGACGTGTTCTGGTCGTTCGTCCAGGTGATCATCATCTCGTTCGTGGTGATGATCAACCACTGCTACTTCGGCTACAACGCCAGCGGCGGCCCGGTGGGCGTCGGGGAGGCGGTGGGCAAGTCGATGCGCGCGTCACTGGTCCTCATCCAGTTCGTTGTCCTGTTCGCCTCGTTGGCGCTGTACGGCACCGACCCGAACTTCAATCTGACGGTGTAGCGATGACAGCGCCTCTGAACCCTCCCCGCACGCCTCCGTTCCGGCTGGCCGGCCTGATCCTGCTGCTGATCATCGCCGTCATCCTGACGTTCGTGATCCTGCAGTTCCGCGGCACGCTGAAGCCCAAGACCGAGCTGACGATGCTGTCGTCGCGGGCCGGCCTGGTGATGGACCCCAATGCGAAGGTCACCTACAACGGCGTCGCGATCGGCCGGGTCGCCACGATCGAGGCGACCCAGGTCGACGGCAAAGAGGCGGCCAAGTTCTCCCTCGAGGTCGACCCGAAATACGTGCATCTGATTCCGGCAAACGTCGACGGCGAGATCCAGGCCACCACGATCTTCGGCAACAAGTACGTGTCGCTGTCGACCCCGAAGAACCCGGTGGGACAGCAAATCACCAGCGCCGATACCATTGATGCGCGCAACGTGACCACCGAGTTCAACACCGTCTTCGAGACGATCACCAATCTCGCCGAGAAGATCGACCCGGTGAAGCTGAATCTCACCTTGTCGGCGACGGCGGAGGCGCTGACCGGACTGGGCGGCAAGCTCGGCGAGACGCTGGTGAAGACCAACGTGGCGCTGGACAACCTCAACCCGCGGCTGCCCCGGCTGCAGTACGGCGTGCAGCGTCTGGCCGACTTCGCTGACATCTACACGGCGGCAGGGCCTGACATCTGGGACTCGTTGGACAACTTGCTGGTGACGGCACGCACCCTGAACGAGCAGCAGGGTGACCTCGACGCCACCCTGCTCGGCGCGATCGGATTCGGCAACACCGGCGCCGAAGTGTTGGAGAAGGGGTCGCCCTACCTGGTCCGAGCTCTGTCCGACCTGGTTCCGACCTCGCGGCTGCTGAACACCTACAGCCCGGAGATCGCCTGCATGCTGCAAAAGTACGCCGAACTGCTGCCGGCAGCGCTGGACGGGTTCGGCGGCAACGGCTACTCGCTCGCCGACCACGCTGAACTCATCGGCGCTCCGAACCCCTACGTCTATCCCGACAACCTGCCCCGGGTTAACGCTCGTGGCGGCCCGGGCGGCGCGCCCGGCTGTTGGCAGAAGGTGACCCGGGATTTCTGGCCGGCACCGACTCTGGTGGCCGACACCGGCGCATCGATCGCACCGTACAACCACTTCGAGCTAGGACAGCCGCTGTTGACGGAGTACGTCTGGGGACGTCAGGTCGGGGAGAACACGATCAATCCATGAGCATCAAGGGAACGGCGATCAAGCTCGCCATCGTTTCGGTCATCCTCGCGTTGTGCAGCGTGCTGCTCATCATCGTGTTCGGGCAGCTGCGGTTTCAGCGCTTCCACACCTACGAGGCCGAGTTCAGCAACGGCAGTGGTCTGAAAGCCGGCCAGTTCGTTCGCGCCGGCGGCGTCGAGGTCGGCAAAGTCAAATCGGTCAAGCTGCTCGAAGGCGGTCAGCGGGTCGTGGCCACGCTCAACGTGGACAAGTCCCTGCCGCTCTACCAGTCGACCGGTGCACAGATCCGGTACGCCAACCTGATCGGCGAGCGCTACGTCAACCTTGATCGCGGAACCGGCGATGGGATGGACAAGGTGCTGCCCGCGGGCGGCCTGATCCCGCTCGCTCGCACCCAGCCGGCCCTCGACCTCGACGCTCTCATCGGCGGCTTCAAGCCGCTGTTCAAGGCGCTCGATCCGGAGAAGGTCAACAACATCGCCACCTCGCTGGTGACGGTTTTCCAGGGCCAGGGCGGCACCGTCGCCAACATCCTGAGCCAGACGGCCGCGCTGACCTCCACGCTGGCCGACCGGGACCAGGCGATCGGCGAGGTCATCAACAACCTCAACACCGTCCTGGGCACGGTTAACAAGCACCAGCGTGAGTTCGATTCGACCGTCAACAACCTGGAGATTCTGGTCACCGGGTTGAAGGACCGGGCCGATCCGCTGGCCGGCGCCATCGCCGACATCAGCAACGCATCGACGACCGTGGCCGGGCTGCTCAGTGAGGACCGTCCGCTGCTGCAGCAGACCATCGGCAAGCTCGAGACCATTCAGCAGCCGTTGGCCGACGACCCGGCCAAGCTGGAGAAGTTGCTCTCGGAGTACCCGCTGGCGATCAATCTGATCGGGCGCGCGGGCGGTGTGTACGGCGACTTCTTCAACTTCTACCTCTGCGACCTCACCCTCACGCTGAACGGCCTGCAGCCCGGCGGCCCGGTTCGCAAGGTCCGGATCACCAAGCAGCCGACGGGGAGGTGCACGCCACAATGATGACTTTGCAGGGAAACAACCGGATCCGGGTCGGTCTCATCGGCCTGCTGATCGTTGCCATGGTCGTGGCAGTGGGGCAGAGCTTCGCCAGTGTCCCGATGCTGTTCGCCAAGCCGATGTACTACGCGCACTTCGCCGACTCGGCCGGTGCGATGCCCGGTGACAAAGTCCGGGTCAGTGGCTATGACGTCGGCCAGATCAAGTCGCTCAAAATCGACGGGGATCGCGTCAAGGTCGGCTTCACCCTCGGCGACTACCGGATCGGCCAGGACAGCCGGCTGTCCATCCGCACCGACACCATCCTCGGCAAGCGCGTCATGGAGATCGACCCGCGCGGCAGCAAGCCAATGGCGGTCGGTGCAACGTTGCCGCTGGAACAGAGCACCACGCCCTACCAGCTCTACGATGCATTCTCCGACCTGACAAATAACACCTCGCAGTGGGATCTCACCGCCGTCCGCCGCTCGCTGAACGTGCTGACCGAGACCCTCGACGCCAGCAGGCCGGAACTCAAGGCAGCGCTGCAGGGTGTCACCCGGTTCTCCGACACCATCGGCAAGCGCGACAAGGAGTTCAAAGACCTGCTCGGCAACGCGAACAAGGTCGCCAGCGTGCTGGGCAACCGCGGCGAACAGATCAACCGCCTGCTGGTCAACGCAGGCGTCCTGCTCGCCGCCATCAACCAGCGCAGCGCCGAGGTGGACGTGCTGCTGCAGAACGTGGCCGTGGTGTCCCAGCAGTTCTCCGGGTTTGTCAACGACAACCCCAACCTGACCAACGTGCTGACTCAGCTACAGACCATCAGCGACGAGTTGGCCAAGCACAAAGAGGACCTGGCCTACTCGATCACCACGGCGTCGAAGTTCATGGGCTCGCTCACCGAGGCCATCGGTTCCGGTCCGTACTTCAAGACGTTGCTGGTCAACATCCTGCCGTACCAGATCATCCAGCCCTGGGTCGACGCAGCCTTCAAAAAGCGCGGCATCGATCCGGAGGAGTTCTGGCGCAACGCCGGCCTGCCGGCCGCCAAGTTCCCGGACCCCAACGGCCAGGCCCAGCCCAACGGCGGCCCGGCCCCGGCTCCCCAGCTTCTCGAGGGAACCCCGGACCATCCGGGGCCGGCGATCCCGCCGGGCTCGCCGTGCTCGTACACACCGGGACTCGGTGGTGTCGGCACGCCCAGCAATCCGCTTCCGTGTGCCGCGGCAACCCAGGGTCCGTACGGACCCGTGCCCGGTGGATTCGGACCCCCCGACGTCGTGATGGCTCCGCCGAACCCGGCCGCTGCCGTCCCGAACCACGGGGTTCCCGCCGCCGCCGTGCCCGGACAGCCAGGCCCGCTAGTGCCC
>Ga0194055_10003183_pt1 | contig 12733 bp, 12 predicted proteins | sample SepL449m_MetaG_FD_155482 | JGI IMG/M metagenome (GOLD analysis project Ga0194055, IMG submission 155482) | Anoxic zone freshwater microbial communities from boreal shield lake in IISD Experimental Lakes Area, Ontario, Canada - Sep2016-L442-9m | ecosystem: Environmental > Aquatic > Freshwater >... | reverse complement strand
CTTTATTACCGACAGCTTCAGCAAGGCAATCCCGACCCCCGAAGCGGCCGAACACGTCGCGAAGATGATCACTGTCGGTCATATCGGACAGCCCGAAGAGATCGTTGGGACTGCCCTACTGTTGGCTTCCGATGCCTCGTCGTATATGACCGGTGCACTCATCAATCTCGATGGTGGCGGTTCGTGAGTGAGGAGCTTGTCAATGTCGAGCGCCTTGGCGTTTGGCTTGATGGTCTTGGCCTAGAAGTCGGAAAATCGATATCGGTTGCGCCGCTCACGTCTGGTCGATCGAACGCGATGTTCACCATTCATCGCGGCGGATCTCGTTGGGTGCTTCGCCGGCCCGCGCTTGTTGCCATTGAACGAGCAGACGAAGGCATGCGTCGCGAGTTTCGCATTCTCGATGCGCTGAATGGCTCGAAGGTGCCGCATCCCGAAACGGTGGCGTTGTGTGAAGACCGCGAAGTTCTCGGGTGCACGTTCTTTTTGATGCAGCAGGTTGATGGCATCAATCCTGCGCCACCGTTGCCTGAACCATTCACTGCGGATGATCAGCCGAGCGTTGCGTTCGCAATGGTCGAAGCACTTGCTGCCCTGCATGACTTCGACTGGCAATCGAACGGTTTGGCCGATTTCGGAAAGCCCGAAGGATTTCACGAGCGCCAGGTTGAACGATGGACGACGCAACTGGCGTCCTATGGCGGACGCGAACTTCGAGGACTTGCGCGTATCACCGATTTCTTGTCGGCCAACATCCCTGGTTCCTACAAACCAACATTGATGCATGGCGACTTCCATATGTTCAATGCCCTGGTCGCGGCAACGCCACCAGGCCGGGTGACAGCCATCCTCGATTGGGAAACGGCAACGATTGGCGATCCGTTGCTTGATCTCATCGGGTTCTGTGAAATATGGGGAAAGGCGACCGCTGCGCCGGGTTGGCCTCGTCGCGACGAACTCATCGCTCGCTACCAATCATGCCGTTCGATTGAGATGCCCAGCGACCTCGCGTATTACGAGGTTCTCTATAACTTCCGCATGGCGGTGCTCTTGGAAGGCATTTACCAGCGTTCCTTGCACGATCCGTCACGACCCGATCTTGAGGATGTCGGAGCCGGAGCTATGGGATTTCTGAATCGAGCGCTTGAGGTGCTCGAGAGTCAGTAATTCGAGGCACGGGATCGCGTGGTTCGTGCGAGGCGGTGAGCCTGCGTAGCCTTGCGACGTGTCCGAGCCCTTCTACATCACCACTCCTATCTATTACGTGAATGATGTGCCCCATATCGGGCATGCCTACACAACGGTGACCGCAGATGCTCTCGCCCGGTGGCATCGCCTCGCCGGCGACCCCACGTTCTTCCTCACTGGCACCGATGAACATGGCCTCAAGATCCAGCGATCGGCCGATGCCAACGGGATCACACCGCTCGAACAGGCCGACCAAACCAGCGCTCGGTTCAAGGAAGTTTGGGAACTGCTGAATATCAGCAACGACGATTTCATTCGTACCACCGAGCCACGGCACATCACTTCCGTGCAGAAATTCATGCAGGCGATTTTCGATAACGGCTGGATCCGCAAAGGTTCGTATTCGGGTCACTATTGCGTTCCCTGCGAGGCTTACTTCAATGAAGCCGATTTAGTTGACGGGAATTGTCCGATTCATGGTCGTCCCGTCGAATGGCTTGAAGAGGACAACTGGTTCTTTGAACTTTCGAAGTTCGAACAGCCGCTACTTGATTGGTACGCCGCCAATCCCGATTGCGTGCAGCCCGAGGGTAAGCGCAATGAGGCGCTTGGCATCATCAAGCAAGGGCTCGAAGATGTGTCTGTCTCACGCACGTCGATTTCGTGGGGCGTGCCTGTTCCATGGGACGAAGGCCACGTCTTCTACGTCTGGTATGACGCGCTCATTAACTATGCAACCGCGGTCGGCTACGGCGATGATCCTGAACGTTTTGCCGAATGGTGGCCCCAGGTTCGCCACTTACTCGGCAAAGACATCCTCCGTTTCCACTGTGTGTATTGGCCGGCGATGTGTTTAGCGGCCGGGATAGAACCGCCAAAGAAACTTGCAGTTCATGGGTTTTTATTGGTCGGTGGCGAAAAAATGTCGAAGACCAGCCTCAATCAGATTTTTCCGGCCGATCTTGTTTCCGACTTTGGGGTCGACGGCTTCCGCTACCACTTCCTTCGCGACAACCCCTTCGGTCCTGACGGAGATTTCTCTTATGAATCAATGGTCACGCGCTACAACGCTGACCTCGCCAACAACCTCGGAAACCTGCTTTCACGAGTGGCGACAGTGGTCGAGAAAAAGTGTGAAGGCGTTGGCCCGGCGCCCGCAGTTGATTCGCCGCTTGCTGCAATTGCTGCACAATCGTTGACCGACACCATCGCCGGTTGGAACAACATGACGCCGAGCATTGCGCTCGAAGCAACGTGGCGACTCGTTGGCGCTGCGAACGCGCATCTTGAAGCAAATGAGCCTTGGAAGATGGAACCAGGCCCCGCAGTCGATGCAGTCATGGGTGACGCGCTCGAGGTTCTGCGCATCGTTTCGATCTTGGCTACGCCAGCAATGCCGGTGACATGCGCAGAGATCTGGACACGAATCGGATTGTCAGGTTCACCAGTCGATGCCGGCGTCGCTGGCGCAGCGTGGGGTGGGTATCCCGGTGGTCGTCCCGTCGTAAAGGGAGATGGCCTCTTCCCGCGTATGGCAAAGCCATCGGTCGGTTGACGGAGTAACGATGCGCTGGACAGATGATCACTGCCACCTCGGCGATGGTTCCGATAAGTGGCCCGAGGCCGCAGCCACGATTGCTGATGCCCATGAAGCGGGTGTCATGCGAATGATCACGGTCGGTTGCGACCTCGCATCGTCCAAACTCGCGGTCGAAGTAGCGAGTGCCTATGACGGTGTCTGGGCCACTGCTGGCGTGCATCCGCACGACGCGTCGGGTGGTATCGACGGAATTACCGAACTCCTTGCTCACCCCAAGGTGGTGGCCGTGGGGGAGTGCGGTCTCGATTACCACTACGACCATTCGCCGCGTGATGTGCAGCGAGCGGTTTTCGCGCAGCAGATCGCGTTAGCTCACGCTCATGGCCTCGCGCTCGTGGTGCACACGCGCGAAGCATGGGCGGACACATTCGCAATGTTCGCGAGTGAAGGCGTACCGGATCGAACGGTGATCCACTGCTTCACCGGTGGTCCCGAGGAAGCGCAGACATGTCTCGATCTCGGGGCATGGCTTTCCTTCAGTGGCATCGTGACCTTTCCTGGAGCGCCCGAAGTGCTCGAGGCAGCCACCCTTTGCCCCCTCGATCGACTCCTTGTCGAGACCGATTCGCCGTTTTTGGCCCCGGTTCCTCATCGCGGAAAACCCAATCGTCCGGCACTCGTTCCCTTTGTGGGAACGGCAATTGCCGACGCGAAGCACATCCCAGTTGCAGATGTGGCAGATGTCACATGGAGAAATGCGGCGATGGTCTACCGGCTCCCCGAGCAGGGAGAACGCGATCTCCCATAGGGATCAACATGCTGTGGACAACCTGTCGCGGCAGCCTGAGCAGGGGTTACGCGCATCTGAACGGCGGGTGTCTCAGACCCCAAGGGTAGTTGCGGGTCCCGGACTACCCTCCTAGGTTCTTCTGACGGCTCCGGGCGGAGTTTGCACTGTGCGATCGCGCAGTGCGTCCTTCGTTCGTCTCCGGGATCTATTGCTCTACGAAGGATGCAGCTCTGAACACCACCGTGCACCCGACGCAACGCCGACTGCTGATTGCACTCGTCGTCACGCTCGCGTGTTTGCCGCTCTTGGTGCTTGACATGGTTCAAGGATCATCCTCGAGCAGCGCGTCGGAATGGGCGAGTTCCTCGTCGGACTCGAGCCTCGTGGTGTCTGCAGTGCCTTCGACCGAGGCAACCACAACCACGTCGGTGGCTGTGACGGTTCCGGCCGCCGTCGCCACGTCGGCTCCCACGACAACTGCTGCACCTGTCGCAAAGGTTGCTCCTCGGGCGGTTGCACCAACCACGACAACAACCGCACCTCGGCCGGTTGTTACTGCGGCACCAGTCGTGCAGTCAGAGGCTGCATTCTTGGCATGTGTGCGAGAACGTGAATCGCATGGCAACTACAGCGCTTCTGATCCCAGCGGGACTTATTTGGGGGCCTATCAGATTTACCAAGGCGGTTGGGATTCCGTGGCAAGCCGAATCGGTCGAACTGACCTTATTGGTGTCCCCCCGAATCAAGCTTCGCCAGCTGATCAGGACACCGTTGCAGCGGCGATGTTTCGGCTCTCCGGTCGTGCTCCATGGGGCGGCATCTGCGGGTGACGACAACCGCGGAAGGTTCGCGGTGACCGCATGACACTCACGCGTCGCGACATCACGGAATTACTTGAACGTCACGGACTCGAACCGAGTCGCGCCCTCGGGCAGAATTTTCTCGCGGACCCAAACACGGTGCGCCGCATTGTGCGACTGGCTGAAATTGATTCGAGTACGAACGTTGTCGAAATTGGTCCAGGCGTTGGTTCACTTACAACTGAACTCGCGGCGACTGGCGCAAACGTTGTAGCGGTTGAACTCGATCGTCATTTGCTTCCTGTTCTTGCTGAAACTGTCGAGCCACTTGGTGTGAGAGTCGTGCACGGCGACGCACTCGAACTTGATTGGGCCGAGGTTTTGCCGGCAGATCGCGTGTGGAATCTTGTTGCCAATCTGCCCTACAACGTTGCGACGACGATCGTTCTTGACCTGCTTGATGATGTTCCCCAGATCGAAACAATGCTTGTCATGGTTCAACGCGAGGTTGGCGAGCGCCTTGCTGCTGGAGCTGGCGATGGCACCTACGGCATTCCTTCGGTGAAGTTGGCCTTATGGGCGACTGCCTCGGTCGTAACCAGAATCCCGGCCACGGTGTTCATTCCTCAACCGAGGGTTGAATCGGTGATGGTCCGGATCCAACGCCGTTCTGAACCCATCGTCAACGTCGATCACGATGCCCTCATGGATCTGGTGCGAACAGCATTTGGCCAACGACGAAAGATGCTTCGTCGGTCGCTTTCGACCAAAGTCACTCCTGAGCAGTTCGAGGCCGCAGGGATTGACCCCTCAGATCGCCCTGAGCGCCTCGACATCGTCCAATGGGGCGCTTTAACTGCAGCGGTCCACTCAGAGGCGTGATTCGATGGGTGCCATGTCTGAGGGAATCTTGCGACTCTTAGCGCCAGCCAAGCTGACGACCTCGCTGAGAATCGTCGGCACGAGAGATGACGGGTACCACCTCATCGACGCTGAGATGGTCTCACTCGATTTTGGCGATTGGCTTTCCGTGACCGAAGAAGGCGCGTCAGCCGTCGAATTTTTCGATTCGCAAGGGAATGAACTTCTCCTTGGAACTGACAATCTGGTTTCGCGGACGCTTCGACATATTGGAAGCGACGCGAGTGTTCGGATCGAAAAAGTTATTGCCGCTGGGGCAGGACTAGGTGGGGGCTCAGCCGATGCTGCTGCAATCCTCCACTGGGCTGGTCACAGCGATCCGATTGCTGCTGCATCGCTTGGCGCTGATGTCGTGTTCTGTCTTGCTGGCGGACGCGCGCGAGTTCAAGGCATTGGCGAACTGATCGAACAATTGCCCTTTGAAGATCGCGTCTTCACGCTTTTCACTCCACCGGTGATGAGTTCGACCCCTGCGGTCTATCGGGCATGGGATGACCTCGGCGGACCAGTGGGCGACAACGGCAATGATCTCGAGCCTGCAGCGCTGGTCGTTGCTCCTGAGCTGGCACGTTGGCGTGATGAGTTTGGCGATGCCATCGGAGTCCGTCCTCGTCTCGCCGGTTCAGGATCGACCTGGTTTGTCGAAGGGGACTATCCCGGTGAGGGCCGCGTTGTTGCTCGCACCAGCCCTGCTCGCTGATCACACGGTTGGGGTGAGAAGGGCCCGTAGGCGGACCCACCCGGCTCTCGGGCCGGGTGGAGTCAACGAGAATCTTTGGGCACAAAGAGCGTCAGAGACGCCCGAGCTCACTTACCGGCAGCTCGGCGCTGGAAGCGAGTTCGCTTCAGCATCTTCTTGTGCTTCTTCTTTCGCATGCGCTTGCGGCGCTTCTTAATAAGAGATCCCATGGCGGGGCGACTGTAGCGGCCCGGGACCCTCTTATGCGAAACGGCCTTCTCTCAGTCGCCGATCTGGGAGATCGTGACCTTGAGAGGAGTGAAGCTCGGGGGCAGGGACTCGAACCCCGAATGACTGGACCAAAACCAGCCGTGTTGCCAATTACACCACCCCCGAAAGGTGCGGCCCCGAAAGGCGAGGCAGACCGTACTAGAAAGACATGCATGTCTCCGAGGCCGCTGTCTGCGATCGTGCTCGCCGCTGGCGAAGGCACTCGTATGCACTCATCGCGTCCGAAACCCCTGCATTTATTGTGCGGAAGGGCGATGGCCCTCTATGTGCTCGATTCGCTCGCGGGATGCGAGGTTGGCCGGGCTGTTGTGGTCGTCGGTCACGGTGCCGAGCGTGTGACCAAGAAATTGCTCGACGCGGCTCCAAATATCTCGCTTGAATTCGTGGAACAGGAAGTCCAACGCGGGACCGGTGACGCTGTTGGCGTTGCCCTCACCGCGTTCAGTCCTGAAGAACTCGATGACGTCGACGCCGACATCATCGTGCTTCCAGGTGATACGCCGCTCCTGCGTGCTGAAACGATCTCTGCGCTGCTGGCGACGCATCAGAGCACCGATGCTGCATGCACGTTGCTCACGGCTCGAGTGACTGATCCCACCGGGTATGGGCGCATCGTCCGCGGTCGAGAGAACCGAGTCGACCGCGTGGTCGAACAAGCCGATGCCTCAGAAGCACAGCTGGCGATCAACGAGGTCAATACGTCGATTTATTGTTTCCGGGCCAGTGTCCTTGGTCCAGCATTGCGCCGAATCACCCCAGAGAACGCACAGGGTGAGTACTACCTCACCGATGTCGTCGAAGTGCTTGCATCTGCCGGGTATCGAGTATCTGCGGTTGTCGCCGAAGATGCTTCGGACACCATCGGAGTGAATGATCGCTTACAGCTGGCCGCAGCCGAGTTGGAACTGCGACGCCGCACGAACGAGGCATGGATGCGCAAAGGCGTCACGATGGTTGATCCCGGACGCACCTATGTCGATACGACAGTCGAGCTGGCTGCTGATGTGACCTTGTTTCCCGACACGATCCTGCAGGGTTCGTGTGTGATTGGGGCCGGGACCGAACTCGGTCCAAATACCCGGTTAGTCGATTGCCGAGTCGGGGCTCGATCAGTGGTTGAAAACTCGGTTGGTCGTGGAGCCGATATCGGCGACGATGTTCGCCTCGGTCCTTTTGCAGTTCTCGAACCCGGAGCGATTGTTTCTGACGGCGCCCGGCCTGGACCGTTCTACACTTCAGCCTCAGAATGACCAAACAACGCGACGGCGAAAGAAATCGAATGGAACTCGTCACCAAAAAGCGCCTGCATATCGTCTCAGGTCGGGCCAATCTCCCGCTTGCCGAAGAAATCGCTGAACGCCTCGGTGTCGAATTAGGCGATGCGAATCTTGCAGAATTCGCTAACGGTGAACTTCACACGCGTTTCGGCGAATCGGTTCGCGGGACTGACGTCTTCATTATTCAGTCGCATGTCAGTTCCGGGAAGATGACCGTGAACGACGCGATCATGGAACAACTCATCATGGTCGATGCGGCGAAGCGAGCCTCAGCGAAACGAATCACTGCCGTCGCTCCGTTTTATGGCTACGCCCGTCAGGACCGAAAGTCCGAAGGTCGTGAACCGATTACCGCGAAGTTGATCGCGAACATGTTCAAGGCCGCCGGGGCAAAGCGTCTCATTTCTGTCGATCTGCACTCTGGCCAGATCCAAGGTTTCTTCGATGGTCCTGTCGACCACCTCACTGCCATGCCAGTGCTGGTCGATTTCATGGCGGGTCTGGGCGATGACCTTGTCATCGTTTCTCCCGACGCTGGTCGCGTGAAAGTGGCTGAGCGTTATGCCAATCAACTTCATGCCGATCTGGCAATCGTTCATAAGCGTCGCGTTAAGGGACAGAAGAACACCGTCGAAGCCCGCGACGTCGTCGGTGAAGTCGACGGGCGTATCTGCGTTCTTATCGACGACATGATCGATACCGGCGGAACGATTGTTGCTGCGGCCGAGCAACTCAAGGCTCGTGGTGCGACCGAGATTTACGCGGCATGCACACACGGCGTTTTCAGCGGTCCCGCAATTCAGCGTTTGAACGACTCGTGCATTTCAAAGGTCGTTATGACCAATACGTTGCCGCTTCCGCCCGAGAAGCAATCTGACAAAATCGAAGTGCTTTCGGTTGCCGGCATCATTGCCGATGCGATCGACGCGGTGTTTGAAGACACTTCAGTGAGCGAAATCTTCGACGGTCACAACCAAAGCTGACCTCGGGTCAGGTTGGAAGATCGGCGATATCACCGCTTGGTGACTCGGGATGCTTCGATCGATTTCCCGGCCCGCTGTGGGGGAAGGCGAAGGCGGAACGAGGGCGTTCGATCCCCTCGCTGAGGAGCGAAGCACCACTTCGAAGGGCCTCATGGGGAGCGGGTTCGCCTTCTCAGGGGTGTATCGGTAGGATTGCCACCCGTTTCACGAACGTCAGCCGACGGCGCGCACCAGCGCAGCCTCCAGGAGCCCCCAATCATGGCCATCACCCTCACCGCATCAACCGGACGTATTGCCGGTTCCCGCTCATCGACCCGTCTTCGTACCGATGGTCTCGTGCCTGCGGTCGTTTATGGCCTAGGCCGCGATGCAATCGCTGTCTCGGTGCCCTGGCCTGATCTGCGTCGTGCGCTCACGACCGAGGCAGGGCTGAACGCTCTCATCACCCTCGATGTCGATGGTCAGAAGGACCTCGCCATCATCAAGGATCTCCAACGTCACCCGGTGCGTCGCAACGTGCTGCACATCGATTTCCTGCGAGTCGATCCCGACGCTCTTGTTGCTGTTGAAGTTCCGCTCATCCTTGTTGGTGAAGCGAAGCTCGTTGAGGCCCGCAAAGGCATCGTTGATCAGCCACTCAAGACGCTTACCGTCAAGGCCAAGCCGGCTGATATTCCGAGCCAGATCGAAATCGATATCACTGACCTCGACATTGGCGTTGCAATCACCGTTGCGACGCTCACGATGCCGACCGGTGTTACCACCGATATCGACGACAGCATTCAACTCGTGCTTGGTCTCGCCACTCGATTCTCCGCTGAAGATGGCGCCGAAGCTGGCGAAGCCGGAGAAACTCCCGTTCAGGGCGAGCCGGCGGCTGAAGCAGCCGAGGGCGACGCCGAGTAAGTGGCAGTTGGCGGCAGGGGTGGCAATCGCCCCCGACGCGGCACGCCGGCTGACGTTCTCGTCGTCGGTTTAGGCAATCCCGGAAGTGAGTTCGATGGCACGCGCCACAACGTGGGCTTCGCTGTAATCGACCTACTAGAGCGTCGCCACAACGGCCGACTGAAGTCCGGTAAGGAACGCGCGCTGGTTGATGAAGTGCGCATCGGTCAAAAGCGCGTCGCGCTGGCCAAGCCGACAACGTTCATGAACCTTTCCGGCGAATCGGTATCGCCACTGGTTCGTCGCTTTGGCATAGAAGAGCAAACCGCACTTGTCATCGTCCATGATGAACTCGATCTTCCAACCGGAACAGTGCGCGTGAAGATTGGTGGGGGACTGGCTGGCCACAATGGTTTGCGGTCGATCAAAGCCCATCTCCACGACGACACTTTCGTTCGTGTTCGCATCGGTGTGGGTAAACCGCCGAACAAAGACGAAGGAGCCGATCACGTTCTCAAGCGCGTCGGTAGAGCCGATCGCGAACTTCTCGACATTGCGATTGAAGTTGCCGCTGATGCAGTTGAACTCATCGTCAGCGATGGCGCTGATGCCGCGATGAATCGTGTGAACGCAAGAACTCCCTAGCAGCGTGGTGTGTCGGCGAGTTTCTCGCCAGTGCACCGCTGGCGCCTAGAAGGGCAGTGTGACTTGCCGCGGCAGGAGCTGGTAAGCCGGGTTGAGAATCGTGAGCAGGCCGTGGTGCTCGCTGGCCATGCCTTCAACGACTAAGTACGTGCCGAGTTTCACGCCGCCGAGGGTGCGTCGGCCCATGAAGACGACGGTGATTCCACCGGTGGAATCAGCAAGGGTCAGTTCAAGGCTGGCGACCTGTTCCGCCCATGGCTGGATCCTCATCGCCTTGATGCGCCCAGCAACCTTCAAATGGTCTCGCCAGGCGACGTCGGCGATCGGAATCACGCCACCGAGGGAAAGTCGGCCCAGTTCCTCGAACGCTGCGTGGGTCTCGGCGACGCGCACAGCGTCAGCGCGCTTCGCCTTTGAGGTGAAAAGTGCCATCTCAGTTGTGGATGTCGGACGTGCCCGACACGGCGCCGTGTTCCACATGTTGGAGATGTTGTCCCTTTGCGGAACGAGTGAGGTGATACGGAACAAAGGTCACGTTGGCGTGAGGCACATCGCTGAGCGCTTTCGCGATGCTGTCGGCCGTGTGATCGTGCAGGAGACGGTGCCAGCGAGAGCGGTATTCGCGACGCGGAATGAGGATGGTGACTTCCGTATCGCCGTCACTCGCAAGTTCGGTGACGAGTTCAAGGACGGTTCGATTAATTCGACGATCGGGGCATTCGCGAACTTCGAGGGGGAGTTTCTTCAAAGCCAAGCTGCTCCACTCTTCGGCGAGTAGCTCCGCCCGATGCTCATCGACTGCGATGTGCACTGCACCCAAACGGTCGGGATTGAGCGTTCTGGCGTACTGCAAGGCACGAGCCGAGGTGCGGTCGAGCTTGTCGACGAGAACAACGACTGCGTGACGACGGAGAATCGGAGCTGTTGCCGCTTGGACGGCGTCCTCTTCAAGCTCGGCTTTTTCCGACTCGTATTGGTGGTTCAGGCGCACCAGCAGGAAGACAAGGAATGGGACGAGGATGACGATGACCCAAGCACCGTGCATGAACTTCGTGTAGCCGATGACGAGCGTGACGACGCCGGTAGCGATAGCGCCTAGTCCATTGACAAAGATTCCAAGTTTCCACCCTGGCTCTTTCAAACGGACGTGACGTCGGGCCATACCGGCCTGCGAAAGGGTGAAACTTGTGAACACGCCGATTGCGTAGAGCGGAATCAGCTTCGAGACGTCAGCGCCCAAAAGCACCACCATGAATGCGGCGACGATGGCGAGCGAAATGATGCCGTTGGAGAAGACGAGTCGATGCCCGCGCTTTGTGAGTTGCTTCGGCATGAACGCGTCATCGGCATGGAAACTGGCGAGGCGCGGGAAGTCGGCGAAGGCAGTGTTTGCCGCAAGTACCAAGATGAGCATGGTTGAGGCCTGAGTGAAGATGTAGAGGCCGTTTCCGAACGCGCCGTTTCCGTAGACGCCTTGCGCTATTTGCGAGAGCACTGTCTTTTCTTCGCTAGGCACGACATGCATCGCCGTGGCAAGCCAAGAAATCCCGAGGAACATAACCCCGAGGAATCCGCCCATGACCATGAGGGTCTTTCGAGCGTTCTTCCATTCGGGAGCTTTGAAGGCAGGTACGCCATTCGAGATGGCTTCAACACCCGTCATTGCGGCACCACCTGAAGCAAATGCGTGGAGAACGAGGAAGATGCCGGCGACACCAGTGGTTTGCAAGGCTTCAACCTGGATGGGGTCGAGGGGGACATCGTGGAGTCCACCGCCAAACGTGTTCTTCACAATGCCGACGAGGATCATCAGGATCATCGAAACAAGGAACGCGTACGTCGGAATGGCAAAGAGTTTTCCGGATTCCTTCACGCCGCGCAGATTGCCCCAAGCGATAATCGCAATAAATGCAACGGCTACGGGGACTCGATACGGGTAGACGCCATGGAACACCGAGTAAAGGGCGGCGACGCCGGCAGATACCGACACTGAGACGGTGAGGATGTAGTCCGTGAGCAGCGCAACACCCGCAACCTGTGCCGGAAGTAGCCCAAGGTTGTCTTTGGTAACGATGTACGCGCCGCCAGCAGATGGGTACGCCTTAATTGTTTGGCGATAGCTGAAAACGAGAATGACAAGCACTGCCACCATGGCGATGGTGATCGGCATGACGTAATTGAAGGCGAGAGCGCCGATGCCGCCAATAACACCAATGCCGAGCAATGTGCGCAAGATCTCTTCTGATGCGTATGCGGTGGAGGAGAGCGCGTCGGAACTAAACACCGCAAGCGCAGTGGTATTGGTCAATCGCTCGTGTTCGAGTTGATCAGTGTTGAGCGCTCTGCCGAGAACCTTGTTCTTGAATCTGAACGAGCGGCTCTCGGGGATCTCGATGGACGATGTTGCAGGCAACGGAGCGGGGCCCGTCGAACTTTGATTTTTTGTGGGCGCAGTCATACTCCGGCTAGTTGACACCCATCGGACCCCTCGGCGCAATCACCAACGGCGAGTTTCATGTTGCGGAAACCTGAACAGTGTGCCCGGCGTCTCTCTCGGCGGAGAGTTCCGCACCCGATGGGTAGTCTCATGCCCTCACCCCCGGCTCACTACGTGCCGGGCATACGCGCGTGTCCCGAGGTCCCATGGCTCTGTCTGATCTGATCCCGATGCTGGCCGATGAGCCAGCAATCGTCTCGGTCCTTGGTCGTCGAGAGGGCTCGATCGTCATCCTGT
>Ga0194055_10003181_pt1 | contig 12737 bp, 11 predicted proteins | sample SepL449m_MetaG_FD_155482 | JGI IMG/M metagenome (GOLD analysis project Ga0194055, IMG submission 155482) | Anoxic zone freshwater microbial communities from boreal shield lake in IISD Experimental Lakes Area, Ontario, Canada - Sep2016-L442-9m | ecosystem: Environmental > Aquatic > Freshwater >... | reverse complement strand
CACCTGGGCCGACGCCCCCGGGCCTTCAGACTGCTGCGTGCCGGCTTCGAACCCGGGGAGCCCGCCCGATGAACCGCCAACCGCCATGAGCCAGACAGGTGACGACCGCGGCCCGGCAACCGCTGCCTTCGAACCCGAACCGGATGCCCCGACAGCCCCGACGGCTGCCCCGATGGCGGCAAGTGGTGCCCCGAGGGCGGCAACGGGCGGAGAGGGCGGCATCGCTGCCCTGCTTACCAGCGTGCAGTTTCGGCGGCTCTGGCTGGGGCAGATCTTCTCCCAACTGGCCGACAAGTTCTACATCGTGCTGATGGTGTTCCTGATCGCCCAGTACTGGGTGACCGACAACCCCGCCAATCCCGCCTTAGTGGATGCGGCGGCGGCAATCCGCATCGATCTGGAGACCCGGGCCCAGGTGATCACCCTGATGGCCACGGGCATCTACGTGGCCAACACGATTCCAGCGATCCTGCTGGGCACGGTGGCGGGGGTCTGGGCCGACCGCTGGCCGAAGCGCAAGGTGATGGTGGCCTCCAATGCCCTGCGGAGCGGCCTGCTGCTGTTGGCACCCCTCTGCCTGCTGCCGGGGCCGGTGTGGCTGGGGCTGAGCTGGGGCTACTGGGCCCTGGTGGGCATGACCTTCCTCGAATCGGTGCTCACCCAGTTCTTCGCCCCCGCAGAGCAGGCCATGCTGCCCCTGCTGGTGCCCTCGGGCCAGCTGCTGGCGGCCAACTCGGTGTATCAGGCCACCAGCATGGCCGCCACGATCGTGGGATTCGCAGTGGGGGATCCGGTGCTGCGGCTGCTGCAGAAGGGTCTGGCCCAGGTCGGCATTCCGGGGGGTGAATTCGTGCTGCTGCCGCTCTGCTACGGGCTGGCGGCTGTGGCCATCGCCGGCATCACCCTCGAGGAGCCCGTCCGGATCCCCCGCGCCATTTCCGTGTGGGAGGAGATCGGCGAGGGCGTGCAGGTGCTGCGGGAACGGCGCAGCGTGCGCGCCGCCATGATCCAACTCGTGCTGCTCTACAGCCTCCTGGCCGCCCTCTACGTGCTGGCGATCAGCCTGGCGGCCACGATCGAGAGCCTCGGCCCCACGGGCTTCGGGATCCTCCTGGCCGCCAGCGGCGTCGGCCTGGCGCTGGGGGCCCTGGCGGTGGCCCAGATGGGGGAACGCTTCAACCGCCGCCTGCTCGGCACCAGCGGCCTCGGGGTGGTGGCCTGCAGCCTGGTGCTGCTGGGGCAAGCCCGAGGCCAGCTGGTGCCCACCCTGGCGCTCTGCGCCCTGCTGGGGGTGGGGGCAGCGGTGCTGGCGATCCCGGCCCAGACCACGATCCAGGAGGACACCCCCGAGGACCAACGGGGCAAGGTGTTTGGCCTGCAGAACAACCTGATCAACATCGCCCTCAGCCTGCCGCTGGTGCTGGCCGGAGCGGTGGTGAGCCGCTACGGCCTGCTGCCGGTGCTCTGGGGCCTGGCAGCGATTGCCGTACTAACCGCCCTGCTCGAACAACCCTGGCGGCGCTGCTAGCTTTTTCGATCGAATGCGGGTGGAGATCGGTGGTTCAGATTGCCTGGTTGGGCAAAAAATCCCCCTTCTGCGGCAACGTGACCTATGGGCTGAGCACCACAGAATCGCTCCGCCGCCGCGGCCATGCGGTGCACTTCATCCACTTCGACACCCCGACCGCTCCGCTGGGGACGCCCCTGGGCCGGGCGGATGGGGGCTCCCCCCAGGCTGTGGCCGTCCGGGCCGGGGGAGGCGAGCTGGAGCCGGAGGTCACCCTGCCCTACCTGGTGAAGTCGCAGGTCTACACCATCCCCTCCCCCGGAGCCCAGCGGGAGCTGCGGGAATCCCTGGAGCGGATCCGGCCCGACCTGGTCCACGCCAGCCTCACCCTCTCCCCCCTCGACTTCCGACTCCCCGACCTCTGTCAGCAGCTGGGATTGCCGCTGGTGGCCACCTTCCATCCCGCCTTCGACGCCAGCCTGCGCAACCTGAGCGCCGGCACCCAGCAGCTCACATACCAGCTCTACGCCCCCTCCCTGGCCCGCTTCGACCGAGTGATCGTGTTCTCCGAGCTCCAGGCGGAGTTGCTTGAGCGGCTGGGGGTGCGCAGGGAGCGGCTGGCGGTGATCCCCAACGGGGTCGACAACGACCTTTGGTCGCCGGCCCCCAGGACTCCGGGCCCGGTTCTCAGCGACCTGCGGCGCCGCTATGCCGGCCGCCGGGTGTTTCTCTACATGGGCCGCATCACCACCGAGAAGAACCTGGAGGCGCTGCTCAAGGCCTGGCGCCTGGTGCGGCCGGCGGGCTGTGTGCTACTGATCGTGGGCGATGGCCCCCTGCGGTCCTCCCTGCAGAACCCCGGCGAGCCGGATGTGGAGTGGTGGGGCTTCGAGGCCAGTCTGGAGCGTCGGATCGCCCTGCTGCAGCTGGCGGAGGTGTTCCTGCTGCCCTCGCTGGTGGAAGGTCTGTCGCTGGCCCTGCTGGAGGCGATGGCGGCCGGAACGGCCTGCGTGGCCACCGATGCCGGTGCCGATGGCGAGGTTCTGGAGGGTGGAGCGGGGATCGTGATCAGCACCCAGGGGGTCACCACCCAACTGCGCACCCTGCTGCCGGTGCTGCGCGACCAGCCGGTGCTCACCGCCGAGCTGGGCCGCCGCGCCCGGGCCCGGGTGATCGAGCGCTACACCCTCACCCGCAACATCGATGCCCTCGAACAGCTCTACACCGACCTAATCCGGGCACCTGTGGTGGCCTGAGCGGGCGCCCCGGATCGCCGTGAGCCTCACCAAGGCGTTGTAGGCGTCGAAATCCAGCAGACCCCCTGGAAAGCGGCGCTGCTCGCGTGCAGCTGGAGTGGGCCGCCAGTGCTGGAGAAAGCGGACGCGAGGGCGATCTCCCGGGCCGGAACCCCGCCGGGCGGAAACCGGAGATGCCCCCCTCAGTAGCGCTCGGGCCGGGGCCGCCACCAGGTTGAGTTGAGGCCCCCCCCGGCCAGCTCTGCCGCCCGGGCATCCAACCGGCGCCGATCCACCCGCCAGAGGCGATACAGCCCGCTGCGGGCCAGCTCCGTGGTCCCCAAGCCCCGCCAGTGGGGAAGGGCGGCGGTGGCCGCATCGATCACCAGCATCACGGTGGGTTGCTGCGCCGCTGAGCTGGGAAGCTGGCCAGCGCGGCGCTCCCGCCGCAAACGATCGGACAGGTTGATCGGCCCCTCCGGGGGGATGCCCTCGTAGAGCACCACCCGGCGGCTGTAGTAATTCAGCGAAGGCTTCAGGATCCCCACCATCGCCACGGGCTCACCGGGTCGGGCCTGATGCCGCACGGCCTCCGCCATCGCCCGCACCGGAGCGCCGCGCAACTGGTCGCCCAGGGTCCAGAGCGGCAGCAGCACCAACGGCACGAAGGCCACCAGGGGCAGCTGGAGCAGCAGCAGCGGCAGGGGCCAGGGCCCGCGGCCCCAGCACCAGCCCAGGGAGGCGGCCAGTAGATAACAGGCACCGGCCAGGGGCAACCGTCCGCTGGCCAGGATCCCGGCGGGCAGGGTGGCCAGCTCGGGGTCCTGAATCAGCGGAACCCATAGGGGGCCCGCCAGGTAGGCCACACCGAGCAAGGCGCAGAGTGCCAGGCTGAGGCTCCAGGCGCGATCGAGCGCGTGATCTCGGGCGCGACCGGACGACGAACCGCCGAGCGCCGCACCGCCAGGCCCCGGTCCACCGAGCTCTGAGCTGGCGAGCGCTGGGCCGCCGGCCCCCGAACCGCCGAGCCGCCGGCGCCCCGCCTCCCGGGCCCCGACCTCCGAGGCCGATGCAGCAGCTCCACCGCCAGCGGCCAGCAGGATCAGCAGACCCGCCGCCGGCGTAGCCGGCAGCCAGTAGCTCGGCAACTTGGTGGCGGCGATGGTGAAGAACGCGAGCACGGCCAACAACCAGCAGGCCGCGAACCGATGGAGGGAAACCGCAGGGGGCACGGAGCACAGGGGCCAGGGACCCAAGGCCCGCCTCAGCCCCAGCAGCAGCAGGGGGGTAACGGGCAGGCTGGCCACCACGAGGATCGGCCCAAAGAACCACCAGGGCTGGAGGTGGTGGTTCACCACCGCGGTAAAGCGCTGGAGGTTGTGGTAACCGAAGAAGCTGTTCCAGAAGGGGCGCCCCTCCCGCAGCAGGGCCAGTCCATACCAGGGCAGGGCCAGCAAGGTCGCCAGGGCAATCCCCGTCAGGGGCCGGAGCCGGCGCCGCAGGGTGGCCGCGTCCGCCTGAAGCGCGGCGAAGAGCAGCAGGGTGAGGGCCACCAGCACCAGGGCCACGGGCCCCTTGGTGAGAACAGATAGGGCCAGCACGGGCCAGGGGATCCACCAGCGGGAACCGGGATCGGCATAGGTGCGCCAGCAGAGCAACAGGCTGGAGGCCAGGGTGGCGGTGAACAGGGCATCGCTGACGCCGATCCGGCTCCAAAGGAGCACCAGGGGGGAGAGGGCGAAGGCCAGGGCGCCCACCAGGGGAGGCAGCAGCGGAGCCAGCTCAGGGGCCAGCCCAGGGCGAGGGGCGCTGGCGTTGCTTCCCGCACCCCGTGCCTGTGGCCAGCGCCGCAGCGTGTCGGCGAGCACCAGCATCAGCGCCACCGTGGCCAGGGCGGAGGGCAGGCCGGCGGCCCAGCTTCCCAGCGGATCCCAGCGCTCCTGGCCCGGCAGGCGATGAACCAGGGCCATCAGCCAGTACACCAGCGGCGGCTTGTCGTAGCGGGGCAGACCGTTCACCTGGGGCACCAGCCAGTCGCCCGTTGCGGCCATCGCCCGGGCGGAGGCGGCGAACAGGGGCGGGGTTTCATCCACCAGCCCCGTGCTTCCCAGCCGCACCACGAAGAGCAGCACACCCAGCAACAGGGTGACCAGAACGACCACCAGGCCGGCCCGTCGCTGAAGCCATCCGCCCATCAGCCCGCCTCTGTCTCGTGGGCGGGGCCGCTCGCCACGCCTCCCTCCGGAGCCGCGGGCCCGCCCGCTCCGGGCCCGCCCGCTCCGGGCCCGCCCGCTCTGGCCCCGCCATCAGCGCCGCCGCTGGCCCCGGCCACCGCCGGCTGCCAGAGCTTGCCCCGCCGGTTGATCAGGAGCACCGAAACCAGCGCCAGGGCGGCTCCGAGCCACTGCAGCGGAGCGAGCCGCTCCTCCAGCAACAGAAAGCCGCAGAGCAGGGCGAACACCGGGGTGAGGAAGGTAAGGGCGGTGAAGCCGGTGAGGTCGCCGCGGCTGGCGAAGCTGAAGAAGAGCCCGTAGGCCAGGGCGCTGCCGAACAGGGAGGCGTAGGCCATCAGGGCCCAGTCGAGGGTGCTCCAGGCCGGGCGCAGGGCATCGAGAACTGCCGCCGCCGAGGCCCCCGGCGCCAGCAGAGGGCCCAGGGCCACGGCCAGCAGCAACGGCACCCCTCCCAGCAGCATGTGCCAGGCGGTGATCGCCACCGGATCACTGCGACGTGTGGCATAGCGGCAGAGCACGGTGCCCACCGCCATGGCGGCGGCGGCCCCGAGCATCCAGGCCTCGCCATGGCTCCAGGGGTGCAGGCCCTGCACGGCCGGGCCCTGCAGCCACCACTGGCGCAGCAGCTCCGGCGGCAAACCGAGACAGACGATGCCGAGCAGCCCCACCAGCAACCCCAACCAGCCCACTGGATTGATCGCTTCGCCGAACAAGGCCCGCGCCAGCAGCGCCACCAGCAAGGGCTGGGAATCGATCAGCACCGAGCCCAGACCAGCGCCGGTCTGGACGAGGCCCCTGGCCAGCAATGCCTGGAACAGGGTGGCATCCACGAACGCGAAGGCGAGCAGGGAGGGGATGTCGCCGGGATCCACGCGCAGCGAGCGGCCCAGGAGCCGGGCCACCAGGAGCAGCACCAGGGCTGCGGGCAGCAACCGCAGGCTGGCCACCAGCAGGGGGTCAACCCCTTCAAGCAGGGGCTTCATCGCTGCCATGGCCGTGCCCCAGAGCGCGAAGGGCAGCAGCATCAGCAGCCAGCGCAGCAGCGGCGGGAGGGGGGGTGTCAGGTCGGCCTGAGCCATGGGAAAGGGTCGGGCCTCAGGCCGGCGGCGGGCCGGATGCGAGCCCTCTTTTTAAGATCCGATCAAACCACCCTGATCCCATGCTCTGGCCCTGGCGCCGCAAGACCCGCCGCACCCTGGCCCGGATCGCGATCGAGGGTCCGATCGCCGGAGGCACCCGCACCCGGGTGCTCAAGGCCCTCGATCAGGTGAGCCGGCGCGAATGTCCGGCCCTGCTGCTCCGGCTCGACACCCCTGGCGGCACGGTGGGCGACAGCCAGGAGATTCATGCCGCCCTGCTGCGCCTGCGGGAAAAGGGCTGCCGGGTGGTGGCCAGCTTCGGCAACATCTCCGCCTCCGGCGGGGTGTACGTGGGGGTGGCAGCCGAGAAGATCGTGGCCAATCCCGGCACCATCACCGGCTCGATCGGCGTGATCCTGCGGGGCAACGACCTCTCGCGTCTGCTGGAGCGGATCGGGGTGCGATTCGAAACGGTGAAGAGTGGCCCCTACAAGGACATCCTTTCGCCCGACCGGGCCCTGAACGAGGCGGAGCGGCTGCTGCTGCAGGAGTTGATCGATTCGAGCTACGGCCAGTTCGTGACGGCGGTGGCCCAGGGGAGGGGTCTGGAGGAGGAGGTGGTGCGCCGCTTCGCCGATGGCCGCGTGTTCAGCGGCGCCCAGGCCCGCGAGCTCGGCCTGGTGGATGAACTGGGCGATGAGGAGCGGGCCCGCCGCCTGGCCGCCGAGCTGGCCGGCCTCGACCCTGAGCACTGCAAGACGGTGACCTTTGGCAAGGCTCCCGGCCGCCTGGCGGCCCTGGTGCCGGGCCGCAGCCTGCTGGAGACGATCGGCACGGCCCTGCGGCTCGAGCTGGCCTGGGCCGGCCAGCCCCTCTGGCTGTTCCGGCCATGAACGACCCCGGCTGGACCCTGCGCGCCCTGCGAGGTGCCACCACCGCCACCGCCAACACCAGCGAGGCGATCGGCGAGGCCGTGGCCGAACTGATCGAGGAGCTGGTCCGGCGAAACGGGTTGGAGGGAGAACGGGTGCTTTCGGTCACCTTCTCGGTGACCACCGATCTCGATGCCTGCTTTCCTGCCGCCATCGCTCGCCGCCGGGCCGACTGGGGCGCGGTGGCCCTGCTCGACTGCCAGCAGATGGCCGTGCCGGGCGACCTGGAGCGCTGCATCCGCCTGCTCGTCCATGCCTGGCTGCCGGCGGAGCGGGAGGTGGCCCACGCCTACCTGCGCGATGCCACCCGACTGCGGCCCGATCTGGTGAAGGAGAGCTGAGGCCGCTGGGGGGCCGGTGCGGACATCCCACCCCCAGCCAGCTCCCCCGCCGACCACTCCCCAGGCGGGGGGTCAATCACCCTGCGGAGAATCGAAGCATTCAATTCGCCCCATCCCATGGCCCCCATCCGACCCCTCGGGGCGATCCGTCAGGTCCTCCGCGGCATCGCAGGCAGCTGCCGCGGCCGGGGCGTGGCTGGAGGATTGCTGGGCAAGGCCACCGCCTTCGGGGCCGCCGCCAGCATGGCGCTGGCGACCACCCAGCTGCCCGGCATGATCCCTGGCCTGGGAAGCAGCGGCGGCAGCGCCAGGGCTCAGGGCACCTCGGGCCTGGTGGAATTCCGCTGGGACAACAACAAGGACTACAACAAGCTCTATTACTTCGTCACCAGCACAATCCGGCAACAGCGCTCCGATTACTACTTGATCCTGCGTCCGAAGGACCGCAAGACGGCGATCCTCAAGCTCACGATCACGATCCCCGATCACTTCGACACCAAGATCGATCCCAAAATGATTCAGCTCTGCCGCATGAGCAGCGGCGGCATGACCAAGCGCACACGCTGCGAGAAGAAGCTCCCCGCCACGATTGAGGTGAGTCCGGGTGGCAAGGCCATCGAGGTGTTCCCCGAAACCCCGATCCCAGTGGACGGCACGGTGGGGGTCATGATGACCCTGTTCAATCCCTTCAACGCCGGCATGTTCCAGTTCAACGCCCTGGCCCAGGCCCCGGGCGAGGTGCCGATCTCGGGCTACCTGGGCAGCTGGCTGATCGAGATCGACCCCAACTGATTGCAGGGGGTGCCTGATAGGGTGGCGGGCTGAGAAGCCAACGTCATGACAAAGCGCACCCTGGAAGGAACGAGCCGTAAACGCAAGCGTGTGTCTGGCTTCCGTGTGCGGATGCGCAGCCACACTGGCCGCCGCGTGATCCGCACCCGCCGCCGCCGCGGCCGGTCCCGTCTGGCGGTTTGAGCCCGGCAGGGACGATGTCCCTGCCACAGCGGCATCGGCTGCGGGGGAAACGCCCCTTTGATCGGCTCTATCGCCAGGGGCGTCGCCACCACGGCGAGCTGATGGTGTTGCGCCTGCTCCAAGCCCAGGCCGAACTCCTTCCCCCGTCCGACCGCAACCGCAGTCCAAGCCCCTGGCGCTGCGCCGTGGTGGTGAGCGGCAAGGTGAGCAAACGCTCCGTACGACGCAACCGTCTGCGGCGCCTGCTTCACGCCCATCTGCTGCGACAGGTCCCCACAGGCACCCACCCCTTCTGGCTGCTGCTAAGCCTCAAACCGGAGGCCGCGGCCACGGCGGAGCCTCGGCTGCTGGAAGAATGCACCCATCTCTTGCGCAAGGCAGGCCTGCTCCATGAACCAGGATCGCCTCCCTGACCCCGGTCCCACAGCCGGGAGCGCCGCCGCAGCCGCGCCCTCCACGCCCAGCGAACCCGCCAGCCTCTCCAGCGGCGAATCCATTTACTACGAGGGCGGTCCGGCCCGGGGCGACTTGGTGCTGAGCCTGCTGATCGGCCTCACCGTGATCGGCCTGCCGATCGCCGTTGGAGCGATCGTGCGGGCCCTTTGGCTGCGCTATCGCATCACCAGCCGCCGTATTTCAGTGAGTGGCGGCTGGTTGGGCCGGGATCGCACCCAGGTGGTGTATTCCCAGATCCAGGAGGTGCTCTCGGTGCCGAGGGGCTTCGGCGCCTGGGGCGACATGGTGCTGGTGCTCAACGATGGCAGCCGGCTCGAGATGCGCTCGGTGCCCCGCTTCCGGGAGCTGGAGGCGTTCATCGAGGAGCGGCGCCAGGCCCGCGCTTCAGCCCCCTCCGCCCGGTCCGCTCCAGGGTTCGGGGATACGTCCCGGGCCCCCGCCTGATTCACCCCTGTGCTGGGGCACACTGGCCCCGGCATCGACCCACCCTTCCCCCAGCCCTCCTTTGCTGTGATCGGCTACATCTCCGACAACCTGCTGCTCCCGATCCTCGATTTCTTTTATGGATTGGTGCCCAGCTACGGCCTGGCGATCGTCGCCCTCACGGTGGTGATCCGGCTGGCGCTCTTCCCACTCAGTGCCGGATCGATCCGCAGTGCCCGCCGCATGCGCATCGCCCAGCCGGTGATGCAGCAGCGCCAGGCGGAGATCAAGAGCAAGTACGCCAACAACCCCACCAAGCAGCAGGAGGAGCTGGGCAAGCTGATGAAGGAGTTCGGCAGCCCCCTGGCGGGCTGTCTGCCCCTGGTGGTACAGATGCCGATCCTGTTCGCGCTGTTCGCCACCCTGCGGGGCTCACCCTTCGCCGATGTGCCCTACACCTTCAACCTCAAGGTGCTGCCGGCTGATCAGATCGCGGCGGTGGAGACCAAGCCCTTCAACACGCCCAGCCATTCGATCTTCGTGACCAGCACCAGCCATGTGCCGGTGATCGGCACCCTGGAAAAAGGCACGAAGCTGGGCGTGGGCGACACCGAAACGGTGGCCCTCCACACCCGCGAAGGTGGCAGCTTCGCCTCTGTGCTCTCCGAGGTGGAGAACGGCGATGCCTTCCAGCCCAGCTGGAACGTGACCAAGGGGGAAGGAGTGGTGAGCGTGGCCGACGACGGCACGATCACCGCTCTCACCCCCGGTGACGCCACGGTGGAGGCCACGATCCCCGGCCTGGCGGCCCGCAGCGGCTTCCTGTTCATTAAGGCCCTCGGCCAGGTGGGCTTCATGACCGACGGGGCGGTGAACTGGGATATCGCCTTCCTGGTGGCGGCCTTCGGCGCCAGCCTGTTCATCTCCCAGATCCTCTCGGGGATGGGGATGCCGGCCAATCCGCAGCAGTCCACGGCCAACAAGATCACGCCGGTGATGATCACGGCGATGTTCCTGTTTTTCCCGCTACCCGCCGGGGTGTTGCTTTACATGGTGGTGGCCAACGTCTTCCAGGGCCTGCAGACCTGGATCCTCAGCCGCGAGGCCCTGCCGGAGAACCTCCAGCAGATCCTCGACAAGCAGACCTCCCAGCAGGCCACCGCCACCGCCACGGCCGGCGGAGGGAGCGAGCGGCTGCCCTTTGAGCCGAAGGGCCGCAAATGAACCTCGCGGCCGGCGCCCCGCCACCGCTGCGTCCCGTGTCCCTGCCGGAGCTGCGGTTGCTGGCGGCCCCTCGCCACTGGGAGGTGAACCAGCTGATCGCAGGGCTGGAAAGCCTCACTCCCGTGCGGGGCCTGCTCACCGCCCACCACCACAGCGGCGTGCTGGAGGTGGAAGGGGAGGTTGACACCATCGTGACCCTGCGATGCGACCGCTGCCTCAACCTCTTCAACCAAGCCTTGCGGGCCGAAGCCCACGAGCTGCTGGAACTGGCCGCAGCCGGCGTCGGTTCCGGGCAAGGCGGCACCCTGCCCCACCCCTCCCGGCCGTTGGATCCCACCGAGCTCACCCCATGCGGCGATGACCTCGACGACAGGCTCGATCCGGAGGGCGACTTTGACCCGGAGCGCTGGCTGTTCGAGCAGCTCAGCCTGCAGCTCCCCCTGGTGAGCCGCTGCGGTGCGGAGTGCCCCGGTCCGGCCACCTGGAGCAGCGAGGAGGGCAGCGTCGACAGCCGCTGGGCTGCCCTACGCAAGCTCAAAGAGAGCTGAACCAGCAACCCATGGAAGTCCCCCTGGCCGACCAGTTGGATCTCCTGATCCGTTCCCGCACGCCGATTCTCTGGATCCGCAGCCTGGAGGAGGAACGGGTGGAGATGCTGTTGGAGCGGGCGGCAGAGCGGCTGGGGGGGCGGCACCTCTTCCGCTGGGACTTCATCGGGGGCCTGCGCGGAGCCCCGGGCCGCGAGGGCGAAGCGAGCCGGAACCCGATGGCCGCCCTCGACTTGCTGGGCCCTGTGCCGGAGGAGCAGGGCGCGATCCTGCTCCTGAAGGATTTCCACCGCTACGGCGATGATGCGGGCATCTGCCGGCGGCTGCGCAACCTGGCCGCTGAGCTGCGGCAGCGCCCCCACACTCTGGTGATCACCGCACCGCAATGGCGCCTACCGGCCGAACTGGAAGACAGTGTGGCCGTGCTGGAACTGCCCCTTCCCGATGGCAACGAGATCGCCCGGCTGCTGGCGAGCATCGCGGCGGCCAGCGGCGAACCGTTGGAGCCGGCAGTGCTGGCCGAGCTGGCCGGCGCCTGCCACGGCCTCAGTGAGCAGAGGGTGCGCCAGCTGGCGGCCCGGGCCCTGGCCCAGCGGGGCCGCCTGGGGGAGGCGGATCTGGCCGAGGTGCTGGAGGAGAAACGCCAGGCGATCGCCCGCAGCGAGCTGCTTGAGTACTGCCCCAGCGAGGCCAGCCCCGCCGATATCGGCGGTCTGGAGGCGCTCAAACACTGGCTGGAGCAGCGCCACCGGGCCTTCAGCGAGGAGGCGCGCCGCTACGGCCTGCCCCTGCCGCGGGGTGTGCTGCTGGTGGGACCCCAGGGCACCGGCAAGAGCCTCACCGCCAAGGCGATCGCCCACAGCTGGGGCATGCCGCTGCTACGGCTGGATGTGGGGCGGCTGTTCGCGGGGCTGGTGGGGGCCAGCGAGGCCCGCACGCGGGAGATGATCCAGCGGGCCGAGGCGATGGCCCCCTGCGTGCTCTGGATCGATGAGATCGACAAAGGCTTCGGCCTCGGTGTGGGGGGCGGCAGTGACGGCCGCAGCGATGGCGGCACCAGCCAGCGGGTACTGGCCAGCGTGCTCACCTGGATGGCGGAGAAGAGCAGCGCCGTGTTCGTGGTGGCCACCGCCAACGCCGTGGAACGGCTGCCGGCCGAGCTGCTGCGCAAGGGCCGCTTCGATGAGATCTTCCTGCTGGAGCTCCCCAGCCCGGCGGAACGGGGCGCCATCCTCGACCTGCAGCTGCGCCGCCGTAGGCCAGCCCACAGGATCGGCCTGCAGGTGCTGGTGGACCGCACCGAGGGCTTCTCAGGAGCCGAATTGGAGCAAACGGTGATCGAGGCGATGCATCTGGCCTTCGCCGAGGGCCGCGAGCCCGGCGAAGCCGACCTGATCGCCGCCGCCTCCCAGGTGGTGCCCCTCTCCCGCACCGCCCGGGAGCAGCTGGAGGCCCTGCGCCAGTGGGCCTCCAGCGGCCGGGCCCGGCCCGCATCTCCGCCTCCGGCCTAAGCCGGTGAGGCCCCGTCCCGCAGCGCGCAACACTGCGGGCGCCGCCTGAGCGACGGCAGGATCTGCAGCCACGATCTGAGGCGGGTCTTCACCCAGTGGATCAGCGCCCTCAGGGATTGGGCTGGCGCCGCCAGTGCACGGGATTGAGTCCTTGCATTGGACATTCACCGGGGATCCCATCCCAGCACCGGCAAGGTGTTGAGCCTGGCCATACAGCGCTCGCAGCACCAGCGCCAGCGCGCCCTCAACCACTACGGCTCCCTCCTGGGGGG
>Ga0194055_10003180_pt1 | contig 12742 bp, 15 predicted proteins | sample SepL449m_MetaG_FD_155482 | JGI IMG/M metagenome (GOLD analysis project Ga0194055, IMG submission 155482) | Anoxic zone freshwater microbial communities from boreal shield lake in IISD Experimental Lakes Area, Ontario, Canada - Sep2016-L442-9m | ecosystem: Environmental > Aquatic > Freshwater >... | reverse complement strand
GAAGCCGGCAACGACACCGCCTTCGCGGTGTCCATCGACCACGTCGAAGCCGGCAGCGGCATCGGGGCGGCCGACCGCGCCCTCACGATCCGCCGGGTGATCGCCGACGACGTCGTCCCCGGCGAGTTCCACCGGCCGGGGCACGTGTTCCCGTTGCGCGCCCGACCGGGCGGTGTCCGCGAGCGACGCGGCCACACCGAGACCGCCGTCGAGCTGGCCCGCCTCGCCGGGCTCCCGCCGGTCGCGGTCATCTGTGAGGTGCTCCACGACGACGGATCCCCCGCCCGTCTGCCCTACCTCCAGACCTTCGCGGCGGAACACCGCATCGCCATGCTCTCGGTCGAGCAGGTCGCGCAGCACCTCCTGGCCGACGGCGCCACCTCCACGCCCTCGCTGCTCTAGCGCGGGCGCGGGTCGGATCTCACTCGGTCGGCTCGCCCATCTCGCGCAGGGCCACGGCGAGCGCCTGACGCATTCGCCGCGCCCCGTCGGGCGCGAGGTGGGCGATCACCCCCGAGCCGGCCTCACCCAACGACTCGAGGGTCAGCACCACCCGCGGCTCGCCGAACCCGCACCCGTCGCAGTCGTCGCAGATCGCGACCGCCCAACTGGCGGGCGGGCGTTCGTCGTCGTCAGCCGGGTGGTCGTCGACGGCGTCCAGGATCGATCGGCGCACGGTGGCCTCCCCTCTCGAGCCCGGTGGCGGTTCAGTGCACCAGCGACAGCACCAGGCCGGCCTGTCCCAGGTGGTAGGTGACGATCACCGCGACGCGGCCCCATCGCGAGGGGTGCACGAAGCGGTGCTCGGCGATCAGCGCGTCCGACGAGAAGAAGAGCCACGCCCCGGCGACGGCCCAGGCGTTGCCCCACCCGGTCGCGCAGGCGACCATCGCCGAGATGATGCTCATGTAGACCGCGACCGGCACGACGAGCGCCGGCTCGCCCACCCGGATCGCGCGAAGGAGACGAACGCCGAGGGGCGCGGCGACCACGACCGTGACGACCGCTCCGAGCGCCAGCGCACCCGCGCTCCCACCACTCAGAGCGAACCCGACGACGTAGGCGACATGGGCGAGCAGGAACGCCACGAGACCCGGGACGAACCGGTCGCTCGGCAGCATCAAGAGCACGTCACCGATCAGCGACAGCACCAGCGCCACCACGAAGGCCGTCCGCACCGACGGGTCGACCGGGGTCACGGCGCAGGCCAGCACCACCAGTCCGGCGGTGGCGGCCGGCTTCGCCACGAACTCCACCCGCACCCGGCCCCACGCCACCGCGATCCAGTCGGCCACGGCGGCGCAGGCGGTCAGGACGAGGATCGCCCAGGCGGTGCCGGTCATCCGAGCAGTCTCGCCGTTGCGCAGCGCCGGGCGTGTCAATACGCTCCACCGCATGGGACGACTCGACGGCAAGGTGGCGATCATCTCGGGCGCAGCCCGCGGGCAGGGGGAGGCCGAGGCCCGGCTGTTCGCCGCCGAGGGGGCCCGGGTCGTCCTCGGCGACGTGCTCGACGACCGGGGTGCCGTCGTGGCCGCCGAGATCGGCGCCTCGGCCCGGTACGCCCACCTCGACGTGCGCTCCGAGGCCGACTGGGCTGCCGTCGTCGAACTGGCCGAGGAGGCGTTCGGTCCGGTCGGCGTGCTGGTCAACAACGCCGGCATCCTCCGCTTCACCCGCCTCACCGAAACTCCGGTCGAGCAGTTCCGCGAGGTGATCGAGGTCAACCAGGTCGGCACCTTCCTCGGCATGAAGGCCGTCGTCCCGTCGATGCAACGGGCCGGCGGCGGGTCGATCGTCAACATCTCCTCGACGAACGGGCTCGCCGGCTACGTGGGCACGATCTCGTACACCTCCACCAAGTGGGCCGTGCGCGGCATGACCAAGACCGCGGCCATGGAGCTCGGCCCGCTCGGGATCCGCGTCAACTCGATCCACCCCGGCGGCATCGACACCGACATGGTCCGGCCGTCGGCCGAGGTGGCCGACCTCCCCGACTCCGACGCCCTGTCCCGGCGGTACGCCCACCTCCCGCTGCGGCGGGTCGGTCAGCCGATCGAGATCGCCCGGCTGGCGCTGTTCCTCGCGTCCGACGACTCGAGCTACTCCACCGGATCCGAGTTCGTGGCCGACGGCGGCATGCTCGCCGGGCCGCGCACCAACGTCTAGCCCGCCAAGCGGGGGATCAGAGCCCGCAGCTCGTGGGGCTTGGTGATCGGCGAGAGGTCGGTGCGTCCGAACCACGACGGGCGCGGGGTTGCGTCCGTCCGGGCCCAGGCGGGCACCCCGTCCGGCCAGTGCCGCCGGGTCATGCGCTCCTCGGGGGTGACCCCCGTGCGCCGGACCGCGTCGGCGTAGGCCGCCGACGTGGCGCGCGCACCCTTGACGTCCCAGTAGTCCTCCTCGCCGGCCCAGCGGCCGTCACCGGCGTACCAGGCGACCGACAGCCCGGGGAAGTCGAACCAGGGCGGACCGTCGGGGTCGGGGTTGTCGCGACGGTTCTGCATCGACCACACGACCTTGTCGTCGTCGATGACGTACCAGTCGAGCGCGGTGTAGATCTCAGGGACCCCGGCCATCACCGGGTCGATCCAGGTGCGGATCTCGTCACGCCCGATCATCGTGCCCCAGAAGTGCTCCACGTAGCGGGCGTCGTCGGTGAAGAGGTCGGCCCAGGCCGTCCAGTCCTCGACCACGCAGCCCACCTCGTAGAAGCGGCCGAACTCCTCCTCGACCTCAGCCCGCGAGAAGCGTCCCATCAGCGCAACCTCCACTCCTGGCGGCGCCCGGCCGCGAACTCGGCCTGGCCCTCGCGCATGCCCTGAGCCGCGGTGCCCATCGCGATGAACGTGTAGGCCTGGTCGAGCGCCTGCTTGTGCCCGAGGTCGCGCGCGGCCCACAGCGCCCGGATCGTCCCCTGGACGGCGAGCGGCGGGTACGACGCGATCTGCTCGGCGATCCAACGCGCCCGATCGTGCAGTTCGGTGATCGGGCACACCTCCGACACCAGCCCGATCTCGTAGGCCCGCTGGGCGCTCACCCGCTCGGCGTTGCCGGCGATCGACAACCGCATGATCTCCGGGAAGGGCATCTTGTGGAGCATGTGGATCGGCTCGAACGCCGTGGGCATGCCGTACGACACGTGCGGGTCGAAGAACGTGGCGTGGTCGGCGGCGATGATGAACTCGACCTCGCCCAGCATGTAAAACGCCCCACCGCACGCCATACCGTTGACCGCCGCGATGACCGGCTTCCAGAGATCGTTGCCCTTCGGGCCCAGGTAGTGGCCGGGGTCGTCGAACATGAACGGGCTGGCGAACCCCACCCGCCCCCCGGCGCTCTCCGACTGGCTCCCGGTCGAGGCCAGTTCGTCGGCCCAGTCGGGGTTGATCTCGTTGCGGTCGATGCCGGTGCAAAACGCCTTCTCGCCGCTCGCGGTGAGCACCGCGCAGTTGACGTCGGGGTTGGAGCGCAGCGACCGCCAGATCGACTGCAGTTCCTCGGCCATCTTCCCGTTGAACGCGTGGTGCACCTCAGGACGGTCCAGCGTGACCCAGGCCACGCCGTGCTCCTCTTGGTAGCGCACCGTCTCGAACTCGGCCATGGGCACCTCCGGGGACGTCGTCATCGGGACGATAACGTGCCGGGGTGGCCCTCGACCTGCGTCGCCGCGTCGACCGCCTCGGCGAACGGTTCCCGCCCCTCGGCTACGTCGTGCGGGTGCAGGCCCGGTACAACGCCCTGCAGGGCACCACGACCGCCAACTCGATCACCCTCTACGGGTTCCTCGCCCTCTTCGCCCTGACCCTGCTGGCGGTCGCCGTCGCCGGGATCCTCGTCACCAAGAACGTCGACGTGACCCACCGCATCGTGCAGTCACTCGGCCTCGAGGGAAGCGCCGCCCACACCGTGGAGCGGACCGTCGACAACGCGTCCCGGAGTCAACGCTTCGCCAGCATCGTCGGCGTCGCGAGCGTCGCCGTGCTGGGCACGAGCTTCACCAACTCCATCTCCTCCGCCTACAACATCGCCTGGAACGTCCCGAACCGGAACTTCCTCACGCGACGCGCCCGGGGCGCGGTCTGGCTCGTGGTCCTCGGTGTCCTGAGCGCCACCAGCATCGCGCTGACCGTGTGGGTCGGTCGGGTCAGCCTGCCGTTCCTCCCTCTCGTGATCGTCCTGGCGTTGTGGGACAACGTCGCCATCTGGGCGTTCACCGCGTGGTGGTTGCCGAACCGTCGCACCTCGTGGCGGGTGATGCTCCCGGCGATCCTGGCCGGCGCCGTCGCAATGGAGGTCCTGCGCGTGAGCACCGGGATCGTGGTCCCCCACCTCCTCGCCAACGCGTCGCAACTGTGGGGCACCCTGGGTGTGGTCTTCGCCCTCCTGGCGTGGCTGATCGTCTTCGGGCGGGTGATCGTCTACGTGACGGTGATCGAGGTCCTCGAGGCCGAACGGCGAGGAGTGCCCACCGGGAGCGGGAACGGCCGGACGACCCCACCGTGATCGTCGGCGCCCAACCGTTGCGCCGGGTGACGTCCGGCCCGGCCGGAGATCAGGGCTGGAGGCGCCGGATCGTCCAGGGCTCGCCCGGAGCCGGGCGGCCGTAGACGACCCGGTCGTGGAGCCGGTCGTCACGGTGCAGCCAGAACTCGACCTCGACCGGCACCAGGCGGAACCCGCCCCAGTGGAGGGGCCGATCGACGTCGGCGGGGTCCGAACCGGCGAAGCGGGCCTCCTCGGCGGCCGCGGCTGCCTCGAGCGCCGCGCGGCCGTCGACCGCCCGGCTCTGAGCCGAGGCCCGGGCGCTGAACCGGCTCGCCACCGGCCGGCGGTACCAGTAGGCGTCCGACTCGTCGTCGCCGACCCGCTCGACGGCCCCCACCGCCCGCACCTGGCGGCGCAATTCCGGCCAGTGCCAGACCGCGCCGGCCCGGGGGTTCTCGGCGAGCTCTCGGCCCTTGCGGCTCTCGTAGTTGGTGAAGAAGCAGAACCCGCGGTCGTCGAAGCCCCGCATCAGCACCACCCGGGCCGACGGCTGGCCGGTGGCGTCGGCGGTGGCGACCGTCACGGCATCGACGTCGTCACGACCTTCGACCGCCGCACGGTGGTCGGCGTACCAGCGGCCGAACTGGGCGAACGGGTCGGGGTCGACGTCGTGCTCGGACAGCTCGGACAGCTCAGGCATCCCCACCAGCCTAGGACCCACCCGCGACCCGACCGGCGGGCCCGTGGCGTCGCCTAGCGTCGCCGGTATGGACTTCGAGTTGACCCCCCGAGCGCGCGAGTACCGCGACCGCCTCCTCGCCTTCGTCGACGCGGTCGTCGCCCCCGGCACGGTCACCTACGCCGAGCAGGTGCACGCCTCGGGCGACGACCACTTCCACCCTCCCGTCATGGAAACGATGAAGTCGGCAGCCAGGGAGCGCGGCCTCTGGAACCTGTTCCTCCCCGACCCCGAGGAGGGCGCCGGCCTCACCAACCTCGAGTACGCGCCGCTCTGCGAGGTCATGGGGCAACACCCGCTCCTCGCCGAGGCGACCAACTGCTCCGCTCCCGACACCGGCAACATGGAGATCCTGCACCGCTTCGGCACACCCGTGCAGCAGGAGCAGTTCCTCCGGCCGCTCCTCGACGGCGAGACCCGATCGTGCTTCGCCATGACCGAGCCCTGGGTCGCGTCGTCCGACGCCACCAACATCTCCAGCCGCATCGTCCGCGACGGTGACCACTACGTGATCAACGCGCACAAGTGGTGGACGAGCGGTGCAGCATCGGCTCGCTGCACGTTCGCGATCCTGATGGGCGTCTCCGACCCCGACGCCGATCCCCACCACCGTCACACCATGATCCTGGTGCCCATGGACACCCCCGGCGTCAGCGTCGAGCGCGCGCTCCCCGTGTTCGGTCGCAGCCACGGTGGGGGCCACTGCGAGACGCTCTTCGACGACGTGCGCGTCCCGGCCGAGTACGTGCTCGGCGAGGAGGGTGCCGGCTTCGCCCTCGCGCAGGCCCGGCTCGGCCCCGGCCGGATCCACCACTGCATGCGCGCCATCGGGATGGCCGAGCGGGCCCTGGCGCTGATGAGTTCCCGCGCCCAGATGCGGGTCGCGTTCGGCAAACCGCTGGCCGACAACGACGTCGTCCGGCACCAGATCGCCGAAAGTCGCATCGAGATCGAACAGGCCCGCCTCCTCACGATGAAGGCGGCCTGGCTCATGGACACCGTCGGCACGAAGGGCGCCCGCTTCGAGATCTCGGCGATCAAGGTGGTGGCCGCCCGGCTGGCCACCACGGTGATCGACCGTGCGATCCAGGTGTTCGGCGCCGCCGGCGTGTCCGACGACTGGCCGCTCGCCGAGATGTACGCGCACGCCCGCACGCTGCACTTCGTCGACGGACCCGACGAGGTGCACCTCACCCAGATCGCCAAGCGCGAGCTGCGCGCCTACGAGACGTTGCGCCCGTGAAGGTCCGGGTGGGCTTCGGGTTGGGCACCCTGGGCGCCGGAGGTGACGCCGGGCGCTTCGCGGGCATCGTCGACGCGCTCGAGGACCTCCGCTTCGACTCGCTCTGGGTCTCCGAACGCGCCACGGGTCCCACCCTCGATCCGATGATCGCGCTGGCCCTCGCGGCCGGGCGCACCACCCGCTTGAAGCTCGGCACCTCCGTGCAGGTCCTTCCGGGACGGAACCCGGTCCTGCTCGCCAAGGAGTGGGCGACCCTCGACGTCCTCTCCGGCGGTCGGGCCCTGCCCGCCTTCGGCCTCGGCGTCGTCGACCCGGTCGAACAGCAGGCGTTCGGGGTCACTCGCGAGGAGCGGGTCGCCCGCTTCGACGAGACCCTCGCCTTGCTGCGTCGGTTCTGGGCCGACGACACGGTCGACCACGACGGCCGCTTCCACCACTACGAGGGGGTCGGGATCGGGGTACACCCCGTGCAGCGCCACCTCGACGTGTGGCTCGGCGGTCAGTCGTCCGGGGAGCTCCGACGGGTGGGGCGGGTCGCCGACGGTTGGCTGCCGTCGTTCACCACCCCGGAGATCGTCGACGCCGGCCGCACCGCCGTCGTGGCGGCGGCCACCGAGGCCGGCCGCGAGATGGACGACGAGCATTGGGGCGTGCTCGTGGCGTACGCCCCCCGGGAGATCCCCGACACCGTGGCGAAGATCGTGGCCACCCGCCTCCCCGGGGTCGATCCGGCCCGGGTGGTCCCGGTGGGGCACGCAGCCCTGCGCCGGCTCCTCCAGGCCTACGTCGCCGTCGGCTTCTCCAAGCTGGTGCCGGTTCCCTTCGGCGCCACCGTCGACGACTGGGACGCCGAGCTGCGCTCCCTCGCCGACGCCACCCTCGACCTCCAGACCTAGCGTTCGTTCGTTGGTCGCGCCCCCGGCGCGGACCAACGAACCAACGCTGGTCAGCCGCCGTAGTTCATGCGGGTGTCCTCCATCCGGAGCACCGGGGTCTCCTCGTCCTTCGAGAACGCGCAGTCGACCACCTCGCCCACGAAGAACGTGTGGTTGCCCGCCACCAGACGCTCCCGCACCTCGCAGTCGAGGTACCCCACCGATTGCGTCAGCACCGGCGCACCGGTGACCTTCTCCTCGTACGGGAAGCCGTTGAGGGTGCGCGCCGCCAGGTCGACCTCCACCGGCTTGGTGAACTTGCGCACGATCGCCCGGTCCTCCCGGTCGATCAGGCACACGCTGAACGCACCACCCGCCTCGATCAGCTCGTGCGTGTACGCGTCGCGCTCGACCCCGATCCCGATCCACTTCGGGTCGAACGAGAGCTGGGTCACCCAGTTGGTCGTCATGGCGTTCCGACGATCGCCGCGATCGGTCGACCCGACCACGTAGAGCCCCGACGGCATCTTCCAGAGCAGCCGCCGCCGCATCCGGTCGTAGTCGTCGCGCGCGTCGTCGGTGTCGGCCACCGAGGGTGGGAAGGGGCCGACGGGTCCAGTACTCCCTGCGTGTGCCATGCCGCCAGGCTATGGCCCGAGCGGGTCCCCGGCGTTGGTTCGTTGGTCGCGCCCCTGGCGCGGATCAACGAACCAACGCTGCTTAGGCTCGGGGGGTGGCAGTCATCCTCGGCGTCCTCGTCGCCGCCGGCTTCGGCACCGGCGACTTCCTCGGCGGACGAGCCTCGCGTGACGCCCCGGCGGTCGGCGTGCTGTTCGTCGCGCAGGTGACCGCCCTGGCCCTGGCCCTGATCGCCGCGGTCGCCGTGAGTGGCCACCCCGACGCCCGCTCGTTGGCGTTCGGGGCGGTCGCGGGAGTGTTCAACGCCATCGGCCTGACCGCCCTCTACCGCGGCCTTGCGACCGGGCGCATGGGCGTGGTCGCGCCCGTCACCGCCGTCATCGCCGCCGTGCTGCCCGTGGGCTGGGGGCTCGCCACCGGCGAGCGGCCGGCCACCGTCGTGCTGATCGGGGTGGTCGTCGCGATCGCCGCCGGGGCCGTGGTGGGGCACGAGCCCAATTTCCCCGACGAGGCCCCCACTGCGGACGCCCGCACCGCCCTATGGCTGGCGGTCGGGGCCGGGACGGCCTTTGGCATCTCGTTCGTCTGCCTGTCGGAGACCCGATCCGGTTCGGGGTTCTGGCCGATCCTGACCGAGCGGATCGCGGCGACCCTGGTCATCGGAGCGGCGGTCGTGGTGACCACCCGGCGCCTCCACGGCTCGGTGCTCCCCCGCGGCCATCCGCGACCGCTCGCCGTGGCGGCCGGGGTCCTCGACCTCGGGTCGACGCTCCTGTTGCTCCTCGCGGTGCGCCGGGGCCTGCTGTCGGTCGTCGCCCCTCTCGCCGCCCTGGCCCCGGCCGGGACCGTGGTCTGGGCCTGGACGCTGCTGAAGGAGCCGGTGACCCGGGTCCAGCTGGTCGGCCTCGCGGCGTCGCTGGTGGGCCTCGGGCTCATCGCGGCCGGGTGACGGGGGCCGGCCGCGGCCCTACTGTTGGCCTCGAGCGATCTGGAGGAGCCATGGGACTGTTCGGAGCCAAGACCGAGATGGTGACCCCGGAGCGCGCGCTCCCGGGGCGCACCGAGACGATGCCGGTGGTACGCGAGCACCTCGTGCTCGGCACGCCGTACCAGCCGCCGTTCCCCGACGGCTTCGAGTCGATCACGGTCGGCATGGGCTGCTTCTGGGGTGCGGAGCGCAAGTTCTGGCAGGCCCCCGGGGTCTCCACGACCGCCGTGGGCTACGCCGGCGGGTTCACTCCCAACCCGTCCTACGAGGAGGTGTGCTCGGGGCGCACCGGCCACACCGAGGCGGTGCTGGCGGTGTACGACCCGGCCGTCACCTCCTACGAGGCGATGCTGAAGGTGTTCTGGGAGAGCCACGACCCCACGCAGGGCATGCGTCAGGGCAACGACCTCGGCACGCAGTACCGCTCGGCGATCTACTGGCACTCCGAGGAGCAGCGGAACGCCGCCGAGCGCTCGCGTGCGATGTTCCAGGAGGCGCTCGCGGGCACCCGGTTCGGCGAGATCACCACCGAGATCGCCCCGGCCGGGCCGTTCTTCTACGCGGAGCCGTACCACCAGCAGTACCTGGCGGCGAACCCCAACGGCTACTGCGGCCTGGGCGGCACCGGCGTGTCGTGCCCGATCGGCATCACCCGGGCCGAAGGATGACGGTCGACGGCACCGCGTGCGGGATCGCGCGCGCGGGCATCCGCACCCGGCTCGACGCGCTCCTGCGTGATCGCGATCCGGCGGCGCTCGACGCGGTGTGCCCGACGACCCCCGAGTGGAGCGGCCGCGAACTCCTTGCGCACGCGGTCGGTGTCGACGCCGACATCCTCGCCGGCAACCTCGCGGGCGCCGGCACCGACACCTGGACCGCGGTGCAGGTCGCAGCTCGCCGGGGACGCAGCACGGTCGAGCTGCTCGACGAATGGGCCGACATCGGTCCGCAGGTCGAGGCGATCGCGGCCGCGTTCGGCGACGCCGCCGGCCAGTGGTGCTTCGACGCCGCCACCCACGAGCACGACCTGCGCATGCTGGTCGGCGAGCCCGGCCTGCAGGACTCCGACGCCGTGACGATCGGCACCGCCTGGATGCTGGGACGCATGGGGGACCGCTTCGACGCCGAGGGCCTGCCCGCCCTCACGATCACCTTCGCCGACGGCACCGGGACCGTCACCGTCGGGACGGGCGTCCCGGCGACGACCGTGACCGTCGACCGCTTCGACGTCTTCCGGGCCGCCTGCGGGCGACGCAGCGTCGACCAGATCGACGCCTGGGCCTGGTCGGGAGCGCCGCGCACCGCCGATCTCGTGCGCCCGCCGTTCTCCCCCGCACCGGACACCGTCGTCGAATAGACCGTGCGCCTACCGCGGTCCCTGGCACCGTTCCGTCAGCGCGCGTACGCGCGGTTCTGGTTCGGCGCCTTCGTCTCCAACATCGGCACCTGGATGGAGACGGTCGGGGTCGGCATCCTGGTCACCAAGCAGACCGGCCAGGCCGGGTGGACCGGCATCGTCGCGGCGGCGGGCTTCCTGCCCTCGGCGTTCGCCGGCCTGATCGGCGGGGTGCTCGCCGATCGCCTGCCGCGCCGGCGGCTGCTCATCACCACCTTGGTCGTGCAGACGATGACGGCGACGCTCCTGACCGTCCTCGCGGTCACCGGGAATGCGCACCCCATCGGCGTCACCTGCATCGTGTTCGTGGCCGGGACGGCGAGCGCGATCGGGTTCCCCACCTACCAGGCGCTCCTCCCCGACCTCGTCCCGACCGAGGACCTGCCCGCGGCGATGGCCCTCGGTTCCGCCCAGTGGAACCTGGGGCGCGTGATCGGTCCGGCCGTCGCCGGGATCGTCATCGGGATCGGGGGGTACGGCTGGGCGTTCGGCATCAACGCGCTGAGCTTCTTCGCGGTGATCGCTGCGGTCGCTCCGATGCGACTCCCGCCGCCCGCCGCGCACGGAGGCGAGAAGATCCGGGTCGCCATCGCCGACGGCCTCCGGCACGTGCGCGGCGACCCGGGCCTGCGCGCCGTGGTCACCTACCTCTCACTGAACTCACTGCTGGCGGCGCCGTTCATCGCGCTGGTCCCGGCGGTCGCACTCAAGGTGTTCGCCAACGGGCGGTTCGGCACCTCACTCCTGGTCACCGCCCAGGGGATCGGCGCGGTGGCCATGGCCGTCATGGTGGGCGGCCTCTACCACCGGGTCGGGCAGCGGTCGGTGGTCCTGGTCGCCTTCCTCGTGCTGCCGATCGCCCTCGTGGCGTACGCCGCCGCCCCGACGCTCGGTCTCGCCGCCCTCGCGATCCTCTTCGTCGGCGCCGGCTACCTGGCGTGCCTGTCCGGCTTCAACACCATCGCCCAGCTGCGGGCGCCCACCGCCCTACGCGGTCGGGTGCTCAGCGTGAACTTGGTGGCCCTCGGGCTGCTCTACCCGATCGGCAGCATCGCCCAGGGCTGGATCGCCGACTCCATCGGCCTGCGCTGGACCATCGGCGGCGCAGCAGTGCTCCTCGGCCTGGCCACGCTCGCGGTGCGTACGCTGCGGCCCGGGTTCGACCGCGAGCTCCAAGGAGCACAGGAACTCTCCTGACCCGCGACCGACCGCCGACCGACCCGCACCGACCCGGACCGACCCGCACCGACCCACGACGGGAGACCACCCATGACGATCGAACGGGAACGCCGCGGCAAGGTCGAGATCCTCCGCCTGAACCGACCCGAGGCCCGCAACGCCATCGATCCGGCCACCTCCGCCGCGATCGAGGCCGCCCTCGACGAGACCGACGCCGATCCGTCGGTCTGGTGCCTGGTCATCACGGGGACGGGGCCGGTGTTCTGCGCCGGCGCCGACCTGCGGGTGGTCGCCGGCGGCGGAGGACTGGAGATCATGACCGAACGGGGAGGGTTCGCCGGTCTGGTCGAACGTCCCACCAAGAAGCCGATCATCGCGGCGGTCAACGGACCGGCCCTCGCCGGCGGGTTCGAGATCGTGCTGGCCTGCGACTTCGTCGTCGCCGCCGACACCGCCCGCTTCGGTCTGCCCGAGGTCCAACGGGGGCTCCTCGCTTCGGCCGGTGGGCCGCTCCGGCTCGCGCAGCGCGTGCCCCTGGCGGTGGCACTGGAGTTGGCCGTGCTCGGTGAGCCCGTGTCGGCGGAGCGAGCGCACGCCCTCGGTCTCGTCAACCGGGTCGTTCCCGCCGCGGCGGTGCTCGACGAAGCGTTGGTCCTGGCCGAGCGACTCGTCGCCAACAGCCCCGCCGCCGTGCGCGGTGCCCGCGAACTGGTTCGGGGGGCGGCCGACCTCGACGACGCCGGGGCCTGGGAGCTCAACCGTCGTCTCATGCGCGAGGTGGGCCGGTCGCCCGACGGCATCGAGGGTGCGACCGCCTTCATCGAGAAGCGCGCTCCCGTCTGGACCGACCCGGCCTGAGGCCGCGGTCGTGGCGGTCAGCCGGCGCGGGCCAGCCGCTCCAGAATGGGCCGGGCACGGCTGATCGGAATCGCGAAACCGATGTTCTGGGCGAGCTCACCGTCGGTCGCCGACACCCCACCGGTGTTGATCGCCACCACCTCGCCCGCCGAGGACAGCAACGGTCCGCCGGAGTCGCCGGAACTGATCGCGGCGTCGGTCTGGACCATCCCGGTGAGTGACTGGCCGTCGTCGAACTGCACCGACCGACCCGTGGCCGACACGATGCCGAGGGTCACGGTGGCGCTCCCCTCCAGGGCGAGGGCATTGCCCACGGCCACCACCGGCTCCCCCACCC
>Ga0194055_10003179_pt1 | contig 12744 bp, 8 predicted proteins | sample SepL449m_MetaG_FD_155482 | JGI IMG/M metagenome (GOLD analysis project Ga0194055, IMG submission 155482) | Anoxic zone freshwater microbial communities from boreal shield lake in IISD Experimental Lakes Area, Ontario, Canada - Sep2016-L442-9m | ecosystem: Environmental > Aquatic > Freshwater >... | reverse complement strand
GAATTGGGCGACTTCTACCCGGGAACAAGGCGTTATGAAGCAGATCAAGCCGCTGGTTTTCCTGCCGCCTTTTCTATTGTGCGCGGCTTTTGTGGTCTTGCAGATGACGAATGAGGCGGAGTTCATCAAAACCCTGACGAATGCATTTAACACGGTCGCGGGGACTTGGGGATGGCTGGTTTCTTTGCTGGCCTTTGGGATGATGGTTCTTTGCGGCATCATTTACGCATCATCTTTCGGTCGCACGGTTTTGGGTGGACCTGGGGCCAAGAAATTGCTGACGACTTGGCAGATGTTTGCTGTGGTGCTGACGACCAACATTGCCACGGGGATTTTGTTTTGGGGGGTCTATGAGCCCGCTTGGCATCTCAGTCATCCGCCTGGTGGAATTGTGGCAAATTCGCCAGAGGCCGCCCAATTTGCTATTTCCACGGTTTATCTGCACTGGACCTTCACCCCATACGCCTTTGGTTCGATCGTCGGGCTGATGTTTGCCTTTGCTTACTACAACATGAAGCGGCCATTTAGCCTTGGGGCTCCGCTGGCACCTTTACTGGGGCGCTACGGCGATGGGAAAGTGGGGCAGGTGATCGACGCGGTCTGTCTTTATTGCCTAGTGGCGGGGTTGACCTCGGCTTTGGCGGGCTCCGCTCTTCTGATGGGCGGTGGGATCCATCAATTATTTCATATTCCAGGCAACCCATCGAATCTCCTGCTCGGTGGGATCATTGCGGCGATCATGGGAACCTCGGTGGTCGCGGCGATCAGCGGAATCACGAAGGGCATCCGCTGGATTGCCAACGCCAACACGGCTTTTTTGATCGGGTTTCTGGCGCTGGTTCTGGTGCTCGGCCCCACCCGTTTTATCCTCGATCTCGCGGTGGAGGGTTTAGGGCAGTTTTTGGGGACTTATTTTCAAAAAGTCCTCAATACTGGGGCGGCCCATGAGGACGCGTGGCCCCACGGGTGGACTCAGATGTATTTCTCCGCGTTCTTCGCGTGGGCTCCGATTATGGGGGTGTTTCTTGGGCGGATTGCCTATGGCTACACCGTCCGAGCTTTTCTATTTTTCAATGTCTTCCTGCCATCGGTTTTCACGGGCATCTGGATGGCGGTAATCTGTGGGGCGGTAGTTCATATGGACATGATTAAGCACCTCGGACTGGCCGAGCAGCTGGACGGAAATGATCCTTCCAAGGTTCTCTACGCATTCCTTGGCCATCTTCCTTTTGGTCAGTTCCTTGTTCCCATTCTGTTGATCACGGCTTTTCTTTCCTTCGTCACCACGGCCGACGGCAATACCGATACGATGAGCAACATTAGTTCTAAGGGGATTTCCCCTGAACATACGGAGTCGAGTATGGGAGTAAAAATCGCTTGGGGCACGCTGATGGCGGTGTTTTGCTACATCATATTGACGTCTTTCAAAAAGCTGGATGGAATCAAGATGCTCGCCAATCTCGGCGGTTTTCCCGCGCTTTTCCTCTGTCTTGGGATTAGTATTTGCGCGCTGATGGTCGTGGCCGCTCCAGCGCGCTACGATAAGTTTGATCCCAACCACGTCCCTGACCCAGCCGATAAATCTGCAGAACCTAAAGCATGAAACTGTCATTTGAAGAAACTCGTCAATTAGGGGAAGCCACGCGGGCCATTCATTGTGGTGAAGGCGTGGACGCTGAAACGAAAGCGATTCGCCGGCCGATCGTTCTCGCGAATAGCTTTGAGCTCAACGACACCTCGGCGACTCTGCCGGAGTCTTTTGATTGGAACAATCCGAACGCTTTCAATTACCCGCGCTCCCGCCATCCCAACGCCCGCTATCTCGAAGAGCGGCTCGCGGGCATGGAGGGTGGGGAAGATTGCGTGGTGGCCGCTAGTGGGGTGGCCTCGATTTCTGGTGCGTTCTTTACCTTGCTGAGTTCAGGCGACCACCTGATCAGTTCGCGGATTTGTTATATCGGGATCCACGGGTTTCTCGTCGAGCATTTTGCGAAGCGCTTTGGGGTGGAGTTGACCTTAGTGGACACCACCAACCCCGCCGAAGTTCGGGCAGCTGTCCGCCCGAATACCAAGCTCATTCATGTGGAAACGCCCGCGAATCCGACCACTCTGGTCAGCGATATTGCCGCCATCGCAGTGATCGCCAAAGAGATCGGAGCGATCTTTACGGTGGATAGCACATTCTCTGGATTGATCATGCAAAAGCCCCTCGCCCTCGGAGCGGATCTCGTGATGCATAGCCTGACAAAATACGTGAATGGCCATGGCGACAGCCTCGGTGGTGCAGTGATTGGGCGGAAGGATCTCATCGATCAAATTCGTCTCACGGCTAGCGTCCACCTCGGGGCGACGATCAGTCCGTTTACCGCCTGGCTACTGATGCGGAGTTCTGCCACGCTCCCTTTGCGGATGAAGCAGCACTGCGAGAATGCGATGATCCTCGCGCAGTTTCTGGAGGCGCACCCCAAGGTGAAGTTTGTCCGCTACCCTGGACTGGAAAGTCATCCCCAGCACGCCACGGCTAAGCAACAGATGACGGGCTACGGAGGAATGATCAACTTCGGGCTGAAGGCTGGGAAGTCGGGTTATTTTCCCTTCCTCGGTGCGCTCCGCGTGATCACCCACGCGGTCTGCCTTGGTCACACGGAAAGCCTCGTGCAATTTTACCCGCAAGAAGGAAACCACCCAGAACTGGGGGTGCTCAATTATCCAGAAGACATCGGCGAAGGATTTATTCGTTTCAGTGTTGGTCTGGAAGATGTGAGCGACCTGATTGCCGACCTCACCCAAGCGCTCGAGCAGGTCCTTTGAGGCGGATTGGCAGGGATGCCAATGGAGAGCTTATTTTAATTTGATCCCGAGTACGCGGACGAGGAAGCCAAGCTGATCGGTTTTCTCCTCGATGACTTTGGTCACGGGTTTGCCACTGCCGTGACCAGCTTTTGTTTCGATCCGAATGAGGACAGGAGGACCATCGGGGGCTTGCGCAGATTGGATGGCGGCGGCAAATTTGAAGCTATGCGCTGGGACAACTCGGTCGTCGTGGTCGCCAGTGGTGATTAAAGTGGCTGGATAGCGGGTCCCGGCCTTGAGATTATGGAGCGGTGAGTAGGCTAAGAGACTGGGAAAATCCGCGGGATCAGAGGCCGATCCGTAGTCGCTTCGCCAAGCCCAACCGATGGTGAACTTTTCGAAGCGGAGCATGTCGAGAACGCCGACTGATGGGAGGGCGGCCCCAAAGAGATCGGGGCGTTGCGTGAGGCAAGCGCCGACAAGCAGTCCGCCGTTGCTCCCGCCTTGGATGGCGAGTCGTGGGGCGGAAGTGTATTTATTTTCGATCAGCCACTCGGCGGCAGCAATGTAGTCGTCGAAGACATTTTGTTTTTTGGATTTGACGCCGGCTTGGTGCCACGCCTCTCCGTATTCGCCGCCCCCGCGGAGGTTGGGCATGGCAAAGACGCCACCCAACTCCATCCAGACAAGATCGGTGACGCTGAAGGTCGGGGTCAGGCTGATGTTAAATCCGCCGTAGCCGTAGAGCAGTGCTGGGGCTGACCCGTCGAGAGGAAGGCCCCGGCGATGGGCGATAAACATTGGTACCCGAGTTCCATCTTTACTGAAGTAGAAGACCTGTTTTACCTCATAATCGACTGAGGAAAAATCGAGATGCGGTTCGCGAAAGATGCTGGATTGGTGGGATTTGAGGTTGAGCCGATAGATTGTTCCGGGGACCGTAAAGCTGGTGAAAGCGTAGTAGGTTTCGGTATGATCTTGTTTTCCGGCGAAGCCATCGACGGTGCCAATTCCTGGAAGGCGAAGTTCGTGGGTGAACTGTGCAGGAGTGGATTTGTCCTCCCATTGCATGAGGCGGACGAGGCTATGAGCGTCTTGGAGGTAGAGGCAGATGAGCTGTTGATTTACCCACGTCACTTGCTTGAGCGTTTCGGCCGCTTGGGGGATAATTTCCCGCCAGTTGGTGGATTCGGGGTGATGAATATCGATGGCGATTACGCGACTGCGTGGGGATTGGTGGTTCGTCTCGAAAAGAAAGGTCGAGTCTTGATTACTGATGAAGCTATAGGCGGCAGTGAATTCGGTGATGAGTTCGACGACTGGGAGTTGGGGGTTTTGGAGATCTTTGTAGAAGATGAGATTTTTCGTGTCGGTTCCCTTGCTGACATGAATGATCAAGAAACGCCCGTCATCCGTAACCGTGCCGTTAAATCCCCAGTCGGGATGATCTCGACGCTCATAGGCTAGGACATCGGCGCTTTGTTTCGTGCCGAGGCGATGAAAGTAGAGCTTTTGAAAGTTGTTCAGCCCTTTTTTTTCATCGCCAGCAGTGGGGGCGGAGAATCGGCTATAAAAAAAGCCATGGCCGTCTTTTGTCCAAGAGACTCCCGAGAATTTAACCCATTCCACTAAGTCCTTGCGCTCTTGGCCGGTGGCGACTTCTCTGACGTGCCAGTCTTCCCAATCAGATCCAGCTCGAGAGAGACCGTAGGCAAGCATTTCTCCATCATCGCTGACCGAGTAGCCTGCGAGTGAAATGGTGCCATCTGGGGAGAGAGAATTGGGATCAAAAAGGACTCGAGGTTCGGCTTTGGGGTGATCGGTGACATAGAGGACGCGTTGATTTTGCAGTCCGCTATTGCGGGTAAAAAATGTTCGGGTGCCCTGTTGAAATGGGATTCCGAAGCGCTCGTAATTCCACAATTTCGTCAACCGTTTTTTGATGGTTGTGCGTTCGGGAATGGTGGAGAGAAAGGCGTTGGTGACATGATTTTCCGCATCCACCCAGGACTTGGTTTCCTCGGAATTATCGTCTTCCAGCCAGCGAAAGGGATCGGGAATTTTCGTGCCGTGGTAGTCGTCAATCTGGTTGGACGTACGGGTCTGAGGATATTTGATTTGTGCTTGGGCAGGTGGCATCGAAAAGAAGGAGAGGAGGAAAAGGTTTATGAGGGTCGTGGCGAAAGCGGATCCCCAGCGCAAGCCGGACTGGGCATTCATTGAAGTTTTCGTGCGACGATGAATCCACGATTGACCGCAGTTGGTTGGTATTCCATCCATTCAAAGCCTTGATCATTAAGGAATCCCCGAACTTCACCCATGGAGTAGCACTTCCCTTCGGTGATATTCATGAGGAGGGCGGAGTACTCCGCGATATGGAGCGGGCCAGTTTTTTCTGCATTAATAAAGGCGTCGTGAAGCACCAGTAACCCATGGGGCTCGAGGGCTGCATGCGACTTTGCGAGAAGGGTGATGACGGCGTCTTCATTCCAATCATGAATGACATTGGAAAGGAGGTGGGTATCGAATCCACTCGGCCAAGCTCCTTGAAAAATATCTCCAGCTTGCACCTGAACTCGGTGGGTGCACCCGCGGTTTTCGATAGAGACTCGGGCGATTTGGTCGACGGGTGCTTTCTCCAAAACGGCTACTCGCAGATGCGGGTGAGCTGTGGCGATGGCGCACGCGTAAATGCCTGAGCCGCCGGCGATATCGAGAAGGGAGTGCTGATCAGCGAGATGAATTTTTTTGGCGAGAATGGGACCGAGGAGCATACCGCGACAATCCATCGCTTCGGTGAAAGACTGAGCGAAGTCGGGGCGTTCCATGGCTTTGCTCCAAGCATCTGGGTCGTAGCTTCCCCAGTTGGCGGGTTTACCCGTGCGCAGGACCTTGAGCATATCGGTGGTGGGTTGGCGATCCTTCATCGAGGCGTAATAGGGAGCGAGATTCCAGGGGGAAGTGGAGCAAAGATGTTCTCGTGCTCGCAGAGTGCAGTGGAAGACGCCCCCTGCCATGGTGGTGAGGCCCATGGCGTTGAAAAGGGTCATCATGACATCAGCAGGGCGCGCATGGATTTCAAAGTGAGCGCAGATTGTCGATAAAGTGGCGGGATGGCCGGCGAGCCAAGTAAAAAAGTCTAAATGGGCGAGGGCGGCGGCCAGCAGATCGACAGCGACAATGCCATCGCGTAATCGATAGAGGGGGAGCGGATCGGTTGCAGGTTCTTCAAGAAACGATGGGATGGGCATAGAAGAAGAGGATAAGTGGATGATTTTAAACATCCAGCGTGAAGGTGCTGAAAGGGGGGATTAGTTGGCGGACCGAGCCTGGCGGTGGAGACAACCAAAGGCGATGGGTTCCCTTTGGTGGTGGGATGGGCGTCTTGCCAGGTGGAGGGCAAGGAATTAGGGGTTGCCTTTTGAGCTAGGGGCAAGGAGACACGGAAGGAGGACGGACTGGTTAAGAGCGAGAAATGTCCCCTTGAAGACAGCAACAAACCAAATGGGGGGAAGGTGGCACTGCAGGGAGTGCCTTGGTGGCTATTTAGAAAACTAAAACGGAATATCGTCCTCTGGCCCGTCCAAATCAGGATCGGCAGGGGGGCGTGGGGTGGGAGTCGCGGCCCGAGGGGCTTGGCGACTTTGGGGAGGTCGTCCTTCGCTTCGTCCTTCACTCGGTTCTCCACCACCGGCGGATCCGCCTTCTCGGGAACCGAGGAGTTGGATATTCTCCCCGATTACTTTGAGTTTGCTGCGCTTTTGGCCAGTGGCTTTGTCATCCCAAGAATCAAGCTGGAGTCGCCCTTCAACAAATAAGGGTCGTCCTTTTTTACAATACTCTCCGACGATTTCGGCGATGCGACCCCAGAGGGTGACATCGATGAAGGTCACTTCCTCCTTTTTCTCGCCGGTATCGGTTGTGTAACTACGATTGACGGCGAGTCCGATATCCGCAATGGCAGTCCCTTTGGGGGTGTATTTGAGTTCTGGATCGCGGGTGAGGTTGCCGATCAGGGTGACTTTATTGTAGCTGGCCATGGTATTTTAAGTTCCGGGGTTGGTGAGATGTTTGTTGATCTGATTATGCTTTGGCTTTACGGGGAGTACGAACGGGTTTTTCTACGACCTTGGATCGAAGCTTAAGATAGTTTTGGCGATAGACTGAATTGTCAAGCGTAAATTTTGCACGGAGTTTCCCAATGACTGCGGGAGCGGCGGTGAAAATGAAATTGACATAGAAGCCACTCTCGAGGTCGCCCGCGACGTAGGTGAATTGGCGCCGATCCATTTTCTGGACTTGTTCGATTTTTGCGCCTTCTTTCTTGAAGTCGACTTCGAGGCGATCGATGACTTCCTTTGCACCGTCTTCATTGCCTTTGATATTGAGGACGAGGAGTCCTTCGTAGCGATTGCTCATTATGGTCAGTTCTATTTTTAGGGTTAATTAGTTAATTGGTGATTTTTTGCGACGAGTTGAAGGTCTTGATCGCGTCCTCAATTCCGTTGGTGCGGACCCGATCAACGGCGAGCAGGGTTGTTTGGATACTCTGCTCCAAGATGGAGAGTTCCTCCAAGGTAAATCTCCCGAGGACATGTTCGGTGGCGTCTTTTAGTGGTGCACCTACTCCGATACGGATTCGTGGAATTGCTTGTGTTCCAATGTGTTCTATGAGTGAGCGCATCCCATTATGTCCACCAGCGGAGCCTTCGCTTCGGAGGCGGAGTTTCCCCGTGGGGAGGTTAATGTCATCGAGCAGGATGAGCATTTGACCGGGATCAATTTTGTAGAAGTTGCTGATTGATCGCACCGCTTGGCCACTCAAGTTCATATAGGTCAGTGGCTTGCAAAAGAAAAGGTCTCCCCGATTTGCGAGTTGAGCTTTCCATTGTGGAGCGGTCTGAAACGTGAGGTTTTCTCGCGCGGCCAAGCGATCAACGACCATGAATCCGAGATTATGCCGCGTATCGAGATACTCCCGACCAGGATTTCCCAGTCCCACGATGAGGCGGAGTGGTGGTCGATCGGGTGTGGCAGACATTCATCTTGAAACCAGTGGCACTGGTTACTTTTTGTCGGCAGGTTTGGCGGGTGCTTTAGCTGCGGCGGCTTTTGCACCACCCTTGCCACCTTTACCTTTGCCGGCAGTCTCCTCTTTTTCGGCGCCTGCGACGACCACTTCGACCTTCGACGCGGAGACTCGGACTACGGTGAGTTCGCCGTCTGTGCGAGTTGAGACTCCTTCGGGCAGTTGGAGATCTTTGATGTGGATGGCGTCACCGACTCCGAGGTTGGAGACATCGATGGTAATGATTTCAGGAAGATCTTTAGGGAGACACTCGATTTCGATGGAGTGCATATTAATCTCGAGAATTCCGCCGTAATTTTTAACGCCGCTTGGTTCGCCGACGGTTTCCACGGGGATGCTGGAGTGAAGTTTTTCGTCTTCTTTGACCGCATGAAAATCTACGTGAAGAATTTTCTGGGTAATGGCGTCGTGTTGGACCTTTTGAATCAGGGCGAGGCGATTAGCTGGGCCGGTCGCGGTCTCGATAGTCAGATCGACAAGCACGTGTTCGCTGGTGGTTTGGCCGAGCAATTTTCCGATTTCGCGGGCGTTGATCGTGAGGTTAATGGATTCGACGTGACCGCCGTAGACGACTGCGGGAACGAGCCCCTGAGCCTTGATTTTTTTAACGGCAGTACGGCCGGTGGTGAGGCGCGTTTGCGCATTGAGGGTGAGATGTTTTGCCATAGGATGTTTAGACTTTTTCGGTTTCGTTGATACGGAAGAGAGAGGAGACGGACTCGTCGTCGTGGATGCGTTTAATGCCTTCACCGAGGAGTTCTGCGACGCAAAGGGTGGTGATGGGGAAGCCTTCGCCGTCGCGGACGGGCACGCTATTGGTGGTGATGAGTTCGGAGATGGGGGACTTATTAAAGCGCTCGATAGCGAGGTCGGAGAGCACCGCGTGGGAAACGCCAGCGATAATGCGAGCGGCGCCCCGTTCTTTGAGGATTTTCGCGGCACTGCAGAGGGTTCCGGCGGTTTCAGTGAGATCATCGACGAGGATGACGTCTCTGCCTTCGACTTCGCCGATGACATTGAGTGCCTCAATTTCGGTGGGGCTTTTGCGGCGTTTGGCGACGATGGCTAGGGATGCGCTCAGGGCTTGGGAGTAGGCGGAAGCCATTTTAAGTCCACCGACATCTGGGGAGACGACCACGGGGTTGACGATGCCCTTAGTGCGCAAGTAGCGAATGATGACAGGGGCGGCGAAAAGGTGATCGACGGGGATGTCGAAAAAGCCTGCAACCTGTTGAGCGTGAAGGTCCATGGTGAGGACGCGATCGACGCCGGCGGCGGTGAGAAGATTGGCGACGAGTTTAGCGGTGATGGGGACGCGCGGTTGATCTTTGCGATCTTGGCGAGCGTAACCGAAGAAAGGGATCACGGCGGTGATTCGTGCGGCGCTGGCTCGGCGGGCGGCATCGACCATGATGAGTAATTCCATCAGGTTCTGGTTGGTGGGGGGGCAGGTGGGCTGAACGAAGAAGACATCACGACCGCGGATGTTTTCGTTGATTTTCACAAAAGTCTCACCGTCTGGAAAAGTGCTTACAGTGGCGTCTCCGAGGGGCACCCCGATGCAATCGCAGATGCGCGTCGCCAATTGGCGATGAGCAGAGCCACAGAAAATTTTCATCTCGGTTTGTGAGCGGAACATGGATTTGGAAAAATGGGACGCGACTTTAGACCGCTTTTTTGCGAATACAAACGGAAAATTTGCGGAGTTTTCATTGGGGAAAACTGCGGGGGCGAGGACTGGGGGTGGATGAATGGATAAAGCGGGAAGAAAATCTTCATAAATTATCGGCAGTTCGTGGGGGTTGATGTAGGGTTTCGGACTTTTTTGCTGATGGGACCCATATTATATCCTGAAGAACTTCCGATCAGCGCGCGTCGGGTAGAGATTGTTGCGGCGTTAAAAGCGCATCAAGTGTTGATTGTGGCTGGGGAAACGGGCTCTGGTAAGACCACCCAGTTGCCGAAAATTTGTTTGGAGGCGGGTTTGGCGGTTCGGGGAAAGATTGGGTGTACGCAACCCCGGAGGGTGGCGGCATTGAGTGTTTCGCGGCGGGTCGCGGAGGAGTTAGGGGTGACCTGGGGGAGAGAGGTTGGATGCAAGATGCGGTTCAGTGATGATACGGGAAGAGAGACGCAGATTAAGTTTATGACCGACGGAATTCTGCTTGCGGAGATTCAATCGGATCCGCTTTTGCGGAGTTATTCGGCATTGATTTTGGACGAGGCGCATGAGCGTTCGTTGAACATCGATTTTCTGCTGGGCTATCTTCAAGGACTGCTGCGCAAGCGAGGAGATTTAAAGTTAATCATCACTTCGGCGACGATTGATACTGAGGCGTTTTCTAAGGCATTTGGAGGAGCGCCGATCATTGAGGTGTCTGGGCGTCTCTGGCCGGTAGAAATCCGCTATGCGCCGATTGAATCGGATTTGCTGGGGGAGGAAATTGGGCATATTGAGGCGGCTGTTCGGGCTACGGAAGACGCACTGCTGGAGTCTGATACGGGAGATGTTTTGGTTTTTATGCCGACGGAAAGGGATATCCGAGAGACCTGCGAACTTTTGGAGGGTGGACTAGGCAGTGGGATTGAAGTGATTGGTCTTTTTGGAAGAATGGCGTCTGCGGATCAGCAAAGAATTTTTACTTTTGGGGCGCGGCGTCGGGTCATTGTGGCGACGAATATTGCGGAGACTTCGTTGACGCTTCCGCGGATTCGATATGTGGTCGACGCTGGGTTATCGAGGATGAGTCGTTATAATCCCCGGACGCGGACCAAGCGACTTCCCGTTGAGGCGATCTCGCAGAGCAGTGCGAACCAGCGGGCGGGTCGAGCGGGGCGGGTTCAGGATGGGATTTGCGTTCGACTTTATGACGAGGATGACTTTTTGAAGCGTCCGCGGTTTACGCAACCGGAGATTCAGCGGGCAAATTTGGCGGAGGTCATTCTGCGAATGAAGGCATTTCGGCTTGGTGAAATTGAGACATTCCCCTTTCTCAATCCTCCGATTGCGGCGGCGATTCGGGCGGGATATCAGCTACTCCATGAGTTGGGGGCGATCAACGATACCAATGAGTTGACGACACTGGGTCGGGAGCTGGCTGGGTTGCCAATTGATCCGACGCTGGGGCGGATGTTGCTCCACGCCCGAGAGGAAAAAGCCTTGCCAGAAGTGTTGATTATTGCGGCGGGATTGAGTGTGCCTGATCCGAGGGAACGTCCTGAGGATCAAAAGGAAGCGGCGGCGGCGGCGCATCGCGTTTTTGCTGATGCGGACTCTGATTTTCTGACCATCTTGAATATTTGGAAGGCGGCCCCAGTTGGAGAATCGAAGGGGAGTGGGAATGCGTTGCGACGTTTTTGCAAAGGGAACTTTCTTTCGGCTTCGCGGATGCGGGAGTGGCGAGACATTTATCGGCAGTTAGTGGATGCGGTGGATGGCCTGCGGCCTCGTGGGGGGGCGGTCACGGTGGAGGCGGATTACGGGGCGATTCACCGGTCCATTTTGACTGGGCTGATTGGGCAGATTGCTATTCGTCAGGAGCGCAATATTTACAAGGCATCTGGGGAGCGGATGTGCACCGTGTTTCCGGGGTCGAATATTTACGAGCGTCGGGAGAAGACTCGCAAAAATACTTCGGGAGTGAAGCCTGAGGAAAAGAGCAAGCAACCTGCATGGATTGTGGCGGGGGAGATCGTGGAGACTTCGCAGTTGTTTGCTCGGATGGTGGGGGGAATTAATCCAGATTGGGTGGTGGAACTGGGGGCGCATCTTTGCCAATACCGATATGCTGAGCCCCATTGGAGTGCGAAAGCGGCGCGGGTTTTGGTTTTGGAGCGGGTGATGGTGAGTGGGTTGGAATTGGTGCGGCGCTGGGTTGATTTTGGAAGGATCGACCCCGTGAAGGCGACGGAGTTATTTATTCGTGGAGCTTTGGTGGCAGAGGAAGCGCGGATTGCGCATCGGTTTTTTATCGAGAATGGCCGGGTGCGAGATAAAATTGAGACGGCTTTAACGCGGGTGCGGAGTCGGCGTGCCCATGATTTAGAAGAGTCGATTTATTTATTTTATGCGGAGCGGCTTACGGGAATTTCATCGGTGCATGATCTGAATAGGCTGGTTCGTGATCGTTTGGCTTCTGATCCCGACTTTCTTTGCGCGACGGAGGAGGATTTGATTGGGGACGATGAAGCTACCTATGATCGGACACTTTTTCCCGACGAGGTGAGGATGGGGCAAACTGCGCTTCCGGTGACTTACGCGTATAGCCCTGGTGAAGAAGCGGATGGGGTGACCGTGCGGGTGCCGTTGCCGATGGCGGCGCACCTGACGACTGGACAGTTGCAATGGATGGTTCCCGGGTTGCGGGAGGAGCAGATTGGGGTGTTGCTCCGTGCTTTGCCGAAAGCGACGCGCAAGATGCTCATGCCACTGGAAGCGAAAGTCGGTCAAATTGCGAGGGAGTTTGATCCTGGGCGCGGGGAATTTCTTTCGGGATTGGCGGAGTTTATTTCGCGTCGGTATCGGGTTGCGGTGAGGGCGGGAGATTGGCCAGTTCACAGTCTTCCGTTGCATTTAAAACCGCGGATTGAAGTGGTTGATGGAAAGAATAAGACGGTAGCGAGTGGGCGAGACCTTGTGATGATTCACGCTGTGGTGGAGGGGCGGGAAGTGGTTTCGGATGCATGGAGGAAAGCGGCGGATCAATGGGAGCGTCGGTCGTTGAGTGCTTGGACTTTTGGGGTGATTCCGGAGGTGGTGGAGGTCGAGGAGATCGCTGGAACCAAGCAGGTGGGGTATCTTGGTTTGGTGGAGGTGGAGAGGCGGGTCGATTTACGGATTTTTCCGAAGAGAATGGAGGCGG
>Ga0194055_10003178_pt1 | contig 12747 bp, 15 predicted proteins | sample SepL449m_MetaG_FD_155482 | JGI IMG/M metagenome (GOLD analysis project Ga0194055, IMG submission 155482) | Anoxic zone freshwater microbial communities from boreal shield lake in IISD Experimental Lakes Area, Ontario, Canada - Sep2016-L442-9m | ecosystem: Environmental > Aquatic > Freshwater >... | reverse complement strand
GGTTCTATTGATGTGGTTGAACTCGATGCCGCCACTCACGGACTGGTTGATGATGCTCGCGACCTTCGCGAGAAAGCTTTCTTCTCACCCGTTGCTGGCCGTTACAAGATCTACATTATCGATGAGGCACACCAACTCGGACCTGGTGCCGCTAACGCACTTCTCAAAGTTGTCGAAGAGCCACCACCCCACGTGGTCTTCATCTTTGCCACCACCGAACCTGAAAAATTAATTGCCACCATTCGTTCGCGTACACATCACTACCCATTCCGCCTAGTCCCGCCCGGAATTCTTACCAAGCATCTTGAAATGATTTGTGAAGAAGAAGGTGTCAAAGTAGCTAAGGGCGTTATTCCACTCGTGGTGCGCGCCGGTGGTGGGTCCGTTCGCGATTCGCTCTCCGTACTTGGGCAACTTCTTGCCGGCGCCGGGCCAGATGGTGTCACTTATGAAATTGCCATCGCACTTCTCGGGTACACCGATAGTGCAATCCTTGATCAAGTCGTCGATTCGTTTGCTGCTGGTGATGGGGCGAGTGTGTATCAGTCGATTGATCATCTAGTTGAGGCAGGCCACGAACCACGTCGCTTCGCACAAGATTTGCTAGAGCGTTTGCGTGATCTGATCGTTTTGGAAGCCATTCCGCAATCCGCGCATTCCATCTTCCGCGAATTACCTCCTGATCAGCTAGAGCGCATGCAACAGCAAGCAGCCCGATTTGGTCGTGGTTCACTTTCACGCGCAGCAGATGTGGTGAATGAAGGGCTCACGCAAATGCGTGGCGCCACCGCCCCACGTTTGCTGCTCGAATTGATCTGCGCTCGTGTTCTTCTTCCCGGCTCTGAAGAGAGCGAAAGAGGCGTGTTAGCAAGGCTGGAACGCTTAGAACGTAGGGGAGATGTCGTACTTCCTGACGCTCCCGTCAGGAGCGCCGCGAAAAGCCCAGTAGCTGCACCCGCGACGGCGCCTATTGCGGCTGCCGAAGTATCCGCACCGTCTGCTGCCCCGGTAAAGAAAGCCCCACCGCGCGCAATCGATGAAGTAGAAGAGGAAGCGCCCGTAGTTGTCGCTGAGCCTGTCGAAGTAAGGAGTGCCCCAGCGGTGAAGCCCACGGGCCCCATCGATCTACTCGGTGTGCGTCGTCTCTGGCCAGAGATTATTGAAAATGTAAAGGCACGACGTCGCCTCACTTGGTCGCTTATCTCTGCTGGTGCACAAGTGGCATCTATGGATGACAAGGTGATGGCGGTTTCGCTTTCAAACTCGGGTGCACGCGACTCCTTCATGCGATCTGGTAGTGATGAAATTCTCCGCCAAGCCATCATCGATGTTGTTGGTCTCGATCGTCGCATCGAAGCAATAGTTGATCCTTCGGGTTCCGAAGCATCTCCTCCATCTAAGGAATCGAAGAAGAGCACACTCGAAAAGAAAAGTGAGCGCAAAGATGAGCGCGACGACGACGTCACTCTCACTGCAACATCAGGTGCGGAATTACTCGCTCGTGAATTGGGCGCCGAGATTATCGGGCAGTTCGAGAAGGAATAGCGCGCGCTTGTCAGTACTTCGAAGTAAGATGAACGTATGTATGAAGGCGTAGTTCAAGATCTCATCGACGAGCTTGGTCGTCTTCCTGGCGTGGGTCCAAAGAGCGCACAACGTATTGCTTTCCACATCTTGCAAGCAGATCCCGTCGATGTGCGTCGCCTCGCCGAGGTACTTCGTGAAGTAAAAGAGCGGGTGCGCTTCTGCATTACCTGTGGAAACGTGGCCGAGGAAGAGCAATGTCGCATCTGTCGCGATCCGCGACGTGACCACACCGTCATCTGCGTTGTTGAAGAGAGTAAAGATGTGGTGGCTATTGAAAAGACGCGCGAATTCCGCGGTCGCTATCACGTTCTCGGCGGGGCTATCAGTCCGATCGAGGGCATCGGCCCCGACAACTTGCGCATCAAAGAACTGATGGTGCGCTTAGCTGATAGCGACGTCACCGAAATTATCCTGGCCACCGATCCCAACCTCGAGGGGGAGGCGACTGCCACCTACCTCGCTCGCATGCTCAAGCCACTCGGCCTTCGGGTGACCCGATTGGCCAGTGGCCTGCCAGTGGGAGGGGATCTCGAGTACGCCGATGAGGTCACGCTAGGACGCGCTTTTGAGGGCCGCCGGAGCTTTGATCACTAATTCCACTCGCCCTTGAGCGTAAATCGTCTCAAATAGTAAGATGCCTCTCATCTCATAATGTGAGATAAAGTGGAAAAGTTTTCATACCTCCGTCACTCTTCTGGTGTGGGCATGATCGTGCAGAAGTTTGGTGGCTCCTCCGTCGCAGACGCCGAGGGCATGAAGCGCGTTGCCCAACGGATCGTGGCAACCAAGCGCGCCGGTCACGATGTGGTCGTAGTGGTCTCCGCGATGGGCGACACCACTGATGAACTTATTGAATTAGCTAATCAAGTTTCGCCGATGCCTTCAGGGCGTGAGCTCGACATGTTGCTCACAGCAGGTGAACGCATTTCGATGGCACTCCTTGCGATGGCGATTTCTAATCTTGGACATGAAGCGCGTTCGTTCACTGGCAGTCAAGCCGGCATCATCACCGACTCCGCGCACGGTCGCGCTCGCGTGATCGATGTATCACCTGGTCGTATCCAAGAAGCACTTGATCAAGGCGCCATCGCAATCGTCGCTGGTTTCCAAGGCGTGAGCCAAGATACGAAAGACATCACCACACTTGGTCGTGGCGGATCAGACACCACGGCAGTCGCGCTTGCTGCTGCACTCGATGCAGATGTATGTGAGATCTACACAGATGTTGATGGAGTTTTCTCTGCCGATCCGCGCATCGTTTCTGCTGCGCGTCAATTAAAGAGCGTTACGTACGAAGAAATGTTAGAACTTGCTGCAAGTGGTGCGAAGGTACTGCACCTACGTTGTGTTGAATATGCCCGTCGTTTCGATCTACCTATCCATGTGCGTTCTTCTTTCTCAAATAAAGAAGGCACCTGGGTTGTCAAGGACTATCCAGAAGGAGCCGACATGGAACAAGCAATTCTCGCTGGTGTTGCGCACGATCGCAGCGAAGCCAAGATCACTATCGTGGGCGTTCCCGATCGCCCCGGAGTGGCCGCTGCCATCTTCCGTAGCCTGGCTGATGCCGCAATCAACCTCGACATGATCGTGCAGAACGTTTCAGCCGCCGCCACTGGTCGTACCGATATTTCATTCACCCTTCCTAAGACCGAAGGTCAAACGGGCGTTGCCACTTTGAAGAGGATCCAAGGCGAGGTTGGCTTCGAATCACTTATCTACGATGACCAAATCGGCAAGCTTTCACTGGTGGGCGCCGGCATGCGTTCACACCCAGGAATTAGCGCCACTCTCTTCGGAGCTATGTCCGATGCTGGTATTAACATCGAGATGATTACCACCTCCGAAATTCGTATCTCGATTCTCTGTCGTGACTCCGATCTCGATCGTGCAGTTCAAGCCGCGCACACCGCATTCAACCTTGACTCCGATCAAGCAGAAGCTGTTGTTTATGGAGGATCAGGACGATGAGCCGCAAGCCAACTCTCGCGATTGTGGGGGCCACCGGTGCGGTCGGCACCGTCATGCTCGACATCCTTTCCAATCGTCCAAATGTCTGGGGCGAGATCCGTCTCATCGCTTCGGCACGTAGCGCTGGAAAGAAACTCGTCTGCCGCGGTGAGGAACTCACCGTTATTGAACTCACGCCCGAAGCTTTCGATGGTGTAGATGTAGCGATGTTCGATGTGCCCGATGAAGTATCGGCTGAGTGGGCACCTATTGCTGCTGCTCGCGGTGCGGTTGCCGTCGATAACTCCGGAGCTTTCCGGATGGATAAAGATGTGCCGCTCGTGGTTCCTGAAGTAAACCCACTCGAGGCGAAGAATCGCCCACGTGGAATCATCAGCAACCCCAATTGCACCACGCTTTCCATGATCGTTGCTGTGGGTGCACTTCATGAAGAGTATGTTCTTGAGGAATTAGTCGTCGCTTCTTATCAAGCAGCATCTGGCGCCGGGCAAGCGGGCATCGATGCGCTTCGTAAGCAGCTGATTGAAGTTGCCGGTACAGATGTCGGCGATGAAGCGGGAGACCTCCGTAAAGTTGTCTCCGACAACGGCCCATTTCCAGCACCGCTCGCGATGAACGTTATCCCTTGGGCTGGTTCGCTTAAAGAAGGCGGCTACTCATCTGAAGAATTAAAGGTACGCAACGAGTCACGGAAGATTCTGGGACTTGTAGATCTTAAAGTTTCCGCTACCTGTGTGCGCGTTCCAGTAGTAACTACGCACTCACTTGTCGTGCACGCCCGATTTGCAAAGCCCGTGAATCGTGAGGCTGCACAGGCAGTGCTCCGCGATGCCGCCGGCGTTAAATTGGTCGATGATCCAGAGAACCATCTCTTCCCGACGCCAGCCGATGTCGTCGGCACTGATCCCACGTGGGTTGGTCGCGTCCGAGTAAGCCTTGATGATCCGTATGCACTGGAACTCTTCGTCTGTGGAGACAATCTTCGAAAGGGCGCTGCGCTTAATACTGCACAGATTGCCGAACTAGTTGCGGCGGAATTTGCAGGTTAGACTCACACTCATCGGGGTGTGGCGCAGCTTGGTAGCGCGCGTCGTTCGGGACGACGAGGCCGCAGGTTCAAATCCTGTCACCCCGACCAATACATTTCTACAGAGTTAGTGGGCTAATCTTATAATTTCTTTTTAAGGAATGATTAGATTCCTTAACATAAGAGTTGAAATAATCAGAGAAATAGAAATCCACCACTTACGAACGAGAGAATAAAATAGACCTGTAGAGCCAACGCACTAGCCCCAACAGCACCCCCAATTATTTGTGAAGCCTTGATTTCTGACTTTTTGCCTGTGATAAAAGCCCAGACTGGCAGGAATACGGCGAGGGCACCAATTAAAACCCAAACCAACATGCTCAGAATCTTCACCCACATGGGATTACTTTCTTCCGCCAAGATCATGGACGCGAGAAGTACGCCAACAGTTTGGCAGAAGAGCAAAAATGGAGTGACGGTTAGGCTGGCGATGGCTGGTATGAGTGATTTCGCTTTGGGAGACACATTATAAATGTATCAGAGCCTCACTTAAGAAATAATCTTTATCGAATCAATGTCGTAAGCGTCAGGAGTGTGGCTTCGGGGGCGCACGCAATACGAACTGGTACGTAGGGACTCGTACCCATTCCGGCAGAAACATGAAGCCATGGTTCATCTTTAATCCGAGTAAGACCACGAGCACGCCACGTGGGCAAATCACAATTCGTGACGAGTGCTTTGGAACCTCCCGGCCACGGAAGTCGAACTTGCCCACCATGTGTATGCCCAGCGAAAACTAAATCCGCACCATCGCTTGCCATGGCATCAAGTACTCGTCGATATGGCGCATGAGTAACACCAATAAAAAGATCAGATTCTTTCGCGCGCGGCCCCGCAACCTTTTCATAATGATCCATCTCAAGATGAGCATCATCAGTTCCACGAAATTCAATGGATAAACCACTAAGGGTGAGCGCGGCTTTATGGTCGTCTAGATCTTGCCAACCTGCAGTCGTGAGCGATGCAACAAGTTCGCGCCAGGGAAGTTCTGCGCCATGTGAACGATTACCGTCGTCTTTCTTTAAGTACCAAAGCGGATTCTTGAGCGTCGGTGCGTAGTAATCATTGGAACCCAGTACAAATGCTCCTGGAATATGCATGAGATCTGACATCGCATCGAGCGCTACACCAACGGCATCTGGATGTGCCAAATGATCCCCAGTGCTGATCACAAAATCTGGGCGAAGTCCCGCAAGTGATTTGATCCACCCAATCTCACGAGAGCGCCGAGGAGTGAGGTGGAGATCGGAGATATGCAGGATCCGAATCGGGCGGGCGCCAGCGGGTAGCACGGGGACTTCCGCCTGACGCAGGGTAAAGCGCGATGAGATCACGGTGCCATCGTGCCATGATGGGGCCCATGAGTATCAAAGAGACCCTCCAAATCGACCTGACCGAAGCCATCCGCAGCCGCAATGAATTACACGCGGCCACGATTCGGATGGTGCTCACCGCGATCACCAACGAGGAAGTCTCCGGCAAGAGCGCTCGGGTGCTCACGGATGCGGAGATCATCACGGTGCTCTCGCGGGAATCGAAGAAGCGTCGCGAAGCCGCTGAAGCATTTGCCGCGGGGAATCGCCAAGACCGCTCAGATCGCGAAAAGGCTGAAGGTGAAGTCATCGCGCTCTACTTACCCACGCAACTTAGCGATGCTGAATTAGCGCAGATGATCAAGGAAGCTGTCGCCGAAAGCGGCGCGGCTGGTCCCAGCGGCATGGGCGCGGTGATGAAGTTGTTGCAACCGAAAATCGCCGGTAAAGCAGACGGCGCGATGGTTTCTGCCGCCGTGAAAGCTGCCCTCGGTCTGTAATTATTTTCTAGTTGCGGTGTAACGCATCAGGATGGTGTTATCAAGTTTTAGGTCGCTGCCCCAAATTAATTTTGCACTTGAGGCCCACTTGATCGTGTTATATCCCTCTTTAACACCCACTTCTTCTTCCGTGTAGATCTTGGCAAATGTCCACTTCGAATCTTTGTAAGTACTTGCACTCCAACCCATTGGTTCCTCGCTCTTTGTAAAAGTGCACTCAGCGATTGGGTTTGAAGATCTGACACACTCGGGATTAAGCGGTGCTTTATGGATCACAAGTGCTCGCCATTTTGACCCAGTGGCAGCTACAAATTTCTTACTCTTTGTTTCGCGAACTTGCGCGATAATGCCACCGTCGCCGATTTGTTGACGCGGCGATCCGATGTATTCAAGGCCAGAATCGTTAGCGATGTAATCTTTCGCCACTAAACCGAGAGTGAGCGGATAAGAGGCATTGAAAGTAATTACTTCGGAATTAAAAGATCTCTCGGTGGTGATGGAAACTGAATCTTCGCCCACCTTCTTGCCGTTCGCATAAAGCGCGAACCAATTATCTGCCCAGACTTCAGCGGTGAAGGAGAGTGTTTTAGGTTTGGTAGCAGCGGAAGCGACGGCAGTGGCGCCGAGCGAGAGGGCAGCGACGAGCACGAGTCCGAGGGTGCGAGATCTCTTCATGGCACGAGCGTAGGGGAACGGTGGAAACTCTGGGTGCCTCTTTGAAATATCACAGAGAGTTGCCGGAGAGGTTTATAGAACGGAGCCCAGCGAGGTCGCTGATATCTGCACCCGCATCCTCGATACGCAAAAGTGCGGGGCACTTGATTGCCTTAATTAATCGATCCTCGTTGCTCTTCACACGGAGATTCTCCATGTGTAGTTCCAGCGCGGCCGCTAATTCCGGGGAGGCGCTTTTGCTCAACTCTTTGCTTGCGGCGATGGTGAGAGGGGCAAGTGTGGGGCTCACTCGGTTCACGATTACACCAGCGAGAGGCATGCCTTCCGAGATAAGTCGCTCGATAAAGAACTCCGCTTCGCGAATAGGATCGCGCTCTGGAATGGCAACTACTATGAATGCACTTCCTGGTGCCTTCAATAACTTATATGTCTCATCTGCGCGCTTACGAAAGCCACCAAAGACTGAATCAAGTGCCGCCACAAAGGCTGAAATATCAGCGAGGAACTCTCCTCCCAGAATTTTTGAAACAGTGGATGCAAAGAGTTGAATCCCTGAATTAAGGATGCGAGTCAGCGCCCACCCACCTGCCTTTGCAGGCGTGGTGAGGAATTTTATGAGTCGACCGTCTAGAAATGAACCGAGTCTGGCGGGCGCATCAAGGAAGTCCAGCGCGGAACGGCTTGGAGGAGTGTCGACCACGATGAGATCCCACTCGTTTGAAGCCAGGAGTTGGCCGAGTTTTTCCATTGCCATGTACTCCTGGGTACCGGCAAAGGATGAGGAGAGAGACTTATAGAACGGGTTTTCCAGAATCGTGCGGGCGCGCTTCGCGTCAGCGTGCGCTAACACGATCTCATCGAAAGTGCGTTTCATATCGAGTTGCATTGCATAGAGATTCGAGACGTCTTTCACTGCGTGTGGTTCGAAACTTAATTCGTTGAGACCCAACGCTTGTGCTAATCGCCGGGCAGGATCAATGGTGAGCACTACCGTCTTGCGCCCTTGCTCAGCAGCTTTCAGCGCAATCGCAGCAGCGGTAGTGGTCTTTCCCACTCCGCCAGATCCGCAACAGAGAATCACACGAGTCTCTGGATCATTCAATAACTCACGGATCATGCTTCACGCAACCCAGTAGCGATGAATTCCAAAATCTCAAATGAAATCTCTTCACCCATATGTGCGATTTCTATCACGTCAAAATCTTTAAGAAGCTTCAGCTGTTCTTGTTGCCGAGTGACGCGTTTTCGGTAGCGATCGACTTCTGTGCGAAGAGCTGTCGCAACAGTGGAATCGATTGGATCGGAAAAAGTGCCGAATTCTTTCTCCTCCTGCATTTGATTTACGAATACGTGACCCACCTGAATACCAAGACCACGCAATTCAGTAATTGCTTCTAGTGACTCTTGGATAGGCATCTCTTCTGGCAGTGTGACCATGTGCACCGTAGTCATTCCAGAGTGCATGAGTTCGCTAATCGATTCTGCTTGCTTTCGAATGGGTCCTACTTTGGCAAGTGATGCGAGTTGTGCATTGATGTCGAGAAATTTTCCGATGCGCCCGGTGGGTGGGGCATCCATCACAACTGCGTCGTAAACCCAGGGGCCTTCAAAAGTTGATCCCGATTTATTTCCCGGGCGCCTTCGGGTGGCTTCGTACGCTTTTCCAGTGAGTAGGACATCTCGCAAACCCGGAGCGATGGTGGTGGCAAAGTCGATCACGCCGAATTTGGCAAGCGCCCGGCCGGCTGCCCCGGCTTTGTAATACATCTCGATGTACTCAAGGAGGGCCTCCCGGGGATCCACGCTCATGCCCCAAAGATTCTTGGCAATCTCCACCTCCTGGTAGGGCAGATCTCCGCGCCCAAAGAGCGGTGCCAGCCCCGCTCGTCCCTCGACCTCCAGGAGCAGCGTCTCAGCTCCCGCCTGGGCAAAGGAGAGCGCTAGGGCGGCTGCCAGGGTGGTCTTACCTGTCCCGCCTTTGCCGGTCACCACGTGGAGGCGGGGTGCGGGATTCATACTCACAGCGTAATAGCGATTGCACTTCTGGGCTCGGGCAGTCATAGGGTGGGGGCATGAGCGAGAAAATTATTTGGGAGTACGTCACCGTCCCGCTGCTATCCCACGCCACCAAGCAGATCCTCGACAACTGGGGTCTTGATGGTTGGGAGCTAGTCCAGGTCATTCCCGCCCCAGGTACCGGGGAACAACTCGTTGCCTATATGAAAAGAGTGAAGCAATGACAGATGCTAGGAACGTCGTGACCGGTGAGCGTCTCGCCGCTCTTGGTTTGGAACTTCCAGAAGTAGCGGTTCCCGTTGCTGCCTACGTTCCTGCAGTGCGCATCGGAAATCTCATCTTCACATCGGGCCAATTGCCGATGGTGAACGGCGCGCTCTCAGCCACCGGCAAACTCGGTGCCGAAATCAGCATCGAACAAGGCAAAGAGCTTGCACAGATTTGTGGACTTAACGCACTTGCTGCCATTGCAACTCTTGTAGATCTTGATGAAGTTGTTCAGGTGGTAAAGGTGCTCGCATTCGTTGCCAGTGCTCCTGGTTTCACAACGCAAGCACAGGTTGCCAATGGCGTGAGCGAACTCTTCGGAACAATCTTCGGTGATGCCGGAAAGCATGCTCGTTCTTCTGTAGGCGTCGCAGAACTTCCTCTTGGCGCACCTGTTGAGGTTGAAGTAGTTGTCGCGGTTCGCGGTTAATTCTTTGATGATTCCATCTTTTGTGTCATTGGTCCGGGCGGATAACCCCGGACCAATGACATTAGAGGGTACAAATACTTGGATAGTGGCAGCGCCGTCAGGTGCGTTGGTTATTGATCCTGGTCCACTCATGCAAGAACATTTAGATGCAATTGCGCTCGCAACAGATGGAAAAGTTGCCGGAATCTTTCTTACACACGGACATTTCGATCACTCTGAAGGTGCGCAGCGCTTCTCAGAGATGGTGAAAGCACCTGTCTTTGCTCGCCTTCCAGAATTCACTTCGAAAGAGGCCACCCCGCTGGAGGATGGTCTACAGATCAACGACGGCGACGTAAGTTTTCGCGTGATCGCCACTCCAGGCCATACTGCCGATTCCATCTCCTTCTTCGCTGAAAAAGGCAGTGATACTGGGCTCTTTACGGGTGACACGATTCTCGGTCGCGGCTCATCGATCGTGGCCTACCCCGACGGCTCGGTGGGTGCTTACCTGGCATCGTTGCGCACACTCTCGGCAATGCTTGGCAGCCGCAGCCCGGTTCCACTCTTGCCGGGGCATGGTCCGGTGAATGAATCCTCGCTTCCAGTGGTAGATCAATACTTGAGCCATCGCCTGGAACGGGTAGCACAAGTGCGCGGCGCATTGGCACGTGGTATTACCGATATTGAAGCTATTACTGACGACGTGTATGCGGGATTATCGGAAAATCTTAAGTGGGCCGCACTGCTATCAGTGCATGCGCAAGTTGCTTATATTAACGAGAGCGCTTAGAGAGCCGTTCTTCGTCGAGAATAACTACGGCGCGCGCTTCGAGACGTACCCAGCCACGGCTAGCAAAATCTGCAAGCGCCTTATTCACGGTTTCGCGAGAAGCTCCTACAAGTTGGGCAAGCTCTTCTTGCGTGAGGTCGTGGGCCACGTGAATGCCATCTGGACCCTTGGTACCAAACTTGGCAGCTAGTTCTGAAAGGGCCTTGGCTACGCGACCTGGAACATCGGAGAAGACCAAATCACCAACCGCTTCCCAAGTGCGGCGAAGGCGTTGCGCGAGTGCGCGAAGAAGTTGCTTAGCAACCTCAGGTCGACCAACAAGCCAAGTATCTAAATCTCTATTCCCAAGCCCCAACAAAACAGTGTCGGTAAGAGCAGTTGCAGTTGCCGTGCGCGGAAGTGGATCAAAGAGTGAGAGTTCGCCGAACATTTCTCCCGGTCCGAGGACACCGAGAAGATTCTCGCGACCGTCACCACTCTTGATTCCGAGTTTAATTTTTCCTTCAACAACTACATAGAGACGATCACCAGCGTCGCCCTCATTGAAGAGCACCTGACCTTTAGCGATTTGTACTTGCACCATGGTGGCGCGCAATGCCGCTGCGGCCTCATCGTCGAGAGCGGTAAAGAGTGGAGCTCTGCGAAATACGTCGTCCATGGGTCCCCCTGCTATTTGGCACTAAGACGAGTTTAGCCTGCGTAGGCTAGTCCTATGAACGCCTCCAAACTAGGTGCGCTCGCGGAGGGGAAAACCCACGCTGCCAAGGTCAACCGTATCCTGGGCAAGACCTACCCCGATGCCCACTGTGAACTCGATTTTCGCAATCCGCTGCAACTTCTGGTGGCCACCGTGCTCTCCGCTCAATGCACTGATAAGCGGGTAAACCTGGTCACCCCAGCCCTCTTTAAGAAGTATCCGAGCGTGCAGGCCTTTGCTGGAGCTAAGCCTGCTGAACTTGAGTCCCTTATTGAGTCGACCGGATTCTTCCGGGCGAAAGCCAAGAGCATTCTTGGGCTTTCAGCACGAATCTGTAGTGAATATGGTGGAGAGGTCCCCGGGACGCTCGAGGAGCTAGTTACTTTGCCGGGAGTGGGTCGAAAGACAGCGAATGTGGTGCTCGGTAATGCTTTCGGGGTTCCTGGGCTCACAGTTGATACACACTTTGGTCGCTTGGTGCGCCGCTTTGGTTGGACTGATGAAGAGGATCCAGTAAAAGTCGAATTTGCGATTAACGAACTTGTTCCAAAGAAGGAGTGGACCAATCTCTCACATCGGTTGGTTTGGCATGGTCGACGTATTTGTCATTCGCGCAAACCTGCATGCGGTGCATGTCCACTTGCGCAAATATGTCCAGCATTTGGCGAGGGAGAGATTGACCCAGCGAAAGCCGCAAAATTGGTAAAGCCCGATGAGGCATTCCGATGAAGTTCTTCGCTCTCGCGCTCTCGTTCTTACTCACTGCATGTAGCGCCCAAAGTGATGCTCCTCAGGTGACGCTCGGGGTCATCGTTGGTTGCGATGCCTTATCGACAATTTCGAATTCGAACGAAATGCCAGCCACCGAATTGCCGTGCCTTACAGAGAGTGGACTCACTTCGGAGAAGTACGCGCTAAATTCGATTCAAGGTCCGTTCATTATAAATGTATGGGGATCCTGGTGCACCGCGTGTATGGAAGAACTTCCATATTTCGTGGAGTTGAATGCCACAAAAGTAGTACAAATTATTGGTCTCGATGTTGAAGAAGCGAAAGCCAGCGATGCGATTACTTTCGCTAAGAAACATGGAATGGCATGGCCCCAAATTCACGATCCGAATAGCGCCACGCGAGGAGATTTCGGCATGGGAGTGCCAGTCACCTGGTTTGTTGATAAGAATGGACATGTGACAAATAAGAAGGTCGGCCAGATTCACTCATTCGTTGAGTTAAAGGGATTGCTCAAGACACACTTGGGAATTAGCGCGTGACGCGCACACAGCCTGAGTGGATCGCTGCATTTAAGGCGCTGCCGGGCAACGTCAGCAAATCAGATCTCACCCGCATCGACATGGACGGCAATGCGGAGAGTCGTCCGGGAGCTGTACTTATACTTTTAAGTGATGGTGAATTTGGCCCAGATGTACTTATT
>Ga0194055_10003177_pt1 | contig 12754 bp, 4 predicted proteins | sample SepL449m_MetaG_FD_155482 | JGI IMG/M metagenome (GOLD analysis project Ga0194055, IMG submission 155482) | Anoxic zone freshwater microbial communities from boreal shield lake in IISD Experimental Lakes Area, Ontario, Canada - Sep2016-L442-9m | ecosystem: Environmental > Aquatic > Freshwater >... | reverse complement strand
GTATATATTTATTATTTGAGAAGTAATGACTTAAATAATAAATAGAAGAATAAGTATATGTCGACAGACCAAGAAATTAAATGGGAAGATACGGTAGAATTCAAATTTCCGGTGCATTCCGGTAAGGTAATTAAAGTATATGACGGGGATACAATAACAATCGCATCTAAAATGCCGTATGATAATTCGCCATTATACCGGTTTCATGTAAGATTAAACGGGATAGATACCCCCGAAATTAAAGGAAAAAATCCGGATGAAAAGAGTGTTGCCAAGTTAGCAAAGGATTTCGTGTCTTCGTTGGTTTTACAAAAAACCGTAAATTTGGAGAATATACAAAACGATAAATACGGAAGAATTCTTGCAGACGTATATTTCGAGGGAACCCATATAAATACCTTATTAATTAACGAACGACTAGCGGTGAAATATGACGGAGGTAAAAAAATATGTCCCGTTTCTTGGTCAAAATTTAAACTGACAGGCGATATGGCATAATTAAATGTCGTAAACAGTATGTAAAATTAAACAAAAACTATAATCCATATTATTTATATCTAAAACGCGACCGTATTCATCCAATAATTGTAAATGTAGTTTTTGGATGTCAACAGGTCCATAACATTTAAGTTATTTTCAATAAAAATATCGAAAAACTTGGACTGTAACGAGATTCTCGCCAAAATATTTTTATTTAAAATAGAGGAGTTAAAAGCGCCGTAAAACGCGTTATTCACATTATTGTTAAAATCATCAACGACTAAATAAATGTATCTTGGGCCGGTTAAGTCCATAACACCTTCTGAAATATATGTAGAGTTATTTACATATTTTCCACTTCTAAACCCAAAAGTCCATCCTAATTTCAAAGGTAATGGTGTATTGTTATCGTTATTCCCGTTTTTATCTGCTTGAAAGTTGAGCGTAAAATTAAATGGAGTGCTTGCTGATGATATACCAACAACCATTTGACCTGTTCCTGAAATCATCGTATTTAAAATATTTAGCGTGAAAATCAATAGATTAAACGGTGGGTCCATGATACCAACAATCGAATTTAAATAATCAACTAAAGAAGACGGGGCATAATTTCCGTCTTGTAATGTAATGACTGTTGAATATGACTCTGTGGTTGTTCCGTCATTATAATTATCCACCTCAATAGTAAAAAAATTATTGCCGAGTTGTTTAGAGATATTAAAAAATGTGGTGGGTAATTCGATTGCGGATAACTGTAAGGACATAACGCCGGAAATTTTCAACGGTAAATCCAAATGGTAATTCGTTGATTGACACGTAAAGTAATTTTCTCTAAATCGAGTATCTATGTTTAAATACCGGGTATTAACTCTTCTTTTTAAAGGGTTAATTACACCTTTAACATAATCCGTTGGAAAAGAGGTTAAATATGGTTCGGATGGTCGTTCTTGGACGTCGTGACTTCCAGACACGGTCATCTTTGGTGTAATACCGTTTAATAAGATTTTTTTCGCTTCTTTAAGGAACTCGACTATTTTAAGTCGTGTTTGTTGCGTGATATTACCGCTATTATTTAAAATACTTTCTTTTAGTTTTGTTTCTTGTTGTTCTACGATATAAGTGTCATAATTAGAAGGTAACTCGAACATATCAATCAATTCTATTTTATTGTAATTATCGATTGTTAAATCGAACGACATATTATATAAATAGAATTAATATTATATTTAGATGGTTTATTTTAGTTTATATATTGAGAGTTAATTATTTTTAGATTATATATGTCTTATTCAAAACCGCTATTTCAAAGACAACTTAAGGTTTTAACATTTACAGGCGCAACGGGTCCAACCGGAAAAATCGGACCAACTGGCGCAACGGGTCCAACCGGTTATACAGGACTTACAGGAGATACAGGACCAATTGGATATACAGGACCAATTGGATATACAGGACCAATTGGATATACAGGACCAACTGGAGATACAGGACCAATTGGATATACAGGACCAACTGGAGATACAGGACCTACTGGTAATACTGGAGAAACCGGACCTACTGGTAATACTGGAGAAACCGGACCTACTGGAAATACAGGACCAACAGGAAATACAGGACCAACTGGAGAAACCGGACCAACTGGAGATACAGGACCTACTGGTAATACTGGAGAAACCGGACCTACTGGTAATACTGGAGAAACCGGACCTACTGGAAATACAGGACCAACAGGAAATACAGGACCAACTGGAGAAACCGGACCAACTGGAAATACAGGACCAACTGGTAATACTGGAGAAACCGGACCTACTGGTAATACTGGAGAAACCGGACCAACTGGAGAAACCGGACCTACTGGAAATACAGGACCAACTGGAAATACAGGACCAACTGGAAATACAGGACCAACTGGAGAAACCGGACCAACTGGAGAAACCGGACCAACTGGAGAAACCGGACCAACTGGAGAAACCGGACCAACAGGTAAAACCGGACCAACAGGTAATACAGGAAATACAGGAAATACAGGAAATACTGGACCAACGGGCAATACAGGTCCAACCGGTGTAATAGGCGTTACTGGAATTAACTATGGTGATTATATATATTGGAATACTTCGGCGTGGACTGTAGGAGATACAAACATAAATATTGGTGGTCACGCAGGTGAATTTATTCAAGGTTTAAATGCGGTTGCTGTTGGATATTACGCAGGAAACAATACACAAGGAAACAGTTCTGTTGCGATTGGTAATGCAGCAGGACAATATACACAAGGAATACAAGCAGTTGCGATTGGATCCCTGGCAGGAAACACAACTCAAGGACAAAACTCAGTTGCTATTGGTTCTCAAGCAGGATACATAACACAAGGAGAATATTCAGTTGCCATTGGATATTACGCAGGACAAAGAACACAAGGACAATACGCACTTGCGATTGGACACCACGCAGGACAATATACACAAGGAAACAACGCTGTTGCGATTGGAAATTTTGCTGGATTTTTTTCACAACAAGCTCAAGCACTCGCAATTGGAGACTTTGCAGGAAACACATTCCAAGGAATACTCTCAGTTGCTATTGGTTCTCGAGCAGGAAGCGGGTCACAAGGACGAAATTCTATTGCGATTGGAACCTATGCCGGTTCAAATTCCCAAGGCGTAACAGCAATCGCGATTGGACAAAACGCCGGAGAAAATTCACAAGGACAATACGCAGTTGCGATTGGTTTCCAAGCAGGTTATACCGGACAAGGCGCAAACGCAATAGCGATTGGATACAATGCAGGAAAAACGAACCAACCCGCAAGCTCAATCGTTATAAACGCATCAACTGGCGATTTAAGCGGGACAGCCGAAGGGTTTTACGTTAAACCAATAAGGAATTTGGCATCCACCGGTGGTGCGTTATATTATAATACCGATTCTGAAATTGTAATGCCGACTTCATCCATAAAATATAAGGAAAATGTAGTTGATTTAAACAGGAGCACATCAAATATATATAATGTTCGGGCAAGGGAATATGATTGGAAAGAAACCAAACAACATTTGATTGGGTATATAGCCGAAGAAATAGATGAGGTAGATACCTTATTTACATTTAAAAAGGATGGAAAACCGGAAGGTATCGAATGGAATAATATTTTACTTTATGCTGTTGAAGAGATTAAAAACTTAAAAAAGGAAATATTAACATTAAGACAGATGATTGAAACACTCAGTTTATAAATATGTGGTTTTGTAAGTATCTAGTGTTATAATATCTATGCCAAACATGTATTTTGAAATAAACAAATAATAAAAATAAATAAATTCATTTAATTAAATAAATTTATTTTAAAGTTATATATGTCTTACGCAAAACCATTATATCAATGTAATTTGCTGAATACCACCAATAAAATTATTAATTATGTTGGTCCAACGGGACCTACAGGAAGTGTAGGACCAACGGGCAATACGGGGGCAACCGGTGTAACTGGTTATACCGGGTATACAGGTCCAATTGGAACCGGGCCAACGGGCAATACAGGTCCAACTGGTGCAACCGGTAATACTGGGCCAACGGGCAATACAGGTCCAACTGGAAATACAGGTCCAACTGGAAATACAGGACCAACGGGAGATACTGGTAATACTGGTCCAACTGGAAATACTGGTAATACTGGTGTAACCGGAAATACAGGTCCAACTGGTAATACAGGTCCAACTGGTAATACAGGACCAACCGGTAATACTGGAGATACTGGTAATACAGGACCAACCGGTAATACTGGAGATACAGGTAATACTGGTCCAACTGGAAATACTGGAGATACTGGTAATACTGGACCAACAGGAAATACTGGTAATACTGGAAATACTGGAGATACTGGTAATACAGGACCAACAGGCAATACAGGAAATACTGGAGATACAGGTAATACTGGTCCAACGGGTAATACAGGAAATACAGGACCAACCGGTAATACTGGAGATACTGGTAATACCGGTCCAACTGGAAATACAGGAGAAACCGGAAATACTGGTCCAACGGGAAATACTGGTAATACCGGTCCAACTGGAAATACAGGAGAAACCGGAAATACTGGACCAACAGGCAATACTGGTAATACCGGTCCAACTGGAAATACAGGAGAAACCGGAAATACTGGACCAACAGGCAATACTGGTAATACCGGTCCAACTGGTAATACAGGAAATACAGGTCCAACAGGAAATACAGGTCCAACTGGTAATACTGGTCCAACGGGAGATACTGGTAATACTGGTCCAACTGGTAATACTGGACCAACTGGTAATACAGGACCAACTGGTAATACAGGACCAACTGGAAATACTGGAGAAACAGGAAATACAGGTCCAACAGGAAATACAGGTCCAACGGGTAATACTGGTCCAACGGGAGATACTGGTAATACTGGTCCAACGGGAAATACAGGACCAACGGGAGATACTGGTAATACTGGTCCAACTGGAAATACAGGAAATACAGGACCAACTGGTCCAACGGGTAATACTGGAAATACCGGAAATACAGGACCAACTGGAGAAACTGGTAATACTGGTCCAACGGGTAATACTGGTCCAACGGGAGATACTGGAAATACAGGACCAACGGGTAATACTGGTCCAACGGGAAATACAGGTAATACAGGAAATACTGGTCCAACAGGTAATACCGGAAATACAGGTCCAACTGGTAATACAGGAAATACAGGACCAACAGGAAATACAGGACCAACTGGAGAAACTGGTAATACTGGTCCAACGGGTAATACAGGACCAACTGGAGAAACTGGTAATACAGGACCAACTGGAAATACTGGTAATACTGGTCCAACAGGTAATACAGGAAATACAGGTCCAACTGGTAATACAGGAAATACAGGTCCAACTGGTAATACAGGAAATACAGGTCCAACTGGTAATACAGGAAATACAGGTCCAACTGGTAATACAGGAAATACTGGACCAACAGGTAATACGGGAAATACAGGTCCAACTGGTAATACAGGAAATACAGGTCCAACTGGTAATACAGGAAATACAGGTCCAACTGGTAATACAGGTGCAAGCGGAGCAACAGGTCCAACTGGAAATGCAGGAAATACAGGACCAACAGGCAATACAGGTCCAACTGGTAATACAGGAAATACAGGACCAACAGGCAATACAGGACCAACTGGAAATACAGGTGCAAGCGGAGCAACAGGACCAACAGGCAATACAGGACCAACTGGAAATACAGGTGCAAGCGGAGCAACAGGTCCAACTGGAAATACAGGTGCAAGCGGAGCAACAGGTCCAACTGGTAATACAGGAAATACAGGACCAACTGGAAATGCAGGAAATACAGGACCATCTGGTGTAATAGGTGTTACTGGAATTAACTATGGTGATTATATATATTGGAATACAAATTCTAATCCAAGCGCATGGGCTGTAGGAGATACAAATATAAACATTGGTGGTTTTGCTGGTCAGTATACACAAGGAACCGGTGCGGTTGCTCTCGGATATTTAGCAGGTAATTATTCACAAGGAACCCAAGCAGTCGCGATTGGTTTTCAAGCAGGTCAACAAACACAAGGAACATATGCTGTTGCAATTGGATATCAAGCAGGACAAGTATCACAAGGAGCAAACGCAGTCGCAATTGGGTATCAAGCAGGACAGGGTTCACAAGGAACATATGCCGTTGCGATTGGGTATCAAGCGGGACAACAATCACAAGGATCAAACGCTGTCGCAATTGGGTATCAAGCGGGACAGGGTTCACAAGGAACAAACGCTGTTGCAATTGGATATCAAGCAGGATATTCACGACAGGCTTTAAATTCAGTCGCAATTGGATATCAAGCAGGTTACTCAAATCAACAAGATACTTCGGTTGCGATTGGATATCAAGCAGGACAGTTCACACAAGGCGGAAGTTCAATTGCGATTGGAAACCAAGCAGGAAATTCTGGACAATCATTTTTTTCCATTGCGGTTGGAAATCAAGCAGGACAAACTGCTCAATCAGCTTATTCACTTGCGATTGGATTACAAGCCGGACAAACTGCTCAAGGTCAGAGTTCAATTGCAATTGGTCAAAATGCAGGAGGAACCGGTCAAGGTAATTATTCAATTGCGACGGGATATTTAGCGGGTAATACTGGACAAGGTCAAAATGCAATTGCGATTGGACGAGAAACAGCTCAAACTAGACAAGGACAATATTGTGTTGCGATTGGATATTCAGCAGGAGCAACATCACAACAAACAGATGCGATTGCTATTGGTCGAGAGGCAGGAAGAAATAATCAAGGAGAACAATCGATTGCTATTGGTATTGGATCAGGACAGGGTAATCAGCCATATGCGGTTTCTATTGGACCTTATTCAGGAGGTGCTCAAGGTGCCCAAGCAGTTGCTGTTGGGTTTTACGCAGGACGGAATAACCAAGGAGGGAATACGGTTGCGGTTGGGGTAAGCGCAGGTGAAAATGCTCAAGCAGCAGGCGCAGTCGCGATTGGACAACAAGCAGGTCAAACTGGACAAGGAGGAAGCGCAGTCGCGATTGGACAACAAGCAGGTCAAACTGGACAAGGAGGAAGCGCAGTTGCTATTGGGTATCAAGCAGGTTACTCAATTCAAGGACAACAAGCAGTCGCAGTTGGAAATCAAGCAGGTCAAACAAATCAAGGACAATACGCTGTTGCGATGGGATACTTAGCAGGACAAACTGGACAACAAACCGGAGCTGTTTCAATTGGATGCGGAGCAGGACAATTTAAACAAGGAACACTTGCTACTGCGGTTGGACTTGATGCTGGTAGATATACACAAGGACAATACGCGGTTGCTGTTGGTTATCAATCAGGGTTTTATTCCCAAGGACAATTCGCTGTTGCGATGGGATATCAAGCCGGACATATTTCACAAGGATCATACGCGGTTGCGATTGGATTTCAAGCAGGATTTTCACGACAAGGAACAAACGCAGTTGCGATTGGATATCAAGCAGGTAACTCAAATCAAGGAACCCAATCAGTCGCAATTGGATATCAAGCAGGTTACTCAAATCAACAGGATAATGCGGTTGCGATTGGGACTCAAGCAGGTTACTCAAATCAAGGAGGAAATTCAGTTGCGATTGGAACTCAAGCAGGTCAAACTGGACAATCAAATCTGTCAATTGCGATTGGACTACAAGCAGGTCAAACGAACCAATCACCACAAGCAATTGCTATTGGTCAAAATGCGGGAGGAACCGGTCAGGGTCAATTTTCAATTGCGATGGGATATTTAGCAGGTAATACTGGACAAAGTCAAAATTCAATTGCGATTGGACGAGAAACAGCTCAAACTAGACAAGCACAATATTGTGTTGCGATTGGATATTTAGCAGGAGCAACATCACAACAAACAGATGCGGTTGCTATTGGTCGAGAGGCGGGAAAAAATAATCAAGGTCAAGAAGCGATTGCTATTGGTCTTGCTGCAGGAGGTGGTTCTTCGGCATATACGGTTTCTATTGGAAGTAATTCAGGAGGTGGTCAAGGATATGGAGCGGTTGCTGTTGGGTTTTACGCAGGACGGAATAACCAAGGAGGGTTTACGGTTGCGGCTGGTTCTGGAGCAGGACAAGAGGGTCAAGGATACAATTGTGTTGCGATTGGATATGAGGCAGGAAAATATGCCCAAGGAGGGAATGCAATTGCGATTGGGTATTACGCAGGTCAGAATACCCAAGCAGGAGGCGCAATTGCGATTGGGTATTACGCAGGTCAAACAAATCAAGGACAATACTCTGTTGCGATTGGATTGATAGCAGGAAGCTCTGGACAACAACAAAATGCAGTTTCAGTTGGATGTGGAGCAGGACAACTTAAACAAGGAACACAAACAGTTGCGGTTGGATTTGATGCCGGACGATATACACAAGGACAATTTTCAGTCGCGGTTGGAAATAGCGCAGGTTTTTATTCCCAAGGCGCACAAGCAGTTGCTGTTGGATTTCAAGCAGGACAATATTCGCAGGGGTTTAATACAGTTTCAGTTGGCTATCAAGCAGGTCAATGGTTTCAAGGGTCTGGCGCAGTAGCAATTGGCTATCAAGCAGGACAGATATCACAAGGAACCCAAGCAGTCGCGATTGGATTTCAAGCAGGATATTCACAACAGGGTTCATATTCAATTGCGATTGGGTATCAAGCAGGATATCTTAGTCAAGGAACTACCGCAGTAGCAATTGGGTATCAAGCAGGTAATTACTCACAGGGTTCATATTCAATTGCGATTGGGTATCAAGCAGGATATCTTACTCAAGGAAATAATTCTATAATTTTAAATGCGTCAACTAGTGCTTTAAATAGTGGAAATACAGGGTTTTATGTAGCACCAATTAGAAATATAACTTATTCAAATACATTATGTTATGATACAGTTACAAAAGAAATTAGTTATATATCTGGAAGCGGTGGTTCAACAGGAGCAACAGGCAATACGGGAGCCACTGGTGTAACTGGAAATACAGGTGCAAGCGGAGCAACAGGAAATACAGGTCCAACAGGAAATACAGGACCAACTGGAGCCACTGGTGTAACTGGAAATACAGGACCAACAGGAGCAACTGGAAATACAGGACCAACAGGCAATACAGGAAATACAGGCAATACAGGACCAACAGGAAATACAGGACCAACTGGTAATACAGGACCAACTGGTAATACAGGAAATACAGGTCCAACAGGTAATACAGGACCAACAGGCAACACAGGACCAACTGGTAATACAGGTAATACAGGACCAACTGGCAATACAGGACCAACAGGTAATACAGGAAATACCGGACCAACAGGAAATACAGGACCAACAGGCAATACAGGTCCAACAGGAAATACTGGAAATACAGGACCAACAGGAAATACAGGAAATACAGGTCCAACAGGTAATACAGGACCAACAGGCAACACAGGACCAACTGGCAATACAGGAAATACAGGACCAACAGGCAATACAGGAAATACAGGAAATACAGGAAATACAGGTCCAACAGGAAATACTGGAAATACAGGTCCAACAGGTAATACAGGACCAACAGGCAATACAGGAAATACAGGAGCAACAGGTGTAACAGGAAATACTGGAAATACAGGTCCAACAGGTAATACAGGACCAACAGGTAATACAGGACCAACAGGCAACACAGGACCAACTGGAAATACAGGTCCAACAGGTGTAACAGGAAATACTGGTCCAACAGGACCAACAGGAAATACAGGACCAACAGGAAATACAGGAAATACAGGACCAACAGGCAATACAGGCAATACAGGCAATACAGGCAATACAGGCAATACAGGCAATACAGGACCAACAGGCAATACAGGCAATACAGGCAATACAGGCAATACAGGACCAACAGGACCAACTGGTAATACAGGCAATACAGGACCAACGGGTGTAATAGGCGTTACTGGAATTAACTATGGTGATTATATATATTGGAATTCGAACACTTCGGTGTGGGCTGTTGGAGATACAAATATAAATATTGGTGGTCATGCGGGTGAAATTAGTCAAGGTTTAAACGCGGTTGCTGTTGGATATTACGCAGGAAATTATTCACAAGGAACTTATGCGGTTTCGGTTGGATACAACGCAGGAGTAAGTTCACAAGGGTCTCAAGCAGTTGCGGTTGGATTCGAGGCAGGTCAAACAAATCAAGGAACTTATGCTGTTGCGATTGGAAGTAGCGCAGGACAATATTCTCAAGCACAAAACACTGTTTCTATTGGAAACAACGCGGGACAATATTATCAAGGAACCAGCGCAGTTGCTATTGGATTATCCTCAGGTAGAACATACCAAGGTACTGGAGCACTAGCAGTTGGAAACTCATCCGGACAATATTCTCAAGGACAAAACGCAGTCGCGCTTGGTACTAATTGTGGAGCATTTTCTCAAGGAACCAGCGCACTTGCGATTGGAAACCAATCAGGACAATATTCTCAAGGACAATTCGCAGTTTCTGTTGGGAGACTATCCGGACAACAATCCCAAGGACAATACGCAGTCGCGATTGGGTTTCAAGCAGGACAGAGTAATCAAGGACAATACGCAGTCGCAATTGGGTCTCAAGCAGGACTAAGTTTACAGGGACAATACGCAGTCGCGATTGGGTATCAAGCAGGACAAAGTTTACAGGGAGCATATTCAGTTGCTATTGGATACCAAGCAACGGCAACATACGCGAATTCAATTGTCTTAAACGCAACAGGTGGTTTCATAACTAGTGGGAATAGCGGGTTTTTTGTTGCCCCAATAACAAACAAAACATATCTCAATGTGTTATGTTATGATACAACAACAAGTGAAATTAGTTATTATGCGTCAGCAGGAGTAACAGGTGCAACTGGAGCAACAGGAGCAACTGGAGTAACAGGACCAACAGGTAATACAGGAAATACAGGACCAACAGGTAATACAGGACCGACGGGAGCAACTGGAGTAACAGGACCAACTGGTAATACAGGTAATACAGGAAATACTGGTAATACAGGTAATACAGGTAATACTGGACCAACTGGTAATACAGGACCTACGGGAAATACAGGTCCAACTGGTAATACAGGAAATACAGGACCAACAGGTAATACAGGACCGACGGGAGCAACTGGAGTAACAGGACCAACAGGAAATACAGGACCAACAGGAAATACAGGAAATACAGGAAATACAGGAAATACAGGCAATACAGGTAATACAGGAAATACAGGCAATACAGGACCGACGGGAGCAACAGGCAATACAGGTCCAACTGGAAATACAGGACCGACGGGAGCAACAGGAAATACAGGACCAACAGGCAATACAGGACCAACAGGTAATACAGGAAATACAGGAAATACAGGAAATACAGGACCAACAGGAAATACAGGAAATACAGGACCTACGGGAAATACAGGCAATACAGGTAATACAGGAAATACAGGAGCAACAGGAAATACAGGAAATACTGGACCAACGGGCAATACTGGAAATACAGGACCAACAGGTTTAATTGGTGTTACTGGGACAACGTATGGTGATTATATATATTGGAATTCAAACACTCAGGCATGGGCTGTAGGAAGTAAAAATATAAGTATTGGCGGGGGTGCAGGTCAATATAATCAAGGAACAAATGCGGTTGCTCTAGGGTATCAAGCCGGACAGGGAACACAAGGAACAAATGCAGTTGCAATTGGAGCAAACGCAGGTCAAAACTCACAAGGAACCGGGTCAATTGCGATTGGGTATCAATCGGGACAATATTCCCAACAACAGAGTGCGGTTGCTATAGGACAACAATCCGGAAACCTGTCTCAAGGAACGGGTTCAATCGCGATTGGGTATCAAACCGGATATTCACTACAAGGATATTATGCTCTTGCGGTTGGGTATCAATCCGGATATTCACAACAAGGAACAGGAACAATCGCGATTGGATACCAAGCAGGGTATTCGCTACAAGGTTCAAACTCAATTGCGATTGGGTATCAAGCCGGGTATTCACAACAAGGTTCCGGATCTATTGCTATTGGATACCAAGCAGTCGCCTCATTCGCAAACTCAATCGCTATTGGAAATAATGTGTTTGCTTCACAAGCAAATTCAATTGTAATTGGAAACTCCAGTAATCAAAACGTATATATTTCCGGAAACTGTTATGCGAGTGCGTTTTACGCAACATCCGATTATCGTATAAAAGAAAACGTTACAAGTATTCCAATGGATGTCAACATAAATAATTTAAAACCTATTTTGTTTAAAAATAAAGTTACACATAAAAATGACATAGGGTTTTTAGCACACGAAGTTAAACAATATTTTCCATATTTGGTTGATGGTGAAAAGGACGGTGAATCGTTCCAGTCTGTAAATTACACTGGATTAATTGGACTTATTGTAAAAGAAATACAGGATTTAAAACAAGAAAATAGGTTATTAAAAACCAGAATCGAATTACTCGAAAATAGTTAAAATAGTTAAAATAAGTAAAATAATTTTAAAAACTATATATATAAATGTCGTTTAAAAAATACGGAGGTATGAATTTTTCAACAAATAGTAATATAGTTCGCAGTAATTATTGTAATGCAAAACATTTGACTGTTTCTCAAGATGTAGGGCTGACGGGTTCATCCATTTTATTTTTAAGTGGTATAACAGGGACGAGACTAACAGGTACATCATGCGTGGACGGTTCCGCAGGCACAAACGGAATAGCAGGCATA
>Ga0194055_10003176_pt1 | contig 12755 bp, 11 predicted proteins | sample SepL449m_MetaG_FD_155482 | JGI IMG/M metagenome (GOLD analysis project Ga0194055, IMG submission 155482) | Anoxic zone freshwater microbial communities from boreal shield lake in IISD Experimental Lakes Area, Ontario, Canada - Sep2016-L442-9m | ecosystem: Environmental > Aquatic > Freshwater >... | reverse complement strand
GAAAGCTAACCATAATCGATTAATTTATATATAATTAGTTAAATGGAAAAAATATCTAAATTTAAATATGTCGAAAAATTTATCAATTTATTAACCTCTAAATATTTCTTACCTTCAGTAATATTAGTAGCCATATTATCTAGATTAGCCACTTGGTTTTTTCCATACGATTCTGATCAGTGGATTTATTATTACGTAGGCAATAACTGGTTTCATCAAGGAACTTTATATATTACAGCTTGGGATCATAAAGCACCAGTCATTTACGCTATAAACGGTTTTATGTCTTTGATGTTCGGCAGTAATTTATTGCTACACAGGCTCTTCTTTACCGTAACGGCAGCATTAACTGTTTGGTTGTTCTATTTAACTTCTAAAAGATTCCTTAAATATATAAATAGTGATCATATTGAACTTGGCTCTAAAATAGGTACATTATTATTCGCATTTTGGTTTAACTTATCGCAGTTTACAAATAGTGGAAATGATACAGAAAACTTTGCCACATTATTTGTAATTTTAGCTTTATATAGCTACTTAAAATCTACTAGTAATAAACCCTATAAGAATTTATTACTATCTGGTTTGTCTATGAGCTTATTAGCTTATTTTAAAATTAATTTCTTAATACTGATACTCCCTATAGTTATAGATATCCTAAGAATTCACCTAAAAGATATTAAAGTGATAATTTTAAAAGGTTTAGCTTTAGCAACACCTACAACTCTAATGACTATATTTTGGTTATATTATTTTAATAAAATCGGAACATTCCATGAATTCATAATTGCAGCCTTTTCTTTCAATCAGAAATACTTTTCTATGGGTTGGAGCGAAAGTCTTCACAACAAATTAAGTTTCATAACAGTAATATTTGTAGCGCTACTATTCTTCGCACCATTCATATACAAAGCATTTAAGGATACTAAATTCAAAAACAATGAAAGCTTATTAATCAATATATTAATTTTCACATTAATCTTTAGTTTAATGATGAGTCCTTACTATAACCATTATTACCTAATCGTTCTTCCTTACTTATGCCTAATAGTTTCAAAATACTTTAAGTACGTATTTAACTCAAAAATATTGTTAACTATCACTGCAGTTGGATTAATAGGTTCCTATGCAATATCTACCAAGCAGTTATACAACAATTTTAGAGGATCAGATCATGTAGCCTTTATACAATTGAATAATGCAGCCAAATACGTAGACGCCAACTCAAATCTTAACGATAAAGTAATATTTTATGGATATGGAGCTACATTTTATCAAGTTTCTAATAGACAATCAGGGAGTAGATACGTAAGTGCTTCTCACCCTTATATGGACTATATTAACAATTTTGGTTTTGGCATAACAGAAACATTCATAAAAGATATGGAAGACAGTAAACCGAAATTCATAGTTATATCTAATGCAGACAATTATCTATACTCGAAGGTCTTACCAGTAGAAAATTATTTCAATACTAATTACCACGAAGCAACTAAACTTCCAGGATACAATATACTACAAAAGAATTAGTATTATTTGTAAATTCATAGGATATAATACCTAAACAATGATAGATATTCAAAGCTTCGAAGAACTAGATACTAAAATGGTGCCTTACATAAGACTCATCAAAGAACTTACAGGCAGAGATACCGTACTAGACAGAATTATTCCCCTAATGAAAATCTTAGGAAATCCTGAGAATAAAATAAAGACCATTCATATAGCTGGTACAAGCGGTAAAACCTCCACTTCGTATTACATTTCATCTCTATTAATTCAATCAGGAAATAAAGTAGGACTAACAGTATCTCCGCACATTGACAAGATAAGTGAGAGGGCACAAATCAATGGTAGACCATTAGAAGACAAGATATTTCTCAAAGAAATTTCCGAATTCCTCGAAATAGTCGCTAATTCTAGAATTAAACCTTCGTACTTTGAATTACTATATGCTTTCTCTATATGGTTGTTTGCTAAATACAAGGTAGATTATGCCGTAGTAGAAACAGGCCTAGGTGGTCTATACGATGCTACTAATGTAATAACGAATCCAAATAAAATTTGCGTAATAACCGATCTTGGTTATGATCACATGCAAATCCTTGGAAATTCTATCGAAGAAATTACAGCTCAGAAAATAGGTATAGTACATGATGGAAACCACCTAATAATGTATAAGCAAGGCAAGGCTATTATGAATGTAATTAATTCCTGGATCAGTTCAAGGAATACAACCCATGAATATATAGATCAAGATATTGAATATGAAGCTAACCAAGAAATTTCAACTTACATAGATAAATTACCTAAATATCAGATAAGAAATTGGTTATTAGCTAAGCACACTTACGAATACATAAAAAACCGAGACAACTTGATAGAACTTAATGAAAATTCACTAATAAATTCTATTAATACAGTTGTGCCTGCAAGAATGGACGAGATAAAGATAGATAATAAAAGAATAATAATGGACGGTGCTCATAATCCACAAAAAATGGAAGCATTTACTGAAAGCTATAAGAAGAAATATGAGGATAAAGCTAATATAGTATTGGGATTCAAAGAAGGTAAGGATTTCCCTGAAACTCTTAAATATTTAATAACAATATCAAATAAAATATACCTTACTACCTTTAATACCAGTCAAGATCTTCCAGCTGTATCAATAGATCCTTTTTTGGTAGCCGAAGAATTAACCAAACAAGGTTTTACTAACTTTGAAATAATTCCAGATCAAATAAACGCATATAGTGAAGCTATGCGTGAATCAAATAATATCAATATAGTTATTACGGGTTCTTTCTATCTAATTGCTCAGTTGAGAAACAAGATTCTCTAATATTTGTAATTAAGAGTATCTTATTAGAAATACTTTTTAATCCTTATACTCCATATATGAGACGGCTACTGTTGATCCTAAAATAATTAAAACTCCCACCATTTGTAGTAAATCTACGCCTTCATTAAAGAATATATATCCTATAATCAAAGCAAATACACCTTCAAGTAATAATATATTTCCAGCTACAAATGCTTTTAAGTTACTGAATATGTAGTTTAAGAAGAATAAATTAGCAACGTTTAATACAATCGAGATACCTAAGCCAATATATGCTTCTAAGCTTACGTGAGCAGGCCACAGACGCTTATGCTGCACTAGAAGTGTAATTAGTGGTACTAACCAAGAAAAAGCTAATATGATGGCTGTATTTTGGTAGTTTGTATATTTCTTATTGTGAAGTCTTACCATTAAGAACGCAGTATCAAAAAGTAGTAAAGATCCAAGAGCAGCAATCAAACCACTATTAAGCTTAAAGTCAGACAAATTAATCTTAGAAAGCAGTGCAAGTCCAACAACAGAGAGTAGAATAATAGGAATGATTTTTAAATTAAACTTCTCTTTATAATAAAGATATCCGAGTAGACCCATAATAGGCAGGGAAGAAGCGAAAGAAACTATTCCTAAAGTAGTATGAAGTAAGGCGTAGGTTATCAAAGTAACACTAAGACCGTAATAAATAAATGATCTAGCTATATATATAAACCATTCTACTCCTGAAATTTCACTCAATTTTATATTTTTAATTTTAGGATAGAAAAGTATTATACATAACAAAGAGGCTCCAAGCAGTCTAACAAACATCTGCTGTGGAATAGAGAAAGATTTTCCCATAAGTCTTACTGACACACTAAGGATTACAAAAAGCAATGCTTCAACTACCGCGACTGTTATTGCTAGTTTCTTTTTATTCATAATTGACTACTCTTATAATACAGAATAGTTAATATTTCTTATAAATCTTCTATGTTTTGATCTGGTTCTTCTTGATTTTCTATTTCACTTAAATCAGAAAGAAACTTTATATATTCATCACCGACGTTGGTTATTAGGATACTTAAATCTCCTTCATCAATATAATTCTCGGCTAAATCATAAACATCTAGTTCTAGGTTATTTAAGTAATCAAAAAATTGGTATCTTAATGTCTTAAATTCTTTAGGATTCGTCTTCATAGAACAATCTACTCTGAATATATCTTCTATTGGTCTAATTAACTCGACTATTTCTTCTGATATATCAATAGCTAAATCAGGATTACCATATTTTTCAGTAATATAATTGGCGGTATCTGTCTTTAGATCGCTTAAATAATGATAAATGTAATAATAGTCTTCGCTTAATCTTGCTTGGATATCCATCAAATAGTCTAGTTCTTGATCAAATAATTCAGGGCCTAGATTCATAGGATTAAACCCGGTTACATATTCATTTATTTCTAACCATTGGAGTTTCTCTTTAGACGTATATACAGTATTTACTAAGAGGTCGGATAATGTTTCTCTGGCATATAACTCATTTTGAGTTTTATTTAAGGTATCATTTTCAAGATGATCTCTAGTTTTAAGAATAGACATTACATTGTCTATATACATATTCTTTTTAGAAGGTGGATAATCTACTTCTTCTTCGAAATTAAGAAAATATTCAAGCATCTCATCACTAAGCTGATCTAATTCCATATCATCAGGAAGTAATCCAGGGTATTCTTCTAGAATATCTTTTATACGATCTATGTTCTTATTAATATATTCAGCAAGATAAGCAGCGTGCTCTTCTTCTTCACTCATTAGTTCATGATACTCACCATTTACTTCAATTATAAAATCTTGAAGTTCATCGTAATTTATTCCGTCTTTCGGTATTTCACCGCCGTTAAATTGTTCCATGAATAGAAATATATCATACAATGAACCATTATCTTGGTCAACTAAGTATTAAAAATCTTTATCTTCTAAATAGGTTTTTGATAATTCGTTATAGAAAGAGCTATAATCTTCAACAATTTTTTTAATTATATTAATTATTGTTTCTGATTCAAGAAAATTCGTATATCTATTCATAATAACTGCGAATTCATCATATAGTTTTTGAAAATAGATTTCCTTCTTATTAATTCTTTCATTCTCAGGAATGACTATCCCATTTTTATAATATATTTCTAAACTATCTTTACTAAATCTAACCATATCATCTACTAAATCTTCTGCAATTTCAGGCTTAGATATACTACCTCTTATATAATCCACTAACTCATTTTTAAGATCGAAAGTAAATTGTTCTATTTTATATTTTCTTAAATTTTCATCCTCTATATAACTAGCTACCATCTCTATTTCTATTTCAGTTAAACTAGGTTCTAGATTTAATATATTGAACCCTGTAGCTTCTTTGACTATATCTATCCATCTAACTTTTTCTTCATTGTCATATTGATTAGTTGAAAGAAGTTCATTAAACATTAATCTAGATTTTTCTTTAGCTATGTCGGTAGTTATTTCTAAATCCGACATAAATTCTTTAGCTCTAAGAGTGGAAAGTATAATGTCATAAAAAGCAATTTCCTTAAGAGTAGTATTACGAATAGAAAAATCTTCCATTGAAGTATAAAAATCAATTATTTTTTCTTCTAAATTATTCATATCTATACCAGTAGGGAATAGATCTATTTCTTTATCGAGGTATGGTCTTAAAGATTCGGTATGTTTGGTAAAATAATCTCTTAGAATAAAATCATAATCCTCTTCGATATGCTGAAGTTCATCAAGGCCATATCTATTATATTCAGGATTGGGAATATTAAACTCTGGTTCTTCAGAAATAGAATACTCTTCAAAATTTTTCATAATTGAAGCATATTATATAACTATTCCGCACTATTATCAAACCTTGTACACTTATATTTGTATACGATTTACCTAATAATAACTTGGTCTCTTTTAGGACCTACGCCTATCATACTAATCGGTATTCCTGTATAGCCTTCAATTAATTCTATGTAATCTTTAGCTTCTTCAGGTAGAGTACTGAAATCTCGAATTTCAGATATATCTTCTTTCCAAGTAGGCAATGCAACATAAATTGGAGAAGATTGTTCCATTTTATATGCTGCATCTGGGGCAACTGATAATAATTTATCTTTTCTCTTATATCCAACACAAATAAGAACAGATTCTCCATAACGTCTAACCCAATCAAGTTTAGTTAACGCCATTTCACTAGAACCATTAATCATCTGTGATCGTTTTATGAGCGCAAGATCTAGATGACCCAATCTTCGTACTCTTCCAGTGGTAGTGCCTATTTCAGCATCAACAGTAGTCATGTCTCCGTGTAGCCCCTCAAGAACTTCCTTATCCTTAATCTCAGTAACAAATGGTCCACCACCTACGTGAGATGGTACTGCTTTAGCAACTCCAATTACTCTATCAATATACTTATAAGATATTCCTAGACCACTTAAGGCTCCAGCAGACGTAGTAGAGGATGATGTTACGAATGGATACTGTCCATGATCTATGTCTAATTGAAAAGCTTGAGCACCTTCAGCTAATACAAGCGCACCATTTTCAAGCATTCTATTTAGATATAAAACTGTATCAGTAACAAATTCGCCTAGACGCTTCGCATTATCTAGGTATTCGTTAACTAAATTATCATAATTAATTTTACTTAAATCCAATAAAGTTCTAGCTTCATTAAATTTTGCTAATCCTTCAATAACCATATCTCTGAGTTCATCAGGATCGTTCTTGATAGACTCCATGCGCATTCCGCTTCTAAGATATTTATCTGAATAACTTTGTGCTATACCCGATTTAGTAGATCCTTGAGCTAATGTTCCAGATTCTCTCAGTTCGTCAAAAAGTACATGGTGAGGGAGAACTAAATGAGCGGCTGAACTAATCAATAAATTAGATTCTGATACAGCAACACCTTTGCTCTTAGTTTTTTCTATTTCGGCAATTAATTTATTTGGATTAATAACTGTTCCATTGCCAATAACGTTAACTATTTCAGGATTAACTATTCCAGAAGGAAGAAGATGAAAATCAAATTCCTCACCATTAGGTGTAACAACTGTATGTCCAGCATTGGATCCTCCGTTATATCGAGCAACGATATCTTGTCCTTGAGACAACATATCTACGAAACGACCTTTACCTTCGTCTCCTCTTTGTTCTCCTAATACTACTGTTACTGGCATATTCCAGAGTGAATTATACAGGAGATAGGATAGTTAAAATATATTTCGATAAAAATTACAACTAATATTAATAATCAGGTCTAACAAATACTGCGTAGGGTGCATCTTCAGAAACAGTTGATATGAATCCAAGCATACTATTGCCGATGTAGTGTTCAGGGGAAATATGTTTATTAAAGTCATGTGATGGTATTGCTACTCTCCCTAGCGTTAATAAAAGCTCTGAAGCTTTTTCGGCAGGAAAAATATACTCCTCAGACGAATCCTTACGAGTAATTAAAACTAAGTACTCCATAAAGGTTAACTCTTTATTAACTAATGGAGGTTCAATTTCACTAACTAAATCTGTTCGATTAGCTTGATTAAGTAGGTGAACTGCTAGTTTAGCTTCACGTTCACCATCAAATATAACTTCGTGATTTAATCCTGAATGCATAATCACATATTATAATACTTAACATTAGTTTTAGCAATAGCATTATAGAAATAATATTATTGATATTTTTACGCTTATGTTATATAATAGCTTTATGGAAAAAAAATCACGTGCTAAAAAAATACCAACTTTTGACAGACAAATTTTGGCATATAACGCTGTGTTAGATGAAGCTAAACCTTACGAGATAGCTACCAATCTTGGTATATTCGTAGTACATAAATCAATAACCGAGATAATTGAAGGTACTGGATCTCATTATGCATCGGTAATTAGACCAGGGACATTTGCTGATTTTTCAGATTTAGTACTAGATTTTTCAGAAGGTAATTTAATCCTCAATAGTGGTGGTGCGAGTAAATCATCTTATCGATTAATATTTGATTTACCTGTTATGGAAGCAGCAAATCAAGCTGCAGTTAATTCAAATCTTGTAATACCACAACAAGCTCTATATCGCGATCTCTCAAGATATAAATTGTCCAGTGACTATTAATATTTTTGAATAGATTACATTATCAATAATTTAAATTAAACAGACTTAATAATGTTAGGATCCCAGCCCCATTAAAGACACAGATCCTTTGCGTGTCCTCATAATTGTCTCCTATGAATTCTGGCAGGGGAGATGATTCCTAGTTAAAACTATTACTAATGAAGATATTATTGTTTCTGAAATAGAAGACGTGTTAAATAGTGAGGATTTTGTATGACTAAAATCAGTTACTGATTCTTATTCATTTAATTTAATCTTACCCTGTTTGATTAACTCATTCCTGATTTGGTTAACTTGCCATGAATCGTAGCCAATCCCAGGCTTCGTTCCAAATTGAACTTTCTGACCTTCGATCCCTAAATCTTTTGCTGTATTTCTGATGGTCGAGTAACTAACATCGAACATTCCTTTTTTGTCTCCAATATTGCCAAGATCACCTGCAGAATATACACGATCCTCAGGTTTTCTTTCTATTAGATTCTGTTTGTATAACTCATTCCTGATTTGGTTAACTTGCCATGAATCGTAGCCAATCCCAGGCATCGTTCCAAATTGAACTTTCTGACCTTCGATCCCTAAATCTTTTGCTGTATTTCTGATGGTCCTGTAACTAACATCGAACATTCCTTTTTTGTCTCCAATATTGCCAAGATCACCTGCAGAATATACACGATCCTCAGGTTTTCTTTCTATTCGATTCTGTTTGTATAACTCATTCCTGATTTGGTTAACTTGCCATGAATCGTAGCCAATCCCAGGCATCGTTCCAAATTTAACTTTCTGACCTTCGATCCCTAAATCTTTTGCTGTATTTCTGATGGTCCTGTCACTAACATCGAACATTCCTTTTTTGTCTCCAATATTGCCAAGATCACCTGCTGAATATACATGATCCTCAGGTTTTCTCTCTATTAGGTTCTGTTTGTATAACTCATTCCTGATTTGGTTAACTTGCCATGAATCGTAGCCAATCCCAAGACTGCTACCAAACCTTACTTCTTGACCTTCGATCCCTAAATCTTTTGCTGTATTTCTGATGGTCCAGTAACCAACATCGAACATTCCTTTTTTGTCTCCAATATTGCTAAGGTCGGTTGCAGAATATAGCATTTCACTTGGATCAAGTTGCTCAAGTTCTTTCTTGGTTAGGTAACTTCTTGGTTTTTCTGGTTTAATTGCTTGTTCGCTAGTGCTTGTTTGTATCTCACCTAGATTATCTGAAATGTTATCTACCCAGCTATCCGTTTGAATTATTCTTCTACCAAATCCAGTATTCTCATCTATGACTGCATTAAGCTCATCCTTTGTCATTTCAAGTAGCCGTTCTGTAGCTATTCCCAGTTCCTGTAGTCTCTTGGTATCAATAACAAAGGTTGCATTGCCTTCTTCGTCGCAAACTAGAACTGTTCTATTAAGACTAGGAACTTCGACTGAGTAGTATGGTTCATTTCTCATCATTTCTTCAGTTGTTTTGCCTCGAGATATTCTTACTTGTTCTGGATCACCAAGTTCTATTTCGTAATCCTCTTTAAGTATAAACAGTAGGGTCTTTAGACGAGGTAGTAGTTCTTTCTCTTTTATGCCTTCACCGTTACCTGAAACAATGGGACGTAATGGTGCATCGGGTGGGACTATAAACTGGTCATCAGTGTGTACTTCTTCAATAACTGTATCTATGCTTCTAATTTCTTGATCAAGTTGACCTATATAGTCTAGATTATCTGGAATGCTTGGAAGATCAAAATGCCTAAAGGCAGCGTCTTCTAATTCTCCACCGCCTGCGTATGCTGCATCCGGGCTAGTTATGTCTGCAAATTCATTGACTACATTTTTTGTGAGATTAATTAGATCACTAACTGCAGTCTGAGCATATGTATTTATTGTTTCTACGGTCAAGGGTGTAGATAAAATAGTATTCAGTCTAGTTTGATACGGTGAATCTTTAAGATCTATTGATGGTTTGTTGTCTATCACAATACCGTCAGTTTCAGCCAGAGCTATCTCACCAAGATTAGACGATGTTTCTGGTTCTCTTAGTCCTTCTACAATACTTCCAAAGGTTGGTTCAATATCTTCAGTTATTTTTGTTGGAGGTGTTTCTTCTGTCATATCTATTTATTTTATACTTTTAACAAATTATATCATAAGGTCTTTATAGGAATATCTCTTAAGTACGGAAATAAGAGAGACAGTGCTCGGACTTTGATAACAGATGGGCATTTGTAGCACTACAGACTAGTGCTGCGGTAATCTATAATCAAATACTATTATATCTATTCTTGTAGGCTTTATATGTCTGGCAGGGGAGACAGGACTCGAACCTGCGACACCTGGTTTTGGAGACCAGTACTCTACCAACTGAGCTACTCCCCTATGATAGTATTTATAAATTATATCATTATGATTGCATATCTATAATATCTATTCAAAATAGTCTCCTTATGGTATAAGATATATTAATATGAGTAAGATTATACCTTCCAAACCATTCTTAATGCTTTTCTATGGATTCCCAGGATCAGGAAAAACATACTTTGCACACCAATTCATTGAAAACGTACAAGCAGCTCACCTTGAATCAGATAGAATCCGAATGGAGCTATTTGAAAAACCTCGTTACGATAAACAAGAAAACATGATTGTAAATCAGATTATGACCTACATGAGCGAAGAATTCTTATCAGCAGGATTAAGCGTAATTTTCGACGTTAACGCAATGAGAGCAGGACAGAGAAAAATGCTTAAGACACTAGCAACTAAATATAAAGTACCAGTAATTACCGTATGGCTACAACTTGACGAGGATACTAGTTACGATAGGAGCAAAAAAAGAGACAGAAGAAAAGCAGATGATAAATATGCAGCTATCTGGGAACGTGCCACTTATGATCGAATAGTTTCTAATATGCAAAAACCTCTTCCAATTGAAAATCCTGTAGTTATTTCAGGCAAACACCTATACCAAACTCAAAAAAATGCAGTATTTAAAGCACTTAAGGATAAAGGGGTAATCGTAGAAGAAGATGCTAACAAAAATATAGCTAAACCAGGAATGGTTAATCTAGTAAACTCATCTTTTGGTAGAGTAGACTATACCAGAAGAAATATTTCTATAAAATAGAAAGCATGAATTCAAAAGAATATCAGCTAACTCCAGATATTATTGTTCGCATCGTAAAGAGAAAAAAATCTAGAAGAATAAAAATAACATTGGAACCTAATGGTGGCGTAAGAGTATCTATTCCTTACTATGTTCCGTATCAAATGGGAGTATCTTTTGCTAAATCTAAAATAGATTGGATTAATGAAAAAAGGATAATACCTAAATCAATATCCGACTTCGAACAAGTAGGGAAGAGCCATAGGCTAGAATTTTTGGAAGGAAAAGGGGATCGAGTTACCACTAAGGTTATTGATCAAATTATTAAAATATTCATCCCAACAAACTTAGATCATTCACATCCTCAAGTTCAAGAAGCCGCAAAAAAAGCATCCAAGAAAGCATTAAGTAAAGAAGCTATTATTCTAATACCTCAAAGAGTAGAATATTTAGCTAATAAGAATAATTTTGATTATTCATCAGTGAACGTAAAATTCACTAAAAGTAGATGGGGATCATGTGACAATAAAAAGAATCTTATATTTAATCCTAATTTAATGAATCTACAATGGGATTTAATAGATTACGTAATAATACATGAACTTTCTCATACGAAGGCAATGCATCATGGTTCAGAATTCTGGGATGAAGTACAAAGAGTTATACCCAACTATAAAGAACAAAGAAAAAGACTTAAAGAAATTAGAGATAACTTATAGTTATATTAACTATTTAGTTTTCTTTCATCCATCTTAGCTAGTCTTCGAGAAAATCTATTATATCTATCCGCTACTCTATTCTGAGCATTCTTGGCTTCATCACTGAGACCTTCGTCAATAGCTAAAATTCCAAGAGCTGTTATAACCGGTCTTACAACTTCTTCATGAAAATGTCTATCGCTGTATATATCTGCTTGTGCAATAGCTTTAGCGTGGATATCAAAATCAGGAATGGATTGACCTGGCATTTCAAAACCAAAATATTGACTCTTAAATGCACGAACCATTAAGTCGGGGTCTATAGCAATGGCTGCCTTACCAAGTTCCAAATAAAATTTATGATGAAGCATTTCATCACCTGCAACTATTCCTAACATCTTCTTGCCACCTAGTTCTTTGGGAATATATTTAGCCGTATTACGGTGCGCAACTGCAGTAGCTAATTCCTGCATTATTACGTAGGATATTAGTTCTGCAGTAGATCCAGCTCTGGGAACGTCTCCGCTTCTCATTTGAGATATTCTTCCTCTTTCTAGTTCAACAGGGTCACAAGCACCACTAAGTCTAATAAAATTAAGCATAGCATCACCGTGCCGCCATTCTTCACTGGTCCAGATTCTACTCCAATCTGTAAGAGGGTGATTCTCGGGTGCATGAGAAAGCAGTTCATAAGTATAATCCGGTAAATTTATTTCAGTGAGCTCATTTACATATAAAGCAGATCTAACTCCTTGAGGAAGAGGGTACACATCTTCGCTCCATTCCATTTTGGGATTGTAATTTGGTGCATTCTCCCATGGAACAACTTCTTGAGGATCCCAAGTTCTAGCTACTTCTAGATGTTGATTTATTAACTTTTCAGTAACATCTCTTAATTCGTGAACTAGCCTAGCATCTCTCTCTGGTTCAATATTGGAAATCTTTTTTTCTGACATTCTACACAGAATAGGAC
>Ga0194055_10003171_pt1 | contig 12771 bp, 12 predicted proteins | sample SepL449m_MetaG_FD_155482 | JGI IMG/M metagenome (GOLD analysis project Ga0194055, IMG submission 155482) | Anoxic zone freshwater microbial communities from boreal shield lake in IISD Experimental Lakes Area, Ontario, Canada - Sep2016-L442-9m | ecosystem: Environmental > Aquatic > Freshwater >... | reverse complement strand
GCTTGGGGGGCCGGTCCGAGGAGATCACGATCTGCTTGTTGGCGTTGTGCAGCGTGTTGAAGGTGTGGAAGAACTCCTCTTGGATTCCTTCTTTTCCTTCGATGAACTGGATGTCGTCGACGAGCAGGATGTCGATGTCGCGGTAGCTGCGCTTGAACGCGACCTTGCGATCATCGCGCAGCGAGTTGATGAAGTCGTTGGTGAATTCTTCGGTGGACACGTATTTGACGCGCATTCCCGGAAAAAGTCGCTGCGCGTAGTTGCCCGCTGCGTGGAGCAGATGGGTCTTGCCCAGACCTGACTCGCCCCAGATGAATAGCGGGTTGTAGGCACGCGCCGGCGCCTCGGCGATGGCCAGTGCGGCGGCGTGGGCGAACCGGTTGGACGCGCCGATGATGAACGTGTCGAAGGTGTAGCGGCGGTTGAGGCTGGCGCCGGCCGGTTCCTCCGACGGCGTCGACCGCGGCCGCTCGATGAAGTAGTTGGGCCAGTTGTCATGTCCGGCCGCGGGCACGTCAGGCTCGTCGAGATCGTAGTCGGAGAACGGTATGTCGTGATCGAGGGAGTCGTCGTGGTGGTGGTCGTCGGAGGGTTCGATTCGGACACCGAGTTCGATCCGCTGACCGAGTTTCCGGCTCAGTGCCTCGACGATGGGGGTCCGCAGGTGCCGTTCGATTTCGTTCTGTACGAACGGACTTGGGACCGAGAGCAACGCGAAGCCCTCAGCAATGGTGAGTGGACGGGCCAGTTTGAGCCAGGCCCGCTGCTGCGGGGTGAGCTGACTTGGGTAGTGTCCGTCCCCGTTGAGTTCGGAGACGACGGCACTCCACACCGAGGCGAAGTCGCTCCCGGGACGATCAGTCACCGATTCCCTGCTTTGTCTTGGGCTACAACGACGCGGGTGCTACCGAAACTTTGTGCACATAGTTATCCACACATGTGTACAGGTGTCGGTGGTCCAAGAGTTGCAGCGTATGGGCATTAGTCGTGGTGGGCGATGACACGGGTTTTCCGAATATCAGCGTCTACGTCTGCCAGAAGCTAACAGGTTTCCCGCCGGGTGCCAACAGTTAGCTAACAGACTCCGAGGCCGGCGGGTGAGGCTCCCGGATCGGTGCGGTTTGACCTGCGGAAGTGTCCTCAGTACCCTCGAACAGTCGCCCAGACGTGGCGGCACGGCTGCGACCGGGTGCGCCCGGGACCGCGCCGGTTCGTGACGAGCTTAACCAGAGTGGCAGTCCGGACCCGGACCGCGAGGTTGTTCCGGGACCACGACTGCCAGAGGACGAGGAGAAACAGCCGTGGCCAAGGGCAAGCGCACCTTCCAGCCCAACAACCGTCGCCGGGCACGGGTACACGGCTTCCGGTTGCGCATGCGCACTCGCGCCGGCCGCGCCATTGTGGCGGACCGGCGCCGCAAAGGCCGTCGTTCACTGACTGCCTGACCCGCGGGTCGCGCACCAAGTGCTCCCGGCTCGATACCGGATGACGCGGTCTGCGGACTTCACTCACACCGTCAAACAAGGCGTGCGTGCTGCGCAGCCCGACCTTATTGTGCATGGTTATCGCGGGGCGACATGGCCCCCCGATGGTGCGCCCCTCGTCGGGTTCATCGTCTCGAAGTCCGTCGGCGGCGCGGTCGAACGCCATCGCGTCGCCCGAAAACTGCGGCACGCCGCGCATCTCATCGTGAGAGATCTGGAACCTGCCGATCGGGTGGTGATTCGGGCCTTGCCGGGGAGTCGGGAGGTGGGCTCGGCGCAACTGCGGTCCGAGTTGCGCACAGGAGTCCGACGGGTCCGCGAACTCTTGGAGCGGCGGTCATGACGGCCGGTCCGAGCCGCGCCGCCCGCGCCGCGATTGCGGCGATCGAGGGTTATCGGCACATGGTGTCCCCGCTGCGGCCGCCGACATGCCGGTTCATGCCGACCTGTAGCCAGTACGCGGCGGATGCTCTGGCCGAGTACGGATTGCTTCGGGGTGGCCGGTTGGCCGCGGGGCGATTGTTGAAGTGTGGTCCGTGGCACCACGGAGGATGGGACCCGATACCCGAACGGTGCGGAGCCGGCGACGGCTCCGCACCGGAGCGCAGTAGCGAAGCGACCCGGGAATCAACACAGGAGCTCAGGAGCGCCAATGTTTAACTGGTTCAGCCTCGACTACGTGTACTACCCGGTGTCGGGGATCATGTGGCTCTGGTACAAGCTGTTCGGCGCGTTACTCGGGCCGAGCAACTTTTTCGCCTGGGCGCTGTCGGTGATGTTCCTGGTGTTCACGCTGCGCGCGGTTCTTTACCGGCCGTTCGTGAAGCAGATCCGGACCACCCGGAAAATGCAGGAACTGCAGCCGCAGATCAAGGCTCTGCAGAAGAAGTACGGCAAGGATCGCCAGCGGATGGCCTTGGAGATCCAGAAGCTGCAGCGCGAGCACGAGTTCAACCCGATCCTCGGATGCCTGCCCATGCTTGCCCAGATTCCGGTCTTTCTCGGGCTCTATCACGTCCTGAGTTCGTTCAACCGAACCCAGACGGGGATCGGCCGTCTCGGCTTATCGGTCGAGCAGAACCGCTCACTGCCGAACTACTTCTTCAGCGCGACGGACGTCGGCCACTTCCTCGACGCGCATCTTTTCGGCGCTCCGATCGGCGCGTTCATCACCCAGCGGCATGGACTCGAGGCCTTCACAGTCTTCAACCGCCCGGCCGTTGCCGCGGTCGCCATCCCGTTGATGATTGCGGCCGGCGTCGCCACCTACTTCAACAGCCGCGCTTCCATTGCCCGGCAGAGCCCGGAGGCGGCGGCTAATCCGCAGACCGCGCTCATGAACAAGATGGCGCTGTACGTCTTCCCACTGGGTGTGATCCTGGGCGGGCCGTTCCTGCCGATCGCCATCATCATCTACTGGGTCTCCAACAACATCTGGACCTTCGCCCAGCAGCATCTCGTCTTCGGAACGATCGAAAAAGAGGAAGAGGAAAAGAAGCAGGAGGCGCTCGCGCGGCGCGCCGCCAATGCGCCGGCGCCCGGTGCCAAGCCGATCCGGGGTCGCAAGAAGGCCGGCGAGAGCTCAGCTGCGGCGGTGGATGGCGCGGGGACGGAACTCGATAGCGCCGCGATGTTCCTGGACAACGACGTCGCGGTGGAGTCCGAGCCGGGGCCGGCGGGTACGCCTGCGGCGGGAGGCGCGGAGCTGAAGCCACGCCCCGGAGCGCGACCCAACAACCGCCCCAAGAAACGCAAACGCTGACCCGCCCCCAGGGGAGAACGAGGAGACACCATGACCGAGACAACAGAACACGAACTCACCGAAGCACCGGCGACCAAGGGGGCGAATCAGGAGGACCGCCTGGTTGCGGAGGGGGAGATCGCCGGGGATTATCTGGAGGAACTGCTCGACCTGCTGGACTTCGACGGCGACATCGATCTCGACGTCGAGGGCGATCGTGCGATCGTCAGCATCGACGGCGGCGAAGACCTGGCGAAGCTGGTCGGGCGGCGCGGTGAGGTGCTCGACGCGCTGCAGGAGTTGACCCGGCTGGCCGTCCACCAGAAGACGGGGGAGCGCAGCCGGCTGATGCTGGACATCGCCAATTGGCGCCGCCGCCGCCGCGACGAACTCACCGCGCTGGGCGACAAGGTGGCTCGCCGGGTGCTGGAGAGCGGCCAGCGCGAGGAACTCGCCCCGATGACCCCGTTCGAGCGGAAGATCGTCCACGACGCCGTGGCGGCCGTCGGGGGCGTTCGCAGCGAGAGCGAGGGAGTCGAGCCCTCTCGCCGCGTCGTTGTTCTGAAGGACTGAAGTTACATCGGTGTAGTTCTCACTCGGCGGAGGGATGTTTCACGTGAAACACACCACCGCACCAGATCCGCCGCCGGCGGCTTCTGAGGTTTTCGGTGATCGAATCGGCCTGGCGTCGCGGTACGCCGCCATGCTGGCAGGCGCCGGGGTGGAACGTGGGCTGATCGGTCCGCGAGAAGTCGATCGGCTGTGGGAGCGCCACATCCTCAACAGTGCCGCCCTCGGTGAGTTGATCGGGGACGGCGCCCGCGTGCTGGATGTCGGAAGTGGCGCCGGCCTGCCTGGCCTGCCTCTCGTGATCGCCCGGGCGGATCTCGCTGTGACACTCATCGAGCCGATGGCCCGCCGATGCGAATTCCTCACCGAAGCGGTTGAGGAACTGGGCTTGCCGGTCCGGGTCCATCGCGGACGGGCCGAGGAAACGGCGACCCGCGACCAATTCGGCGATGCCGACGTCGTTACCTCGCGGGCCGTCGCCGATCTGGTGAAGCTGACCCGCTGGAGTGTGCCGCTGCTGCGGCCCGGCGGCCGGATGCTCGCACTGAAGGGGGAGCGTGCCGCCGATGAAGTCGCCGAGCACGCCGCCGCAATGGCGAGGTTAGGTGCCAGGGACATCGAAGTGGTGAGATGTGGTGCCGGCTACCTCAGCCCGGCGACAACGGTTGTCTGCCTGACGCGCGGCGATTCCGCGCCCGCCCGGCGCGCGGCGCGCAGATCCGAGAGGAGAGGACGATGACGGATTCATCGTTCAACGACGCCAGTGTTTCTCGCGAGAATGTTTCACGTGAAACATGGATGCCGGCGGCCGACGTGGATACCCCTATCGGCGCTGCCGCGGAACGGGCGATGAAGGTTCTGCACACCGCGGCCGGCCAATTGCCCCGCCCGGCGCACCGCCGCGTCTTGACGGTCGCGAACCAGAAGGGCGGCGTCGGGAAGACCACGACCGCCGTCAACCTCGCCGCGGCACTCGCCGTCCAGGGACTCAAGACGCTCGTGATCGATCTGGACCCGCAGGGCAACGCGAGCACGGCCCTCGGCATCGCCGACCGCCATTCCGGCACGCCGTCCTCCTATGAAGTGCTGTTGGGGGAGATTCCGGTACAGGCTGCGATCCGGCAGAGTCCGCACAGCGCCCGGCTGTTCTGTGTGCCGGCCACCATCGACCTCGCCGGTGCGGAGATCGAACTCGTCAGCATGGTGGCCCGGGAGAACCGGCTCCGGAATGCCCTCGCCGATCTCGACCAGATGGACTTCGACTACGTGTTCATCGACTGCCCGCCATCGCTCGGGCTGTTGACCATCAACGCGCTCGTTGCCGCACCTGAGGTGCTCATCCCGATCCAGTGCGAGTACTACGCGCTGGAGGGCGTCTCCCAGTTGATGCGGAACATCGAGATGGTCAAGGCGCACCTCAATCCGCACCTCGACGTCTCGACGGTGGTTCTGACGATGCACGACGGCCGGACCAAACTCGCCGATCAGGTCGCCGCCGAAGTCCGCCGATTCTTCGGCGACAAAGTGCTGACCACCGTCATCCCGCGCAGCGTTAAGGTGTCCGAAGCACCCGGCTACAGCATGACGATCATCGATTACGACCCGGGCTCGCGCGGGGCGATGAGTTATCTCGACGCCAGCCGGGAACTGGCGCACCGACGGATTCCCGAGTGACTGGAAGGCAGAGGCTATGAACGAGCCGGCACGACGCAAGGGCGGCCTCGGCCGCGGTCTGGCGTCGCTCATTCCGACCGGACCGTCGGACGGCGGGCACCGGTTGGGGGAGGCGGCCGCCGATGTCGTGATCGGCGGTTCGGCCACCGGCGCACCCGCCGCTATCGCCGATCTGGGCGCGGTGTACCGGGAGATCAGCCCGGCGGATATCGAACCCAACCCGCGTCAGCCGCGGCAGGTGTTCGACGAAGAGGCGCTGGCCGAACTCGTTCACTCCATCCGTGAGTTCGGGCTGATGCAGCCCATCGTGGTGCGCGAGGTCGCCGGCGGTGAACGGCGGTACCAGCTGGTGATGGGGGAGCGGCGCTGGCGCGCGGCACAGCAGGCCGGTTTGGCGGCAATCCCGGCCATCGTCCGGGAGACCGCCGATAACGACCTGCTGCGCGACGCCCTGTTGGAGAACATTCACCGCGCCCAGCTGAACCCCCTGGAAGAGGCGGCCGCCTATCAGCAGCTGCTGGACGAGTTCGGCGTGACACACGAGGAACTGGCGGGCCGCATCGGCCGTTCCCGACCGGTGATCTCGAACATGATCCGTCTCTTGAGGCTGCCGATCCCCGTGCAGCGCCGGGTCGCGGCGGGTGTCCTTTCGGCTGGGCACGCGCGTGCGCTCCTGGCTTTGGAAGGTGGGTCAGAGGCACAGGAGGAGCTCGCGGCACGGATCGTCGCCGAAGGGCTGTCGGTCCGGGCCACCGAGGAGGCCGTCACGCTGGCGAACCGCGGCGACGGCAAGAAGCCGGCGCCTGCACGGCGTAAGCCGATTCAGATGCCGAGGCTCAAAGACGTCGCCGAGCGTCTCTCATCGACCTACGACACCCGGGTTACCGTCAGCCTCGGCAAACGCAAGGGCAAGATCGTCGTCGAGTTCGGCTCGGTGGACGACCTGCAGCGGATTGTCGGACTGATGGACTCTTCCCTGGCGAGATAGGCCGAACCAGTGACACCAGGGCGTTCCGTCACAGTGACACAAGCCCTCGCCGGCGCGGCGCTGCGGACGTTAGCCGAGGCGAATATCCAACGGGTACAACAACATTCGGTGAATGCGCGGTGGAGGATGGCCGGCTCTGGCCGAACGGGCGGTCCCGAGAGCTCCGCTCTCTTATCCTGAGTGAGCGGAGTAGTTCACAACCCGCGCGAAATCCAGGGAGACAAGTGTCCGTCCGGATCAGGCCGCTGCGGCTCGAGGGATTCGAGCAGTTGCCCAAACACGCGCGGCGATGTGTGTTCTGGGAAGTCGACCCGCAGACCCTCGCCCAGGGCGACCAGCTCGCCGACCCGGAGTTCGAGAAAGAGGCGTGGCTATCGATGGTCATGCTGGAGTGGGGTTCGTGCGGGCAGGTTGCGGCGGCCGACATCGAGGCCGACAGCGGGACCGTTGCCGACGAGGACGAGCCCTGCCTCGGCTTCGTGCTCTACGCTCCGCCCCGTGCCGTTCCACGGGCGCAACGATTTCCCACCGGGCCGGTCAGCGCCGACGCCGTCCTGCTGACATCGATCGGCGTCGAGTCCGGTGACGACGAGGCGATCAAGACGCTCTTGATCGGCCAGGTCGTCAGCGAACTGGTCCGCCGCGGTGTGCGCGCTCTGGAAGCGTTCGGCCGCACCCGGGCGGCCGTCGAACTCCTGTCGGGCGAGGCGGCTCACCCCGACCTCCAGGCGGTCATCGAAGCGCTGGGGGATTGCTCCTTCGAGCAATGCATGATCGACGCCGACTTTCTGCTCAGCGTGGGCTTCACGGTCGTTGCCCCGCACCCGTACTTCCCACGGCTGCGGCTGGAACTCGACAAGGGGCTCGGATGGAAGGCTGAGGTGGAGGCCGCGTTGGAACGGCTGCTCCAGAGCGCCCAACTCCAAGAGGTCACACTGCGCTGAGGACCGTGGAGTGGCTGCGGATTCAGACCGCCGGCCGCCCGTGCTCGACGGACTGCTCGTGGGCAAGCAGTTCGGCGAAGGTGAAAGTTCCTGTGGGACGGTCGTTCTTGCCGAGCAGGTAGAGGCGTTTCACCGCGGCAAGGATGCCCTCGGCGATCGCGTCACGGCACTCACGGGTCATCAGCAGCGACTGATCGTGCGGGCTGGTGACGTAGCCGACGTCCACCTGAACGGTCGGCATGCGGGTCAGACGTAGCAGATCCCACGTTCGCCCGTGTGTGCGGCAGTCACGTAAACCAGTGCGGGCCACCACTTCTCGCTGAATGAAGTCGGCGAGGTTGCGGCCGATCGTGGACACCGAGCCATGCGAGCTGCCGAAGTAGAACGATGCGACGCCGTTGGAGGTCGGTGTGGGCTGACGTTCGAACCGCAGGCTGATCATCAGGTCGGCACCCACCGTGTTGGCCGTCGCGGCGCGCTCCGCGTCGGCCGGGCTGTGACCGACCGGGCGGGAGAGGAAGGTTTCCATACCGATCGCGGCCATCCGGCCTTCGAGCCGACTGGCCAAGTCCCACAGGATGTCTGCCTCGGCCAGCGGGCCCTCCGGACCGGCGATCACGATGCCGCGGTCGTTACCGCCGCGGCCCGGGTCGATGATGATGCGCTTGCCCGAGAGCCGCGGTCCCGAAACCCGGACGTGCTCCTCCTCGCGGATCGCGTGCAGCGAGCCGCCGGTGACGCGCGATCCCAGAAAGTACAAGGAGCGCAACGTCTCCGGTCCGCATATGCCATCGGGCGCCAGACCGTACTCGCGTTGATAGGACATCAGCGCATTGTGGGTCTGCAGACCGAAGTAGCCGTCCACCAACGCGGTGTAGAACCCCAGGTCCTGAAGGCGCGACTGAAGTGTCGCGACGTCGTCGCCGTACATCGGAGCACCGAACTGATGCACCAGCGTGCGGGCCCCCAGTCGGTAGGACGCTTCTTTCAGCGCCCGGTAGGTCGCCTCGCCGACGATCCCGTCGACGATCAAGCCGCGGCGCTGCTGGAACGCCCGCACCGCGTGGTCGAGTTCGGCGTCGAACATGTCCAGCGCGACTTGTTTGCCGGTGGTGAAGGTGTCGTCCGGGTTCTCCAGCAGGCCCAGGGCTGACAGGGCGGCCCGGATCTCCACGACGGCGGACCCTCGGTCGCCACGGCGCAACGTGTCCGGTGACCGATCACCGTGCCATGGGGCGGGATCGGGGCCCTGGCCCGGACTAGACATGCCTGGCATTGTGGCAGAAGAGCGGGGGTTGGAGGAAACGGGTCGCGTGTACCGATACGTCACCGTGACCCATCGCTACAGAACGTCAGCCAGCTCCCTGAGCAACGCGGCCTTGCCCTTGGCCCCGACGATCCGCTTCACGGCCTGCCCGTCCTTGAACAGGATCATTGTGGGGATCGACACCACCTGGAAGTCGCGGGCGGTGGCGGGGTTGGCATCGACGTCGACCTTGGCGACCGTCAGTGAACCGGCCTTTTCCTCGGCGATCTCGTCAAGCACCGGAGCCACCATCCGGCAGGGCCCGCACCACGCGGCCCAGAAGTCCACCAGCACCGGCGTGGAACTGGCCAGCACTTCCTCGGCGAAGGTGTCGTCGGAAACCGTCACTGTGCTCACTGCTGGGCTCCAATCATCTCGGTGCTCTCGGAATGGTGTGCATCGGCCAGCCACCGCTCGGCGTCGATCGCCGCGGCGCACCCGCTGCCGGCCGCGGTAATGGCTTGCCGATAGGTCCGGTCCACCAGGTCGCCGGCGGCGAAAACGCCCTCCAGCGAGGTCTCGGTGGTCCGGTCGCGGACCAGAACGTAACCCTCGGCATCGACGTCGACGGCGTCGCGGACCAGTTCCGAGCGCGGATCGTGGCCGATCGCGACGAAAACCCCCGTCACCGGAAGCAGGGACTCCTCGCCGGTGACGGTGTTGCGAACTTGAAGTCCGGTCACGGTGGTGTCGCCCTCGACGGCGATGGGAGCGGTGTTGGTGAGGAAGGTGATCTTGTCGTTGTTGCGGGCGCGTTCCAGCATGATCTTGGACGCGCGGAAATCCTCGCGACGGTGGATGAGGGTGACGCTGCGGGCGAAGCGGGTCAGGAAGGTGGCCTCCTCCATCGCGGAGTCGCCACCGCCCACCACGGCGATGTCCTGGTCCTTGAAGAAGAACCCGTCACAGGTGGCGCAGGAGCTGACCCCGCGGCCCAGCAGCTCCTGCTCGCCGGGCACGCCCAGATACCGGGCGGCGGCACCCATGGCGAGGATCACCGCACGGGCCAGGTGGGTCTCCCCGCCGGCGGTGAGGACTTTCTTGACCGGCCCGTCGAGCTCGACGGACTCGACGTCCTCCATCTGCAGGTCCGCGCCGAACCGCAGCGCCTGCTCGCGCATCTCGTCCATGAGCTCAGGACCCATGATCCCGGCGCGGAATCCGGGGAAGTTCTCCACTTCGGTGGTGGTCATCAGGGCGCCGCCAAACGAGGTCCCCTCGAAGACGAGCGGCTGAAGTTCGGCGCGCGCCGCGTAGATCGCCGCGGTGTAGCCGGCCGGCCCCGATCCGATGACGATGACGTCGTGCACTTTCTGGTCGGTCATTCCAGCCTCTCTGCGCAGATCCCGCATCGCGGCCGGCGACCCTGCCGGCACAGCGTGTCAAACAACAGGGTAGGCGCGGGTGTTCCCGATCCGCTGGCCACCTGCACAAATCAGGGTGCCGGGTCCCGACCGGCGAGCCCCTGCGGGTGTCCCCGTGGCGTCGGCGGCACCGACCGCACGCCCCGTGACGCCCGCGCTTCCCCCGCAATCGCGCGGCCAGCAGCTTACCGCTGCCTCGCTAGGCTGCCGGGATGACCACGGGAGGACCTCCACCGCCGCTACCCGGTCCGGGTGGGCCCCAGGGATGGCCGCCCGCGTACGGCGGTCCCTATCCGGCCTACCCCGCTGCGCCTGGCGGCTACCCGCCCTACCCTGCCTACCCCGCTGCGCCTGGCGACGCTCTGAGTTATCCCGGCCCCGACGACCCCGGCGGCCTGCCGCCGGGCCCGGCCGGCCGCCCGCCGCGGTGGCGAAATGGGTTACTCGCCATGGTCACCGTAATCGCGCTGGCCGCCGCCGGCGGGGGCTACGCGATCTACCGCACCAACCACCACACCTCCACCGCACAGGCCGGTGACTGTGCGGTGCCGGATGCCTCTGTGGTGACGCTGCAGAAGAAGGTCCCCACCGAGCCCACCATCGAGGTCCCGCTCACCTCCGGATGGACCGAGGTCGACCTCGCGGAGGCGGATTGGCTCGGCAAACGCCGCACCAACATGCGGGGCTTCTTCGCCAACGACGCCATCCGCCAGGACGACTACACACCCGATATCGCCGTCGAGATCGGCGTCACCACGGAGCCCGACGACATCGCGGCCAAGAGGGTCCTGCGCTCCAGTCCGGACCTGACCAGGAACCGGATTCTCGACCAAGACGGTTGTGGCACAACGTTGTATCTCGCCGACTTCAGCCAGCTGGACCGTTTCCGGCCCGGGACCGCGCCGATTCTGGGAACCACGATCGTCGAGGTCGTGGAGGACGCGAAGGGGACGAAGCATGTCGTCTCCGTCAATCTCGCCACGAAACACCCGGACAATCCGGCCTACATCGCCCAGCGCGACGCTCTGCTGAAAGGGCTGCGGGTCAGCGTGGACTGACGGGCCTCACCGGTGTGGCGACGGGGAGGTGGCGTGGTCCTTCATGGCGTGGTCCAACATGTACTGCGCGCTGGACGGAGTGCTGTGCACCGGTCCGCCGGCGGCTTTCTGCCCGGCGATGCCGACTCCGATGGCCACGAGCGCCGCGCCGCCGACGGCGGCCAGCCGCCAGGCTCGTTGCGTCGCCGGCCGTGCGGCGTGCGCAGGCCGGGCGGGCACCGGACCCGTCACGGTGTTCGGCGGACGTTTCACGATGCCAGTGTGGCGGCGATTGTGCGATTGTGCGATACGGCTACTGCTCCGAAAGGCAGTCGAGAAGCGCCGCGAGCCGGGCCCGCCCCCGGGCGCACCGACTCTTGACGGTCCCCTCGGCGACGTCGAGCAGGGCGGCCGCCTCGGCCACCGAGTGGCCGTGCATGTCGACGGCGACGACCGCGGCGCGCTGCTCGGCCGGCAGCCGAAGCAGGGCCTCGCGCACCAGCAGGGTGACGTCCAGCTGGGCAGCTGGGTCGGCCACCGGTGCGAAGTGCTGCTCATCGAGGGGAACCGTTGGGCGAATCGCATTGCGCCGCAGACGATCCCGGCAGGCGTTGACGACGATGCGATGTAACCAACTACCCACCGCGGCATCGTGCCGGAACGAGGCCGCACCGCGGTGTGCACGCAGCATCGCGTCCTGAACGGCGTCGTCGGCGTCCTGCTCGGTCACGCTGCCGCGACGGGCCACCCGGTAGAGCCGGGCGTGGTGGCGCCGGAACAACTCCTCGAAGGCACGCCGGTCACCGGCAGCGTGGGCGGACAGCAGAGCGGCGTCGCTGCGGGCGGAACCGGCGGCAACAGGACCGCGGTCGTCGGGAAGACCGGCTTTGGACACGCAGCGGACGGTAACCACTCCGGCACCGGCCGGCACTTCACCGCTGTGGATCCAGAGCCCGGTTACGGCTCTGCGTGGACCGTGATCTCCGAGACGTCGGTACGGCTCTTGCCGGCGGTCTGGCCCAGCGTCGAGATCCACACCAGCAGATGGGATGTGGGCTGTCCGGCGGGCACCGTGATCGTGTTGGTCCCAGGCTTGAGCAGCGTCGGCCCGGTCAGCAACGTGGTGTCTTCGAGAGTCGCCGGGGTGGCCGACGACGCCGAGCGGATCTGCACCTGGGTGCCGGTGCTGGACACCGCGACGGTGACGCTTCCGACCACGGTGGGTTGCGGAAGGTCCAGCATGAGACCGACACCGTTCTTGAAGCCGGGGAACGGAACCGGGTCGGTGTAGATGTCGGTCGGCCAGACGGTGTTCGGGTCCCCGTCGATCGCCAGACCTGCCAGGTTTGGTGCGTCTGGTCCGCCCATGGGTGAAAACACAGCAGCCGCAACGGGTTTCACCAGGGGCCCGGTCGCCGTACTGCTTGCCGATGTGGTGGTGGTCAGGCCCAGCTGGTCGCCCTTGAGCCCGCCCCCCACGTCGCCGAAGATCTTGCCGAGGAACGACGCCAGCGCCAGCAGCGCGACGGCGAGGATGGCGGTGCCGACGCCGACGCCGATCAGAACTTTGCGGCGCCGCTGTGCGTGGGCGACCGGGTCGATCTCGCGAGGAGCCGCGACCGGCTGGGCCTGACCACCACCACATCGGCAAGCAGTACGGCGA
>Ga0194055_10003170_pt1 | contig 12774 bp, 12 predicted proteins | sample SepL449m_MetaG_FD_155482 | JGI IMG/M metagenome (GOLD analysis project Ga0194055, IMG submission 155482) | Anoxic zone freshwater microbial communities from boreal shield lake in IISD Experimental Lakes Area, Ontario, Canada - Sep2016-L442-9m | ecosystem: Environmental > Aquatic > Freshwater >... | reverse complement strand
GAGGGGGGCTGGACGGCTGGTGGAATTCCTCCCAGGTGTCCCGGTAGAGCACGTTTTCACCCTCGGAAACGAGGAAGGCCGCAGGAGAAACGGCGTCGGTCCCACGGCTGGCGCCCATGACCAGGCCCACCCGGTCGCTCAGCCGCATACCGCGGTACTGCAACTGGCCGTCCGGGCCGACACAAACCGCCACCAGCGCGCGTTCCGTCCTGCCGTACATCATCACGCTCTGCCCGCCGTCGCAGTGCGCGGCGGTGTTGACGAAGCCCCGCTCGTCGGCGGGATAGCTGGGAGCCGGGTCGGCCACCGCTCCCGGCATCGCGGTCCACAGGGCGAGCAACGCGGCGGCACTCACCACGACTTGTGCGATACCTGTTGAGGCAGTGCGGGTTTCGCGGCGGCGCTGACGGTTCTGATCGGTCACCAACCCAGCCAACCACTTCGGCGGCGGCTTTCGGTGTTTCGACACCCGCAGGCGGGTCAGCCCTGTTCGGAATCCGGTTTCGGCGCGTGGGCCAGGACTGCCCACAGCAGCCCGGCGGCGCGCCGCGCACGGTCGTCGGGAACGATCGGAGCGGTCGCCATCGCCTGCTCGGCGGGGACGCCGCCGACATGTTCGACCAGCGCCACCGCGAGTTCCCGGAGTTTGACGTTGGATTCGTGGCTGGCCCGGCGCAGCGTCGACCAGGCAGCCTCGGCGTCACAGCGCAGTGACCCCATGATCACGCCTTTAGCCTGCTCGATGGCGCCCCGGGATTGCAGTACCGCCCGTATGTCGGCGATCCCGCCGGCATCTTCCGCAGCCGAGGTGACCAAGGCCGCCAACACCAGTTGTTCGTAGCCGATCAGGGTGGCCACCGTCTTGGCGTCGGCCGGCCGACTCAGCACGCAGGACAGCACCACGGTCTGGTCCTCCCGCCAGATCCCCGGCACCGCGGCCATTCCGCAGACGTCGTCGAAGGACGTAGGGACGGGCGCCTGGGCACCGACCACCGCCGGGGCCAGCGACGGCCACCGATCGTCCGACCACAGGTCGGGGCTGAGCACGGGCACCTGATACTCCACGGCATCGGCAAGCGGGCCCTGACCCGTCGGAGATTCAAGACATTCGGCGCCGACACCTTGCGCCGCCACCACCGAAGCGGGCTGGTCTTTGGCATGCAGAGTGATGGCCAGGCCCACCGCTTCGGGCAGGTCGCGCTGGATCCGCTCCAGCAGCCGCTGGAACAACTCGCTGTTGGCCGGGTGCTGTCGCGGGTGGAACGGCGGTGCGGGCACGGGGTTGCTCAATCCTTCCTGATGACCGTCGCCACCCTATCCAGCCCGGAGATGCCGAGGAGGGTGGTGATGTGTCCGGACGGCCGAACGATCATTGTCAGTTTGGTCGTGGCGGCCTTCGAAAATAATGCGCGGACTGCGACACTGTCGCAGTAGCTCACCCTGGTCAGGTCGACGGTGAGCTCCGACGAGCCGTCAAGCGCAGCGGTCATCGCCTCCTCGAAGTCGATGACGTTGGCGAGGTCGATGTCGCCGGCGACGGCGACGGCCGGCGGGCGGCCGTCGGAGGCCTTTGTGACGTGGAACTTGGCCTGTGTCATGGCAGCTCCTTGAGCATCTGGACAGTGGTTCCGCCGTCGGTGGCGGTCAATGCGACGGAGTCGACGAGTGCGTTGATCAGGAGCATGCCGTGGCCTCGATGGCCTTGCGGCCCGGTGGCCGGTTTCCAGCGGCCGTCGTCGGTCACGGTGAGCAGCAGTAGTTTCCCGGACAACGCTGCTGTGACGGCGAGGGTTACCGGACGGGTGGCCCCCACGACGGCGTGCTCCGCGGCGTTGGCCGTCGCCTCCCCGACGGCGAGCAGCACGTCGGAAACGGATTCGGGATCCACTCGGGCCAGGGCCAGCCACGCACGAAGACGCGCACGGACGACTGCAAGGCTCTCGGGCAACGCGGGAAGGTTGACGGCCATCGCTTCGGGGGGAAGCGACGCCGGAACCCCGGCTGCTGAGTTCAGCGCCTCAGACATGTGACCCCCCGTACGGTGTTACAGGCGCAGCCTATCAACCGGGAGCATCGGTGCGCCGCGTCCGGTTTTACTCAGGACGCGGCGCCCGACCGGTTAGGCTCGCACAGAGTGCCGACCCCGGCACCAATGTCGGGAACTCTGAGAACCGAGGGTATGGGATGTTCCGCAAACTCATCATCGCAGCGGCCGTGGTCGGCAGCTCCCTGGGTGCGGCGCCGATGGCGAGCGCCGACGGAACCCAGCATGCCTATCCGGGTGACGTACCGGGAATGTCCTACGACGCCTACCTCAGCGCGCCGTGCTACCGATGGGATCGGTTCATATTCGGGAGGGGTGTCGGCGGCGAGGCCCTGGCCTGCCACTACCTGGTCGGGTTGTCCTACATCGGGATGGACCGGCCGCCGGAGGGCACCGGTTTCTGGGTCATCTCGCCGAAGCTCTACGGCGTGCAGACCGTGGGGTCGCCGTGCCCGGGACCGCAGGCCGCAGCGCAGTCACCCGATGGCCTTCCGATGCTGTGCCTGGGGGACAAGGGCTGGCAGCCCGGGTTCTTGAGGAACGGCGCCTGGGGCAACGGCAGCCAGTTCGACCCGGCCGGCTGATCAGGCCCGCGCGGCCGCTTCGTTGATGGCTTCGAGGCGGCCGGTGGCCTCCAGATACTCCTGAACCCAGCGTTCGATCACTGCTGCGCTCTTCTCCACCTTGGTGAACTGGCCGACCACTTGGCCCACCGGGTTGAAGGCCACGTCGACCGTCTCGTTCGGGTATTTGTTGGTCGCTGCAACGGCCATCCCCGACACCATGTACTGCAGGGGCATACCCAGTGGCTCAGGGTTGCCGGGCTTCTCCCAGGCCTCCGTCCAGTCGTTGCGCAGCATGCGGCACGGCTTGCCGGTGAACGACCGGCTACGCACGGTGTCGCGGCTGCTGGCCTTGATGTAGGCGGCTTGCTGAACCGGAGTGTTGTGGGCCTCTTCGACCATCAGCCACTGCGATCCGGACCAGGTGCCCTGGCAACCCAGGGCGAGCGCGGCGGCGATCTGTTCGCCACTGCCGATGCCGCCGGCGGCGAGCACCGGCCGTGGGGCGACCGCCTTGACCGCTTGCGGCCACAGCACGATCGATCCGACGTCGCCGCAGTGTCCGCCGCCCTCGCCGCCCTGGGCGATGATGATGTCGACGTCAGCCTCGGCGTGCTTGATCGCCTGAGCGGCCGACCCGCACAGTGCGGCCACCTTGCGTCCCGCGGCGTGGATGTGGGCGATCATCTCGGCCGGCGGGGTGCCCAGCGCGTTGGCGATCAGGGTGACTTTCGGGTGGCGCAGCGCCACCTCCACCTGCGGGGTGGCAGTCGCCTCGGTCCAGCCGAGCAGTTGCAGAGCGTTGGAATCGGCGTCGGCGGTGGGTACGCCGTGGTCGGCGAGGACCTTCTTGGCAAAGTCCAGATGCTGCTGGGGCACAAGCTTCTTCAGCATCTCAGCGAGTTCATCGCCGGACATGTCGGTGTTCATTCCCTCGTATTTGTTGGGGATCACGATGTCGACGCCGTAGGGGTGGTCACCGATGTGCTCGTCGATCCAGGCGCACTCGATCTCCAGTTGCTCGGGGGTGAAACCGACCGCACCGAGCACGCCGAAACCGCCGGCCCGGCTGACGGCGACGACGACGTCGCGGCAATGGGTGAAGGCGAAGACCGGGAACTCGATGCCAAGTTCATCGCAGAGGGGGGTGTGCATGACGGGCTCCTCGCCGGGCAAAAAATGGAACGTGTTCTAGTTGGGGTCCACACTAATGAAAGCCGGTGAGCAACACCACAGGTAACCGGGGTACCGGTCATCATTCGGTCGGTCACACCGCTTCATTTCGGGAGTACCGTTGGGGAATGCGCCTCACCGTCGAGGCGCGGTCTATCAGGAGGTCCCCGGAAATGGCCACGCTCCGCGAATCAGCCGCAGCGGCTCTGAGCGCCGTCGGCGCGACCGCTGCCGTGGTCGCCGGACTGCTGTCGGTTGCGCCGGCTGCCTCGGCCGTGCCGGTGCCTTCGGCGCCCTGCTACAACGGCATCACCCCGTTCAACCCGTACGTCGACAACTGCGCCATTCCGAACCGCCCGCCGCACATCCTGGGGGCGGCGCCGGACCAGACAGCCATCCTCAACTGCAGCGTCGGTGGTGGCGCGACGTGGCGGGCGCTATGCCTGTCGCAATACGTCAACGGCGGGCCGTATCCCGGCATCGCGATCGGTTTCGGATAGACGCCGGGCATCGGATAGACGCCAGGCACGACCGCCGGCACGAGCGGTGAAGCTCGCCGCGTAGCCTGACGCCCCATGGGACGTGTGGACAACAAAGTTGCCTTGATCAGCGGTGGTGCGCGGGGGATGGGGGCTGCCGACGCCCGAATGCTGGTTGGCGAGGGCGCCAAAGTGGTGATCGGCGACATCCTCGACGCCGAGGGCGCCAAGCTCGCCGAGGAACTCGGCGACGCCGCCCGTTACGTTCACCTCGACGTCACCTGCAGCGAGGACTGGAAAGCCGCCGTCGACACGGCGGTGGAGGCCTTCGGCACGCTCAATGTGCTGGTCAACAATGCCGGCATCGTTCAGGCCGCGCCCCTGAAGACCGCCGATATCACCCGGTTTCAGAAGGTTCTCGACGTCAACCTGACCGGTGCGATGCGGGGCATCCAGGCCGTCATCGATCCGATGATCGCCGCCGGCGGCGGCTCGATCATCAACGTGTCGTCGATCGAGGGCATGCGGGGCGCGGTGTGGGCGCACAGCTATACGGCGTCAAAATGGGGGCTGCGCGGTCTGACAAAGTCGGCCGCCCTGGAACTGGCGTCGGACAAGATCCGGGTGAATTCCATCCACCCGGGCTTCATCCGCACCCCGATGACCAAGCACCTGCCGGACAACATCGTGATGTCGCCGATGGGACGGCCGGGCACACCCGACGAGGTCGCCACCTTCGTGGTGTTCCTGGCCAGCGACGAGTCGTCGTTCTCGACCGGGTCGGAGTACGTGGTCGACGGCGGGCTGATCACCGACGTGCCGCACCGGGCGATGTGAGACCGCTATCGACCGCCGGTCGGACTCCTCATCGCGGCTCCTCCGTCGCCGCTTGATCGTCGTCCGACTACAACTCGATGGTCGGACTCCTCATCGCGGCTCCTCCGTCGCCGCTTGATCGTCGTCCGACTACAACTCGATGGTCGGACTCCTCATCGCGGCTCCTCCGTCGCCGCTTGATCGTCGTCCGACTAGCGACCGCCGCGCCGGCGCAGCGCGAGCGCACTGAACGCGGATCCGAGCGCGGCGCGCCCCAGCGCCGGCAGGTGGGCGAGCGCATCAGCGGCGCCGAGCTGGCCGGGGACTGCGACCTGCAGGACCGGCCAGTCGTTGGCGGCGGCCAGAGCCGCCAGCCCCGAGCGCGGATTCACCGGCCGGGGATGGCCGACCAATTTCATCAGGGCGGCGTCCTCGTCGCCGTCGGCGTAGAAAAAACTCCGCCGCAGTTCAACCCCGTGTTCGGCGGAAAAACGTTGCACCGCAGCGGCTTTCTGATGTCCCCACACGATCGGCGTGTTGATCCGGCCGGTGAGCAGACCGTCGCCGTCGAGTTCGAAGGTATTGCACACGACGTTGCCGATGCCCAACGCCCGCGCCACCGGTGCGGCGTGGATGGTCAGCGCGGAGGAACTGAGCACCAGGGTGTGACCGCGGTCGCGATGGGCCTCGACGATCTGGCGCATCAGCGGGTAGACCTTTTTGGCGACCTGCTCGTCGTACAACCGCTCGCCGATCCGGTCGAGTTCGGCCAGCGATTCGCCGCGCAGGTAGGTCGCGGCACGGACCAGTAGCCGTTCGAACTGCATGCGCCCCAGCTTGTAACGCACCGACGCCTCGACCACCCCGAGCACCTCGCCCCAGCGGGCCTGGCCCCGGCGGATCCGGTCGCCGGCGTGCGCTACAGCGGTGAAGCCGGCCACCAACGTCCCGTCACAGTCGAAGAAGGCCCCGACGGTCGGCCCCGGCGGACTCGCCGCGATCTGTGCAAGCGGATCGAAGGAACGGCTCATGGGCCTACCTGCCGCGCCGCCGCGGCTTTCCGGCCGGCCTCCAGTTCCTCCTCGTAGGCACCTTCGTCCTTGCCCAGTGCGACGGTCGCCGCGGCCATCGCCGCCAGCGTGATGCCCAACACGAGGGCGGTCGGCGGGTTGACCGTCAGATGCTCTCCGAGGATCACCTGTCCGAGTGCCACGGCGACGACCGGTTCGAGCACCAGCATGGCCGGCACGGACGCCTGCAGCGAGCCGGCGTGAAACGCCGACTGCTGCAACAGCGTCGCCACCACTCCGACCAGGGCCAGCACATAGGCGACAGGGGAGCCCAGCAGCCTCGCGGAGTGCCCCTCGGTCACGATGTTCATGACGATCTTCGTCAGCACCGCGACCACCCCGAACAGGCAACCGACGGCGACGGCCAGCAGCAGCGCCCGCCGCCAGCCGCTCAGCCGAGCCGCCAGCGGCAGCGTGGCGACCGCCAGGCCCAGAGCGACGGCGGCGGCAAGAACCGCGGGCCGTTCGGACCCGTCGTAATCGCCGGGCGCGGCGCGAGCCAGAGCCACGAACACCGCCAGCGCTGCGGTCAGCACCGAAGCCCAGATCCATTCCCCCCGGGTGACGCGGCGTCCGGCCAGCCGGGCGCTCAGCGGCAGCGCGAACAGCAGCGCGGAGACCAGTAGCGGGGCGACGAGCAGCAGGGAGCCGTGGGCCAGCGCGATGGCTTGGAAGACGTAGCCGGTGATCGCCGAGCTGGTGCCCACCCACCAGAGCGGGCGGCGCAGCAGCGTCCCGATCATGACGGTGCTGACGCCCTGTTCCTCGGGCACGTCCAGGGTGGCTCGCTGGCGCACCACGATGCCGATGGCGATGAACACCGCGCTGGCCAGAGCAGCGGCCACGACGAGGGCGTGCTCGAGCAAGATGGTTCCCTTCGGGGGAGGTCCGCGGGGGGCGTGCCGTCACCAGAGAATCTAGGCCACACCGACCCGCGGGCGGGGCGCCTGCGCGTGTGTGTCAGAGCAATGTCAGCTGTTCACCCCGACGATCACCGGAGTCCCGGCGTAGCCGGTCACCCGCACCCACGCCGGAGCCGGAGATCCACCGGGCACCCGGCCCCGGATGTGGACGGTCTCGCCGGGAAACACGGTGACGTAATTGTCGTCGTACTCGATGGGCAGAATCTCGTCGGCCGCCGCGGGAGTGTCGGTGGGGCCGAGCAATTCGGCGCGCTGGAAGAACGCGATGGAGGGGCTCGGGTTGCGCAGCGCGATGTCGACTCCGTCGCCGTCGCCGTCGCCGTCGCCGTCGCGGCGGGCGGTGACGTTCAGCGCGGGTCTGGGCATGGTGTTGAGCGCCGTCATGTCGGCGTAGCTGTACTGGCTGGACTGGAACGCGTTGTCGTTGTCGGGTGGGCCGACGTCGTCGGTCAGCTGCGATTGCCAGTACACGTTCTCGGCGACCCGGCTCCCGCCGGTGTCGAACAGTTCGCAGCGCACGAAGAACACCGGGGAGCCCTGGGGTCCCGGTGGCAGCGTCATCGCCTGCACCGCCGCGCCGGAGGCGACGTCGAGGCGGTCGGCGGAACGGTCGGCGCGCACCTTTCCCGACAGGTCATAGACCCGGACCCGCACCCGCAGGCCGGACTGCGCGTCCGGACCCTGGTTGACCACACTCACCTTGGCGGTCTGGTGGTCGGCGGTGGCGTAGGAGTCGAACACCACCGAGACCGGCCGCAGGCCCTTCTTGGCGCCGTAGTAGGCGCCGCCGGGGCGCAGATAGTAGTCGAATATGTTGCCGAAGAACGACGGCCAGTGGCTGTTGAGCATCCAGTAGATCGTCATCTTGTGGCTGTCCCAGCCGCCGGCGGCGAACGATTCGAACTGCGCGCGGGTGTTTTCGTAGTGCGCCAGCTGCGCCTTGTCGGCGAGCATCTGGGCGCTGGTGGACTGACCGTAACGCCAGTCGATGATCTGGCGGATGCTGGTCAGGCTTGCGTTGTGCGGGTCCGACCCGGCGTGGAAGTACCAGGTCTCGTTGATCGGCCAGAGTTTGTCCGGCGGGATGAACCTGCGCAGGCTGCGATAGGGCGGGATGTGTTCGTTGTCGCCCTGCTCTGCGGTCGCGCCTTTGGTGGCCCGGTAGGCGCCGGCGAACCAGTACGAAGGCGGCCGCCAACTGTAGGGGCCGTTCATCTGGATGCCGTCCCACACCGGCTTGCCGTCGCCGTCCCGGGCTAGCGCCGAGACGGTGTCGACGACGGCGCCCTGCCAGTGCAGTTCGTCGAGGACGCGGTGGTAGAGCCGGCGCACCTGATCGGGCGGGCGGCCGTCACTTGCGTTGGCCCACATGACGACCGAGGGATGCGATCGCAGCATCCCGATCTGTGAGCGCAGGCTGTCCTCGGCCACCCGGCGGTCTTCGTCGTCCCACTGCGACCAGCGCTCCCACTGATTGCAGCACATCCAGCCGTACATCAGCGGGATGCCCATTTCGTCAGCCATCTCGATGAAGCGGGACGACGCGATCTTGGACTCCAGCCGGAGCATATTGAGCCCAAGATCCTTGGCGTAGCTCAGAATTGCGGCATCGCGGTCGGGGTCGTATCGGTACAACAGGTCGGGGGTGTAGGTCGCGCCGCGGACCATGAAGTTGCGTCCGTTGACCAAAAGGTAGAAGTTGCCCCCGCCGCCGGGTTCGGCGCTGTCGTCGGAATCGCGGCCCTGCGTGATGGTGCGAATTCCGAACCGCTGGGTAGCGGTGGTGGTCGCGGTGCCGCGTTCGAGGAAGTCCAGTCTCAGTTCGTAGAGGTCAGGGCGGCCCAGGGTGTAGGGCCACCACAGATCGGGGTGGTCGAGGTTGAGCTGAGTGAAATCGTCTGGACTGAAGGCGATTTCCCGCTTTTCTCCGGCCTTGAGGGTCACCGGCTGGGATACCTGGATGGGTTTCTTGCCCGCCCGGGTGATCGCGGCCCGCAGCACGCCTCGCACCGGGGTATCGGCGTGATTGCGCACGGTGGCGTACACGGTGAGCGTGGCGTTGTCGGTATTCGGAAGCGGCAGTTCGGTGTTCACGGTGGCCGGCCCGATTCCGACCGAGCCGAAGGCCCGCAGCCGAACCGGCTTGAAGACGCCGGCGTTGCGGTCGGGCACGAACGACGGTCCGTCCGGACGGATTCCGTCCGGATCCTTGTATCCGAGGTAGTGCGCGTTGATCCAGTCGTACCAGCTGTCGGCCAGTTCGACGCCGTTGACGTCCTGGATGGCTCGCTCGGGAGTCACCCTGACCGCCAACGTGTTCGGCTCACCCGGGGTGACCCACGGGGTCACGTCGAGTTGATGGTCGACGTACATGCCGACGATCTGCCGGTTGTCGGCGACGCGGTGGCCGTTGAGCCAGATCTCGGCGCGGTAGTTGATGCCGGGGAAGTCCAGTTCGTAGGTCTGCTGGCCGGCCGGCGGGGTGAATGTGGTTCGGTACCACCAATCCTGCTTGTAGAGGTCCTGCGGCACCTTGGTGAGCAGGTTCATCCCGTAGTACAGATCGGGGTAGACGCCGGCATCCTGGAGGATCTCCAGGACAGTGCCGGGCATCCGCCGCACCGGCACCCACGCGGAATCGTCGTAGCCGGCCGCGGAAACCGTCTCTCCGCCGGCCCGCAGCCCGGACGCGGAGCTGAGCGTCCAGCCGTCGGCCAGTTCGATGTCGTGGCCGGCCACCGGCCGTGGCGCCGAGGGGACGGCCCGCAGATCAGCGGCGCATAACACCAGAAGCAGGACGGCGAAGATCTTCAGAAAGGTCTTCGCCACGGCTTCCGACGACTCCTCTAGGTCAGGACTGGCTGAACGACGTATCGGTCGAGACGAGCTAAACGTCCGGGTTCAACAGCAGCGTCTGATCGAGCCAATCGAGGATGACTGTCACCGCAGCGACTCCGTTGCCGCAGTTCAGGTGACCAGAGGCCGCGTTGTTCTCGTGCTTGGTGAATGTTCGCGTCGAAATGGACCGTGCGTTGGTGAGCGTCTGGATCTGCTCGAAGAACTGTTCGTACGGCACGTACGTGTCATCTTGGCCCGCCATGAGCAGGACGTCGGACGTCACTTGACTCGACACGTCGGCGGTCACGTACTCGCTGATTTTCTGCAGGTACTCGGCCGTCGACGTGGAGCCGGTGACTCTTCTGCCTTGCAGGATCATGAAAGCCGCGGTGGGGTTACCCTCGGCGAGAGCTTCGAAGTGCTGCGCAACATCCCGCGCGCCCTGCCCTGACGGCTCGCGCACTTGGGCGGCGAGTTCCTTTGTCCTGACAGTCACAACCAGCATGTCCGTCAGGATGTCCAAGGCGATGGTCCGTTTGACGCGCGGCTCGCAAGCAGAAGCGCGGATCACCAGGCAGCCGCCCATGGAGAGTCCCACCAGCGTGCATTCGGTGACCTTGAATGCGTCGAGGACCGCGCCGACCGGCTTGTGCCACTGCGTGGTCATCACCGAGCCGGCCTCGATCCCGGCGCCCTGCCCAGGACCCTCGAACACAATCACTTCGTAGCCGTTTTCCTGCAGGGCTACGGCGTAGGGCGTGAATTCCTCGATGTAAGAGTCGTAACCGCCGAACATGACCACGACGTCTCGGGGCTTGTCGACCGGGAAGTGGTGGACGCGGAGATTGAAATCCCCGTACGGCACGGTGGTTCGCTCGACGCCATACCGCGACCAGCCGACAACCCAGGAGTCGATCATCTTCTCCGTGAGTTCGGCGCGCTCGGCGGCCTGCTCGGGACCGAGGTAGAAGCGGGACGCTTCGTAGTAGCAGAACGCGGCGTAACCGTCGCCAGCCTGCTCGGATTTTTCCGCGAGAGCGACCATTTCGCGGTTGAAGTCATCGAAGTCATGGATCCGAGTCGCTGCGTCACGCACGTCTGCCGCGACCGAGTCAGTCGGCAGGAAGCGGTTCAGCTGAAGATTGAATTGCTGTTCCGGGTGCAGTTCCAGGAGCCCCCGGTTCTTCAGACGATCGGCGATCTCGTGGTCCAGTGACCTCATGCCTGCTATCCAATCACTCTCGGTAAGGCATCCCGCAGCCCCGCCACGCTGGAGTGGCGGTGCGCCGGGGGAGTACGGCGGGCCGGATAACTCCGCGGCGGTTTGGAACCCATTAGGCTTGTCCAATGACCGATCAGGACCGCGCCGTCACCCGCCGCGCTATCGCCGATGCCCTGCTCACCGCCCTCGAACGGCGCCACGAACTGGTGGACGCCATCGTCGATTCCACCGACCGCGCCAACGCGATCGACGCCGTCACCGCGCTGCTCGGCACCCCGCGCATCGGCAGCGAGGCGCTGATGAGCATGCGGCTGGATCAGTTCACCAAGGAGTCCCGGCGCCGGATCGCCGCCGAACTCGACGACCTCAACAGCCAGCTCAGCTTCGCCGCCGGCGAGCGTCCCGCGAGCGCCGACGACACCCTTCGGCTGCGGCCGTTCGCGCATGAGTCCGACCGCGACATCTTCGCTGTCCGGACCGAGGAGATCGGTGCGGCCGGAGACGGTTCCGGCGCGCCCGCGGCCAGCCTGGACGACGAGATCGAGGCGGCCCGGCAACGTCTGCACCTGGAGGAGGCGGCGTGGTTCGTCGCCTTCGACGGGGAGGACAAGGTCGGCATGGTCTTCGGTGAACTGGAGGGCGGCGAGGTCAACGTCCGGGTGTGGGTTCATCCCGCACACCGGCAGAAGGGTTACGGCACAGCGGCTTTGCGCCGGTCCCGCTCGGAGCTGGCTGCGCAGTTCCCGGCCGTGCCACTGGTGGTGCGCACGCCCGGCGCCACCCGCTGACGCCCCGGGCGACAGCAGAAACTCCGACCGGGAGGCCGAGGGCGTTCTACGCTCGTGCGATGACCGCCGTCGACATGCCCTATATCCCCACCGACTTCCGCTATCCGGAGGCACGGATCGGCACGTCCCATGCCAAGCTGCGCAACAGGGCGCTGAAGCTGGCGAAGCTGGATCTTTTCCCGACCGACGAGGTCGCCGCCGCCTTCAAAAGAGGCCTGACCGAAGGTGATCCGATCGCCGAGCGGTTCGTGGCCGAGACCTACCACGGCGAACTCGGCGCGAAGAAGGCACGCGAGCTCGTCGAGAAGGCGATGAACGAGGGTCTCGACGCCATCCCGGAGGCACCCGCGTCGCTGCGTGCGCTGGTCGCGGACTTCGACGCCCTCCCGGACTGGCTCGACACCGAACTGGTCGAGGAGGGTGCCGCGGTCTGGCGGCGCTGGGCATACTCACTCGGCGCCGTCGGCAACGCCGGCACGATGGACACCTACACCGAAAGCTGGCTGGCCCTGCCGCTGTCGCTGTCGGGCGGATACGCCGGCGATCGCGCGCTGCACCGCTACATGGAGACCTCCCGGTGGTGGCTGGAGGTCAGCAAGCCCGGCGCGGTCCTGCGGCGCGGCTCACTGGCCCGCAGCATCTCGATGCACGTGCGGATCATGCACGTCAGCGTGCGCGCCCGCGTCAAGGAGCACGAGGAGTGGAACTACGAAAGCTGGGGCCTGCCGATCAGCCAGTCGGCCATGATGCTGACGCTGCTCGGCGGCAGCGTGGCACCGGCGCTCGGCCTGATGGCGCTCGGCTTCATCACCTCACCGCGGGAGATGCGCGCGGTGCTGCACTTCAACCGGTACTGCG
>Ga0194055_10003169_pt1 | contig 12774 bp, 17 predicted proteins | sample SepL449m_MetaG_FD_155482 | JGI IMG/M metagenome (GOLD analysis project Ga0194055, IMG submission 155482) | Anoxic zone freshwater microbial communities from boreal shield lake in IISD Experimental Lakes Area, Ontario, Canada - Sep2016-L442-9m | ecosystem: Environmental > Aquatic > Freshwater >... | reverse complement strand
CTAGAGAGGAATTTTGGCAATTATTTTTGCGATGCTTTTGTTTGGGTGTATCCGTTCAATGAGGTAAAGGTGATTAATCTGATATGTTTTATTTTCAAGTACTTCTGGATCAAGATTATCTAGCCCCTTTAATCGCCATGTAATATGGGGTAAATAATTTTCTCCCTCAAAGTGGGGATCTCGTGATTCAATCTTTTTATCAAGCAATTTTAATACGCTTTTGTGCAGATCAATCCATATACCATCATTCTTTATCTTGACTATCATATTTTCTGTACTACCGAAAGCACCCCTGCCGCCTGTGATAGCCTGCTTGACTCCCCTAATAGAAGTACTATTTTTTAAAAACTCCTTTAATCCATTTTGGCCCATGCCTAGTAACTTAAATTTTTTCTTGACCGTAATATGTGGATTTTTTGGTGGTTCTAGAATAGCGCCTTCTGATTACTCCTCCAAGAAAGCTACGATCATATACTTAAATTCCATATATGTAATTATACCTACGTATTTAGCCGAATATTTAAATCAGAGTTTTATGCTTTGGGCACAACCAGTAGTTGAGCAACGAGTTCTTTAACGGCGTCATTTGTAGTATTTTGTGATTAATACTGATACATGTAAAACTATTTTTTGGCTTTGGTCGTATTGTTCTTGTCGCCCATCATCATAGAAATAATCGTATATACGCCATATAATCCTGCTAAGCCGATCAATATGTTTACGATCCGGGCTGCTCCTGAGCCAGCGCCCGCAGCTTTATCGAGAATATTGTAGTCGAAAGCACCAATTGTACCCCAGTAAATACCACCTAAAACTAATAAAAAGTAGGCTACTTTATCGATTGCATTCATTTTCATAAAAAACTCCGTTTTAAATTACTGTTACTAGAAGCATAAGCTTTATAGAAAAGTTATGCAAATTTTCCAATTCCAATCGCAAAAGCTTCTGGTTCTGTATATTCTGGATCATTTTGAACTGCATCCACCAATTCTTTGAATTGCTCTTTTGTATTTAACGGTAGTGTGCCAATTGTTATCATCGAATAATCCCCTCAAATTTACTTGTTAGATAGTATCAGCTTGATGCTGAAACATTGCAAGCATAAGCATTCTTTAGAACGGATTAGTTCTAATCAACAATATTCTGAGGTTTGCCGTCTATAGCAGACAATACATTGTCGACCCATATCTTACGTAGTAATTCTAGTGAGTGCTCCGTGTACCAAGCCTGTGAAGGGAATGAAACTACTTTTTCGTGGCCTTGCAGTGGTGAGCCTTCGACTGCCGCATTGGCACAAGCGTAGCCATTAATTTTGCCAGAGTTTATAGCATCAAGCATTGCTTGGTTGTCTACAAGTGGGCCGTCGGCCTCATTTATGACATACTGACCAGCCTTTGCATGGCTTAGTAGTTTTTCACCGAACATACCTTTAGTTTCACTTGTCGTCTTTAGATGAATAGACAAAACATCCGACTGTTCCATGACTTGTTCAATAGTTAGTTGTTTAACGTTGTCTAGATTCTTTTGGTTGCGATCCCAGCCGACAATTGTGACTCCAAAACCTTTCAGCATCTCTGCCAGCTTTGTTCCAATGTTGCCGAGTCCTACTATGCCCACAGTCTTACCCAATAATACGTCGTTCAGATATGGCTCTTCTTTTTTGCCACTTTGTCTGTCTAGCCAAACTGTATTTAGCTGCTTAAGTTGAACCAGGATTAAGGCTAATGTAAACTCTGCTACCGACACGGTAGAGTAATCGGCAGTGTTCATAAGCAGCATGCCATGTTTCTTGGCAGCATCAGGAGATGCCCAGCTCATGCCAGTAATGTCTGCAGAAATAGCCTTTAGTGGAAGTTTTCGCTCTTTAACTTTTTGGTAAAATGATTCTTTAATAACAAACCCAACTGCATCAGGGTCGATCATTAGGTAGTCAGATTCTGAGACATGCGTTAATAATTCTTCTTCGCTAATATTTTCGACTTCAACATAACGTACTTCTGACTTGGCTTCTAGGCGCCACCAGTCCTTTGGAGCGATCATATCGGCTACTGTAACAATGGTAGTTATTGGCTTTGACATGAGTTAATAATAACAGACATCGCTAATACGTAGAATTTTTACTCTACTTGCTAATGCCAGTATTTGGGACTGCGACATCTGCAAGGCCTAATCCAATAGGATCGGCGACCTCGCCTGTAATTGGATTGGTGTCGAGTGGTCCGTTATCTCTAATAGAGTATTTTACTTGAAGAGCAGCTTTATTTTGATACGTAGTCTGCGAGATGACTGCTTCGGTAATAGTGGCGTAGGTTTGACTAGTTGGATTGTACTTACGGGCTACTACTTGGCTTGGCTTTAAGTCGGTAACGAAAATTAATGTAATTTCGTTTGATAGGTCCGCTCCGCTAAAGCAGAAATCTACTAGACCCATAGGATAGGAATAAGCTAAGTCAGGCTGGCCCTGATCCTTATCAAAGAATTAGTAGGATTTTAAGTTGGTTAGAACATCTGCCAACGTACTTAGTTCAGGACAACTTTTCTCAGAGTAGAGATATACTTTCTTACCATTATTTAAATCGACAGTATGATTGAGGGTAAATTTTTGGTCAGTTATTTTATCGTAAACTACTCGAACACCACGGTTGCATGCCTGATATTTAGGAACGGCCGAATATAACTCAAGCATGTTTTTCGCACTATAGATTGGCGAACTTCCGTATGTTGGTTCTACGCTGACACTTAGTTCTTCTTTATTGCCATCCATTGCAGGTTGGTAATAGTAAGTCAGCTCGAACAGTATATCCGGTCTGGTTACGAATAAGCGACTTTGCGGAAAATAGACATTTCCCGATGGGGCATCTACCGGAGCCTTTTTATTTCGTCCATCGCTAGCCAATGTAATCAGCTCTCGAGTTTGCGTAACGTTAGCCAGATTGGCAGCATTATTGTAAATGATCGTTTTATAAACAACCGCATATCCAGTCACTACTACAAGAGTGAAGATGGCTAAATACTTTATTAGTGTATTATTTTTTTGTTTTGGTTTTGCCATTTTAGTTTCCTTTTTATTACCTTAAGCATATGCCTAACAATGGAAAACATCAAGAAAGACTCTATGACAGAGTCGATAGTCAAGGCTCAATTTAGACTTCCGCGAGCTAGTATAGCCCCGTCGTGCTAATATTTAATCAAGAGGATAGCACTTATGGTAAATGGCAAACAAACGCCTACTTCAAAACCAACAGAATTTTATAAGCATCAACAGAACCAAGCTGCTAAGCTCAAGGCTCCTATTACTGCAGGTTTGGATTCCAGATATGTTCGAAAAATTGGCGTTAAGACATTGCTCCTGTCCTTACTAATTGTCCCGTTTATTGGCATTGCTTGGATAATTACGTCTTCGTTACTATTTGCCATTGCACACGGGCATTGGGAGCCGCTTTGCGGACTGGGTGCTGGTGATTATTGCTACATCAGTGCTGATAAATGGTACTTGCCAGTCTTTATCGTTATTACTACTTTATTCATTGGCGTAGGCTGGCTAGCGGTCAAGAAAATATACTCCCGAGTTAAGAAGCGCTATCCGCCACAGTACAGCTTTAAGTGATAGGCCTAAGACCCTAAGCCCATCTTATTAAACTGGCGACGTAAATAACAAAAATAGACAGGAACACTAAACCGTTTACTTTGGTTAGTCTATATTTCTTCCCTACAAACATGCAGGCAAGTAATAGTATGGAAATTAAGAGGAGGAAGCCGGTATCCAGCATGGCTCTCTGATTCATATAAATAGGGTGTATAACTGCTGAGAGACCAAATATAAACAATACATTAATTATGTTGCTCCCAACGATATTTCCAATTGCTATGTCTGAATGCCTTTTGTAGGCAGCCACAACAGAAGTTGCTAACTCTGGCAGCGAAGTTCCAATGGCGACAATAGAAAGTGCTATAACCCTTTCAGATATTCCAAACGAGCGAGCAATGGATTGAGACATATGAACGGCTAATACGCCGCCAACTATTAACAAGGCAAGTCCTAGTAGTGTAGAAGATATACATGCGGGAAGGCTCATCTTGCTGGCAGAAGTCTTTAAGTTTTTTTTGGCAGTCCTCATGACGTACCAAATGAAAAGACCAAAAACTCCCAAGAAGATTACTCCGGATACTCGCCTAATTAAACCACCGCTAGTCGAGCCCGCCAACAACACCACCAGAAGCGTTGAACCGATCATGATCGGAATGTGTTTATTGGCGGTTTCTCGACGGACGGTTATCTCACGTGTAATTGCTGCCAATCCAAGGATCAGTAGTATATTGGCAATGTTACTGCCAATTATATTTCCAATTACCAAGTCGTTATCATGTATAAGGCTTGCTTGAGTATTGACTGCCAGTTCTGGCAGAGATGTGCCAAAGGCAACAACTGTTAAGCCAATAATCAGCGGACTCACGCCAAGTCGTTTTGCTAGGTTTGTAGCGCCATCGATCAAGAAATGTGCCCCTAAAATTAGTATGGCGAAAGAAAGGAGCAACCAAATAAAAAGCATAAGTACAATATACCACTTATCTTGGTTGCCCAGGTTCATTCGAATTGGAACCTTATCCTTGCGGAGCTAAACCGGTGTAAACAATCTTATATGGGCGAAGAGTCTATTCTATTCAGTATCTAGTTTTCAGGTATTTTCTGTTCTTATGTTGTTATACTGTCTAAAACTTTATTGAATAGCGGGATAATATCTGCCTTCATTGTATCGTCACTTTTCATTTCAATACCGAAGAAGGTTTTACCGGTTTGCAACACTGTCCAAATAACGTGGTCATATTTCTTTGCTGTGTCAGTGGTCTTCTGCCCAAGGGTATTAACTTTTGTATATTCAAGCTGAACTCCCTTTAAGCCCGATATAGTAACATCCTTTTTGCTAATCAGATCAGTTTTTTCGAAATTTGTCTCTTGAAATGAAACTAAGTTATTTAGATAGAAATTACCTGGGATGTTAGATATGTCAGTGTCTAGTACAATGAAAATTGTGGGTTCAAAAAGCACATTTGGATACTTGGCGTCTCTGCTGGCTGTAGCTTCTAACGTAGGTTCACTTGGGATGTCCCCGGTAACTATACTCCAGCCCTTCGGCAGGGTTATGTTGATTTTTGATGTTCCCCCAAAAGTAGTAGGTTTATCGGCAAGTCCATATTCTGACTTCGAAGCCTTTTGATTTTGTTCTTTTATTACTTCAGCTTGACTACGTGGTTTGGCTGTTTGTGATTGCAAGTATTTATAGCCCAACACACCCGCTAATAGCAAGACAACTCCAACTAAAAGAATTATTGGCACTAAACTTCTCCTTTTTACGGGCTGTGATGAATTTTGACTGGAAAAATTTGGGACCGTTGGATTAGGTGTCGGGGCAGGCTGCAACGAAGGGGGTGTTGGCTCAAAGTTAGTAGGTTCTGGTGTGATATTGGGCTGATTAATATTGCCGTCCATGTTAATTCATTAAATCCTTATTTAAATATATTCTAAGCATAAGCTAGAGTATTAGAAACACCAACAAGTACTCGAACCATAAGCATGAGCTAAGATTGCGCAAAAAGAAAAGACATCTATCATTAGGGCTTAAAGCGCTTATTGTAGTTCGATTACATTCTAATTAGAACGGCGTACTTGTCGAAACGGTTAGACAGAAATACTTCGACCGTTCTATCGTGGCGACTATTTAAACTAGTAAATTGAATGCAAAATGAGCCAAGCATTTAACAGAGTAATGAATATCAGTCTTGTAAGCAACGCACAGGCATTGCATCAGATTTCTGTTCAAGATCACGACTTATTTGACCCCATTGTGGTCCTCTTTGCCATGCCCAGTCTAGTGGAGTGTTTGATTGTGAACTTGTCCAAATCCATGTCCTGAAGTTGATACCATAGAACAAGCCTCCAGCGCCGTATCCAGTAACTGGAAAATCCAATCCGCTAGTTCCTGTCATAAGTATTTGAGCTCCTTGGTCGGTACCTCTATTGCCCTCTGCATCTGCTTGCTCCGGCGTCATGCCCAGAAACAATTCCATTGTCTTCCACTCTTCGTCAGAGGGTACATGGAACTCTGGAGGGCAAATTCCCTTGGCGCTTTCAGTCGTAGTGTATTGCATCATTTCATCCCATTGATATAACCCACCGTAGATAGCGCAGTTTTCAGGATTATTGTCATAACAGTATTTTTCAACTTCTGTGTTGTTAGTCTGGTTTATCGAGCCGTTAATCATTATTCCTGTATTAATATTTTCTTTCATCCAACACTGAGCGCCTATCATAATAGTCGTAGAATCACATACAATGATGGGCACTTCAGTCGTACTGGTCGGTACCTCAGTGGTAGTTGGGGCAACCTCAGTTGTAGTGGTAGATGTCGTCACTTCAGGATTGGGCGTACATGCTCCACTCATACATGTAGCCGCCACTCCAATTGCCGCAATAGTTTTTCTTAATAAACTTGGCTGTCTCACATCTTCAAATTGTATTTGCCGCTGTATTATTGCGCCCTCAGGTGAGTAACTGTCCATAGACTTATCATATCAGACTAAATATGATTGACCCCAGTAATTAGGTCATTATGCTTATGCTTGGTAGCGGGGGCAGGGGCGTCCTGCGGACCATCTGCGTCCGTTCTCGAAACAAGTTTCTGTGAGCGGACTTGATGAACGCACCTGCGACCACGCCCAGCAAAGCTGTGCTAGTCGCAGAACCGAGGACTGACCCCAACAAGATAAAAAACCGACATAAAGTCGGTTTGTCATCTTGGTAGCCCATGTACATTCGAATTGGAACAGTCTCCTCGAGGAGTTAAGACGATGGATACAGTTGAACAGGGAGGTAATAGGTTTAGTTAATCTTACTGTAGGGAACTAGAATTTAGAAATTTATCTCACCAATAGCTTACTGGCCACCACTCAAGCCCGTATTTGGTGCACTAATCATATTTACTGCAATACCGACCGGGTCGACAATATTGCCGTCAACAATGCCATCCTGGTCTAAGGATGATCCATCCGTAATCTGATACTGGACTTTAAGAGCATTTTGGCCACCGATAGTAACTTTGGATAAGGTAGCTGACGTTATTGTCGTATATGAGTTATTATCATTCCACTTACGTAGGTTTAGATTGGTAGGGTCGTAATCACCATAATAGTACAGTGTTACTGTCGCTGTTGCACCGGGGCTGTTACACAAGAGCACAAATTGTAATAAGCCAGCTGGGTAGTCAAAGGCGACATCATGATCTACGCTTGATTCTCCGCCATTCTGGATCTTAAAGTGTGAATCGCATGTTGACTGCAGTACTGTGAAGCGGTTCGATACGTCGTTGAAAAGCGTAGTTACATTGGTTTGATTACTGTCTTGGATGCTGTCATTGTTGGCGTCACCGCTATGTGGGCTAGAGGCTTCTTCTGCATCACTAAAGCCATCGCCATCGCCATCATTGGGCGGCGAATCAAAGCGTAGTTGTGGGTAGTCGGTCGCAATTCTCCATTTATTAGTAAAGTCCCAACTGCTCAAAGGGGCTACAGTTTGGTTGTTTTTGAAATGACCAGCTAGCGAACCGCCGGAGTTAACGCTACTGCCTCCACCGCTGCCTCCAGAGTTGTCGCCGATGCCCGTGCCGCTACCCTGAAAATAAGCGTTAGTAATAGTTGCACCAGCTTCAAGACTACCGGAGATTTTGCCAACAGCTACTGAGATTGGTGCAGTAATAGTGCCGTCAAAGAAGACATTATTGGCAAGTGTTGCACTAATGACGCCATCAGCCGATCCAAATAAGCCACCGGCGTGTGCCGTATCATTATAAGTGACATTGGCCGTACTGTATGAATCCGTTATGGTTACACCTGTGCCAAGCACTCCGAGTAGACCACCTCTGGCCTCAATGTCTCCCGCGCTATAGATATTTGAAAGCACAGCATCATTCATTACCAACCCGCTAAAGCCTCCAGCGTAGCGATAGCCGTTCAAATTCGTTGTGCCCTCATACCAACAACTATCTACCGTTCCACCAGCAATGGTGCTGATTAGTCCACCGCCGTTGCTACCTTCTACTGATGTAGTCGATGAGCAGTTAGATATGTTTGAATTGAAGGCGATACCGATCAAGCTACCAGTATAGGACGAGGAATCATGGTTTACGACATATCCACCCGACAAATGTATATCGCTAATGGTGGCGCCCGACACTACGGCAAACAGTGCTGCAGGGTTCGCATCATTGCGCTCAATCGCTAGACTACTAATGTAATAGCCTTGGCCATCAAATGTACCGCTAAAACTAGAAATCGGCACGAAACCAGCACCGCTGTTCCAGTTAACCGTATCAGAGCAATCAATGTTTCCCGTTTGCTTGTAATGCGCATCAGGGTCATTCTCAATATTCTGAAGTTGTATACAGCTATCGACTTTATACGGGTTACCTGATGTGCCAGCACCTGTACCGGAAAATGCGTTGGCGAATGGGCTAAAGATAATGATTGAGGTAAACAAACCGGCTGAAACAATACGACCAAATTTGGGCATTATTGAAAATCGTAATACTGATCTCACAAACTTACGCTTAGTACTCATGCTTATACATATACTAACTGTGATAGTGAAACTATGCAAGGTAGACTTATGTTTTTCGTGAGCAATTTGCATAGATAAAAAAAGACCTCTTCAATAGAGGCCAATGTGCTTATGGTAGCCCAAGTGCATTCGAATTGGAACCTTATCCTTGAGGAGCTAAGTCGCTGGTTGCAGCTCAACAAGGAAGCTACAGCTTTCGTTTACTCTACCGCAACGGACTAGAACCTAGCCCCTTAACAATTCTGGATTATCAATCAAATCTTTAAGCTTTTAAGGATAAGATTAGCTGTTTTATACTGACTACCACTTAAGTCTATTGGTACTGTTGCGGCTTGTTGATTTGCAACCGAAGAAATACGAGCATCGACAGAGCCGCCAGTAGAAGTTGGTACCCAATTCGTGCAATTAGTCTTAGAAGAACACTTCATTAGTGATACTTGAAGAACTTTACCGGCATTGGTATCACCTATGAGCGGATATTTAGTGCCGTTAAAGGTGATTGACTCCAGAATATTCTCACCATTTACTCCTGTGCCACCTATATTAGTCTTTGAAACTCCAAACCAAACTTTCATATAGTCATTATATTGAGATAGCGAACTTTGGTTTGCTTGAATTTGTGCTGGAGTTATTTGTGAAACTTTAATATTTAGGTCACCACTAATACTAGAAGCGTCTATGTTCCAATCACTAGGGTACTTAAAACTAACACCATAGCTCGCGTTGTTATACGTCTTCCAATCAGCATAAGGGTCAACAGCTGGTTTAGTGGGTGAAGTAGTTGCAACTGTCTGCTGTGGTGTAGCGGCTGTAGTGGTGGTTGCGGGTGCTTTTGTGGTTGTCTTAGCAGCTCGATTGTGCCAAACATACCAACCGACAAAGCCAATTAACACGATAAGTATCATTGCCAGCAGACCCTCTATTGCTCCAAAACCATTTTCATTCTTTTTCATACGCAACCTTGTTTAATTAACCATAAGTATGAGCTAATTTTAAGCAAAAGAAAAGACCTCCTTTTCCAGAGTTCAAAGGTGCTCAAAGGTAGCCCAAGTACATTCGAATTGGAACTTATCCTTGCGGAGCTAGGTCGTTGGGTACAACTTCCTAGAGGCGGAACAGTGTTGGCTTACTCTGCTGCAGCAGACTAGAACCTCACTGTGCTAATATTTAACCAAGAGGATAACACTAATGGTAGATGACAAACAAGCCACTACTTCAAAACCAACAGAATTTTATAGCCAAGAAAATGATTTAGCAACTAAACCAAGTCTTCCCGTAAAACCTGCGTTGGACGTTTGGTATGTACGAAAGGTTGGAATAGCTACTCTTCTAATATCAATGGTTACCATACCAGCAGTATTTATTGCATGGATAGTATCAGGCTCATGGCTTTTCCATGCTGCGGGAGGTGAACTTGCCCCATGGTGTTTCATGGGTGATGTCTGTGGAGGTGGTAAAGACGCTGCTGTTTGGTTTGTCCCGGTCTTCATTGTACTAACCCTGGCTTTACTGTCTGTAGGAGTTGCAATGTTTATATTTACCCGTAAACTCTTGAAGAAAAAATTTGCACCAGTACATTCCCAACCTCTGAGCTAAAATAACACCAAGAAAGACTCGAACCTAAATAACAGGGTCAGCATAAAAATAGAGACTGGCTTTGGGACCAATCTCTATCTGTTATATTCACTTGGTAGCCCAAGTACACTCGAATTGGAACGAACTTCTTGAAGAGTTAACTAGATGGAAGACACTATTTCATCCACTACCGATGCTACGGTTTGAGTAGCATCAACTACATGAGCGTTAACTTTTTCATAATAGTCTTTGGTTGTTTGTTGCCATTCAAGTAAAGTTTTCATCTCATGGGTACTTTTACCAAAATCACCACTCGTTCTGGTATTTATTCGATGTTTCATAGTTTCAGTATCAATGTCTAGTGCAAATACCTTATCAAAAACGTCAATATATTCGTCTTCATTTGATGCAACGCCGCAAACAAACACTGGATTAGGCCCAGCTCTATCTTTTAACTCGAGTAATTTGTCCTTAGACATTTTCCATGTATGATGCTTTCGCCATTCTTTATTTCTCTCCGATGAAGTCTGCGGACGTTCAACAACTTTCCCAGTTTCATTGTTATAAAAATTACTAAGATTATCATCACCTTCGTGAGCTTCATAACCACGTTTTTTAAGTTCTTTATAAACTTCAGATTTACCAGCTCCAGCAATGCCTGTTACATATATTAAACTCATAGTTATATTTTATCAGACTAAATATAAAATGACCCCAGTAATGAGGTCAAAGTACTTATGCTTGGTAGCCCTTGTACATTCGAATTGGAACCTTATCCTTGGGGAGCTAAGTCGGTGGATACAACTCAACAGGGAAGCGACAGGTTTAGTTTACTCTACAGCAGCGGATTAGAACCTAATAGTGACTTATACATAAGTATATTCTACTTGCTCAACTGCCTGTCTAAATGGGGTATTGCTAATTATTCTCATTGACTCTTCTTCACCTTCTCGGAAGTTTTCTGGTAGGACGTTGGCGATTCTTGCTGATATTTGTTCTGGAGGAAAGTCTGGGTGCTCAAGATAGCCAAGTCTAAGCAAGGTCCATGTAGCTATATAAAAGGGGCTACTAAAACCAGCTTCGGTTTTTAGCTCAGTAATTTCATCATGTGATAAATCAACCTGCTCCAGTAGGCTTCCGGCAAGTTCATTTAGCATTGATTCTCTCATAACAAGAGTATTGTTGTTTGCTGATGCGTTTCTATAAGCATTCAAGTCAAATCCTTCACCCGCTTCATTAGTTACGTCATCTACCAGCAACACACGATGAAACGTCTGACCTGATTCTCGGATTCTATTCGCTAGACCATTGAAAGCAAGCTCAAACTTTTGCTGTTCATCTGATAGGTCAAGAGCATAGGGAAGTGCACATTCTACTGAATAATCTATCGCCATAAATTAATCATAGCAAATAACCAAATAAGATTCGAACCTATTAACACAGTAAGTTTATCGCAACAAAAAACCTCTGCTAATAATAACAGAGTTCAAAGTGCTTATGGTAGCCCAGGTACATTCGAATTGGAACCTTATCCTTGCGGAGCTATCTCGTTGGTTACAACTCAACAGGGAAGCAACAGGTTTGGTTTACTCTACCGCAGAAGACTAGAACTTACTATGAAGTAGTATATCCAGCGTCAACTACTAAGTTCTCGCCAGTCACAGACTCTGCCTGGGCTAGATAAAGGAATGCCTGGGCTATTTCTTCTGGGCGAATCCACTTTTTGGTGAGCGTACCTTCTATAAAGCCTTTGACCATTGGGGAGTCTTGGTCGTAGTTCGGTGTTAGTGTAAAGCCTGGGGCAACAGCATTGACTCGAATGTGAGGAGCTAATTCCTTTGCCAGGTTCTTAGTAAAACTTATTGCAGCAGCTTTAGCAGTACAATAGGCCATAGCTGTAGGTCTGCCGCCATGCTCAAGCCCACGGATGGAGGTCGTGTTAAGTATCACCCCAGCTTTCTTCTCCAGCATTATTCTTGCAGCTGCTTGTGAACACAAGACCATACTAAAGAAATTGTCCTCAAATTGAGATTTCCAGTCTTCTAGCGTTGACGCGAGAAAATCTTTACCTTTTGTTACCCCTGCATTATTCACAAGAATGTCCACAGTGCCATACGCATCTAGTGTTGATTTGAAGAGAATATCAACACCTTTTTGCGTACTTAAATCGGCTTGAACAAAGATTGCCTCTCCGCCTTGTTCTTTGATGGTTTTAACAACCTCTTCACCAGCCTTAATATTATTTTTTGTGGTGACAACAATCTTTGCACCCTCCTTCGCAAATAAGAGAGCGGTCGCCCTTCCAATATTTGCTGCCGAACCAGTAATAATTGCAACTTTATCTTTCATAAGTACATCATACCAGACACCAAGAAAGACTTGAACCTAAACAACAGGGGTGAAATAAAAAGTGAGCCAACGGTTTTCGTTGACTCACCTCTGTTATTTACACTTGGTAGCCCAAGTACACTCGAATTGGAACCTTATCCTGTCGGAGCTGAGTCGCTGGTTACAGCTCAACAGGGAAGCAACAGGTTTGGTTTACTCTACCGCACAGTACTAGAACCAGATTGATGGTAGAGTAGTTA
>Ga0194055_10003168_pt1 | contig 12776 bp, 7 predicted proteins | sample SepL449m_MetaG_FD_155482 | JGI IMG/M metagenome (GOLD analysis project Ga0194055, IMG submission 155482) | Anoxic zone freshwater microbial communities from boreal shield lake in IISD Experimental Lakes Area, Ontario, Canada - Sep2016-L442-9m | ecosystem: Environmental > Aquatic > Freshwater >... | reverse complement strand
GCCCAACCTTCACGCCCCTCTGTGCTACCCCTGCGCGAGCAGCGCAAACGGGGGTTGGGGGAAAACCACCAATCTCCCGATCAAATACCTTTAAATCAACAAGCCGGTTAGCGACCGGCTGCGGTGGGCTGGCAGCGATCGGCACAAGCGTTCGTTAAGAATCATCGGGCGATTCAGGTTCCAGCCAGCCGCAGCCCGGCGCTGACGCTTAGGGCTCTGACGATCCGTGTAACACTTTGCTCATGCGGAGGGTTGGATTGCCAGTGGAATAGTCTTCCAGACTGTCGTCCAGGCAAGATTGCAAGTGGATCGGCTAGCGCCTCAGGCTCATGCGGAGGGTTGGATTGCCAGTGGGATAGTCTTCCAGACTGTCGTCCAGGCAAGATTGCGCGTGGATCGGCTAGCGCCTCAGGCTCATGCGGAGAGTTGGATTGCCAGTGGGATAGTCTTCCAGACTGTCGTCCCTACAAGATTGCGCGTGGATCGGCTAGCGCCTCAGGCTCATGCGGAGGGTAGGATTGGCGATGAACGCTGACGCCATCGGCGAACCAAACTCCAGCTCCAGAGCGCGAAACAAATGCTGGAAACGATACGAGCAGGCAGGTCTCCCCATCGGACCCAGAAACCCATTCGGCCATCTGGAATGGGTTCGGCAAGTAACCAACCAGGTTCCATTTTCGGCAGACGCTTCACGACGCGACCATCCCCATCGACCCATGCCGTAATCCCGGTATTGGCAGCGATGAGAATCGGTGTTCTGTTTTCTACGGCCGTGACGATGGCCGAGTTGAAATGATGATCCAAGATGCTCGATCCTCGGAACCACGCATCGTTGGAAATGTTGATGAGGAGATCGGGAGCCTGTCCGGAATCATTCAACCGTTTGATATGCGATCGCATAAGATGGGGCACAAAGTCTTCAAAGCATACATTGGGCGAGATGCGTCGCCCTGATTTCAATCGCCAGGAGGTGGGTTCCGTACCCGCATCGATTTCGCCAAGACCGATCGATTTAAGAATAGATGGGAACCACGATACGATGGGAATGTACTCTCCGAACATGACGAGGTGGTTCTTCGCGTAGTAATCGACTTGAGAGTCCCCACGCTCGATCCACAAGGCCGCATTGAAGCGCGAGAGATTTCCATCGTGAATTTTCAGCACATCGGTTCCTACCAATAGATTCGGTAGCCCTTTGGGAAACGCGCCCCGAAGACGGCTGAGCTTGCTTTGTTGGTACTCTTTCAAACGAGTCGTCATGATCTGAAACTGCTCGCGATCAATTTCCAGATCCTCGGGGATCTTGATCGCACCGTCCCAATCGAGATAGGGAGCACCTCCCGCAAAAACGCTTTCAGGCCAAACGACTGCATCGATCGATTCGGGGTCGACGATCTCTTTGGCCGCCTTCCGTGTGGTCACTTCGTATTGCATCCATCCTTGCTGGATCGACTCGGGGGTCGCCTCGAACATGGTAGGCATGTGGTCTTGAATCAAAAGAAACTTGCCTAACGGCTTGATCGGTTGCAGGCTGGCGAGATTCGCGTCGCGGACTCGCAAGGATACGAAACTGCCGATGAGCCAGAACCAAATACCGACCAGCGTTATGCGCATGACCCATCGGCTGGGCCAAGACTCGATAAGGCCCGGCTTGAGGACGGCTGGCTGGCGGCAAAAGAACCGATCCCATATCCAGCCACAAGTCAGCATCATCATGAATCCAACGCCATACCCACCCAATTGAGCAGCGAGCGTTAGGACGACGGGCCAGGGTGTCTGCGAATGAACTAGTTCGCACCCAGCGAAGCCGGTTAGAAAATGAGCTCGCGTCCATTCGGTCGTGGTCCAGGCGGACGCACATGCCCAGGGGAGAGGAAACCGCCAAGTCCGATGCAGATGGGAGGCTAGCCCAATAGCCAACGGAAAATAAACCGCAAGGTAAAGGGACAAGGCGATCCATCCTGCCGCCAGCGGCCAAAACGCCAGCCGAATACCCTGCAAAAGAAGGAGCCACATCAGGCTGGCAGCAATCCACGCCCAGATCCAATCGCGCCGAGAATAGATATCCTGGCGAGTCACAAGTTGGCAAAAGATCAAGCAAGCGATCCAGCCGAAAAGAGGCCATTGCAGAGGTGCTTGGCCGAGAAAATATGCCAGAATGAAAGCAAAACAAAGTGTTCTATGCTGGTTCAACCGTCCAAGGAAACGGTTCCACCAGGATGGCAAACCCGGTCCGGATGCGTCGGGCGAGACAGGGTTGCTTTCCGGCCCAAGGGGACGAGACTTTGGATTCTTGGCACTCGCTGGAAAACTCATGCGGGGATCGTAAACGGAAAACGGTCCCACCTAAAGACGAGTCCAATAAAAAAAGGCATCGCGATGTTCGAAACCAGCTGAAAGTCCTCTCCCTCTTCCAGCCAATCCCGCGTCCACCGCGATGCCTTCATTTTTCTTTGATGGGGTCAGGTCTGCTGCACTCTGTTTCATCTCCCCAATGGAAGCTGATGGATTGCATTCCTTGTGCCAAAACCGTTCTCGAATTGGCGAACGCGACGGATTGGACCGAGCAGAAATCCAGGTAATGGAGTTTACAGCCACCCAAGGTACGGTTCAAAGGCACCTGATCGCCCGAAATTATTTTTATGAATCCTTTTCGTGCCTCGCTCCCTCAACGGAACGCCTAGCCATCGCTTGGACACATGCGCGGTTTTTGAGCAACCGCTGGTTGTTTTCTTAGCTACTGAGAGACAAATCCAAAACTCCGCTTTACTTGCTGTGGGTGCAACTAGATACTGGCCCGATCTCTTCTCACCTCGTCGACTTGGCTGGAGTTTCTCATGCGCAAACCTTGGACGTCGCGATTGTCGGTGCTGGAACTCTCAACGCTCCGGTGGAGTTTTGAGGACGACGCTATCCGCTATCGCGAACATGGATACGAAGCGATTGGGATTTGGCGACCGAAGCTATCGGATTGTGGAGAGTCCAAAGGGAAGGACCTACTGCTCGAGTTGGGGATGAACGTTTCTTCGCTGCATTGGGCGGGGGGTTTTACGGGTCATGACGGTCGTACGTTTCGCGAGTCTCTTCACGATGCGTTTGATGCGATCCAGATTGCTTCGGAGTTGCAAGCCGATTGTTTGACAGTGCTGGCCGGTTCTCGGGCATTCCATACGAAAAACCACGCACGACGACTGTTTGCAACCGCCCTTAAAGAACTGGCGGAATGCGCCCAAGCGCTCGGCGTGCAACTGGCGATAGAGCCGATGCACTCGGGCTGCGCTCAGGACTTCACCTTTCTGACCGATATTCCCGAAACCCTCCATATCCTTTCAGGAATCGACAACAGCAACCTTGGAATTGTGTTTGACTGTTATCACATGGCACAGGATTGCAGTGTGCTGGAGTGGCTACCTGGGGTCGTCCCCTACATTCGCCTCGTCCAATGTGGAGATGCCAAAAGCGAGCCCATGGGCTCCCAGAATCGATGCCTTTTGGGCCATGGCCACGTTCCTATCGCGGATATCATTCGCACCATCGAAAAGTATGGATATGACGGCTATTACGAAGTCGAACTTCTCGGTGAGGATGTCGAAGACTACGACTACGAACACCTTCTTACCTCGTCGCGCGATCTGCTTTGCAGTTTGGCCATCGCGTAGATTGCTTTTCCGATTGGCGGCGTTTGCGGCCCGCGTACTGTGAACGGAGTTTACGGCCTTGATCATTCTTCTGACCAATGACGATGGATTCCACGCGGAGGGACTTCAGGCCTTCTCCGAAGCGATGCGCGAAATCGGAGAAGTTTACGTCGTCGCCCCCGATCAAGGTCGCAGTTGTTGCTCCCATGCGGTGACCACCCACCAAGAACTCACATTGAACCCAATGGGCAACCGGGAGTGGACTGTTTCCGGAACACCCGCGGACTGCGTGCGTGTGGCTCTGCGTTGGCTGCACATCCGTCCCGACTGGATCGTGTCGGGGGTCAACGAAGGGGGCAATCTCGGGGTTGATCTTCATTACAGTGGAACCGTCGCGGGTGCCCGCGAAGGCCGATTGCTCGGGGTCCCATCGATGGCCATCTCCCAATATCTACGGCGGGACCGAGCGCGCGATTGGAGGCTCTCGGCCCAAAGGGCTCGTTTTGCTTTTCAACAATGGAGTTCGATTCCATTAGCAGACCGAGCGTTCTGGAACATCAATCTACCGGTTGTTGATCATCGAGAGATAGAACTGAACAGGATCGAATGCCTCCCCGAACCGCAGATGCTCCATTTCGAATTCGAATCATCCGACGCATCAGGATCGGCCCGCGATCCAAACTCCCCATCGAGCCCATCCGAGCAGATTATCTATCGGAGCAACTACCAACTCCGACCTCGACAAGAGGGAAGTGATGTCGCACGTTGCTTCGGTGGCGCGATTGTCGCAACGCAGTTATCGATTGACTTGATCTAAACAGCGCACGCGATGGCCCAAAGGAAATCGTTTTGAAGTTGCGATTTCGGCTTTATTTCGTGCTCGTGCTCAATCCGCCGAGGCGGATGGTGCTCGTGCTCGTAATCGAACGCCTATCGTCGAGCACGATTACGAGCAGGAGCACGAGTACGAAAAAGCCAGGGAAAACATGGAGTGGGACTCCGAGAGGCTCGAAAATCGCATGGGAAGGATTCGCTCAGCTTTCGATCACTTCCAACTGGATCACGACCTTTTCTTCACCCAAATCCAATGGCTCGGAAGCGTCGGGGGGATCCCCCATGACCACTTTGAATTCATTGGTCAGCGTTTCCCCGGAGATGAACTCACGATTCTCTTCGAGCGCTTCAAACAGTTCTTGATTCGATACGTAGATGGTCACTCGAATGCGATCGGTAAAGTTGCATTGACAGCGTTTGCGCAAATCTTGAATCAATCGGATCGCATCTTTGGCGATCCCTTCACGCACGAGGGCTGGCGTCAATGCCGTATTGAGCGCTACCACACATGAACGGCCTTGAGCTGCCGCCCAACCCTCCTTGGCCGACAATCGGACTTGGATGTCTTCGCCATCCAGTTCCAATGTTTTGCCCTCAATTTCCAACACGATTTTGCCATTGCGGGTCATCTCTTCCATGAGTTCTGCGCCGGATGCTGCACCGAGCAAATGCTTGAGCTTGGGCAGCAGCGGACCGACACGCGGTCCGAGCTTGCGAAAGTTCGGCTGTACGGCATACGAAACGAATGGACTTGAACCGCTCGTGTAATGAATCTCTTTGACGTTCAGCTCCTCGCGAACAATATCGTCGTGCTGCGATAGCCAATCGATAGGTGAATCGTCTGCCAGTGTGACTTCGACCCGACTGAGTGGTTGCCTCACCTTAAGCTTGGACTCCATCCGCGCTGATCGGCCGAGCGATGCGATTTCACGCAGCAGTGCCATGCGCTGATTGAGTACAGGATCGGCTTGCGCAAAGTCTCCCGTAGGATAGTCGCACAAATGGACGCTGGAACGGACCCCTGGCAGGGGTGCCGCCAGCGTTTGCCACAACGCTTCCGCCATAAAGGGCGTAAACGGTGCGATCAACTTGGTTATCACGACCAGGGACTCATACAAGGTCCAATAGGCATCCAACTTATCCGCGGAATCTTTTTCCGAGGCCCAGTAGCGCGAACGGCTGCGTCGCACATACCAGTTGCTGAGTGCATCGACCAAGGCATGCAGGGATTGGCAAGCCCCATAACTGTCGTAGTGATCCATTCGTTCCACGACGTCACGACAGGTCGCAGCCAATTCGCTCATGATCCAGCGATCCAGTTCGCTCCGAAGAGGAATGGGCCGATAGCTCTTCGCTTGAGCTAACTCCTCCGAGTCCAATTGATCGAGACCGCTCAGAAGCTCACCTGGTCCGACGAAGCCATCGATTTCGGCGTAGATCGTAAAGAAGCTGAACACGTTCCATAGTCGCAGCAAGAACTCCGGAATGCTGTCTCGGATGGCACGCTCCGAATACAGGATCGAGTTCCAGGGTGCTTGATTGGCAAATAGGTACCATCGAAGCGCATCGGCGCCATAGCGATCGAAGATCTCTTGAGGGCTTCGATAGTTGCGCAGTTGCTTGCTCATCTTGCCCGTTTTCTGGACAAAATCACCGCCGAGTGCAGCCCGCGCATCCTCTTCGGTCAAGAAACGTTGCTTGCCATCCTTGCTCTCATACCATTCGGCCAGCATCAACCCTAAGACGATGCAATTTTTGAAGGGGTGTGGGTAATCGACCGTATGATCAGCGCTATGTTGTTGACCAGGCTTGTGGCCAAAGAGCATGGTGCTGATCGCCAATTGGCTATAGAACCAACCACGCGTTTGATCGATGGCTTCACTGATGAAGTCGGCGGGGAATTGCGAGTCAAAGTCCTCCCGACCTGTGTGCGGGTACCCCCACTGCGCAAAGGGCATCGCCCCCGAATCGTACCAGCAGTCGATAACTTCCGTGACCCGTTCCATCCTTGCCCCCGATGCGAATGGGGAATCGTAGGTGACGGCATCGATGTAGGGCTTATGGACCTTCAGATCCTCGGCGAGTTCGGGGTTGGCCGCTTTGGCCTTGGTCCAAACATCCAAACCAGCAACGCCCGGTTTGCTCAACAGTTCATCGTATCGAGAGATGGATTCCATCTTGCCAGTCGATTGGCAAACCCAAATCGGGAGGGGGGTTCCCCAGTACCGTTCGCGCGACAATGCCCAGTCGACATTGGATTCGAGAAAGTTTCCAAATCGTCCGGGCCCGATATGTTCTGGATGCCAACCGATCTGACGGTTGTTTTCCAGCATCGCGTCTTTAAATGCCGTGGTGCGAATGAACCAGCTTTCGCGTGGGTACTGGATCAATGGATCTTCGCTTGCACGCCAACAGAACGGGTAATCGTGGACGTATTGTTCTTGATGCCATAGTCGCCCCCGTTCACGCAAAGCGCGGGTGATCGGCCGATCCGCTTCTTTGACCCAGACTCCTGCATAGTCAGGCGCTTCGTCGGTGAACTTTCCATCCGGTCCTACCGCACAGATCAAACTTGGGCCTTGGCCCACAGCAAAATTTCCGATTTCCGCGATAAGCACTTCGTAGTCGACTTCGCCAAAGGCAGGAGCCAAATGAACGATACCCGTTCCCGAATCGATCGTCACAAAAGGAGCATGGACGACTCGCCATTGTTTGACGATCGCATCTCCGGATCGGAGCTGTCCGACCTCTGTCGCCTGTTTTGCGGAGTAATAGTCGAAGGGAGGTTCGTAACGAAGACCTATGAGCTCTTTACCGCGCACTGTCTTCATGACTTCGAGAGGCCGCTTGATCTTTTCGCTTAGAGCGGTCACTAATCCGGCGGCGATGACAATCGTGTCCTGACTGGCTTCATCGCGGCAGTAGGCGTATTCGATCTCTTCGTGCACCGCTGCGAATTGGTTCGAGGGCAACGTCCAAGGCGTTGTTGTCCAAACGACGAGCGAAGTGTTCGGTTGATCGAGCAATGGGAAACGAACATACACGCTCGGATCGGCGACTTCGCGATAGCCCTGACCGACTTCGCCAGCGCTCAGTGCGGTACCGCCTTGCGCCCACCACCAGACAATTTTGTGGCCTCGATACAGGAGTCCACGGTCGAAAAGATTTTTGAGAGACCACCATACGCTTTCGACGTAGCTTTGGTGGTACGTGACATAGGCTTGAGACAGATCGATCCAAAAGCCCAGTCGCTCGGTGACACGTTCCCATTCTTGCATGTAGCGCCAAACGCTTTGTTGGCACTTGGCGATGAACGCTTCGACACCGAATTGTTCGATCTCTTCTTTGCTGTGAATGCCGAGCTCTTTGCAGACTTCGACCTCGACCGGCAATCCGTGCGTGTCCCAACCCGCTTTTCGATTGCACCAATAGCCTCGCATGGTGCGGTAGCGAGGGAAGAGATCTTTGATGGCTCGGGTCAAGCAATGGCCGGGATGGGGCAATCCATTGGCCGTGGGTGGTCCTTCATAGAAAACGAAGGGGCGACCATCGCGCCGCTGCTCCAAAGATTTTTCGTAGATGCGATTCTGTTTCCAGAATTCGAGAATCGCTTCTTCCTGCTTGGGGAATTTGACGTCGGTTTTGACAGCTCGAAACATAATGCGTCAGCGATGCCTTGAAGCGATGACAGATCTACGACGGTGATTATTCTGCGAACTCGACGGGAGGAACGTCTCCGTCCAATTCGTCGTCGTCGCTCGATTCGGCATCGGGATGGCCTTCGAGCATACCGTCGTCGGCGGGTTCGATTTCGTATTCGTCTTCGAGTTCTTCTTCAAAGTCGTCATCGAATTCGTCATCGAAATCATCTTCATCGAAATCTTCGAATGGATCGGGATCGTCATCCTCCTCCTCGGATTCTTCCTCTTCCAAAGGGACTTCTTCCTCTGCCTCTTCATCGTCTCCCCAGGAACTACGAACAGGCAATCGCGCGGGAGCTGGCACCTGCTCGGAAGAAAGGAGAGCGGCTTCGAACCAATCCTCGGAATCGGAAGTGATCGATTCAGCGGGGACAAGGATTTGCGTCATGGAGAGGTTCCGATTCGATTTCCGTCGATGAAAGGGGCCTGCCGATGGCCAGGTATTTGGGTGAATTCGGTATGCCGGTTCGGAGATGCCAGTTCGGAGAGTAGGGCGCTCGTGAATCGCCTTCCCTTCCATGTCCCTAATCCCAGGATTCAGAACGGATTGCGCTCGCCGTAGAAACAGATTCCCTAGCTCGTTGGATTAGCGTGGCGGTTGATGCAAAACCTGTCAACTACTGTTGGAACACACTGTCTGAAACCAAATTCAAAAATTTTTCCCAAAGTGGCAAGATTGCGCCGCGTACCTCGAATCCCCTCATGTCAGTAGCACGTCACTTTCACAAGTTTTTAGGGGTGGTTGCCATGTTGAAGAAATTGTTTTTAGGCTCGGCGTTGGCGATTGGCGGTACGGGGCTACTGCTTGGAACGTCGGCCGTCAGTTACGTCAGAACCGGATACCACGGGATCCGAGATTCGATCAAGGAACAGATTCCTATCGAAGTCGAAATCAAGCGAGCCCGGGATATGATCTCGGATCTCAAGCCTGAGATCGCTGACAACCTCAAAATGATCGCACGCGAGGAAGTCGAAGTGGCCAAACTTCAGCGCGAAGTCGCCGCCAAGCAAGCTTCGCTCACCAAATCGAAGGATGCGATCCTCAAACTCAAGGACGATGTCGAAAGCGGCGTCAAGTATGTTTCTTACAAAGGTAAGAAGTACAGCATGGAACAAGTCCGCCAGGACTTGAGCGAACGCTTCAAGCATCATCAAACGCTGGAAGCAACATCGGACAAGCTGGATAAGATTCTGGAAGCCCGTCAACGCAATTTGGTGGCTGCACGCCGCAAGCTCGATGAAATGTTGGCCGCTAAACGCGAACTGGAAGTCCAAGTTGAGAATTTGCAAGCCCGGCTAACGATGGTGGAAGTCGCTCAAGCGGGAAGTCAATTCGCGGTCAACGACAGCGCGCTGAGCAATGTTCGCCAAACCATCGATGAGATTTCGACACGAATCGATGTAGCCGAAAAATTGGTGCAATGTTTCGACGAAGCGGGTTCGATCCAAGTCAACGAGGACTCGGCTCCAGCGGATTTAGTGGACCAAATTTCGAACTACTTCGATCGAGACAAGACAGCGGACGACGTCGCTCATGTCGCCGACAACCACCTCTAACGATTGGTTGAACGCATTTTCTACCACCGTGTATGCGAACAGCCTCTAGCGTTCACGGTTCGACGGACAGTCGATGTACGGTCGATAGAACAACGGCAGCGGGTGCATTCCCGCTGCCTCTTTTTTAAATCCCATCCCAGCAAACCTTGTCAGCCGCAGTGCGTTAGCACCTGGTTTCTTTGGATTTTTATTGGCAATCCGAACGTTAACGCGTTCTAGCCAAATGGATCCTGCCGGTAACCGGACGCTAATGCGTTCCGGCTAATGAACTGGAATATGTCTGAACTGGTCAATGCCTGTCACCAAATGAACCCGCAGTAGAGACATGTCCCGCAAAAGTGAGCCTGAGGCCCTAGTTTTGAAGTTGCGCTGTTTTTGCTTCGATCGTACTCGTACTCAATGAAATGGTACTCGTACTCGTACTCGAAGATACCGTATCGAGTACGAGTACCGCTAACGCTGAGTACGAGTACGAGTACGAGTACGAAAAACCACGCGAAAACATCGATTGGTGCTCGGAGAGGCTCGAACAGCGCAACTTCAAAAGGCGCTAGCCGAGTTCTTTCGACGTGCAAAAATCGGCTCGCGCCTCAGGCTCATGAAAACGAAAATCGATTTTTGTCCGTTGTATCTGTCAAAATCTATCAGCCGCAGTGCGTTAGCACCCTGTTTTGGTGGATCATGCAGTGAAACCGGGCGCCGATGGGCTTGTGGATTGGATCCTTCGCCGATGCGTCGGCGAGGGACCGTTTGCAAGAATCGAGTGCGCTGCATCGACGGGCTGCTGAAAACATCTACGACCGAACGGCGGTTCCTTAACCCTGGGAGTCGATCACACTATGATGCGCCATGTCACTCGTCTTTTTTCGCCATCTTCTACCGAGCCCGCCATGATCCAACAGAAAGTTCTTTGGATCGATGGGGTCGGTAGTTATGCCATGTGCGATTCCGACGAGATCACGATCGGCCAGTCCTTCCCGGGGAATGACGTCGATCTGGGCATTCGCGGTGATCTGAGTCGCCGAGCCCTCGCGCTTCGGCGTGCTGGCGAAGACCACTTGGTTCAACCATTTCAAAATGTTCGGCTGGATGGGATACCGCTCGAACGGGCCGCCGTGTTGAGAGACGGCTCCATTTTGTCGCTCGGAAACCGCGTCGATCTGCGTTACCGACGTCCTACCCAACTCAGTGGCACCGCCAGGCTCGACTTGCTCCCTCCTCACCGGTGGCAACCTCTCCTGACCGCAGCCCTACTTCTCGGTGAATCTTGCGTCCTAGGACCGGATTCGAACTCTCATGTGGTTTGCCCCGACTGGACAGGCAAAGTCGTGTTGTTTCGGCATCAAGGAGGTTGGATGTGCCGAATCTCCTCGTTCAACAATTTGACGGTTGCCGGGAAACCAACCAGCGCCCCATTTTTGTTGGTTCCTGGCCAAAGAGTCCAATGCGATGAATTTTCAATGACCTTGGGGTGACTGTCTCGTTCGATCAAGTCCGTTGCGTCTCGGTGCTTTTGGCTTGACCCGAAATGCTTGGTTTGCTTTCTCGATCGAGGAGTAGCCCATGCCGGCGACGGGAGATTTTTGAATGTTAGAGCCCCGATTACGGCCGGAGAAGCGTCGCAAGGGAGACGTGGCTCGGAGCCAAACGACCATGGGAGAGCCGAGGATGGCTTTCTGTTAGCGATGCCAGCAACCAGCCCATTTCCTAGTGGGATCGCGAGCAAGGTTGGCCAAGAAGCCTTGCCTGACGGAGGAAGCAAGCTCGAAAAATTGAGTTCGCGATCTCTCCGATTCGTCCAAGCTTTTGCAGCTCAATGCGAAAAGCTAACAAGAGTCGAATGAAACTCGCTCGGAATCGATTCGATTTCCGGTCGACGGAACTCGACACACCTTTGAGATCAGCCACAATTACATCTTGTACATGGAGCGGAATCCAAAACATGTTTTCCTTGCTCAAACCTCGCAAGAAAGTCCTCGGCGACTCCGGCAAGAATGCAGGCCGAACTTCCTCCGAATTCACGGAATCCGAAGGGCGTCGCGATCCTGCGACGTTGCAAAATCCTACGGATCGAACCGCGTCCTCGAACCCCTTTTCCAAAAACACGCCTGCGCGTGAGCAACCAATGGGTGCGTTCATGAGATTTCAGTACGGAAGCGGAGATACCCCGTTGGATGGTTACTCCATCAAACGAGGGGTCGGGGTAGGGGGGTTTGGCGAAGTCTATTTCGCCGAAAGCGATTCGGGCAAAGAGGTTGCCCTCAAACGGATCCAGAAAAATCTGGACGTCGAAATGCGAGGCGTTCGACATTGCCTCAACTTGCGCCATCCAAACTTGGTCGCCATCTACGACATTCGCTTTGATAAAGACCAGCAAGGCTGGATCGTGATGGAGTTCATCGAAGGGGAATCCCTGCGCGAGACGTTGGACCAATGGCCTCAGGGGATGCATGCCGAATCTATCTTGCCGCTGTTCTCGCAGATCGTGGCCGGTGTCACCTATCTGCATGACCAGGGCATCGTCCACCGAGATCTCAAGCCTGCCAATATCTTCATCGAGAATGAGATGGCCAAGATCGGTGACTATGGCTTGTCCAAATACATCAGCGCCTCCCGGCGCGGTGGCCAAACAGAAAGTGTCGGAACCTTTCACTACATGGCCCCAGAAATTGGTAAAGGAGAATACGGCAAGGAGATCGACATCTACTCGCTCGGAATCATCCTGTTCGAAATGCTGACCGGCGATGTCCCCTTCGACGGAGAAAGCACGCAAGAGATTTTGCTCAAGCATCTCACGGCCGATCCCGATCTGAGCCGTGTCCCTCCTCGCTATGCCGAAGTCATCGGTCGAGCCTTGGCAAAAAATCCTGCCAGCCGTTACAGCGACGGACGCGAACTGTTGCAAGCCCTCGGATACGAACTGACGGTCGGCGGCCTGGCGACGAAAGCCGCTGACTTCGACTACGTCTGGTCGACAGCTCCCGCAACCGCCCATGCCTATGCTGGATCTGCACAACAAAAAGACGCCTATGGTCGAGCCTCATAT
>Ga0194055_10003167_pt1 | contig 12785 bp, 10 predicted proteins | sample SepL449m_MetaG_FD_155482 | JGI IMG/M metagenome (GOLD analysis project Ga0194055, IMG submission 155482) | Anoxic zone freshwater microbial communities from boreal shield lake in IISD Experimental Lakes Area, Ontario, Canada - Sep2016-L442-9m | ecosystem: Environmental > Aquatic > Freshwater >... | reverse complement strand
GCACAGGTTTTCAACCTGTGTGTCTCCGTAGCCGCAGGTTGGTAACCTGCGGTGCATCTCACCCTGACCTGCTGCCTGTGCATGTTGCCAGCCTGCACATCCTCATGCACAGGGTAAAAACCTGTGCTGCGCGGGGCGAACCCGAGCTCGTGCCGAACAGGATTGCGTGCCAGGCCTCGTCACGTGCCTTGAGCCGCCGCGTCGATGAACAGCACGGCGTTTGCCTGGGAGACGCGTCCGGCGGGCACCGTCGCATCTCCGGCCAGTAATCGCTCGATCATGGGCGCCTTTGCGGCCCCGGTGGCCAGCCAGAGAACCCGCCGCGAGCGGTCTAGCATGGGGAAGGTGAGGGTCATCCGCCGCCGCGATTGATAGACCCCCGTCACCGCCACGTCGCGGTCGCAACAGTCGAGCGCGGGATCGCCAGGAACGAGCGATGCCGTGTGACCGTCGGCGCCGAGGCCCAAGTGCACGAGATCCAGCACCGGCGGGTTGCCGCACCAGGTCGCCAGAGCCTGCTCGTATTCGCCGGCTCCCTGGGCAGCCTCAGGGGCAGTCACCGGCATGGCGTGGATGTTTTCTGGGGGGATCGGTGCGTTTCCCAAGAGGCTCGCATGCAGGTGCGTGAGGTTACGGTCGGGATCGCCGTCGGCCGCGAACCGCTCATCCACCTGGAACACGTGAAACTGCGACCAGGGGACGTCCTCGGAGGCGAGGTCCCGCAGCATCGCCCAGGGTGTTTTTCCGCCGCTGACCGCCATCAGAAAGCGGCCACGGGTCGCAACCGCCTCGCGCGCCGCCGCCGCGATCAGCCGGGCCGCGGCAGCGGCGACGGCGGTTTCGTTGGGAAACACTTCGATGTGCATGAGAGGCTCCGGGGTTCCTATCGCGATCGCCTGCCATCGCGTGCTGGGGTAGTTCGATACCAGCGGATCAGCCCGCTGGCGGAACCGCCGCGCTCGAGGGCAGGCTCCGAAGGCGACTGGAACTCCGACACGATCCGGTTGACGGGCACTGTACCGAGTTCCACGCCCTCATGGTTGAACGGGATGATCATATCCCAGGCGTGATCGTCGGCACGCTGATCGTGATCGACACGGGCGAGAAGCCGAACAGGGCGATGGATCAGATGGTCCGGCATGAGCTCATTGGCTTGGCCAGCCTCAAGGAACTCGAGGCCTTCATTCGAACTCGACGATAGCCCGCGCCGGCGAAGCCGCCGCGATGGACTGACACAGGTTGAAAACCTGCGCTACGGGAGAAGCCCCGAGCCAGGCCAGATGGGGGTCGACCCGTCCTGCATCTGCCATGCCGAACAGGGTTGCCCCGATGGCCTCCACCGAGTTGGTGAGCCGCCCCGATAACGCCGGAGGTCCTTCGGCGAACGAAATGGGCTGAAATACAGCGGTTTTTCGCGCAACGGACGGAATCAGCGACTTTGGCACGCGACGTGCTCTGTATTCCTCTGCCAGCGAGTGCGTCCTTGTGACCCGCCCGCTGGCGACTGATTCGATGGACCCAAGACCATAGGTGAATGCCGTGATGATGGTGGCGGTTTGCATGCCGTCGGCAGAAGTGCGTCCTCCGCGCAAATAACGCAAAAATAAGGGTTTTCGAGGGTTTTCTCGATGCACTGGTTTGAGCCGAGTCCCTGCTTGGGGTCGGCCAAGACCGTGGGTCGGGAGGAGATTCATCTAAGCGGTGCTGAATTCGCTCGAAATAGGTTCAAACAAGTCTTTTTAGTGGTATTTCCCGTGTTTTTCTCCGTCCGGAACCATCCTGAAGCGGTGAATGCGGTGCGGCCAATGGCGGCCTGCGCCCGATCCCGCTCAGGACGGAAGGCCGGCCGGTCTCACCAAAATGGTGAGACGGTCACCAGGCTGGTGATCACCACCTTGGTGAGGCCAGGAATCGAGCGGAAAGTGGTGGATTCCTCGGCGGTTACACACTTTTCCGCCCTCCGTACATCCCCGTGCCCGACCGTCGTTCGTTCGTGGCCGGGGACATCGATGCCTGGATCCTCAGGCGGTTTTCAGTTCGTTCGTTTGGCTCGTTTTTCGTCAACCAATCCCAACCCCTTGTCGGGCCGGTAACGGTCGTTCGTGCCTGCCCGACCATAGCTCTGAAAGGACTCGTTTTATGTTCCGTTCCATCGCCGTCCGCGCCGTTGTTGCCATCGCCGTGGTCGCCGCCGTTTCCTGCTGCTCCGCCGTGTCGCGTGCGGAAACGCTTTCGCCCCTTGGAACCGCCTCCGCCCCGAGCCAAGGGTTGCTGAGTTCCCTCGGCGGCCTTCCCGCTGAGTCGGCCACCGAGGTATCGGCAGCCGTGCTGCGATCCGTGGCCTCGCAGACCGAGTCCGTCGCGTACCACCCCGCGGTTGCAAATTCCTCTTTCGGGTCTCAGGTTGTGCGGACCGCGCCTGGCATGGGCTTCGGGTTCGAAAAAGTGCCCTTCGAATCATTCCTGACGGTGGCGGCGGCACCAAATGGAAAAAACTCGGTCCGTACGTTCATTATCCTCGAGCCCGAAGCGTCTGAGCCCGCTGACTCGTCGCTGGGTAAGGCCTCGGGCGAAGACCTTGTGAAAAAGTTCACTCAGGCATCGGTGGGGTCGACCACGACGTCGGGTTCGGCCACGCTCTCGATCCTGCAGGTTTCACCCGCATCCTCGTCGCTCGTGTTTACCAACGTCCTTCTGAAGGACGGTTCCCAAGTCACCGAGTGACGGTTTCAAACTTTCCTGGCCGCAGGCCGAACGACCCTACGGTCAGGACGATGGTTGGTTGATTGGTTGTGTGACGAAAGCGAATGAAGGCCGCGTTGGCACCCGCCAACGCGGCTTTTTTCGTGGCACCGAAGCTTGTGCCACCCACGTCTGGCCTGACTCGGGTTTCCCCCGTAGCACGGGTTTTCAAACCTTGTCTGTCCTGCGTACCGGTTCGGGGCCGCCTCTTCTCGTAGCACAGGTTGTCAACCTGTGTGTGTTCCCGGTTCGCATGAGGCTCGGGGCTGCCCATGCCCGTCGCCGGACACTCACTACGGCCATGCGACTCTCGCGCCGTCGCCGCCGTCCCGGCGTCGGCTCCGGCTTACGGTCGCCGGGCGCGGCCCGGCTCCCAGCATCCAGGCCTTCGCTCGCTCGATGCTGACTTCGCTCCGCCATCAATGGCTGCGCTTGTCAGCAACGCCGGCTCCCGGGCACGGGCAGCCCCTCGCTGCCTCTTCTCGTAGCATCGGTTTTCCACCTGTGTGTGTCTTCCTGGTTCGCATTGGGCTCGCGGCATCATCGCTTGCATCTGCGATTCCGGTAGGGGGAGCAGCCGGATCGGACGCACGCGCAGAAGCCGGTGAGACGTGTGCCCCGCGGCGGTCGCTCCGGAGCGTTTGAGCCGAGAACTCATTCGTCCCGCCGGCGCCGAGCATGTCGCCGGCCGGCTGAGGTGGCCCTCCACCGCGCGAGGATCACGTGTGGCCCGTATCACTCCATGTCCGCTGCGCTTTTCGACCGCCCCGCGCTGCACTTACAACCGGCGTTCACCGGCTGTGGTTCCGGTGCCCAATCGTGGAGCGTCGAAAAACGTCAGGCTCCACTGGAACCGTTCGCCTGACTGGAGTCGTGAGCCTTGGGTCGGTGCGTTCTTGCCGCTCGGCACTGCGGACACTCGGCAAACATGATGGTGACCACTTTGACGTCGCAGTCGCATTTCAGGTTGTCTTGAATGCTGACAACCGGGGTGCCCGTACACTGCTCGGCGATCGCTGTTAGGTCCCTCTGAAACGTCGCGAACAGTTCCCTGCGAACGGTCCGGATTAACTCGGCTGCGTGACCATCCTCGTGACCGCCGTAGTGGGAGAGAAGGTGTTTTTCGGAAGTCGTCAGCACCCCTTCCGCAGTGATCGTCAGATGGTTTCCCAGTAAACAAGCACGAACCATGAGGGGGCCGTGGCCGTAGGTTTCCCGCAGCAAGCGAACCACGCCATCACTGACGGCCGCCTCTATCTCCCCGCGCGTTAAGTTCATCACGCTCCTCCGGAAAGACTCGGCGACCCCCCTTCGAAACCCCCGCGCCCGCGGGAGGCATTCGTAGGTACAATGAACCTACGCCGAAAGTGGAGGCACTTCAAGAAAAATCGGATTGATCCGACAGTCAGGGTTGCTCCGGATTGCGTGACCGAGTGCTGCCGGGATCCCTGCCGCAGTGCATCATTTCCGTTGTTCAGGCGGGACGGTCGAGCCGCTGCTTCGCGGCGATCAGCTTCGGCCGCAGCATGGTCGCATAGTCGAGGTCCTGCACCGGCAGTCGGGCGGCGACCGCCTCTGCCGCCGCGATGCCCGCTGACTCACCCAGAATCATCCACACCGGCTCCATCCGCAGTGACGTCATCGCGATATGGCTCGCGGAACAGCAGACGGGCACGATGAGGTTCGTGCACTCGTCCCGCCGCGGCACGATGGCCCGATACGGGATCGTGTAAATCCCGTGATGCCGCTCGGTGAGGTACAGCATCGAGAACTCCCCCCCCTGGAGCGCCACACCGCCATCGAGTGGATGCGTCGCATATGGCCAGTCGTCGACGCCGTACGACGCCAGCCCGACTGGATCCTCTGGTGCGGTTCCAGCCTCGAGATCACGCTGCGTGAGCACGTAGGCGGCCTTCATCCGCCGGGCCTCGCGAACGTACATCTGGTGCGGCCAGCCTCCCGTGTCGTCAAAAATCCCCGGCTCAAAGCCGTGTGACTCAGCCTTGGCCTTTTGGTCGGCCGGGGCTGCGGGGTCGGTACGGAGAAAGTGCGTGATGCCGCGGAGAAAGTCTTGGTGGAACCGCCAGATCCGCGACCGGGTGGCGTAGTCGCCGTCGGGATAGTCGGCGTTGCAGCCGTAGACCGTCGGCGCCCACAGGGCTCGGGCGAGGTTGCCAGCCCCGAGCGAGTAGATCCGCCCGCCGGCCGGTTCGTAGGTGTCGAGCGCCCGCATCCGCCGCCCCTCGGTGATGTTCGCCTTCGCGAGGAAGCCGCGACGATAGAGTTCAAACATCCGTGGGTCGTAGTCGTCGGGCGGGTCGATCGGCAGGCGGTCGTCCTTGATCGAAAACTTCCACCGAAACCCGTAGCCCATCGTCTGCTTGTCGGCGCTGCCCAGCGGGCCCGGCACGTAGTCCTGCAGCAGCGGGAGCAGTCCGCTCTTCGGGTCACCCGGCCGCACGTACGGGTCGATCGCATAGCGGGCCAGGGGAGGCCGCACGCCGGCGAGCGATTCGCCGTATTCCTCCATCGATTCGCGGCCAAACGTGTAGGCCACGCCGGCCCGTGCCATCAGATCCCCCTCGTAGGAGCAGTCGATGAACACGGCCGCCGTGATCGTGGCGGCGTCGCGGGCGGTCGCCCGCTCGGCCGGGCACCCAAAACGGTCGGGTGGAGCGTGCTCCAGCGTGATCGAGCGGATCGCCCCGTTGGCCCGCTCGACGGCCTGGACCCGATGCTCCTTCACCACCCGGATGCCGTGCTCCGCCGCGAGATCGGCAAAGAGGTGGCGATACTGGGGGTCGCTCAGACCATCCTTGAGCAGTTTGGCGGTCGAGCCACCGACGGCCTCGCGGCGGCCCCAGTCGATGTGCACGAGCCCACCGCCGGTCATTCCGCCGAGCCAGCAGGAGGGCTCGACGAGCACAACCCGGCAGCCCTCCCGCGCGGCCGCCACGGCCGCAAGAACGCCGCTGGCAGTGCCTCCATAGACGCAGACGTCGACCGCCGGTTCCCGGAGGTTCTCGCCGCTCGTGATGCCGGTCGAGGCGGCGGCGACCGCCGCTGTCCCCGCCTGAAACCATTCCCGCCGAGTGATGTGCATTGGTATTGAGATCCTTTCAGTCAGAGGAAAGTGGGTTTCGCTACGCTAGGGAAACCCGGGCGAGTCGTGGAAAAACGCGGGGACACGCTGGTTGCAGCCATGAAAGACCTTCCGCCGAAGCCGCCTCCGAAGCCACCGGACTATTACTTCGAGAACGGTCTGCTGGTCTACACCGCAGCCTTCCACCGCAAGCGGGGATTCTGCTGCGGGTCGGGCTGCCGGCACTGCCCCTTCAATCCGCCCCACCTCGAGGGCAACACCGTCGAGGACAGCACGAAGACGGGATGATCGGCCTCCTACGGAGCGTCGCTCGTGCCGGACCGCATCAGTCGCCGCCGTCGCAGCACGAGCGACACGACGAGGCCGGCCATACCAACCAGTGTGACGGCCGGTTCGGGCACCACGATCACGTCGCCCGTGCTCTGCGAAAACGTGAGCGTATCGGAGTCCTTCACGAGCGTAAACGTGCCGTTGCTGTTGTTGGTCCAGGTGCCCGCATAAAACCCCGTGGAGACGAGCGTGGCAAAGCCACCCGACGGGGTACCGGTGAAACTGAATATGTCGAGCGTGGTGTTGGGGGCGATGCTGCTGCCGCTGAATGCCAGCGACATCGTGCCGCCATACGTCAGTCCCGAGGCGTTCAGAATGCTGACGCCGTCGTATGCCGTACCGCGCGTGCCGGCCGAGGCGACCTCGATGGCGGTTACGCTCGTGGAAGTCAGCACGAGCGAGCCGAGCGTGATCACGCCGGGGCTGTTTCCAGGGCTGAGGGTGCCGCTCACGGTGGCCGTTCCCGACGCCGTGCCGCTGCCCCCGAGCCAGGCAGAAGCTGCCACGGAAAGGTTCGATCCCACGGCGAGAGAGCCGTTGAGGATCAGCCCGCCGGCGTTCACGGTCGTTGCGCCCGTGTAGGTGTTGTTGCCCGACAGCGTAAGGCTGCCGAGGCCGTTTTTGTAGAACGCACCGCTCGTCGCGCCGCCAAACGAACTGGAGAATGTCACGTTGTTGCCATTGGTGTCGATGGTGGTGCTCGCCGCATTCACCATCTGAATCTTTCCAGAAACGTCCTGCGTGTTGCCGGAGGCGTACTGCAGGATGCCAGTGCTGGTGAACTGGATGGCGGACGTGTTGTTGAGCGAGTTGGCGGCGAATCGCAGCGTGCCCTGGTTGACGTCGGTGGCACCGGTGAAGGTGTTCGATCCTGAGAGAATGAGGAGGCCGTTGCTGCCTTTTTTGATGCTCGTCGCGGTAGCTCCAGAGTTGTCGACGATCCGCCCGGCGATTTCAGTCGTGCCCGTGCCGAAGAAGCTGAGCGTCTTCGCTGATGCGCCGGTCGAAACCATGTCGGCCGTCAGCTTCAGCGTGCCACTGCCGAGGTTTTGAATCGCGGCGTTGCCGGCGGTTGCGGTTGCGATCAAGTTGATCACCTTGTCGGTCGTCTCATTCGCGGTGCCGGTCCACGTGAGCTCCGCGATGCCATTGCTGCCTCCGATTCCGATCGTGCCCGAAGTGCCCAGCGGGCTGTTTGAACCGAAGTTGCCAAACGAGGCCGCGGAGACCTCATACACTTTTCCGCTCGTATTCCCCTGGATGGAAACGCCGCCGCTAAACGAGTTGGAACTGTTCTTCAGGTTGACCACACCGGTCCCCGAACCCTTTTCGACGATCGAAAGTTTGCTCCCGTCGGAACCGTCGGAGACCACGCCGGCAACGTCCCAGGTGTCCTTGAAACCACCGCTCGTGTTGAACGTGAAACTCCGGTCGCCACCCGTCGTGGACGAAATACCGCCGAATCCGAACACCGTGTCGGCCGTGGTAGGGTTCATGTAAAGCGTCGCACCGGCCGTGCCGCTTACCAGAAAACCCTTGTCGGTCGTGCCACTTGCCGTGGGATAGAGGTTGAGCGTGGCGAAGTTGGTGCCGGAAGCCAGTTGGATCGCCGTGCCCGATCCAAACATGCCGGCGGACGCAGACGACCCGACGACCTGCAGGACGGTGGAGTAGGTGCCGGTGTTCAGCGTGCCCTGCTGAAACCAAAAGTTGCCGGTAAACGTATTCCCGGCATTCAAACCTGAGTTCGTTGCAGTGCCATACGTTGAGCCGGTGCCGTTGCCGTAGCGGAGCTGCAGCGCCCCGGCACCGCTGACGATCCCGGTGAGCGTGTAGAGGTTTGAGTTTGAATTGTTGCCGTTGACGTACAGCGCTGGTGCGCCGATCACGACGTTGGTCGTGATTGCGAGCGTAGGCTTCGAACTACCCGACGGCTGCACGAGGAGCGTCGCTGTTCCGCTCCCCACGAAGTTGAGCGGATTACCGGCGATCGTGAACGTCGGTAACGCCCCGGATGCAGGCCCTGTGCCGCTAAAAGTAAGTCCCGATAGCTGGAACGTACCCGAGACGTCGTTATTAGCGGTCGTGGCAGCCGAGGCCGCCTGCGTCGCCGCAAAAGTCAGGCTTGTGGAAGAACCGCCTGTGGGCGCGGTGCCACCGATCCAGTTCGCGCCCGTCGACCAGTTTGCGGTCGTGCTGCTTCCGTTTGACCACGTGACCGTTGCTGCCGACGCGTCGAACGCGTGAGCCGCCGCCAATGCCACGACAAATGCCAGAACGCGGTGTGCGATCCTCATGACCAATCCCTCCCCCGTGGTTCACGATGCCTGCGGTCGGAGCGATGCGCCGCCCCCGCTCTCTTGCAAACATGACCAAAGTGTTGCGGGACGGAAACTGGCCAGGTGGCCAAGCGCAAGCGATGGAGGGAGAAACGGCATGTTTCTCAACGCAATCGGCCGTCCGCAGGTTGCCAACCTGCGGCTACAGGGGAGTCGTCTTCCCCGCGGATGGCGGGGTCATGCGTGGCGGCGGCGGCGTTGCAGTAGGACGGCCGCGATGCCGGCTCCGCCAAGAATCGCCACCGCAGAGGGCTCCGGAATCACCACCATCTGCATCACCTGACCGCCGTTGGCGGCGACCGTCGAGATCGTCACCGACTTGGAGGCGTCGTACTGGGCCAGCGTCTGGTAGGTCTGGCCGTTGTACGAGACCGTGCCGCTGTTGCTCTGGACGTAGTAGTTAAACGTCGCCCCGGAGATGCTCGATGCAAAATCAGCGGCGTTTGAGGTGAAAAAGCCGCCGGTCAGCGTACCGAGTCCGACCGCCGCTTGCGTGAAGTAGATGTTGACCGCATTGCCGCTCGACAGCGACGACGCGAACGGCGAGCCGCCCGTGAGTTTGAGGATGTCATTGCCGCTGTTCAGCACCTGCGTGTAGTCGGGGGCGGCCTGCGTGAACTCGAACGCGAACGAGGATCCGGCCGAGCCATCGACCGCCGCTGCCGACAAGATCCCAGCCGATGAACTGCCGGGGCCCACCAGCCCCGCCCCGGCGATCGACCCGGCGAGGACGGCGGTCCCGTTGAGCGTGCTGCCGGCGTTCACCGTCGCGCCGGTGCCGATCGAGCCCGTGAGAGCCACGGTGCCGACGGTCGAGGTGCCGCCGATCGCCAGGACCCCGGTGTAGGTCGACGCATTCGAGAGCGAACCACCGTTCATCGTGATCGCGTTGGCGACGTTGTAGCCGCCGAGATCGAGGGTGCCGGCGGTGACGGTCACCGCGCCGCTCCCGAACGCTCCGACGTTGCCCGCCACGAGCGAACCGGCGAGCAGCGACGTGCCGAGCGAGTAGGTGCTCGAGGACTGCAGCGTGAGCGACCCGGCCCCGGACTTGATCAGGCCGCCGTTGCCGGCGCCCGTCGACGCCACGGGATTGGCGAACGTGACGTTGTTGCCATTGGTGTCGATCGCGCCATTGCTGGCCGCCGTGAGCGTGAACCGGCTGGAGATGTCGCTCGTGACAGCCGAGCCGTACTGCAGCGTGCCGCTCGAAACGCGGATCGTGCCGCTGCCGAGAGCACCCAGCGACGAGAAGTTCAAGACGCCCTGCTGAACGACCGTGCCATTCGTCCAGGAGTTGCTCCCCGACCCGGGGGCAAGTGTGAGTGTGCCGAGGCCCTGCTTGTAGAACGTCGCAACCGCAGTGCTGCCAAACGCGGTGGCGAACGTGACGTTGTTGCCATTGGTGTTGATGTTGACGTTCGCCCCGGTCACCTGGATCTTCCCCGACACATCCTGCGTGTTGCCTGGGGCATACTGCAGGATGCCCGTGGATGAGAACTGGATCGTGCCCGAGTTCGTGAGAGCATTGGGGCCGAAGATCAACGTGCCCTGATTGACGTTCGTCAGACCCGTGAAGCCGTTTGACCCGGACAGGTACCAGGTGGCGTTGCCGCCCTTCCTGATCGAGGTCTGGTTGGAGGCACTGTTGTCGACGATGCTTCCGGCAATCTCGCCGAACGTGCTCGCCGTGCCAGTGAGCGAGAGCTGCTTCGAGCCGGCGCCCGAGGCGGTGAAGTTGCTCGTAAACGTAAGGGTTCCCGTCGCGGACAGGTTGTTGATCGTGGCCCCGTTGGTAGTGCCCTGAAGGTCGATCACCTTGTTCGTGGTCTCCCCGGGGCCGGTGTAGGTCAGCTGGTTGGTGGAGGTGTTGCCGCTCGAGCCGATCTTGATCGTGGTGCCCGAACCAAGCGGGCTGGCCGCACCGGCAGTACCGATTTTTGCGGTGATCAGCTCGTAGGTTTGGCTGGCGGTGTTGCCTTGCACCGAGACGCCGCCGCTGAAGGTACTGGCCGTGTTCGAAAGCGTGAGAGCGCCCTTGCCTGAGCCGCCAAACACGACGTTCACCGGCGAGCTGCCATCCGTGCCATCGGTGATCAGGCCACTCACGCTGTAGCTGCCAAGGAAGGTGCTTCCGCTGTTTTGATAGGAGATCGTCTTGGCTCCGCCGTTCGCGGCCGACACGTTGCCGGACATGGTGAGCGTGGTGTCGGCAGTTGGGGCCACGGTGATCGTGGCGGTGCCGGTGGTTGCGGCGATCAGGATCCCCTTGTCGGTGTCAATCGAGCCGCCCGTGTATCGGATGCCGCTCGCGCTCGCGGAGCCACTACCCATCGTGATCGTGCCGCTCGAGCCGAGGACACTATTGGTTCCGGAGTTGCCGAGGGCTGAGGTGCCGAGGAAAAGCGTGCCTCGCTGAATCCAGGTGCCGCCGCTGAAACTGTTGTTGGCGTTGAGAGAGGTCGTGCCTGTAACGCCGCTGGCGTAGTTGATGGCGAGTTGGCCAGTTCCGCTGATCGTACCCGTGAGAGTGAATAAGTTCGCCGAGTTGCCTTGGGTCACCAGCAACTGCTTTGCGTTCAGGGCGAGGTTGTTACTGATCACGAGGTTCGGCCTGGTGTAACTACCCGTTGGCTGGTTCACGGCCAGCGTGGCCGTGCCGCTGGCGACGGTGAAGTCGAGCGGGTTGCCGGAAATCGTGTACGTCGGGGCGGCGCCGATCGCATTGCTGAGGCCGGTGAACGTGAGACCACTCAAGACGAACGTGCCTGTATCGTTGTTGGAGGTCACCTGGGCGCCCAAGTTTTGGGTTCCGGTGAACACGAGCGAGTTCGAGGAGGAACTCACCGGAGTCGACGGCGCCCAGTTGGTGCCGGCGGACCAGTTCGTCGATCCGCTTGCTGAGGTGTAGGTGTAGATCGCCGCCTGGGCGGGAACGGCTGCGAAGCATGCGACGGCCGCACAGGCGGCGACCACCCGTCGAGCGAACGAGCGGCTGGAAATCCGGGCGCCACGGAACCAAAGGGACGAAGCGTTCATGCGTTGACCTCGAGCAGAAGTTGGCAAAGCAAGCGAATACAAGGCTGGGAACCCTCCCCGATGGAGACCGCCGCCGAAACGCGGCACAGCCCGCACTCTACGCCTGCTCGAACGCCCCGCAACGCCAAATCCGGGAAATGTGACGAATCGGGCATGGGTAGGGACGAATCGGGCAAATCGATTGGCCACCTGGCCAAGGCGACTGCGATCGAGCCGATGACTGGGACGGCAGGGCAGGTGGTCGGGCCGGTCCGCTGCCCCATCGGACCGCACCGAGAGGCTGTGAACAGCGTAGACCGTGCGTAGACTTTCGGACGCTGGTTTGGGGGTCGCCTCGACACCCGCCAGCCGGTACTGGAGGCCCGTCCATGTCGTCGCCGAACTCGTGGCTTCGCCGCTTGGCACGCGTCGTCGGGGCTCCTTCTGGCGTCGTGGCGAACCGCCGCCGTCGCGATCGCCTTCAGTTCGAAGCGTGCGAGCAACGCGCCATGCTGGCGGGCCTGCTCCCGACCGTCGCGACGGATGCGGGCGTGATGACGCCGGCGTATGTCGTGCCCAACGCCACGTTCGTGCAGCAGAGCGGCGAGACGGTCACCACGATCAACGACACCTCCGGATCGATCGCCACGGTTCAGACAGCGATCAACTCAGCCCGGACCGCCAACGCGTCGCGGCTGATCGTTGTCAACCTCAAGGCCAACACGCGATACACGGTCACCACCACGCCGCTCACGCTCGGATCCAACGTCTGCCTCACAGGGAGCGGCACCACGATCGCGGCGACCGCATCGGCATCGGCCACGAGCTTGGTGCGAATCTCCGCCGGCTCGCGGAACGTGGCCGTGAGTCGGCTCACGCTCGACGGCGGCTTGGCCGCGCTCCACGGGCTCGAAGCACCGGGTGTCAGCCGGGTGAACGTGGATCAGGTCACGGTGCAATCGGCTGGACAGGACGGCATCTTCCTTCAGGGCCTCGGAAGCACCTCTTATGACAGCGAGATCACCGTCACCCGCTGTGAGGCGGCTAACTCTGTGGGGGCGGGCATTCACATCGTCGATGCCACCCAAGCCGTGGTCCTCGACGTCTCGGCCTACGGCAACGCCAGGGGCTTCTATCTGGAGGCGAGCGCCGATTCCCTGATTGCCAACAACCGGGCGAGTTTCAACACCACCGCCGGCATTGCGCTTTCCGCCACGACCCGCTGCAAGGTCGTCGGCAGCCTCTGTGTGGCC
>Ga0194055_10003166_pt1 | contig 12788 bp, 10 predicted proteins | sample SepL449m_MetaG_FD_155482 | JGI IMG/M metagenome (GOLD analysis project Ga0194055, IMG submission 155482) | Anoxic zone freshwater microbial communities from boreal shield lake in IISD Experimental Lakes Area, Ontario, Canada - Sep2016-L442-9m | ecosystem: Environmental > Aquatic > Freshwater >... | reverse complement strand
GCTAAGTGCAAGCACTTTCAGGGTTGGATGTTTTTCAACGAAGTTGCTGACTGGCCCTGCAAATATCATCATGACCATTACAGTAACGATCATTGCAGTGATGATGACGCCTATTTCCTGCACCATCCCAACTGCCGTGATTACAGAGTCGAGTGAAAAAACAATGTCAAGCACCGCGATTTGCACCAGCACCATTGCAAAATTACTCTTGGTGTTGGGCGAATTCTCGGGGTGCCCTTCAGGGTGACCTTCTAGCTTATGATGGATTTCGAATGTGCTCTTAGCGATTAAGAACATTCCTCCTGCGATGAGGATAAGATCTTTCCAAGAAATTTCTCTGGCTTCCTCTGTTTTTGCAGCCCAATCGGGAAGGGTTAAAACAATTTGATGCAGGCTTAAAATCCAAGATATGCTGAATAACAGTAGTAGGCGGGTTCCCAATGCAAGGACAAGGCCTATTTGTCTAGCGTAGCTCCGTTGTTCCTTAGGAAGCCTGCCTGCAAGAATTGCAAGAAATATAATATTGTCGATTCCTAAAACAATTTCCATGCCGGTCAATGTGACCAGTGGGACAATCCATTCCATTGCTTCCTGCCTCGATTAAATAACTTTCCTTGGATACAAACGACTTAGAAGGCATTATCATAACAAAAATAGTTTTAATGCCAGCATTAAGTTGTAAAATTCGTTTCTTTGCTGGGTAATTGGAAGAACTGAGAATGCACATGGATTACTATGATTTTATCGTGAATGTTTATTCTGCGCTTGGTCTCGGGTTACTCATTGGGCTTGAAAGAGAATTCAGGCAACATCCTGCGGGCCTTCGGACAAATGCTTTGGTTTGTGTAGGTTCTGCCTTATTTATGTCGCTTACTTTTTTGCTGCACGATGTTGGCAGCCCCACCAGAATTGCATCTTACATTATCAGTGGTATTGGGTTTCTTGGCGGTGGAGTGATTCTTAAGCAAGGTGTAAATATTCGTGGCATGAATACTGCTGCAACACTTTGGTGTAGTGCAGCCGTTGGTGCAATATGCGGTGCAGGGCATTGGGGATTTGCTCTGGGTGGGGCTTTAACGGTTTTGCTTGTTCACTTGATATTTCGGCCACTATCTTACTGGGTATTGCGCCTTGAAAGATTTTCTGAAGAAGAGATGAATTTTAAGATCAATGTGGTGATCATTTTTGGGAAAGACACAGCCATTAGAGCGGTGTTTGTAAAGTTTTTGGAATTAAATCCTGCACTCTCGTTGAAGTCTCTTGCAACATCCAAGCAAGAGGCCTTAAAGGAAACGGAAATTACCGCCCAGATGGTATCGCCTGTGAACCAGCAGAATGCCATTTTGCATCTGGTAAATATTCTGAATGAAGAGCCCGGAGTCCGAGTGGTAAGTTGGGAAAAAGAACCAAGAATAATTGATTAATAAAAGGATTATATAAATGAGTCTTGAAAATAATGGTGGTGCCAACGGTGTTGCTTGGGATCTCAAGGATTTGTATTCCAGCCTTGGTGATCCGAAGTTGGACCAAGATATTGCAGATGCCCAGAGACTTGCGCAGGAATTTGAAACGCAGTATCGAGGGAAGATCAGCACCCTTAAGCTTTCGGATGCAGATTTTCTTTTGCATGCCATCCAGCAGGTTGAATCCTTGTATGAAATCATGGATAGACCTGCGATTTATGCATCTTTGGTGCATGCTGCCAAGACAGACGACGCTACGCATGGGGCATTGGTTGCGAAGACGCGTGAAACCCGGACTAAAATCAACCAGCATCTTTTGTTCTTCGATCTAGAGCTGATTAAAATTCCTGATGATGTTGCAACTGGTCTCGCAAAAACTCCGCAACTTTTGAAGTATGCTCATTTTTTAGAGCAAAAGCGTGCGTGGAAGGCTCATTACCTTTCTGAACCTGAAGAAAAAGTTGTTGATGTTAAAACCCTTACGGGTAGGTCTGCATTTGTTAGGCTCTTTGATGAAACTGTTGCTTCGATGACTTATCCATTCACTCAAGATGGTGCGGAGCAGAAGCTTTCGTTTCAACAAATCAATGCCAAGCTTTACGATGCAGACCGAAGCATTCGAAAAGCAGGCGCAGAGGGAATTACCAAAGGGCTGAAAGAGCAAAATAAATTGCTTTCGTATCTCTTTAACACCTTAGTGCTCGATCACCAAAATGATTGTGAAGTTAGGAAGTTTCCTACCCCCATGACCTCTAGGCATCTTGCAAACGAAACTTCCGCTGAAATGGTTCAAGCTCTTATGGATTCGGTTGAAAAGCACGGTGCAACGGTGCATCGCTATTACAAATTAAAAAAGCGTTTGCTTGGCTTGCCTTCGCTTGAGGATTACGATCGATATGCTCCGATTCAAGGCGATATGCCTTTAGTTTCGTGGCAGGATGCCTCAAATCTTGTGCGTGAGAGTTATCATGCACTTTCGCCTGAGGCGGGTAAGATTATTGATCAATTTTTTGATGCGAAATGGATTGATGCAGAACTAAGGCAGGGCAAGCGGGGTGGGGCTTTTTCTTCCAGTGCAATACCTTCCGTTCATCCGTATATTCTCATGAGTTACACTGGGAAAATGCGGGATGTTTCTACCCTTGCCCATGAGTTGGGTCATGGGTTGCATCAATATCTTTCCCGGAAAAATGGCTACCTTCAATGTGATACGCCCCTCACCACTGCTGAAACTGCAAGTGTGTTTGGGGAAATGCTTGTCTTTAAAAAACTACTCGAAAAGTATCAAGAACCTAAAGTCAGGCTCGCGCTTCTCTGTGGAAAAATTGAAGATAGTTTCGCCACGGTTTTCAGGCAGGTTGTTCTTACCCGGTTCGAACAGAAAATGCACAAGGCACGAAAAGAAGAGGGCGAGCTTTCTTCAGAAAGATTCAACACGCTATGGGCCGAAGCCAATCAGCCTATGTTTGGCGACTCGGTTAATCTTTCGGAAAACTATGGCTATTGGTGGTCTTATATTGGCCATTTTATTCATGTGCCTTTTTATTGTTATGCTTATTCGTTTGGTGAGTTGTTGGTTCTCGCTTTGGTCCAAAAATACGAGCAAGAGAAAGAATCGTTTGTGCCCAAGTACATGGATTTATTGTCACGCGGGGGTTCCGAATCTCCTGTAGATTTGCTTGCTAGAATGAACATCGATTTGAACGATCCTGGTTTCTGGGAGTTGGGGTTGAAGTTGTTGGATCGCATGGTGGCCGAGGTGGAAGAGTTGGCAATTCAATTGGGAAAGTAGGGATATGAATCAGGAAATGGTGGATGTGTTGAACCTTGAAGGTGAAGTGGTGGGGGTTGCAACCAGGCAGGAGATGCGCATGGGTCGTTTGCCCCATCGCTGTGTTTACATTCTTGTGTTTAATAAAATTGGCGAGATTTTTATTCATTTAAGAACTGCGACCAAAGATGTTTTTCCTTCGCATTGGGATGTTTGTGCGGGCGGGGTGGTGGCTGCAGGAGAGGATTTTGAAACAGGGGCCAGACGCGAGGGATTTGAAGAATTAGGCATCTTGGCAGAACCACAATTCTTGTTCCCGTTTCGATATGAAGATGAGCTAACCACTGTTTTTGCAAAAGTTTATCACTGCACTCATGATGGCCCTTTTGTTTTGCAGAAGGAAGAAGTGGTACGGGGTGAGTTCGTTAGCTTGATAGAATTGGGAAAACGAATAGCCGTTGAAAAGTTTTGCCCTGATGGTTTGAAGGTGCTGGAAGAAGCAAAAAGCTTAGGGCTAATCTGACCCGATTTGCCTAGGATTAAAATAAATAGTTGCGAATGCCCTTGCTAGATTCGGTTACTTTTAGATAATTACTCGTATTAAGAAATTTAGTTTGTCGATTTTAGTAGAAAGTTTCAAAACATGGCATCTGATAGAACCGACCTTTCCAACAAAGATTTTTCGATGCAAGACCTTTCTAATACCAGCCTTGTTGGGGCGTTGCTAGTCAACACTAATTTTCAGCAGGCGATTTTGTTTGAGACTAATTTTTCTAAAGCCGATTTGACGGGAAGCAACTTTATCGATGCCAACCTTTTTGGTACTAAGATGATGCAAACGATTTTGGTTAATTCGAAAATGAAAGGTGCCACTCTTGTTGGCGCCAACTTTTCCAATGCCAATATGAGCGGTGCTGATCTTTCTAACGCTGATCTTACCCGTGCCAATTTCTATAAAGCCAATCTTTCCGGTGCCAATCTTTCTGGTGTTAAACTTGGCCAATCAGACTTTTCTGAATGCAACCTAACTGGTGCAATTCTCCCCCCTAATTTTAAAGCTTGAGTTTATTCGCTCGCCAAGGTTTTTCTCAACAGTCTGAGCAACAATCAAGCTTGATCTTTATTCGTTTGGCCGATTTTTATTCAGGTTATAGGTAAGATAAACTGACTAAGCGTTGGTGTTCGCTCATCTTTTATTAATCATTTCAAAATGATTTTATCTTGTGCTTTTATTGTCCGATTTATTTAACTAGAATAATAATAGTGCCTACCAACAAGTTTTGAAGCGAACTTTTGATTATGAAACTTTCGTATTATCGATTTCTTAGTAAGGGAATTAAGGCAAGCCTTTTGTTGTTGCTTTTAAACGCTTTGCAAGTTGGGGTAGTGCTTGGGGCACCCGAGGGCAAGAAAATATACGAGACCAAATGTCTGTCCTGCCATGGTCAAACCGGTGAGGGTGTTAAGGGTAAATACAACAAGCCGCTTTCTGGGGATCTTACCCCCAATCAACTTGCCAAAATCATTGAAGAGACGATGCCTAAGGAAGATCCAGGCAGCTTGCCTGAGGCGAGCGCCCTTGCAGTAAGTAGTTATATTCATGACGCTTTTTATTCCTCGATCGCAAGAGAAAGAAATCGCCCCGCAAGAATTGAATTGAGCAGGTTGACGGTTAGGCAGTATCGCAACAGCATGATGGATCTGATTGGAAGTTTCCGGCCTGCTGCGGTTTCTGCAGACAAAACCAAAGGCCTTCGTGGAGAGTACTTTAAAACTAGAAACTTCAATAAGGGCGATTTAGCGGAATCTCGCATCGATGCGGAGGTTGATTTTGATTTTAAAGAAGAAAGCCCCTTGCCCGGAAAGATGGAACCTGGGGAATTCACCCTGCGTTGGGCAGGTGCAATCCATGCCCCAGAGACTGGCTATTATGAATTTATAATTCAGTCAAGTCATGCGGTTCGATTGTGGGTTAATGATAATAACTTGCCCCTTATAGATGCTTGGGTCAAATCTGGAAAAGACACGGAATACAAAGGTAGTATCTATTTGGTTTCAGGTCGTTCTTACTCTTTAAAATTGGAGTTCACTAAAGCGAAGCAAGGGGTTAACGATAATAAAAAGCCCAATGTGGTGCACCCTGCGTTTGTCAAATTGCAATGGAAGAAGCCTGGTGGGCCAGTTGAAATAAGCCCCGGGGAATATCTATCTTCCACCACTCTTCCTGAATTATTTGTCTCGAGCACTCCGTTTCCCCCAGATGATGGCAGCCTAGGGTGGGAAAGGGGAGTTACAGTTTCTAAAGAATGGGATCAAGCGACGACCGCAGGGGCCCTAGAGGTTGCAAAATATGTTGCAGGAAAGTTGCCTGAATTCGCCAAGACTAAAGATGGGGATGCTCAACGCATTGAGAAGATAGAAGAGTTTCTGAAAAAGTTTGCAACTAGGGCTTTTCGGAGGAACCTTCAAAACAATGAAAATGAGATCATCAAGAAAGTATTAAAAGAATTTAAAGACCCTCAGGATGGTGCGTTGCGAGTTCTTGTCTGGGTTTTGAAATCGCCTAACTTTTTGTACCGAAACGAAGGGCAGGGTAGTGCGCTTGCAAGCCAGCTTTCCTACACTCTTTGGGATTCCATACCTGATCAGCAATTACTTGATGCAGAGGCCTCTGAGAAGTTGAAAAACTCGGAAGGTTTGAATCGGGAAATCGATCGGATGCTTCTGGACAAGCGTGCTCACGAAAAAATAAGGGGTTTCTTTCACGACATTCTCTTGCTGAATCAATCCCACGAACTTAACAAGGATGCATCACGCTTTCCTGGCTTCGACCCAAAGCTTGAATCCGATCTTCGAATATCCTTGGATAAAACAATCGACGAGATATTTTGGGGAAAAGATAGTAATTATCAGCGCCTGTTTTTGGAACAAGACTTGTTTATGAATGAACGAATCGCCAAGTTTTATCAACAAAAGCCAGCATCCAAAACAGGGTTCGAAAAAGTTAGTCTTGATGCTGGGCAGCGTGCAGGTATTGTAACCCACCCCTACATGCTAAGTATGCTTTCCTACAGTGCGGAATCTTCCCCGATTCATCGTGGAGTTTTTCTAGCTCGTAGTCTCTTGGGGGTTACCTTAAAACCGCCACCAGAAGCTGCTGCGCCTTTGGCAGCCAGCTTGCACCCTTCGCTAAATACTCGTGAAAGAGTTGCGCTGCAAACCAAAGGGGGCGCTTGCATGACTTGCCATGGCACCATTAATTCGCTTGGTTTTACTTTGGAGCGATTCGATGCCGTAGGCCGTTTGCGTGAAAAAGATAATGCAAAATTGATTGATAGTAATGGTTGGTATGTAGCAAGGGATGGGAAAAAAGTCACACTCGAAAACGCATCGGGGCTGGGCCGGTATCTTGCCAATAGTCCAGATGCCCACAGGGCCTTTACGGAGCATTTGTTTCATCATTTGCTAAAGCAGCCCACCCGAGCTTATGGTGCAGATACGCTCGAAAAAATGACTCTATACTTTGAGAAAAATTCGTTGAACATGCGCCAGCTTGCTGCAGAGATGGCGAGGATGGCCTGTACAGAAAAAGCAGGTGTGAAATTGCAGGAAGTTAGCAAACAACCTTAGCAAATCGAAGATTACCATGCTAAGATTATGTGCAACATAGGAGCTGGGTATGGGCATGAAATCATTCAATCGTCGTAGTTTTATTAAAAACGCGGGTATTAGTGCCGCGGCTTTTCCCTTTTTGGGTAATCTTGATGTCCTTGCTCTCCCTGGTAAGAGCATACAAAAGCAGCGCATGGTGATTTTCTTCTCGCCCAATGGCGTGGTTCCCGAGTCTTTCTGGCCCAATGAAGATGGCGAAAACTTCCTCCTTAAGGAAATCCTTTCACCTCTAGAGCCCTTCAAAAAGCAAACCGTGGTTATGAATGGTGTGTGTGACAAAGTTCGCGGAGACGGCGATAACCATATGCGCGGCATAGGTTGCCTACTTACGGGCGTGGAATTACTTCCTGGTAATGTGCAGGGCGGTTCGCATACTCCTGCTGGCTGGGCCAATGGATTATCCATTGATCAGGAAATCAAGAATCATCTGCAAAAGGCTGACGCCACCCGCACTCGATTTGGCTCACTTGAACTCGGTGTTTTAGTTCCAGACCGTGCTGATACTTGGACTCGTATGTCTTATAGCAGTGCCAACAAGCCAATCACTCCGATTGATGACCCATACCAGTTGTTTTCAAAGCTTTATGGGCAGGCGAAAGATAAAGAAATTCTGGGAAGCGTGCTTGACCCGGTCATTGCTGATTTGAAGAAAATTTCCGCATTGGTTGGTAAAGAAGACCGCAAAATACTTGAAGAGCATACGGGTTTTGTTCGAGAGATGGAAAAAGAACTTCGTGTTTTGAAAGTCTCGCAAAGTCATGCGATGCCCAAACTGGATCCCGGGGTTCGTGAAGAAAACGATAACCTGCCCAAGATTAGCAGAATGCAACTCGACCTTTTGCATAATAGCCTTGTCGCAGATTTTAACCGCGTAGCAACCTTTCAATTCACAAACTCGGTGGGCGGCGCTCGCATGAAATGGCTGGGTATTGATGAAGGGCATCATCAGCTATCGCATGAACCCGATACCAATAAAGTTGCAGTTGAGAAGTTGGTAAAGATTAACAAATGGTTTTGTGAAGAGATTGCCTACTTTGCTAAAAAACTTCAGGATACACCTGAACCTAATGGTCAAGGCTCTATGCTGGATAACACGCTTCTTGTTTGGACTAATGAGCTTGGGAAAGGGAACTCGCATACGCTTGATAATATTCCATTTGTTATGGTGGGTGGCAATTTAGGTTGGAAGGCTGGTCGGTCGTTAAAGTTTCCCCGCATTGCCCATAACCGCTTACTAATGGCAATGGCTCATGGGTTTGGCCACACTATTCCGTCCTTTGGCAACCCTGAATATTGCAAAGATGGTCCATTGGTTCTTTCTTAAGAAACGAACATAGTTGGTTTGGGAAACCCCTCCTGATAATTAGTCCGGGGGGTTTTCTTTTTGTACTTAGAAGTGATAACCGAGTAAAATCGTCTGTACGATGGTAACTCCTTGGTTTAAAATATTATCAAGTTGAGAAGAATTTCTGTCATTCATCAAGGTGCATTATGAAAAAGGTATTTGGTTTGAGTTTTGCTTTGAGCTTTGTGATTACTTTGTCTGCATTTGCACAACCTCCAGGTGTAAATAAAGGTGCTGTCGAGGCGTTTAATAAAGGCGTTTCAGAAGCTAACAAACGCAATTTCAAAGAGGCGATCTCTTTTTACTCCAAAGCTATTGAACTCGATCCTAAGTATGCGAATGCATTACATAATCGTGGCATCATTTATTACAATATGCGTAGCCAACCCGAAGCTATTGCAGACTTTACTGCATTGATTGGTATTAATCCGAAAGATCATGATGCCTATAACGAACGTGGGCTTGCTTATGCAGACCAAAAAAAATATGAAGAATCGATCGTTGATTACACTAAGGCGATTGAATTAAACGCTACCTACACTGCCGCTTATAATCATCGTGGCAACTCTGCATTTGCTATGAAAAAGTATACCGATGCCATTACTGATTACACCAAGGCCATTGAACTTGAGCCAGCAGATGCAAAGCTGTTTAATAACCGGGCAAATGTCTACAAGGCTATGGGAAAAGACAAGGAAGCTGAAGACGATCTTGCGAAGGCCAAAAATCTGACCAAGTAATCTTTATCCGCAAAGAATCCAATATGTAGTTCATGACGATTGGTTCGATTTATAAAGAAAGGCATTAGCGATAAAGTTCGCTAATGCCTTTCTTTTATTTACATAATTGTTTTACTTCGGTATCTTTCATGGTGTGATTAAATACGCTCGGATCCATCCATGGGCCCGACATAAGCTGCCTCTAGAACAAGCAATATAACCTAAGGTTATATTCCAATTCTCGATGCTACCTTGAAGCTTCCCATTGATGAATAGTTGTCCCTTTACCTTCTTCGATTTGTCGTTATGGTATTTGAGTAAATAAAGCTTTGGCTAAAAAAGAGAAAATTATCTAAGCAGAAAGGGACTTACTTTTAAAGGAGTGGGGCTACCTGGATTCGAACCAGGAACCAAGGAATTATGAGTTCCCTGCTCTGCCGTTGAGCTATAGCCCCAATAATATGCAATTATATTGCTTCTTTGGATGGGTGTCTTGTGTTGTTGATGTGACAATGATTAGATTATGCGATTTCATTGTATTTCTTGAAGATTAGCTTTATCATTTAAGTTTGTTTTGATGGAACACAAGTTGTTTAATCGTATTGGTTTATATTCTTTTTGGGTGTGTTGTTTCGCAGATAGAGGCCCATTGATTGGGAATGGCTCAAGCGAGCTGAGGCTAGCTTTAATATCTTATTAACATGATAGAAATGAGATGGATGTCACTTTATCGATGTTCATTCGTGCTGGTTAAATTTAAAAGGTGGGGTTCATGGAAGTATGGTACTTGTTTGTAGCTGCTTCGTTGGTTGGATTTTTTAATGGAATCAGCCCTACAGGAATTACCTTGTTGGTTTTGAGTCTTAAAAATCAAAAAAACATTGTTCCTGCGCTGGGGGTTTCCGCAGCATTTTTTATAGTATTTGTACTTTTAGGTGGTTTGGTTTACTTTGGACTTGCTACTTGGTTGCAAAATATCCTGCCAAAAGATTCGACCGTTGATCATATTTTAGAACTAGTACTTGCAGTTGCACTTTTTTATTTTGGTGTGACAATCAAGATGAAAGCAGATGAAACAAGGGAGATTACACAAATAACCTTTGTTGGGGTTTTTATCGCATCATCCACCGTTGCAATTTTAGAATTCCCCCTGTCTTTGCCTTACTTTGCAATGCTGCAGCAAATTCACCTGGCTCGTGTGAATTTGGAAAATACGCTGATCGCTCTTGCCATTTTTAATGTATTTCATGTCGTCCCTTTGCTTCTTCTTACATTTGCATCCCTATTTATACCCGAGTCTTATCGTTGGGTTTTTGATTGGCTAAGGCTCAAAATTATGGTTTTGGGTATTTATCTGGTGAAATTTCTACTCATCTTCCTTAGCTTGATAGGTTTGATCGATGGGGTTGGTCATTTGATGGGCCATCCCATTTTGCCTTTTTGATTCTTTTTAATTGGGAGTCGTATTTTGCAACCAATCGTGGGCTTTGGAGAAATACTTTGGGATATGCTGCCTTCTGGTAAGCAAGCTGGTGGGGCTCCGTTTAATTTCACTTTTCATTCTTATCAGTTGGGATGGCCCGCAATTATGGTTAGTAGGGTGGGAAATGATGCTTTGGGCAAAGAGTTGTCCAGAAAATGCCTAGAATTGGGGTTAAATCCTGAGTTTTTGCAGGAAGATTTAATTCATCCAACCGGAACGGTGGCAGTGCAGCTGGATTCTTTAGGTCAGGCGGAATATGAAATTAAAGCTGATGTTGCCTGGGATCATCTTGAGTGGAACGATGGCCTTAAAAAGCTAGCGGGCAATTGTGCTGCAGTTTGTTTTGGAACCTTGTGCCAGCGTCATAGTGTCACCCGAACCACCCTGAAAAAATTCTTGGAATGTTGTCCCAAAAACGCCATCAAGGTGTTTGATATTAATCTTAGGCAAAACTTTTATTCGCGTGAAATCCTCGAGGAATCGTTATATAAAGCCACTTGGGTGAAGGTGAATGAACAGGAACTTGAAACCTTGACGGATCTTCTAGGATTGAAAGGCGATGATTTAAAAGAGTCGCTCGAAATATTGCGCAGACGATATAAATTAGATTTGGCAGCATTAACTCTTGGGGAAAATGGCTGCTTGGTTAATACCAAAAACGAACGGATTTATCTGCAAGGCCATAAAATCGAAGTGGTGGATACTATTGGCGCGGGGGACTCTTTTACCGCAGGATTGTTGGTTGGGCTTTTAAAGAAAAAACCCTTGCGAAGAGCAATTACCCTTGCGAATGATTTGGCCGCCCAAGTGGCATCAAAGCAGGGCGGAACGCCTTTGGTCGACTTAGCTGAAAAGCGCTTTAATTCGTAAGTTCATGCCTTCAAACACCTTAAATTCAAAAAAAGAAGTAACCCATAGCTTGTAAACGACCCATTGTACTATGCTAAACAAGGTGATTAATATATTACAATCGTTAAATAGGTCCTAAAGCTCCTAAACTTTTCATATTTTTTTGCTTTAATTTCTTGCCTAGAGATAAAATCTTCTCTAACCTATGTGGACTGGGGAGATTTGTACATCCAATGTTTATTTTCTGGGAGATTTGTCGATGAAGAAGTTTTTGTTGTCTGTTGCTTTTTTAGCGATTGCTGCGTTGGCCATGTTGCCAGCCGATGCCAAGGCCTTTGGTGGCCGTAAGTCTTGCAAAGATGCTTGTGCTCAACCATGCGAAATGACATGGGAAGATCGCAAAGTAACTTGCTACAAGACTGTAACCAAGGAAAAGGAAGTCGAAGTCACTGTCTGCAAGCCAGAATATCGTGACGAAGTTCGTAAGTACACTACCACTGTATGTGTACCAGTTTGGACCGAACAAAAGAAAACTTGCACCACTTACAAGCGAGTTGCCAAGCAAGTTGAACGAGAAGTAACCAAGTGCGTTCGCGTACCAGTTACCACTTGCGATCCTTGCACAGGCCGTACCCGTACTTGCTGCCAAAGGCAGATGGTTACCGAAAAGGTAATGTGCACCGTTTACGAATGCGTTCCTGAAACCAAAGAAGTAACCGTTAAGGTTTGCTCTTACAAGAAGGAAGAAAAGACCACCGAATGCAAAGTTCGCGTTTGCGAAATGAAGCAAGTTAAAGAAAAACGCAAAGTTCAATATTGCGAAAGCGTTCCTTACGAAACCACCATCAAGGTTTGCGTTCGTAAGCCAGTTGAAGCTAAAAAAGTTGAAGTAGCAAAGCCTGCAGAATGCACGCCAGCTTGCGAAAAGTCTGCTTGCTGCGAAAAGAAGTGTGGCCGAGGTTTGAACCTTGGTAGCCGTCTTTCTAGCCGTAAGTCTTGCAGCTAATCTGAAAAGGTTTTAATCAAATCAAGAAGCAGGGGGGTAATTATTTACCTCCCTGTTTTTTGTATTATATGGCGTCACAAGTTAACTTTTAGCTATATCTGCTCAGATTTATAATGGGTTCTTTAATGGTAATTTTACAGTTTTTGAATTAAACTTGTAGTTATACCTTAATCAGAAAATAGGATAGACGAGTCTAGTTTATGAATCCTCAAGACCCGGATGAAAAAAAGTCTGATTTTATTGAAACCAAGTATTTGGAATCCAATGATTCTGAAGATGTGCTTACCACAAGATTTGTTGAAAATATTATACCGAAGGATATCCCCCAAGTTGCGCCTAAACCAATAGATGGAAATCTATTGTTGAATCGATTTTTAGTGCTTAAAGTGCTGGGAGAGGGTGCCTTCGGGAAAGTTTTTCTTGCCAAGGATGAGCAGCTTGGCAGATTAGTTGCTGTTAAGGTTTTCAAGCGCCCTGTGC
>Ga0194055_10003163_pt1 | contig 12796 bp, 2 predicted proteins | sample SepL449m_MetaG_FD_155482 | JGI IMG/M metagenome (GOLD analysis project Ga0194055, IMG submission 155482) | Anoxic zone freshwater microbial communities from boreal shield lake in IISD Experimental Lakes Area, Ontario, Canada - Sep2016-L442-9m | ecosystem: Environmental > Aquatic > Freshwater >... | reverse complement strand
GGAATGGGATTACCACGAAGGACACGAAGAGCACGAAGATGGAAATCCACGAAGTCCCAACTGCTGACCTGCATGAAACTGGCTGACATTAAGATCGGGCTCCTCATCAACTCCAACATAGAGCTCCAACAACACCAGGCTCAAAGATGGCATCAAGCGTTTCGTCCTTCGATTCCTTCGTGCTCTTCGTGTGCTTCGTGGTGAAAGAAAGCCATAAAAGACCGTGTCACGTCATGCGATGACTCGGCGCGGGTCTTCCGACCCCGCTGAAACAGCCGACCGAAGGTCTCCAATTCCCGAAACCCGACGTTCGGTGGCCATTTCCGTTTCGTAAGTGTCGTCTGCGTTAATTCTTACGGAACTTCGGGAGGCTGGGCGGCGAGAAGATCCGGGGTTGGGCGCTGCGCAAAATTCTGGAGACCTGCGGTCGGCGGTTTCGGCGGGGTCGGGAGACCCGCGCCGAACGACGTCGAGTGACTCATTGCCGAAAAATGGGCTGTTTTGCGGAAGTTGAGCCGTTTTTTCACGGGTCAGACATTTTCGGGAGAATTTTTGACACCCGTTGCGTCAGATGGTTTACTTTTTCAGAATTCTTGCCGCAATCCTGAATTGCGCCCAAGTCTTCCAGGTTTTCTGAACCCGCACCCTCGACATCTTCTGCCTGTTTTGCTGAACTTAGCGTTCTGGTGAGGGGTTGTGACTTCAAGGATTCAATTTATGCAAGCGACTCGGCACTTAGGACTTGTTGCCGTACTGTTGATCGGAGGAGTGCTGGCTGGGGGTTCTGCGGCCCTTGCACAGCCTGGCGACTCCGGAAAACCGGCGGCCCAGGAACCAGCCAATTCCAACGAAAAGACCGTGGAACGGCTGATTTACATGCCGTTCAAGAGTCTCAAGGCTGTGTTCGAAAAGCCGGATGGGAGCATTTTCGTTCCCTATGCGGATTACCTGCGCCTGATCGAGTCGGCCCGCGCCAACGGTCTGCGTAAGACCGAGCAGGCTCCCGTCAGCGGCGTCATTACCTCGGCAAGCTACACAGCCAAGGTCGAAAAGGACGTGGCGCTGGTTTCGGCAACGCTGGTGGTTCAGGCTCTTGAAAAGGGATGGGCAGAAATCCCCGTCAAGTTTGGTGAAGCCGCCATCAGCAAGGTTTCGTCTGATTCTGGCAAAGTTCTGTTCCGCGGAACGGGTAACGGAACCTATTCATTGCTGATCCCCACAGCCGGGGAACACAAGGTCCAGATCGAACTGACCGCCCGAGTCCGGACCGCTCCGGAAGGGAAGAGTCTGGATATGGACGTCCCCACCGTGGGCATTACCACATTCGAACTCAGTGTCCCTGAAGCGGATCAGACGATCGAGTTGAAACCCAAACTGGTCAGCGAACCCATTGCCGCCGCTGCCAAGGAAACCCGGATCAAGGCGAGTGTCGGTTCGACCGAAAAGATCTCGGTCCGCTGGCATCCACGTGTCGGAACCAAGCCGGATATGGAACTGCTGGCGAGTGTGACGAACCAGACGCTGGTCACTGTCGAAGACGGCCTGATCCACACGGACGCGTGGCTGACGTATGAAGTCCTGCGAGGTCAGATTGAAAAGGTGCAGATTGCGGTTCCCAAAGGCCAGCGGATCCTCGACATCACCTCCAACGCCAAAGTGAAAGAATGGAAAGCGGTTGAAGAAGACAACCGCCAGGTGGTCTCGGTCGAACTGCTCAGCCGCCTGGATGGCAAGGTGACTCTGGAAGTTCACACCGAACGAGCGGCCCCGGTCGAAGCGTTTGAAATCGCCGGGATGCAGGGTACGACGTCGTACGGGATCCATGCCCTGAACGTGATTCGCGAGAGTGGCACGGTCGCGGTCAAGCAGGGGAGTGATCTGACAATCACTGTGGAAGATCAGACCGGTCTTTCCCGTATCGACGAAGGGGAAGTTGATGCAAAACTGAAGCGGCCCGGGGGACTCTATTTCAAGTACTACACTCCGGCATTCCAGCTCAAATTGCTTGCCAAGCCGATCGAGCCTCGCTTGATTGTGGACCACGCTTCACAACTGGTCTTCCGCGAAGATCAGTTGCGACTTCGCTCAATCGTCAACTTCACGATCGATCGGGCTGGAGTCTTTGAAATCAAGTTCAAGCTCCCGGAAAACATCACCGTCGAAAACGTCCTGTGCGATCGGATGAAGCAATTTGACGTCTCGCCCGACAAGACCACTCTGTCGGTCAGTCTGCGGGAAAAGACGCTGGGGGCCTTAACGATCAGCGTCATCGCGATTCGGACACTCGACCCGGCTGCGGAAAAGACAGACCAGACGCTGCCGCTGCTGGAACCCATTGGCGTGGAGCTGGAAAACGGCAAAGTTCAGGTCTACGCCCCCGAGGCCATCGACGTCATTACTGATGCTGAAAAGCTGGTGGCAGTTCAGCCTGATCCGGCTCCGCAGGCGGAATCCATGGCGAACGCCCGATTGGTTTCTTCGTGGCTGTATAATCGCCGTCCGGTTGAAATCCCTGTTCGAACCGTGCGAAAGCCAACTCGATTGACTGCATTCATTGGCACGCGTGCTGATGTCAAACAAGGACAGGTTCAGGTGACAACAAACTTGAACTACCTCGTCGAATATGCGGGCCTCGACACCTTCCGTTTCGCTGTCCCTGAAGCACTGGCAGACAAGATTCAGATCAACTCGACGGCTGGTGGTTCGGCACCGCCGATCAAACAGAAAAGTCGCGCTCCACAAGCGACCGAAGGCTGGGTGACCTGGACCGTGATCATGCAGCGCGACGTGCTGGGATATCAGCCATTCTCGATCACCTATGATCTGACGCCCACCCCCGGAACCGAATCGAAAAGCGAAACGTCGGTCATTGAAGCGATTCGGGTGCTCCCCCCGTATGACAAGGCCGATGGTCCTCAGGGAAAACGTGACATTGCGGTGTCGCGAACCGTCGGTGAAATGACGGTTACCAAGGATCGCGCACTCTCGGTTTCCGCAGGTGCCACCGGCGGAGACTCCGAGCAGATCGATGTTCGGGAATTGCAGCAACTGCCTCAGGATGGCTTCGTCGCTTTCCGTTACTACAAAGATCCGGTGAAGCTGGAACTGATCGCCAACAAATACGATGTACAGGGGGTCGTGGAGACGGTCGTCAGCAAGGCGCTGGTGGAAATCGTTCTGGACAAAGCCAGCAATGCCACTTACCGGGCTCGATTCGTCATGAAATCGAGTGAGCGGCAGCGATTGCGAATCGATCTGCCGTCAAAAGCGGAACCACTGGGCGTCTTGATTGGCAAGAAGCAGGTCTCGCTCGAAAAGGCGGACCTGAAGACACGCGATGGCTGGACGTCGTTCTTTGTGAATGTTGCTCGTACGGATTCCTCCGACGAACAATTCTCTGTGGTGATTCTGTTTCGAATCCACCTGGACCCGACTGCATTTCAGTCAGCTGGCGGAAAACTGCGCCTGCAATTGCCGATGGTCGGTGGTTCGGATGCTACCGGAGTCGCGATTCAGCAGTTGCGAGCCGCGGTCTGGTCGCCTCGTGAATTCGCCCTGATTGGTACTCCGAAGAACTTCAGCGTCGAATCACGCACGATGTTGCGCGACCTGCTGTTTAACCGCAGCCCTGAAGCGACGGGGACTTACGATCTGGATCAGTGGATCGGTGCAGATACCGGGGGCGTATTTGAATTCCCGATCGAAGGACGCCGTTACCAGTATTTGAACCTGGGAGGACGATTCGCTCAGTCGGGGAGCAGCGGAGACGTTGCGGCAGCCGGCACGCTCGAAGGATTCGGCTGGTGGCACATGCCGTTCTACACCTGGATCATCAGCAGTGCGATTGTGGTGATTGCCTTTATCCTGCGGAATACGACGTGGGAAAACAAATTGACCCTGCTGATCGTGGCCGCGTTTGGAGCCTCGGCGTATGCCCTGCAGGACTCGAACCTGATCATTCACGGCCTGGCAGTATCAGCCTATGGTCTGATTGTGCTGGCTGGATTGTGGGTGATCCATGCGGTCCTTGGCCGACGGCCATCTGCCGCATTGGTTCAGATCACTCCACCGACTGTCACTGAGGCACCCGCCGCAGCGACAGACTCCGTTGCACCTGCCGAATCGCCATCGGAACCCAACCCGCCCACCGGCGGTACTGTGTAGGCCATACGAAATGATTTCGCTTGAGGAGACTGCGATGAGTCATCACCGGATGACACTCTGCTCGTCGGCCCCGGAGGGTTATGTCATGAACGCGCTTCGTTGCCGAATTCGCCAGGTTTACCGACGGGTTCAACAGAATTCAGTCGCGGCCGTCATCCTGACTGTTGCGATGCTCATGGCATCCCCGATCAATGCTCAGCCCCCCATCAGCCAGCCGGTTGATCTGGCAACCGAACTGTCGGGAGCACGTCGAGTCTTCGTTCCGGCAGAAGACTTGGACGTCGTCATGGAACGCGACCATCGAGGTGCGATTCTCAGTCGCAAGAAGTTCGACGAGTTGCTGGAACTGGCGAAGGCCAACGCCGCCAAAGGGAATTTGCCTGCTGTCCCTGTCGTCCTGACGAGCGCCGACTACCAGGCCCGTGTCTCGGGCGATCAGTTACTCCTCACGGTGACCGCTCAATTGACCCAATTCACCGACCAGTGGCAGGCGCTGACATTCCCCATGCAGCGGCTGGCGGTCGAAAAGGCATCGCTGGACGATGCCCCTGCAATGCTGGGGCGTAATCCTGACGGTTCCATCTCGTTGCTGTCCGAGGAAAAGGGGACGCACACTCTGAAGCTGGAGCTTTCCACCGAGCTGAATAGTCTGGGGAGTGATCAGGTTGCGGGGTTTTCATTATTGAAAGCCCCCAGCGGCACACTTTCGCTGACGCTTCCCGCCGGAAAGCGTTTGCTGGTTGGAACAGCACAGTTGGAACGTCCCGCCCCCCTGGAACAAGCGGCCGACTACAAGATCGCTATTGGTGGAGCATCCGGCCTGCAATTGCGGATCACCGATCGTGCCGCCGACAACGCTGCCGATGCACTGACTTTTGCTTCCACAGGTTATGGTCTGCATGTCGCCCCCGGTGAAGTCACCTGGCACGCGTTGACAACGTTGCAGGTGTTTGGCAAGCCAATCGATCGACTGACCTTCTCGGTCCCCAGCACACTGGAAATCGCCGATGTGGAATCGACCGGCCTGGAAGGATGGGAACTGAACGACGATCCCAATGATAAATCGATCACGAAAATTTCGCTGTCGTTTGGTCAGGCATTTGATGGGTCTCGGAAGGTAACACTCAAGGGAGTCATGGCGGTCGAATCGGATAAGCCCTGGGCTGTCCCGCCGCTGTCGATCGCGAATGTCACGTCGCACATCGGCCAGGTACTGGTCCAGCATCCTGCCGGGGTTCGACTACGGATCGAAGAGACGGAGGGGGTACGTCGATCGACGCACGAGCAGAAGCCAACCACCGACATGCCGGATGAGATGGCAAAGCTGAACGCGACCGAATTCCTGCGGTTCGATGTCTGGCGTCCCGATTTCCTGCTCCGTTTGACGACTCAGCCCAAGCAGCGCGAAGTCCAGACGGCCATCGCTGCGGTTCTGGACGTGAACGCCACAGGTCTCGATCTGCAGGCACTGATCACAGTGGAAACGCACTTCTCGTCGCTGTTCGAACTGGATGTGAGACTTCCTGCCGACTGGACCGTACTAGGTGCCAAGCGGGACAACGCACCACTCAAGTGGCAGGTCCTTCCGCAAGATGCCAATGTGAATCAAGTTCGAATCCTGCTCTCCCCGGCCTTGGCGGCAGAAGCTTCTGGAACCATCCATTTGTCTCTGCGTAAAGAAGTCGAAGGTTGGCCGGTGGAAGCACAGCCGATCAGCGTCTTGTTGCCTGAATTATTCTTGCCGCAGTCGAGTCTGAACGAAGGGACATTTGTCATTCGAGGCGACGACGATCTGGATCTGGCAACGCAGGAATTGACCGGATTGGATACCGCTCCGCTGAAAGCCGAATATGAACGACTCCGTTTTTCGACCCAGGACACGCGTTACGGCGGCACTCTGAAGATCACTCGCAAGCCATCGCGGATCTCGGTGCAAACGACAACATTCAGCAGACTCGATCCACAGACGATGCACGCCTTCATTCATGCGATGGTGGAAGTGCAGGGTGGGGGTATTCGAACCCTGAAGATCGCACTGCCGGAAGCTGCGGGAACATCACTGCGATTCCAAAGCTATTTGCGACAAATCGTTGAACAAAAACCGGGTGCCGTTCAAAACGGTGAGCGGATCTGGACATTGCAGTTCGACCAGCGAGTGCGTGGCGTGTTGCCGCTTTGGTGCGATATCGAACTCCCACGCGGAGCCGAGAAATCCTTCCAGGTTCCTCAAGCCAGGTTTGTGGACGCAGAACGCCAGAACGGTTTTCAGGCGGTTGAAGCGGGGAGCGAACAGCGACTGACGATCGATGCAAAAGCGGCTGACGGATCTGCATTGGCTGAAGTCGATCCGCTGGATCTGCCTGAAATCCAGTATGGCCCGAAGGAGCGGATTGTGGCCGTCTACCAGAACGTCACCGGTGGAGCAAAACTGACGCTCAGTGAAGAACGATTTGACAAGTCGCCGGTTCCCACGGCGATCTGTCCGCTGCTCGATATCACCAGTGTCCTGGGACGGACAGGTGAGCTTCAGCATCGGGCCAACTTTCAATTAGTGGCAGTCGGCGTTCAGGGGCTGCGCGTCACTCTGCCGACCGACACTGTGCTGTGGGCCACTCTCGTCGATGGGCATCCTGTTGAAGTCCGACGGCAGGGAGACATCTATCTGATTCCATTGAATGCGGTTGCAACAGTCGCACCATCAGCCGCGGAACCACATGCAGGGCACCGACGGCAGTTGCAGTTGTTCTATCGATCAGAAGTACCGGCACTGACACGATTCGGAACGCTGGAACAACCACCCCCAGAGTTATCCGTGCAAACGGGGCAGGGGACATCACAGCCGGTTGACGTTCTGGATCAGCAGTGGAAACTGCACTATCCGAACACGACGTTGCTGGTTCATAGCAATGGAGCATTGGAACCCGAGCAGCGGATGGATGAAACAGGACTTTTAAGCAGTTGGAACGCGGGAATTCGCGTCCCCAGCCTGACGGATCTCGGTTGGCAGGCCTTCTGGGTCATTGTCACACTGGGTGCGATCTCGTTGTTTGTCCTTTCGTATCGAAAAGGCAAGCTACTGCCGCTCGTCGGAGTTCTTGGTGTAGGCGGGCTGGGATTCCTCTTCTTGAGCATGCTGTTTTTAGGCCAGGAACGCAGCAATTCGTCTTACTATGCGGAGTCGGCAAAAGTCGCGGCACCGATGTCAGCAGCAGCCGGCCCGGGCAGGGGCATCCAGTTACACGACGCCGCTCCACTGGCTGACGAACCGGCGGCCCCGATGGCCACAGTCGAATCCAAGCCAACCGCCGAGCCATTCGAAGATAAAGCTGGCGAAAAGAGGGAGGACAGCAAAAGAATGCCCGAATTGGCAAAACAACAATGGCTTGACTTACATGGTAAAGCCGAGAACGAAAAGCTGGAGAAGAAGACGGAAGAATCTGCTCCAAATCAAGCAGAGTGGAAATCACTACAGTCTCGCCCTCGCAAAAGCGAACGTCGTGAACAGCCTCAATCCGGCAAAGAAGAATCCTACTGGAAGCAACTCGATGACATTGATGGGATGGCAGTTGCAGATGCGGAGATTGAAGATCGCAAAGACCCCGGTCGTCCAGTTGTCGCTGCAAACAAGGGGGCAGGAGCACCACAGACGCGAATGGCGTTATTGTCGCTCGCCATCGATTTGACTCCACCTGACGGAAGCCTGTTGAAATCGTTTCGCTATGCAGGTGCAGATCCTGCGCGCGGGGACATTTCCCTGCGACTCGATTACGTCGATGAACATGCCGGAAAAGTCGCCCGGATATTCCTTGTGGTCTTGGTCGCCCTCGCTGGCTGGTTTTTGCGTCGCGCCAGTCTCGCCACCAAACTGACGTTCGCCGCAATCGGGTTAACGCTCCCTCTCGCTCTGTTGCCGCTGGTCCCTTATGCCCTGCAAGTCGTTCTCGACGGGGTCTTTTTTGGCTCCATCGTGGCCAGTGGGCTCTGGTTGCTGACGCCGATTGTCCGCTGCCTGGAAAAATGTTGTGCGAATTGCTGCTGCTGGACCACGACGCAGACTCCCTCGACGGGATCGAGTACTGCTGCCGGATTGTTGATCGCCGCGATGCTGCTTTCCGGCGAAGCTTCGGCTCAGCAGAAATCGCCATCCGAGCAGGCTAATAAGTCGGCACAACAGGCTGCACAGCCCGCTCCGAACAATTCACAACCGCCGATTCCCCCCGTCAAGCAGGAGACCACGTTGGTGGTTCCGTTTGATGCCGGAACTGATCCGCTCGCGTCCGAAAAGATCATCCTGCCGTTTGACAAGTTTGCCGAACTGTATCACCGCGCGTATCCCGACAAGCCGATCAAGGGGACCGCCCCGAATGATGGTGGAATCGTCGACGCTCTCTATTCGGTGAAGATTACTCCCAACGAAAAAACTCCTGACGAATCAAATGCCGAAGTCACCGCGCGGTATGCCGTCCGCAGCTACGTGGACGGACAACTCCAGTTGGAACTCCCCGTCGGGGCAGTCGCCGTTCGATCCGCGAAACTCGACGGCAAGACGGCACCGCTGGTTGTGAACGGTGCCTGTTCGAAAGTCGTCATTTCCTCACCCGGTCTGCACATCGTTGATTTTGAATTCTCGGTTCCGGCTCGACTGTCAGGTTCGACCGGGACACTGACCCTGCCATTGCTTCCGGTTCCCAGCGGGAAATTGTCGTTCGCACTTCCTGCCAAAGATCTGTCTGTTCGGATCAATGGTTCTTCCACTGTTTTCCGGCGCGTGACACAGGGCGAGTCTCAAACGATTGAAATTCCTGTCGACAAAGGGGGCGACCTCGCTTTCGCTTGGCAGCCTGAACAAGCCAAGGGGGCTGCCGCTGCCGTGGTTCATGTTGATTCGGTCCAGGCGATCACCGTGACCGATTCTGGCGTCCGCGCCAGCACCGGTTTCCAGTACCGAGTCCGACAGGGGGGGATCGCCGATGTGACGCTGTCACTCCCTGCCGCGTTTCGATTGCAGGCAGTAAATGGTGCTGACGTTGGTGGCTGGGAATTGCAGGGTGAAGGGGATGCTCGCAAGTTGCGAGTCATCTTCCGACGCAATGTGAACGATGTCACTCAAATGACCGTGGAAGCATTTCTCGATGCCAAAATCGGCACGGAATCAACCTTGGTCGAGATTCCCCAGTTGGCACCGCAGGAAGTGACCAACGAAATCGGTCAGGTGGCGGTGTTTGTTGGCAATCAATTCAGCGTTCGGGCTGAAATGGTTGAATCGCTCAATCAGATCGATGCAGCGAACTTCTCGACAACGGTTCCCGTCAGCCGACCCAATGTCGCACCGCAACTTTCGTATCGCTTCTCAAAACGACCGTTCAGCCTTGGCTTGCGAGTCACTCGGCAGGAATCACAGGCAAATGTCACTGCTCAGCAGGCGGCCTTTGTGGCCCAGCGCAAACAGCAATTGACGACGAGACTGGTCTACAACCTGACAGGTGCTCCGCGTTCGTCATTCAATGTCGCCGTTCCCCCCGGTTTCATCGTGCTGGACGTGCAAGCGACCGGGTTACATGACTGGTCACTGGGAAGCGATAAAACAACCCTGACAATCGACCTGAAGGCTCCTCGCCTGGGGATTGCTGAGGTTGTGCTGTCGGGCAGTATTGCTCGTGAGAACGATGCGACATCAGCCGAGTTGACCTTCCCGCGACCTCTCGATGCGACCAAGCTGCAGACCAGTGCCGCAGTCTGGCTGGACGATGGGTTTGCAGGAACTCTAAATACTTTCGAAGGTTGGCGATCTGTCGATGCGGCTCAAGTCAGTCCGGAATTGAAGGCTGTCCGCCCGTCGCGACCCGTCCAGTTTGGATTCCATTCGAACGCTGCCGTTCCCGGTGCGATCCGCGTGGACTTGCAGAAAGCGACACCTCGCCTGGCCGCAAACGGCCTGGTCATGGTTTCTGTCACGGATGTGGCAGTGGTCCACACGCTCGCGCTGCAGTGGAATATCGATTCCGCCACAACGGATACCCTGGTCTTTACAACGCCCAGTTATCTGGCGGGTAAGCTTGAGTTTAACGGCGATGGGATTCGTGAGACGACCCACGTGGACGCGGGTAATGATCGAACTCGCTGGACAATCCGGTTAAGGACCCCCGTCAGCGGTCGGTATTTCGCTGCTGCGATCGGCACACTCCCACCGCCTACTAAAGAAGTCGATGCTCCGGCGATTGTTTTTGAACGTGGCAGCGGTGCAGGTGCGACAGATGCGATCGAAGGACAGCGACAATATGTCCTGCTGATCAACACTTCGCAAAGCCAGTTAACGTCGGTCGCTCCGGACGGTTTTGAATCCGTTCAGCGGGAAGATGTGCCAGTTGTGGTGGACCAGTCGCTCGTCGATCAGGCGACGGAACTGGTGAAGGTCAAGCAATTGCTGACCGCCCCACGCTGGTCGATTCAGAAATTTGTACAGACCGCCAGTGCCCCGGCTTCGGTAAACGTGGCTGATCTGACAACGATCCTCAGCCGAGACGGGACCTATCGCGGTCAGGCGATCTACACGATCAAGAATCACTCACGACAGTTCCTGGCGCTGAAGTTTCCAACCGGTGCCGAGTTGATGTCGGTCCTCGTTGGAAATGCTCCATCACGAGCGGTAACAACCAAACGCAACAATGAAACGATTCAGTTGATTGCGTTGCCGAAAACCAGTGCGGCGAGTTTGTCGTTTCCAGTCCGAGTCCTCTGGCGAGGTCGTCTGGATGCATCCCTGCCGAAATCCGCTCGGGTTTTGCGTCAGGAAGTTGATTTCCCGGCACCTGTTGTTGTCAGTCAGCAGGACGATCCTGATTTTGGAATCCCGGTTGCGAAGACTCGCTGGACCGTCTGGCTTCCTGACGATCTGGATGTGCAGCCGCTGAAGACTTCGGCTCGGCATAACCTGACTCTGCAACCCTCAGACCAGAAGGACTTGCTGTACGAAAAGGCGGCTGTGCAGGAGTTGTCGGAACTACTGGGGTTTGTGTCGTCGAACTATTCGGGGGCATCGGACAGAGCGCGAGCGGCCAATAACATGAAGCAACTCGGCATGGCACTCGACAATGCCAAGCAGTTGGAACAGGCGGTTAAGAGTACCGGTGGTGATGACGACTTCAATCGTCAGCGAGACCAGGCGCAACGTCGGCTCGTGGAACTTCAAAAGACGATCCAGGAGGATCAGACCCGGCAACAGATGGCCCAGAGCCAGTCGGCAGCAATTCCTCGCTATCGGTTCAATGGCGGCGCGAATTTTGGCAATTCAGACGGGGGAATTTCATATATAAATCAGAGCAACGGCGGAAACGGACTCGACGTGACGTTTTCGAATTCTGCAGCGTTGATTCAAGGCAATGGCGTACAGGGTATCCAGATCCAGAATGCTGACGAGTCCAACGGGGACGGAGTGGCATTGAACTTCGAACTGCAGAATCAGGACATCGTTTCGAAGGATGTTGGGGCGGCGGAAAAGCCCATGGCCGAAGGCAAAAGTTCCGGGAAAGGGGCCAATCAGGCGACGCGTCAGATGCTGCGAGCCAACAATGACGCGAATCAAATTGTCCTGAATGATGCCGTCAATCAGCAGAAGCTAAGCAACCAGACCACCAACGTGACTGGGGGCAATCCGTACGGAGGTTTCGGTGTCGGGGGGGGCGGTGTCGGGTCAGGTCAGCCCGTTGTCGTCAACGTCGGTCCGGGTGGCGGTCCATATGTCGTCTCACAATGGGATGAATCAGGTCGCCCCGGCAACTTCAATGGCCAGCCTGGAGTCGCCGGAGTTCCACTGATGACATCCGGGACTCCAATCGGACTCTCCGGTCCACCACACTTGCCTAACGGCGGACCTGCGTCACTCCAGTCGCACACCACTCGAAATCGGACACAACCCACGATTCCGACGCCTGACAGCAACTCTCCATTCGGCTTTAGAGGCTCCGCTCAGAATTTCAATGGACCGGGATCAGGAATAAACCCTATTGTCAGTGGAGGGCAGCCGAGCGACCAGAATGGACTGCCAGGAATCCAGAACCAGTTCAACGGTCTCGCGGTCAACGGGACAACATCAACACAGATGCTGCAAGAGCAACTTGCACAGCAGGTCGAGGGGCAGCAGCAGCAGCAGAAGCGAGGACTGCTTCAGGGGCAGGGTGGAGGACTGGGCTTGGTGGCGCAGCAAGGGCGTGGCGAAGTCCGCAACGCCGGTGGTCTGGTAGGGGGACAGCCGCGCTGGAGTCAATCCGGTGGACTGTCACTCGACTTCCAGTTGCCGACAACGGGCAAGAAACTGGTCTTCTCCAAGGTCGGCGGGGATCCAAAGCTTGCGTTGGCAGTGCGTCCTCAGGAATCGATTCGCTGGGGTCTGAACCTGGTATGGTCGGTTATCTGGCTGGCGATCGGACTGGCAGTTATACTGGCGGTTCGCAGTCCGTCGATTACGAAACGTCTGTCGCGTGAAATTCCCATCGCAGCAGCGGTTCTGAGCGGACTCGGCTTTTTCATCCTTCCAGGTACGTTGGGCGGGCTGGCGTTTGTCGCGTTTGTCACCGCTTCAGTGGTTGTCGCCTGGATCCACCGAAATCCCGCCGTATCGCAGTAGACAAGATTC
>Ga0194055_10003162_pt1 | contig 12798 bp, 6 predicted proteins | sample SepL449m_MetaG_FD_155482 | JGI IMG/M metagenome (GOLD analysis project Ga0194055, IMG submission 155482) | Anoxic zone freshwater microbial communities from boreal shield lake in IISD Experimental Lakes Area, Ontario, Canada - Sep2016-L442-9m | ecosystem: Environmental > Aquatic > Freshwater >... | reverse complement strand
GTCGAGCCCCACCCAGTAGTGCATGTTGATCTTCGAACTGTGCGTCGAGTTGCCAACGTTGTGCCCGGGATCAATGACCACCAACTTGCCGTCGAGGTCACCGGACCCCGTGGGACCTACCACCATGGGGCGCGGCCACAGTGCCAACCACGGCTGCGCAGCACCCTTCCCCGAATCAGGGCTCCAGCTGGGATACCAGATCGGTTCGAGCGAGCCACCGTCAGATGCGGGAGCTGGCGCATCACTGCCGGTGTCACTCGGCGCCGGGGCCGCAGACTCGGTCGGGGCGGCAGACTCTGTCGGGGCCGCCTCGACAGTCTTGGAAGGACTCGGAGTTGCCTTCTTTGAAGAAGGCTTGGCTGTCGGCGCCAAGCTTGCTGAGTCACCTGCGGACGTCTTGACCGACGCACTGCGCGATGTGCCAGCATCCGGGGCGCCGCACCCTGCCACAACGGCCGCCACGACGATCAGCCCGCTCATCAGCGCGAGGACGGTGGACGAACGTGGTGACTTCACGCTCACAACTCGCTTCCCGCGGGCGCCGCACCCACTTCGTTAGCCAGCATACGTCGGCGGGGAGTTCCGGCCGGGCTGCGCGCCCTCTCACGACCGCCGGTCACCGAAGTCATGGGACCTTGGTCCCGAATTTCCGGGTATCACCTACTCTGGAGACAGGATCGACCCCGTCAGGAGAGTAGATGTCACACACCCACGCAGCCTGCTGCGCGCGATTGCCGTTGGCGCAGGGCCTCCGGCACCACGTCACGGTGCCGACCGGCGTGGCTGAACCTGCTCATTATGGGCTTCGTCCGGTGCGCCACGACCGGGCCGACCTGATCGTGCTCGCTCACATCTCGACGGGCGTTCCGGGGGCATCCCCGGCCGAGGCGATGGCCGTTTCCGGTGGCGTGATCACCGCGATCGGCTCTGCCGCCGACGTGGCCCACCTCGCCGGCCCGGATACGACGATCATCAAGCCTGACGGATTCATCTCACCTGGACTCATTGAGCCGCACGCGCACATTTTCAGTTCGATCATTTCGATGGACTGGACCGACGTGTCACATCAGGCCTGTGCCACGTTCGATGACGCAGTCGCCACTCTGAAGAAGGCGGCTGAAGGTCTCACCGATGGGCAGTGGCTGCTGGGTCAGCAATTCGATCCGAGCCTCTACCCAGGCGAACCTGATCTGACCCGCGAGATCCTCGATCAGGCCATTCCCCACACGCCGGTCTTTGTCATGAACGCCTCCATGCACTTCGGCTATTTCAACTCGGCAGCGATGAAGGCGGCGGGCGTCACTGACGACACACCCGATCCGCCGCACGGAACTCTGCCCCGCGTCAACGGCCGACTCACGGGCGTGGCTTCCGAATCAGGCGCTGAGCTTCTGTTCATCGGCAAGCTCCCGCAACCCACGCCCGCTGACATTCGTGAGCGCATCTACCGACTACTCAGCACCGCAGCAAGTCGGGGCGTCACCTCATTCCGCGAAGCCGGCACAGGCGCCATCGCGGGTGTAGGCGAATATGCTCTCCTTCACCAACTCAACGGCGCCAAGCGCCTTCCCACGCGTGTTTCCACTGCCCAATGGGCCCTGCTCAACGGCCTTGCACCGCAGGCTTCTGCCGCGGCGTGGAAACAAGCAGGTGTCACCCCGTTCAGCGGCGACGGAATGGTGCGCGCCGATGCGTGGAAGGTCGTCACTGACGGTTCAAACCAGGGACGTACGGGCTATCAGACGCAGCCTTACCTGGGAGAACAAGCAGGCGGGCAAACGAACTACACCCCCGAATTGCTGCGTGCCTATCTTTCCGCCGGCGTCGATGCTGGCTGGCAACTGATGGTGCACGCGAATGGTGATGGCGCTGTTGAATTCACGCTCGAGGCGCTAGAAGACATCCTTCCGGGTCATCCGAACGCTCAACTACGGCACCGCCTCGAGCACTGCTCCTTCACCACCGATGACCAACTTGCCCGCATGGCAGTGTTGGGAGTGTCGCCGAGTTTCTTGATGAACCACGTGTACTACTGGGGCGCCGCTTTCCGCGACACCATTCTTGGCCCCACTCGAGCCGGCAGGCTTGACCGCGTCGCGAGCGCCATCTCACATGGCCTTCGCCCGTCGCTGCACTCCGATTACAACGTCTCGGAGATTCACCCTCTCTTCAGTGCACAAACCGCCGTTCAGCGCGTCATGCAGGCCAACGGCGAGGTGCTCAACCCGAATGAATGTGTCACCCCCGAGCAGGCGCTCAAAGCCATCACTGTCGACGCGGCATGGCAGATTCACGCCGACGACCGCGGAACGCTCGAAGTAGGTAAGCGCGCTGACTGGGCGGTGCTCTCGGCCGACCCTTGGAGCACCGACCCTTCAGGTTGGCACGACATCACCGTGTCGGAGACTCGCATTGATGGCGATTTGGCCTACCAGGCATAGCCATGGCACCTCACCACGAACCGGACAAGCTTTCTCCCGAGGATCTGTATCGACTCCTCGCCGAGAATGCCTCCGACATCGTGTATCAAACCGATGGGCTCGACATCATCTGGATCTCTCCCTCGGTCACCGAGCTTCTGGGTTGGAAGCCCAACGAACTCATCGGCCAGCCCGCCGCGCAACTGGTGTCTCCGCAACAAGACCTCACCTTCATCAGGCGCAATCGTGAACTGCTGGATCAGGGCCAGACGGTCTACCAAGAGATGTTGCTCGTCGGAACACAGGGCGAAGAGCGTTGGTTCGCCGGACGCGCGCGCCCCATGCCGGGCGAGGGAGGTGCCGCCGGCTTCATGGTGGGCATGCATGACATCCACGATCAAATGCTCGCCCGCAAGGCGCTTGTACAAAGCGAGCGGATGTATCGATCGGCTATCGAACACGCGGGAGTCGGAGTCTGGTTGCTCGCACCCGATGAGCGCACCCTGGAAGTGAATGAATCTCTGTGCCTCTTCCTCGGTTACTCGCCCGAGGAGATGGCGAACAAAGACTGGCACGAGATAACCCACTTCGGCGATGTACCAATCGAAGAAGCGTTCCTGCGACAGATTCACCGCGGCGAGCGTGACTCATTCCGCATTGCGAAGCGCTACCTGCACGCCGACGGCACCGTCGTTTTCGGCGATCTCACCGTGGCGGCAGCCCGCGACGACGACGGTCACGTCCTGCTCATCACCAAGCAGGTCATTGATGTCACCGAGCAGACACTTGCGCGTGATCACCTCACTAGGTTGGCCACCACCGATCCGATGACGTCGCTCCCCAACCGAGCGAGCATCCTCACTGCGCTTGAGAAAGCACTCACCTCGCGAGTTCGAGACCCCCAGAAATCTGGCGAAAAACAGCATGTGGGCGTGCTCTTCGTCGACCTTGACAATTTCAAGCTCGTGAATGAGTCACTCGGCCATGCAGCAGGCGACTCCTTACTCACCGCTGTGGCCCAGCGATTGCGGGACAGTCTGTCTCGCGACGTTCCAGTGGGGCGTTTCGGTGGCGACGAATTTCTCGTCGTCGTTCCAGCGCCAGCTGACGAAGCAACGATCGAAACGATGGCGCACCGAATTTTCTCGGCCCTGTCGGCTGAGTTCCGGATTCATGGTCGCAAGGTAGTCATGACTGCTTCTGTCGGCGCTGCACTGTCGCAGCCCGAGTCGACACCGGCAACATTGCTGCAGGATGCCGATGTCGCACTGTCTGAGGCAAAACGCAATGGCAAGTCACGCTGGCGAGTGTTCAACCTCGGTATGGCCTCTGCCGCCATTCGCCGACTCGTTCTTGAAGGCGACTTGCGCGACGCGATTGAGCGTCGCGAGTTCACCTCGCACTACATGCCCGTGCACCGACTCACCGACGGTAGCCGGTCTGGGTTTGAAGCACTCATTCGCTGGCAGCATCCGACGGAGGGTCTCCTCTTTCCCGCCGCCTTCCTCGGAGTCGCCGAAGAGTCAGGTTTGATTGTGCCGATCGGAGAGCAAGCCTTACGTGGCGTATGCCGCGACATGATTGCCAACCCTCACATCACCGACAAGTTCGCCGTCAATATTTCCGCAGTTCAACTCAGCGAACCCGGTTGGCTCGAATCATTTCTGACGATTCTCGATGAGGAGCAGGTACCGGCATCACGCATGGTCATCGAACTCACAGAAACAGCGGTGATGTCCACTCGTCACGACTTGGCTCGCGACTTGGAGAGGTTAGGCGACCTCGGAGTTGGCATTCATGTTGACGACTTCGGCACGGGGTACTCCTCGATTTCACTCCTTCGAGACCTACCGATCAGCGGACTCAAACTCGACGGTTCGTTCGTGGCGATGCTCAACGATGAGACCGCATCGGGCTACGCACTCGCTGAGGGCTTGGCGCGCTTGGCGCACTCGATTGGGTTGCAAGGAATCGCTGAAGGAGTCGAGACTCAGATACAGGCGGCCTACTTGCGTGCAATGGGCTGGACTTACGCCCAAGGTTGGCTCTACGGCAAGGCCGCACCTCTCGACGAGTGGGAGCACTCCAAGCACTGAAGTGATTCGCTAGCGGCGCATGAACCCCGAGTCATCGACGTCGCGCATCGCCTCTGTCACCGTTCGATCGTCGACTTCAACGGGACTCACATTGGCCGTGTCACCTCGAACGAGACGCGCAACTCGTTGAAGCAGTTGCCGTCCTGGCCACCGACGCGTGGCCAACAGCACCAACACCAAAGACACCGCAGCGCACAGCACAACGGCGAACGCCGGACTGGTGAGATCGGCGAGGGCGCCGGAAATGAGAAAGGACACCACAGTGGCCGCTGCCCATACGGAAGCCGAGAGTCCGGCGATGCGACCCCGTTCCTCGCTGGGGGTGAGCAGCGTCATGAAGGCCATGCACGGGACAAGGAAAGCCTGCAGCGCACCGGAAATCACCCACAGCGGCATCACGATGAGCAGGGACGGCTGCGGTGCCACCAGCAACAGCACCAGGCCACACCCCAACGCGAGCGGCAGCAGCAGTTCGATTTGACGGTGGGGCGGTCGACGACTGATCATGATCGATCCGATGGCCGCACCACCAACCACGCACGACACGAGGGCCGCACCCGCTACATCCGAAGCTCCCACGTCACGCGCGTACGACAGGGCGAGTGCTTCAGGCGCCACCACTGCAAGAGACGACGCGACCGCCAACATCAGCAGACCACGACGAGCTGGATCTCCTGACATCGCTGCCATTCCAGCCTTGGCGTCTGACAGCAGCGAAACCAGTGAGGCGCCTCCGGGCAATTCTGCTGGTCGGGGCCGCACCATGACGAGGAGCACCACAAAGGACACGATGTACGTCACCGAATCAACCGCTAATCCTAATCGTGGACCGAGGAGCATGACCACCGCGCCACCGAACACCAGTCCGACAACTTGGGTCACCAACGACAGCGTGCGACTCAAACCGAATCCCGCCGCACACTCGGCAGGATCGGTGAGTACATCCGGAATCGTTGCAGTGCGCGCTGCATCAAAAGCCGGCGTGAACAACTCGGCGAAGAACAGCAGCAGGAACAGCAACCACAGCGGAGTCGTGCCCACGGCTACGAGCGCGAAGAATGCGATGAGCGCCGCGCGACTCACGTCGGCCACCAGCATCACACTGCGGCGCGACAATCGGTCTGCAATGGGGCCGAGTACGGCCGAGCCGAGGAACATTGGCAGGAAAGAAACAGCAAACGCTGCTGCGGCACCAAACGCCGATCCGGTTCGATCGAGCACGATGAGTGCCAACGCCAGCCGGGCGATCTGATCGCCGATCTCGCTGATGGCCTGGGCCAGGATGATTCCGAGGAATTCCCGGTTACCAATGACCTCGCCGTACGACACGTTGCCCATCTCAGAAGCGCTACCCATCTCAGCAGCGCTACCCGGCGCAGCATTACTCTTGGGGTCGCCCGATACCGAGCGATCGGCCCTCGCAGCCGCCCCGCGCTCGCTCATGCGTAGAACTCCCTTTCGACCACCAGTCGTGCCCTGCGTGTGACTCGACGGTAGTCGTCGATCAACTGCTGAGTCGCGCCGGGAGGGTACCCGAGCAAGTGAGCAACCCCACGTCCCTCGACCACATCGAGAGGAACTGAGTCGCCCGCCTTGCCGCGCACCAGCATGATCGCATTACGCATCCGCGTGGCGAGATTCCAGGCATCTCGGAGCACGGAGGCATCGGCCGCGTCGACTAGACCATCGTCGACCTCGGCTAGCAGTGCTGACAGAGTGCCCGTGACCTGCAGATTGGGCAGTCGATGGGCGTACTGCAATTGCAGGGTCTGTACGGTCCACTCGACATCCGATAGCCCGCCGCGGCCGAGTTTGGTATGGAGCGTCGGATCAGCACCCCGCGGAAGTCGCTCGGCTTCCATACGCGCCTTGAGCCTGCGAATCTCGCGCAATTCAGCGTCAGTCAGACCCTCGTCTGGGTAGCGAAGGGGTGCGATCAGCGCCATGAATCGGTCGCCTAGACCGGGGTCTCCCGCAAGGGGTGCTGCCCGCAGTAACGCTTGACTCTCCCATCCTGCCGACCACCTCTTGTAGTACGTCGCATACGACTCGAGCGAGCGCACCAGAGGACCCTGTCGACCGTCGGGACGGAGGTCAGCGTCAATCTCAAGGGGTGGGTCGGTGCTGGGGGTCATCAGCAGCGAACGTAATTCGTTCGCCAATTCGAACGCCGCCTCGCTTGCATCTTGCGGATCAGCCCCGTCATAAGGTTCGTGAACGAACATCACGTCGGCGTCACTGCCGTACCCGCACTCGCCGCCGCCGAGTCGACCCATGGCGATGATGGCGAACCGCGTCGGAAGTTTCGCCGACTTTCCCGCGGCCTCTCGGCTCGAACAGACTGACCGCACGGCCGCGTGCAATCCGCCAATAACGGTGGCTGCGGTGATGTTAGTCAACGCCTGGCCCACTTGCTCGACAGTGAGCAACCCCAGCACATCGGCGGAAGAAACGCGGAACAACTCACGCCGCCTGATTCCTCGCACGATGGTGATTGCCTCAACAGGATCATCCTGGCGCGTCACTGCCGACAACGCCTCGCTCACGAGTGCCTCGCGATCACGTGGCATCAACTCATCATCACGCGCCAGCAAACTGACCGAGTCGGGAGACCGCATGAGTAGGTCGGTAGCCAACCGACTCGACCCCAGCAGCATCGCGAGGCGCTGAGCAGCAAGCGACTCATCGCGCAGAAGGCGCAGGTACCACGGCGTTGCACCCAAGGCATCGGACACGCGTCGGAATCCAAGCAGTGCGGCATCGGGGCTCGGCGTATCAGCAAACCACCCGAGCAGCACCGGAAGCAGTGTGCGCTGAATGGCTGCGCGCCGACTGACACCGCTGGTCAAAGCTTCAAGATGCCGCAGCGCACCCTCAGGATCGAGGTACCCCAAGGCTTCCAGTCGCTGCCCCGCGGCTTCGGTCGTCAGCCGCGCCTCGCCGGAATCTAGCCGTGCGACCGCTTGTAACAAGGGCCGATAGAACAGTTTCTCGTGCAGCCGTCGAACTTCTCGCTGGTGCACTTTCCATTCAGCAATAAGTTCAGCAGCTGGATCGACCCGGAGTCCTAGGCTACGACCCAGAACCCTGAGCTCATCATCGTCGTCGGGGAGCAAGTGCGTGCGGCGCAAGCGCCGCAACTGCAAACGGTGTTCGAGGGTGCGCTGAAAGCGATAGGCCGACGCCAAGGTGGCCGCATCGTCGCGACCAACGTATCCCCAGGTAGCCAAGGCCTCCAGTGCCGTGAGCGTCGTCGGACTGCGCAGCATCACATCGCTGCGACCGTGCACCAACTGAAGTAGTTGAACCGCGAATTCGACATCGCGCAGACCACCGGGGCCAAGCTTGATTTCGCGGTCGACTTCGCCGGCCGGAACATGCTCCTCGACGCGGCGTCGCATCGCCTGCACGTCGGTGACGAAGTCGTCGCGGTCAGCGACCGACCACACGCCCGGCAGCATCGCTTCGACATAGGCCGACCCGAGTTCGAGATCGCCAGCGCTGGGTCTGGCTTTGAGGAGCGCTTGAAACTCCCATGTCTTCGCCCATCGCTCGTAATACGCCACGTGACTTGCCAACGTGCGCACCAAGGCACCGCTCTTACCTTCAGGCCGCAGGCCTGCGTCAACTTCCCAAATCGTTCCTTCGGCCGTCGTCGCTACACAGGCATTGATAACCGAACGCGCCAGTCTGGTGGCCGTGACGAGGGCACGTTCCTCATTGCCACCCGCCAGGGGCTCGGCAACGAACACCACATCGACATCACTGACGTAGTTCAGTTCACGAGCGCCGCATTTCCCAAGTCCAATGATGGCCAATCGACAGGGCTCGGAATCTGCCGGCAACTCGGCCCGACCAATCGCCAGCGCCGCTTCGAGCACGGCGTCAGCGATGTCGGCCAGTTCGCGCCCCACCTGCTCCATTCCGGCTGCGCCATCAAGATCGCGCGATGCCAAACTGAGCACGTGCCGACGGTATTCAACTCTCAAGGCGTCGAGAGCCTCATTACCGGTGACATTTGCGACGGGTTCGAGCACGTGAGGGTCTGCCCCGACTCCACGCAATAAGTCGCTGCGCAATGTATGGCGATCCGGTAGCGGCCCGGTGCCGCGATGAGCGAGGTCAGTTAACTGTTCGGAGTGCCGGATCACGTGCTCCCCCAGAGCAACGGAGACTCCCAACACCGGCAACAGGCTCGCGCGTAGATCGGCGTCCTGCGCAATCGAAGAAATGATGCGGGCACCCGAAGGTGCTTCAGAAAGCTTCGACAGCGCATGCACTGCCAGATCGGGATCGGCTGCCAGGCCAAGATCATCGACGGCGTCATCGGCGTTAAGAAGTGCGGTGAGAGCGGGCGATTCGAGTAAGGAAGCCGTGCGCACCGGATCGCGCGAACCTAGTTTGCGAAGCCGGGCCGAGAGAGTTTCTTGGCGATCAGCCGCCGGCATACTCCACCACCAGGTCGGCCCAAGCATGAAACACAGGTCGCCACGAATCCTCAATTGCTACTTCCGACGCACTCAACTCCTCAACCGCCTCCTCGAGGGACTTCCCCGCACCTTCGAGGATGTCGGCCTCCGATTCGTCGCCCCACCGCACCATCACCGAGGCATCGACTTCGGGGTGACCTTGTACTCCGTAGACACGGGTACCAATGCGGAATGCCTGAACAGGGTAGGACAGCGAGGTGGCAAGCACGGTGGCTCCGGGGGGCGGTCGCAGCACGCCATCGCGATGCATTTGTGGCACCTGCGCCCGCATCGGAAGTTTCCCCATCACGGCATCCTCGCGACCGTCATCGGTGATGTCGATCCAGCAGACACCCAATTCCGGAGTGTCACCGAGTTCAACCGTGCCGCCACACGCCGCCGAAATGATTTGAAGACCTAGGCAGATGCCAAACACGGGACGATCGGCGTCAACCGAGTGACTCACGAGAGAACGCACCTGCGGCAGCCAGGTTCCGATGTGATCGTCGAGCGCACCTATCGCTCCGCCTAGAACGAGCAGCCCGTCGTATCCATCAAGAGTCGACGGCACCGCGTCACCGAGGTACGGGCGCACGGTCTCGACGATGACTGACCGCTCCGCTATCCACTTCCCCACGCGGGAGGGTGGTGCCTCCGGGTCGTTCTGCACGGCTAAGACTCGCGGAGCGGATTTGGTCACCCGGCTAATCTACCGGGGTCGAGGGTGAGTGGGCAGCGCTTCCCCAGAGGCTTCCTTAGAGGCTTCCTTAGAGCGAGGGCAAGTAGCGCGCAAGTTCCCACTGAGTCACCTGTCGCCGATATTCGGCCCACTCGGCACGCTTGTTGCGCAGGAAGAAGTCGAAGACGTGCTCGCCGAGGGTTTCGGCGACCAGTTCGCTGGCTTCCATCGCTGCAATCGCCTGATCAAGGCTGATCGGCAGCGGCATGATGCCCATGGCCCGGCGCTCGGAATCGGTGAGCGACCACACGTCATCTTCAGCGCCCGGTGGAAGTTCGTAGCCTTCCTCAATGCCCTTGAGTCCGGCCGAGAGCATGACGGCGAGCGCGAGGTAGGGATTGCATGCGCTGTCGACTGATCGGAACTCAATTCGCGTGGAATTACCCTTGGCCGGCTTGTACATCGGAACTCGAATGAGCGCTGAGCGGTTGTTGTGTCCCCAGCACACGTACGCCGGGGCTTCTCCCCCGCCCGCAAGTCGCTTGTACGAATTGACCCACTGATTTGTGATGGCCGTGATTTCGGGGGCGTGTCGCAACAGCCCGGCGATGAACGCGCGACCCACCTTCGACAACTGGTACTCGGCACCTGCCTCGTAGAAGGCATTGCGATCGCCTTCGAACAGCGACAGGTGAGTGTGCATTCCTGAACCCGGATGATCGGCAAAGGGCTTGGGCATGAATGACGCGTAGGCACCCTGATCAAGCGCCACTTCTTTCATCACCAGGCGGAACGTCATGATGTTGTCGGCGGTCGTCAGTGCATCGGCGTAACGCAGGTCGATTTCCTGCTGCCCAGGCCCACCTTCGTGGTGGCTGAACTCAACCGAGATACCCATCGACTCGAGCAAGGTAATCGCCTTGCGTCGGAAGTCGTAGTTGTGGGCCGCGCCCGGTGCGTTGTCGAAGTAGCCGGCCTGATCGACGGGTACGGGCGGTTCACCTGGCTTGGGTTCACCGTCGAAAAGGTAGAACTCAATCTCGGGGTGTGTGTAGAAGGTGAAGCCCAGATCGGCCGCACGCGCGAGGGTGCGCTTGAGCACATTGCGCGGGTCGGCGAATGACGGCGAGCCGTCGGGAAGCAGGATGTCGCAGATCATCCGCGCCGCACCGTTGGTTTCGCCACGCCACGGCAGCACCTGGAAGGTGTCGGGGTCGGGCTTGGCCAACATGTCCGATTCGTAGACCCGAGCGAACCCTTCAATGGCCGACCCATCAAAACCGATGCCCTCGCTGAAGGCGCCCTCGAGCTCAGCGGGCGCGATTGCGACCGACTTGAGCACACCGAGCACATCGGTGAACCACAGGCGGACGAAGCGGATGTCGCGCTCCTCAATGGTGCGGAGCACGAATTCGGTCTGCTTATTCATGACCCCATCATTCACGCTCTTGGTTTCGTCCGTGTTACGGCGCGCTGAACTTCCACGCCGACAGGTAGCGTGGGTCCGTGCCCCAACTACGACTGGCGCTCGCCCAGGTCAACCCCACCGTCGGTGACCTCAGCGGCAACTCAGAGCTCGTGATCGAACGCACTCATGAAGCAGCCCGTGCCGGCGCACACCTGGTCGCGTTCCCCGAGATGGTGCTCACGGGATACCCCATCGAGGACCTCGCCCTGCGGCGCTCGTTCCAACGCGCCTCTCGGGCCGCCATGGAAGCACTCGCTGCGCGCCTGGCTGACGAGGGACTCGGCGGAGTTCCGGTCGTCGTCGGCTATCTCGACCACATCGAGTCGATGGCCGATCGACTCGGTGTTCCTCGCGGAGCCCCCATCAACGCCGCTGCGGTGCTGCACGGAGGGCGGGCCGTCGCGCGCTACGCAAAACACCATCTGCCTAATTACGGCGTATTCGACGAATTCAGGTACTTCGTTCCCGGTAGCGACTTGACCATGCTGCGCATCCACGGCGTCGATGTCGCGCTCGCCATCTGCGAAGACCTCTGGCAAGACGGCGGACCCGTCGCCGCCATCAGTGCGAGTAGCGCTGGACTACTTCTGGTCATCAATGGTTCGCCCTACGAGGCCGACAAGGACGATGCCAGGCTCGCGCTGTGTGCCTCGCGTGCCCGCGAGGCCGGGTGCACCCTCGCCTACGTCAACATGGTCGGAGGCCAAGACGAACTGGTCTTCGATGGAGATTCGCTCGTGGTCGATTCTGAGGGCACCCTCATCAGCCGCGCGCCGCAATTCGACGAATCACTGCTCGTGGTCGATCTCGAGTTACCTCACGCCCAACACCGACTCACTCTTGCCAACGGTGCACCGATCGTGTCGGTGAGTCCGGTCGCGCTCCCGGCTTACGAACCCACTGCACCACTCGTCACCGAACGAACTGGAACCGACGAGGAGATTTACAGTGCCCTCGTCGTCGGACTTCGCGATTACGTGCACAAGAACGGATTCCGCTCGGTACTCCTCGGGCTCTCAGGCGGAATCGACTCAGCGCTTGTTGCCGCTATCGCCTGCGACGCACTAGGTGCCGGCAACGTCTACGGAGTCTCGATGCCATCGGTTCACTCGTCCCAACACTCACGTGACGATGCGTCCGATCTCGCCGAACGCACCGGATTGAATCTGCGCACCGTGCCGATCGCTGCAATGGTCGATGCCTTCGAGTCGAACATCGAACTCACCGGATTGGCAGCTGAAAATCTTCAAGCCCGCGTGCGTGGCATCACCTTGATGGGTATTTCCAATCAGGAAGGCCACTTGGTGCTGGCCACCGGCAACAAGAGTGAACTGGCCGTGGGTTACTCCACAATCTACGGCGACGCGGTGGGAGGCTATGCGCCCATCAAGGATGTCTCGAAGACGCGAGTCTGGTCACTGTCACGCTGGCGCAACGAAGCGTCACTGGTGCGGGGCGAGGCAGCGCCCATTCCGCCCAACAGTATTGAGAAGCCGCCCAGCGCCGAACTGCGACCAGGGCAACTCGATACCGACTCACTTCCCGACTACGCAGTTCTCGACGATGTACTCGACGAGTACGTCGAGCACGACCGCAGCGCGGCTGAACTGATTGCTCAGGGCTTCGATCCTGAGTTGGTGAATCGGGTGCTCACTCTCACCGACGC
>Ga0194055_10003161_pt1 | contig 12801 bp, 9 predicted proteins | sample SepL449m_MetaG_FD_155482 | JGI IMG/M metagenome (GOLD analysis project Ga0194055, IMG submission 155482) | Anoxic zone freshwater microbial communities from boreal shield lake in IISD Experimental Lakes Area, Ontario, Canada - Sep2016-L442-9m | ecosystem: Environmental > Aquatic > Freshwater >... | reverse complement strand
GAAAAAAGTTTAGGGGGCAAGGGAACAGATTTATTGTCGTACTGAATGCGGCTGGTGGGAACGACGAGAGGCCCCACATTCATCAAGATCGATGCACGTTTGTTTTCGAACAAGGTTTTCAGTGCGCTCATCTCTGGGTTTAAAGCCATCTGCCGTCCATCGCTCAGCGCAGTGGACAAAGCAGTGGCTGAAAGTGAGTTACGGCCAATGGCGATGCCATCGTAGACAGTGCCTGCCGCAGGTGTGCCTTTGCGGATATTGAAATAGTTGGTGTGAGTCGGTACGTCATAGGGAATGACTGTGTTGTAGTGGTCGTTGGCACCATATAAAAATATGCAAACCAAGGCCTTGTAATCGTTGGCCGATTGGGCTGCAGCATCGGCCATCAATCCCAGACTGGTTGCCATGGGAATGCTGACGCGCTGTAGTGCCAGCGCGGCACTGCTTCTTAGCAAACTTCTGCGGGTCAATCCAAGGTGTGAATAATTGTTGTGAGTCATGGCATTACCTTTGAATGAGGTAGTCGGTGCTGCTCATCACCATGAGGACAGCAGCATAGATGCGGTTGAGCAGCCCTGTTTCAGTGGCTGCTGAGATGCTGGTAATGGCGTTGACAATTAGGCTTTGACTGGCAGAGGTTAGAGCGCCAGAAGCCAGACACAGATTCAGATGGGCAACCAAGGCTGTAGGATCTATTGCCAATGTTTTTTCTATGCTGTAGTCGGCCTTGATGTTGCGCGCGTTGTTCACGGTGCCCGCCATGTAATTGATGTAGCCCACCACCGTGGGCTCGGTCAGTATTTGAAACTCTGGCGCAACAAGGTTTTGCGATGCCACTTGGGTATTCGGTGGTACATAGCCTGGCCTGAAAAAGTTGAACACAGAGGGTGATCGCATGGGCATCTGACCCAAGGAGGTTTCGGCATCGGTGTAGCCTAGAGTCCATGCGCCATCGGTGGATGTGGCACGAAAGGTGTGCCCCCATTGAAGCAGCCTGACCATCGGTTCCGACAGTTTGCCAAAGCTTGAAGCTGCGTTAACTTGGCGAGCTTCTGTGTCCATCAAAATGGCGGTCCAAACGGCTTTCATATCGCCCCTGACGCCTTTGCCGTTGTTTACAAATATTTTGGCAACACGTGCAACATAGGCGGGCGATGGATTGCTGGTCACCAGACGTTGAATGAGTTGCTTTGCAATGAACGGAGCTGTGTTGTTGTGCTGAAAAAGTGTGTCTAGCGCAATTTTTAAACTTTCAATGCCAGCAGTACCTGCTGGAATGCTGACACCTAAAAATTTCTTTTCTTCTGGGCTGTGCAAACTGGCTGTGAGCATCATGGGCAAGCCATGTCGATAGGCTGCGTTGGCCAATTCGCCCGTGGCGTCTGTGCCAGTGGCGGTATTCCAGCCGGTGAACACTCTGGCAAGGCCTTGAATGTCTACATTGTCATAGCTTTCAATGGGCTTGCCTTGTGAGTCCATTTGAAGTGTGCCATCGATGTTCAGTTGGTACAGCCCAATGGTGAACAATTGCATAACTTCTCGTGCATAGTTTTCATCGGGTGAACGTCCTGTTTTGGCGTCGTATTTCTGATTGCCCTTCATGTTCAAATAAGTGCCCATGGCCGAAGACAAGGTGACGCTCTCTAAGAGAGTTCTAAAGTTACCTAAAGCATTGGCTTCAAGAATTTCCCAATAGTTGGCAATGGCAAAATTACGCCAAGAAAAGGGCAGCCCTAGATGCGATACGACAAATAATTCTGACAAGGCCAATGCGGCCCGTTGCCTAAACAAGTCTGAAGCGCTAAACAGTTTCCACCAAATGGACTGAACCCAGCCGCCATCGCCATTCACGTTGTTGTTCACGCTGGCGTCATTGAAACCTTTTTCGATCAGCCAATGCGTTAGCGATTGACCCTGTGGTGCACTGAATTGAGCATTGAGCCAGCCTTGTTGACCTGATGCAGCCAAGTCTTTGATTTCGTTGCTTGTGCCGCCCCAAGAAGCTTGCCGCAAAAAACGAGCGGCATCGATGAGGGCCACATTGTTCGCCGAACTGTTGTCTGGCGCTATAGCGGTTGTTGTCGATGTTTCGCCACCTCCGCCACAAGCAGTTAAAAGAACTGTCCCAGATAGGCCTAGCACCGCAAGGGGGGATGCTTCGGATACCGTGTGTTGACTCTCGAGTTCAACAATCGTTGCGGCGGTCATGCAAATGGCCTTTAAATGTTGGAGAATTGAAGTCTATTCTGTATTGATGAAATTTAAAAGACATGAGCGACACCAACTCACGCCCCGATTTGCCTGACCACCTCTGTATCGATGCCCGCAGTCCTTTCTACGTTGCATCTATTTTTGAGTACGATATTGGCATCCGCTTCAATGGCAAAGATCGCAAAGATGTAGAGGAATACTGCATCAGCGAAGGGTGGGTCAAAGTGCCTGCTGGCAAAGCGCTTGACCGCAAAGGCAATCCCTTGCTCATGAAACTCAAGGGCACGGTAGAAGCCTATTACCGATAAACACTGAAGGACACAGCATGCGCATTCCTGATTGGACGCCAGAGCAACTTGCTCAACCCCAAGAGTTGGTAGACACCATTTTGGCTCGCAGGGGCGGCGCACTGCTTAACCTAGACAAAGCACTCTTGTGGAGCGAGCCAGTTGCCGCCGGATGGAACGTCTACATGCGCAATGTGCGAACGGGTTTGTCTGCCCCGCGCAAATTATGTGAGCTTGGTATTTGCGCAGTGGCTTTGCTAACAGGTGCGCACTACGAATACCACCACCATGCACCTGACTTCTTAAATGCTGGCGGTACACAAGCAGAATTAGAGGGTTTAAAACGAGCGCTAGAAGCCAATCCAGCCGATGGCGTCACCGACCCCGCTTTGGATCAAATGTCACAGTGGGTGGTGCAATATACCGCGCAGATGACGCTTCGAGTGAAGGTCGAAGAAGCACTTTTCAGACAACTTCAGTCGCGTCTGAATACGACTGAGATTGTTGAACTCACCACCGCCATTGCGGCTTACAACATGGTGGCCAGGTTGCTGGTTGCTTTGGAAATCACACCTGAAGAGAAATAAAAAAATAGGGCGCAAGGCCCTATTTCAAAAGTCTCTCAGTGCATCAATCTGGCTTGATGTTGTTGTCACGAACCACTTTGGCCCATGTGTCTATTTGTTTGTCAATGAAGATCTTGGCTTTGTCGACACTGCCACCTGAAATGTCGATGCCCTGAGCACTTAATCTTTGAGATACCTCTGGGTTTTGTAAAACCTTGTTCAGCTCTTCGTTCATTCGCTTCACAAGCTCGGGTGGTGTTTTGGCTGAAGCCAAAAGCGCCCACCAGGCAGGGGCCTCAAAGCCTGGATACCCTGCTTCTGCAATGGTTGGAATTTCTGGAAACTCAGGCACACGTTTAAGTGAGGTCACAGCCAAAGGACGAATGCGTTTGTTGTCGATGTGAGGCTTGCTTAAAAAAACAGTGCCCATGGCCAATGGCACATGGCCAGCAACGGCGTCTGTCATCAGAGGGCCGCCGCCTTTGTAGGGAATGTGGTTGAACTCTAGGTTGGCATTCTTTCCCAGCAAAGCCATGGCCAAGTGGCCTAAACTGCCATTGCCAATGGTGCCAAACGACACATTTTTCTTGGCTTTGGCTGCTGCCACCACATCTGCAAACGTTTTGTACTCGTTGCCCACATTGGACGTAAGAACCATGGCCGAAGTGCCCACCAAAATCAGAGGAACCAAGTCTTTCTTGCTGTCGTAGGGCATGTTGGGCATTAAGCTTTGGTTCACGCCGTGAGTGTCAAATACCACTGCAAAGGTATAGCCATCTGCAGGAGAAGCCAGCACCGCAGACGTTCCAATGACGCCTGATGCGCCGCCTTTGTTTTCAACAATGACGCTTTGCCCTAATTGTTGCGACAAAACAGGTGCAATGATCCTAGCCACTTGATCAACAGAGCCACCAGGTGGGAAAACTGCTACAAGTTTGATGGGTTGCTTGGTGGGCCAAGCTTGTGCCAAAACCAGTGTGGGCAGCAAGCAGCAGAGAAGCAGAATTGACTTCAAATTTTGGCTGAGTGAGAGTTGGCTAGAGAGACGGGTTGACATGCGTAAATTTCCTTTGGTGCGATCCTAGTGCCTCAAAAGAGTGTTTAGGTAGGTATTAACCCTTGACTTAACTCTCAATTCAATGCTGTGTTTGAACGGATTGAAGACTTTTATAAGTCCCTTGACTAAAATGGTAAGTCCCTCTTAATTCCTAGGAAAATGACCATGCCCGCTTTATTGCCCAACATTGACCCTGATGGTTTGCTCGAATTTTCTGTGGTTTACACAGACCGAGCACTGAACCACATGTCCAAGCGCTTTCAGGGCGTGATGCAAGACATCTCTGTCATTTTGAAAGACGTCTATGCGGCCCATTCAGTGGCTTTGGTGCCTGGCAGTGGAACTTTTGGCATGGAAGCTGTCGCTAGACAATTTGCACACGGCCAAAAAGTCATGGTCATTCGCAATGGCTGGTTCAGTTACAGGTGGACACAAATTTTTGACATGGGTGCTATTCCTAGTCAGTCGATTGTCTTCAAAGCGCGTCAGCAGAGTGCCGATACCAAATCGGCATGGGCGCCTTGTGACATTGAAGAGCTTGAAGCGCAAATTGCAGCTGAAAAGCCTGCGGTCGTATTTGCACCGCACGTAGAAACGTCAGCAGGCATGATGCTGCCTGATGCTTTTTTGGCACGAGTGAGTGAAGCTGTTCACAAAGTGGGTGGCCTTTTTGTCTTGGACTGCATTGCATCGGGCACCATTTGGGTAGACATGAAGTCGACCGGGGTCGATATTTTGATCAGCGCGCCTCAAAAAGGTTGGAGCAGTTCGCCATGTTGCGCCATGATCATGCTAAGCGAGCGGGCTCGACAAGCCATTGATGCCACTCAAAGCTCTAGCTTCGCATGCGACCTCAAAAAATGGTTGCACATCATGGAAGCTTATGAGTCTGGCACCCACATGTACCACGCAACCATGCCCACAGATGCGCTTGCCCAATTGCGCGATGTGATGAAGGAAATGCAGTCTTATGGCTTTGCCAAGGTCAAGCAAGAGCAGCAAGAACTGGGTTTGCAAGTTCGAAGCCTCTTAGAGTCTCGCGGCTTCAAAAGCGTGGCTGCACAAGGATTTCAAGCACCCGGTGTGGTTGTGAGCTACACCCAAGATGCCGAAATTCAAAACAGCAAAAAATTCCTTTCTTTAGGGCTGCAAACTGCGGCAGGTGTGCCTTTGCAATGCGATGAGCCCAAAGACTTCATGACTTTCCGCATTGGCTTGTTTGGCCTAGAAAAGTTGCACAACCCTGCGCGAAGTGTGCAGCAATTGTCACAGGCACTCGACGAAATGGGTTATTTACCCATTGCAGCCAAAGAGCCGGCAATGGCCTAAGGCCATCAAGTCCTGAGTCAGGACCTGATCGGTTGGCCGCTAGCCATTTAGGCAAAGGGCGTCGTCTTGGTTTGCAAACCAAATTTGTCGTTCTTGCCTAAAATGAAAAGCAATGACAAACACTTCACCGTCGCCTCATTTAAATTGGCGTGATTCATTTCGGGTTAAAAGCTTTCGCTACCAGTGGCCCGCAGATCTGGCCACATCATGGGCTTTTGAAATGGAAACCATCCTTTTGGGTTGGTACATCTTGTCGGCCTCAGGCTCGGTTTTAATGTTGGTTGTTTATGGTTCTTTGCAGTACCTAGGTTCATTGGTGGCACCTGTGTTTGGTGTGGTCTGCGATCGAATGGGCTATCGGCGAATGCTCTGGTCCACCAGGGCCATTTACGCCGTGTTGGCTTTCATCATCATGTTGCTTTCCTATTTCCAAGCCCTAACGCCCGATAGGGTTCTCATATTGGCCGCCATTGTGGGCACCATCAGACCTTCCGATCAAATGATGCGAAATGCCTTGATTGCCAAAACCTTGCCTGCAGCGCAGTTGATGGGCGCTTTAGGTATTTCAAGAATGACGTCCGAGTCTGCCAGAATAGCCGGCGCACTGGCCGGTGCCGGCATCGTGGCAGTTCTTGGCATGACCTCGGCCTATGTGGTTGTCACTTTGCTGTATGTGCTTAGTTTTTGGCTGTCTCGAGGGGTTGACGATGTTCAGCCAACACCGAATACCGGTGACTTAGCCAGTCCACTGAATGATTTGAAATCGGCATTCACGTATGTTTGGCACAAGCCTATTCTCATGGGTGCCATGGCAGTGGCTTTTCTGGTGAACTTATTGGCATTCCCTTTTTCGCTGGGTTTGCTGCCCTATGCGGCTAAAAATATTTTTCTTACCAACCAAACGGGCCTTGGATTTTTGGGCGCCAGTTTTGCATTTGGTGGACTTTTGGCATCATTCACTTTAAGCACTCACAAATTCAAACTGCTCGCATCCCAAACCATGATCGCTGCCTCAGCCGTTTGGTTTTCATTGGATCTTGCTTTTGCATTCACAAACAACTTGTACTTTGGCATGATTGTTCTGATGTTGGCAGGATTTGTGCAGAGTCTGTGCATGACCCCTTTGGCTGCAGTCATGCTGCGCGCCACCGAACCTGCGTTTCACGGGCGGGTCATGGGCATGCGCATGCTGGCCATTTGGGGCTTGCCCATTGGGCTATTGGCCAGCGGCCCCTTGGTTGAAAGCATCGGTTATGTATCAACTGCCTGGATTTATTCGGCATTGGGTTTGATCTTGACTTTGGCTATAGCGCTTTACTGGCGCCATGCCTTGTGGGACAAGCACTCCGTTGCAAACAATGCGCTTTGAATTAATTTGGCGCTACAAGTCCAAATTTTTTGATCAGTCGATTTTTAGCGCTAGGTAAAAAGTTAATTCTTGAGACGTCGCCCTGCAGTGTTTTGATCAACAGTGGGTCCATGACTCGGTACCAAAGGGGCGGTAAGTAAGCCAAGAAAAACATCCCAAAATAGCCAGAGAGCAACCTGGGAAGCTCTGGAAAATCACGCAGTGATTGGTAGCTGCGTCCAGGGTGAGTATGGTGATCTGAATGACGCTGCAGCTGAAACAACACCAGGTTGGAAACCAAATGGTTGCTGTTCCATGAGTGGTGTGGTTGGCAATTTTCGTAATGGCCATTGGTTGTTTTGAGTCGTTGAATGCCGTAATGCTCAACGTAATTGGCCGATGTCAATTGAAATGCACCCCAAATTCCCACTGGAATGAGAACGATCACCATGTCTAAGCCGTAAAAGCTGATCAAGCTACCATGCACCAAAACCGTTAGGCAAAGCGCTTGAAGAATCTCATTCTCAAAATGCCAAACAGATTTAGTTTGCCGCTGGAGTCGATCTGCTTCAAGTCGCCAAGCACGCAGGGCTGCGCCAGGCATTTCTCTACAAGCAAACTGATAGATGTTCTCTCCCATTTTGGAAGATGCTGGATCTTCAGGCGTGCTCACATGGCGGTGATGACCTCGGTTGTGTTCTATGGAAAAGTGACCATAGGCACCCAAAGCCGTATTGAACAGCGCAATTTTCCGAGGCACTGTTTGCAGTTTATGGCCCAGTTCATGGCTGACGTTTAAGCCAAAACCTAAAACTGATCCGGTGGCCATGACGGTGGCTAGCCATTCCAATGTCGTCAATGAAAATGTACACAGGAAAATGCAGTTAAAAATAACAGCAATCCATAAGATTGGAATGGTTGCGTAAGTGATCCATCGGTAATAGGCATCGGCTTCTAAAGCTTCAATCGATGATTCGGGTGGGTTGCTGATGTCCTCGCCAATCAGGAAATCTAAAAATGGCACAAAGAAGTAATAGAAAACAAAAGGGAAAAATAAGATCCAGCTGCTGACCCCAAAGCCAGAAACCGCAACCGTGCCAACCAGTGCGACAGCAGGCCCCACGACAGAAAATAACCACGCAAAACGCTTCTTATCTACGTAAGAGGGCAATGGGTTCTGGCGATCTTGAATGGCTGACGTCAAAATAGAATCTACGATGCAGTTTGATGTGTGAAGTATGCCTCATGATCTTTGAATGAACAGGGTATTACCCCTAGTTCAAACGGCAGGCGTGGTTTATAACATCACGCTAAGGAGTTTATCAATGCGCGGTAGTTTTGACGAGGTGATTCGAGGCGGTCGCGTCTTTGCGGTATGCATGGGAATTTGTGGATTGATGGCCTGTCAGAAGCTGGAATCAACTTCAAGTTCATCCAAAATACCAGCGCAGTCAAGAAGTGCCGATTGGCTTGAAAAAAGCGATGCCAGAAAAGGCTTTGTGGCGTCACCTTCTGGTCAGATCAAAGATGCACAGGGCAAAGTCATTTGGGACTTCAATGCCTTTGCCTTTATTCAAGGCGATGCGCCCTCAACAGTCAATCCAAGTTTGTGGCGCCAAGCCACTTTGAACAACCAAATTGGCCTGTTCAAAGTGACCGAGGGCATCTGGCAGTTAAGAGGTTTTGATCTGGCCAACATGACCTTGATTCAAGGCAAGACGGGCTGGATTGTGGTGGATGCCCTGACTGCACAAGAAACATCGGCGGCGGCACTGGCGTTTGCACGGCAGCATTTGGGTCCGCAAAAAGTCTCTGGCCTTATTTTCACGCACAGCCATGCTGATCATTTTGGAGGGGCATTGGGCGTGGTGAGTGCAGAAGAAGCCAAAGCACGAAAACTGCCCATCGTTGCACCTTCTGGCTTTATGCAAGAGGCCACCAGTGAAAATATTCTCATGGGCCCCGCCATGGGCCGCCGTGCCATGTACATGTATGGCAGCAACTTAGCCAAAAGTCCAACAGGTCTTGTGGACAATGGCTTGGGCAAAGCGGTTGCGTTTGGAAAGATCGGTATTTTGCAACCCAACATCACGGTTCAATCAGAAAAACAGGACTTGCTGATTGATGGCGTTCGTTTTGTTTTTCACAATGTGCCTGGCAGTGAGGCACCCTCGGAGTTCACTTTCTATTTGCCTGACTTCAAGGCATTTTGTGGCGCCGAAATCATGGGTCACACCTTGCACAACCTCTATACCTTGCGCGGTGCCAAGGTGCGCGATGCCACCAAGTGGGCATCCTATTTGAATGACTCTTTGCGCTATGTCGAAAATTCAGAAGTGGTGTTCAATCAGCATCATTGGCCGGTCTGGGGGGCAGCCAACATTCAAGACTTCATTGTCAAGCAAAGAGATACCTACCAGTTCATTCACGATCAAACAGTTCGGCAAATGAATGCGGGCCTGAACGCTGCCGAAATTGCTGAAAATCTTCGACTGCCGCCAGCGCTTGACGAGCATTTGAGTGTGCGGGGTTATTACGGTACGGTTCGGCACAACGTGAAAGCGGTCTACCAAAACTACATGGGCTGGTTTGATGCGCATCCTTCCAACCTTGACCCTTTGCCCGCTTTGCAAGCCTCTGAAAAATACGTCAGCCTCATGGGTGGTGTCGACAAAGTGATCGCGGCAGCCCAAGAATCCATGGGCAAAGCAGATTACCGCTGGGCTGCAGAACTGCTTAAGCATGCGGTCTATGTGGCGCCCAAAAATACGCAAGCCAAGGCCTTGTTAGCACAGTCTTTTGAAAAACTGGGCTACGCAGCCGAGTCATCGGCTTGGCGAAACTTTTACCTCACAGGCGCACTGGAATTGCGCGAAGGTACGCCCGAAAAAGGCATGCCGCGCGAAGGCATGATCGACATGCTGAACCAAACGCCCATCGAACGATTTTTGGAGGCCATGGCCGCATCCCTCAATGCCTCAAAGGCCGAGGGCAAAAAAATGAAAATCAACTTGGTGTTTTCAGACACCCAACAAAGTTTTGTCTTGTCCCTTGATAATTCTGTGTTGCATCATGTGAAGGCGCGTCCTGATCAAAATGCGAACGCAACCCTCACCTTGACCCAGCCATTTTTCATCAAAATGGGACTCGGCCAAGCTGGGGCCAAAGACTTGCTCTTGTCGGATCAAACCAAGATCGAAGGCAGCACAATTGATTTGGCTTTGTTTTTCAGCATGATTGACAAAGCCCCAGGTAATTTTTCCATTGTCACGAGGTAATTCCAATGACGCATTCTGAATTTGATTATGTGGTGGTCGGAGGTGGTTCTGCAGGTTGCTGCGTGGCGGGACGCTTGAGTGAAGATCAAAATACGTCAGTGTGTTTGCTGGAAGCGGGCGGCTCCGACAACTCTGTGTTTGTTCGGGCTCCTTTGGGATTTGCAGCCACCGCTTCTTTGAACCTCAACAGCTGGGGCTACAACACCGTGCCTCAGACGGGTTTTAATGGCCGCAAAGGATTTCAGCCACGCGGCAAAGTGATGGGCGGCAGTTCTTCCATCAATGCCATGGTTTACACACGCGGCAATGCGCGTGACTACGACAGCTGGGCGGCTTTGGGCAACCCTGGTTGGTCCTATCAAGACGTCTTGCCGTACTTTAAAAAATCAGAAAACAACGAGTGCTTTGGCGCAACAGATTACCGGGGAGTGGGCGGTCCATTGAACGTGAGTTTTCTGCGCAGCCCCAGCCCCTTGAACCAATTGTTCATGCAGGCTTGCAACGAGCAGGGCATTCCCAGCAACCCAGATTACAACGGCGCTCAGCAATTTGGTGTGTCGCCTGGTCAGGTGACGCAAAAGGGCGGTGAGCGTTGGAACGCCGCCAGAGCTTATGTTGACCCTCACCGCCATCAAAGCAATTTGGATGTCATCTCGCAAGCGCATGCCACGCAAATTATGTTTGAGGGCAAGCGTGCTGTAGGCATCAAGTACATGGTGAATGGGGTTCACCACGAGGCGCGTGCGCGCAAAGAAGTGATAGTGTCGGGTGGTGCTTTTGGTTCGCCGCAGTTGCTCATGTTGTCAGGGGTTGGCCCCGCTTTGCATTTGAGCGACATGGGCATTCCGCTTTTGCATGAATTGCCAGGCGTAGGACAAAACTTGCAAGACCACATCACCACAGTGCTGATTTACAAGACTCAAAAAATCAATGACGCCATGGGCTTTTCATTGAAGGGCACCTGGAACATGCTGAAGGCCATGCTGGAGTGGCGTAGCCAACGAACAGGTTGGATCACATCCAACGTGTCTGAAACACAGGGCTTTGTATCTACCGAAGGCAACAAGGATTACCCCAACATTCAGTTGGCCCTGTGCACCGGGATTGTGGACGATCATGCGCGCAAAATGCATGCAGGCCATGGGTACACCTTGCATGTCACCTTGATGCGACCTCAAAGCCGGGGCAGCTTAACTTTGGCCAGCCGCAATGCCACCGATGCCCCCCTCATTGATCCGGCATTCTTCAAACATCCGTCTGACATGCAGACCCTGGTGGCAGGGACCCAATTGGGTTTGGGTGTGATGCAGTCGCCTGCACTGTCATCCCACCGCGGTGACATGATTCATGCGGTGGACGCACACAATCCGGCGCACATCGAAAGCTTCCTGCGTGACCACTCTGACACCGAATACCACCCTGTGGGTACTTGCAAAATGGGTCCGGCCAATGATCCCATGGCAGTGGTCGATGCTGAACTTCGAGTTCATGGTCTGCAAAATTTACGTGTCATCGATGCATCCATCATGCCGAATTTGGTGTCAGGCAATACCAATGCGCCCACCATCATGATTGCCGAAAAAGCCGTTGATTTAATTCGAGGGGCTAGGCATTAAGCGCCACAAAATAAGGCTGCAAAGACTTGAAACGGCAGCCAGCGCCCAAAAGCCGGCACCATAGGTGCCAAAGAGTGTGGACAAGGCGCCAAAGAGGGGGGGGCCAAGCACCACGCCCAAAAACGTGAATGTCAGCGTGCCGCCCGTGGCCACACTGGCTTTGCCCTCTGGTGCTTGCCTTGCCACTTCCGCCAAATAAACGCCGTTCCACCCAATGGCCGATGCGCCAAATAGCAACAACAGTGTCCAAACACCATAGACGGGAAGGATTGGCAACAGAAGGGGAGTTGCCGCTGCGCAAAGGGCCATGCTGGTTGCTAAAACCGCCAGCGTTTTTTGCGGGCTTAAAAAATGATCCGCCACATAGCCCCAAGCAATGCGGCCCACAATGCCACCTGCTTGTGTAATGGACAGCAACAAGCCAGCTGCCACCAGGCCATAAGTTAAATCATCGTGCAAGTAGGTGACCAAGTAAGTGGTGAGGGACACTTGCACCATGGAAAACATCAAAGAACAACCTGCCATGGTGGCCAGAGCGCGGTGTGATAACACCATGCGAATAGGGGCCAGCAATGTCGATAATTTCAACTGCAAGCCTGGTTGCCGTTGATTGTCCATTTCTTCTCGAAGTGCTTGTGCAAAAAAGGCACTCATCAAGCACACGACAGCAACGCTGACTAAACTGAACTGCCAGCCAACTGCAAGCATCAGTGAAGGAACGATGGCACCCGCCAACATAGAGCCAAGTGGCACACCCGTTTGTTTGATTGAAAACACCAAGGACATTTGGTGGGGAGGTGTTGTTCGCGCCAAAATTTGAGAACTGGAGGGTGTGATGGGGCCATATCCCAAGCCAATGAAAAATGCCCCCAAGCCAGTGGCGGGTAACCAAGGCACGGCGCAAAGGCAGAGGCCTGTTGCACAGAGAATCAGGCCCAATTGACTGACTCGAATAGGCCCAAAGCGTGTGACGCTGGTGCCAGAGGTCAGGCTGGAAAACATGGCCCCAGCGTAAGTGATAGCGACGTAGATGCCCACCAAGGCGGGCGATACGGCTAAATCTTTGGCTGCAACAGGTGCCATGACGGGAAGCGTTAACAAGGCCATGG
>Ga0194055_10003159_pt1 | contig 12804 bp, 11 predicted proteins | sample SepL449m_MetaG_FD_155482 | JGI IMG/M metagenome (GOLD analysis project Ga0194055, IMG submission 155482) | Anoxic zone freshwater microbial communities from boreal shield lake in IISD Experimental Lakes Area, Ontario, Canada - Sep2016-L442-9m | ecosystem: Environmental > Aquatic > Freshwater >... | reverse complement strand
GTCCTCCTCAACGGCGAGGGCAGCGTCTACCGCACCAACCTCAGCGCGATCCGCGAGCTCTACCTCGCCTGGTTCGCAAAGGAGCGGCTCGGGATCCCCACCGCCTACGTCAACGGCGGGATCCACCTCACCGACGTGATGCCCGTGCTCCCGGCGATGGTCCGCAAGACCTTTGCTTCCCTCGACGCGGTGGCCGTGCGGGAACCCCGTTCGCTGCGCAACCTCCGGGAGTACGTGCCGGAGGTCGCAGCTCGGTGCTTCCCGGACTCCGCCTTCGCCTTCTCCCCCGCCGACGCCCTCACCAGCAGCGCGGTCGCCGAGGTCCGCTCCCGGATCGGCAGCGCTCCCTACTTCTGCTTCGACCCCGGCCCGATGCCGCTCGACGCGCGTCCCGGCGCCACCTCCGCACTCCACCGACTGCTGACCACGCTCCAGGAGGTGTGCCCGCAGGCGGTCCTCGTGTGCAGCGCCCCCGCCGACGCCTACATGGAACAGACCGCCCGCGAGGTCGGCGGCCTCTACGTCGACACCGTGGTGGGGTACCGCGAGTTCATGGCCCTCGTCGCCGACGCGCAGTTCCTCGTGTCGGGCCGGTACCACAACCCGATCCTGGCGGCCCTCGTCGGCTGCCCCACCATCACCCTGGCCTCGACCAACCACAAGGTGCACGGGGCGTGCGAGATGCTCGACGGCCTCATCGGTACCCCCTTCGACAGCACCTGGCTGTCTCCGGATCTGCCCCGGATCGCCGAGCAGGCGCGCGCGTACGTCGACGACCGCGCCGGTTGGCGGGACCGCCTCCTCGCGCTCTGCGCACAGCGCCGCGACGAGGTCGCCGGCCTCGCCGAGCTCGTCGCCCGCGTCCTGGACGCCGAGGCATGAGCCCGCTCGCCGGGTTGCTCGTCGGGTACGGCTCGATCGGTCATCGGCACCTCACCAACCTCCACGAGCTCGGGGTCACGGACTGGGCCGTGGTCCACACCGGCACCGGCACGCTGGCGTTCGAGCCCCCGGGGCCGGTGCGCGTCCACCGCAGCCTCGAGGCCGCGCTGGCGGCGGAACGGCCCGACTTCGCGGTGATCGCCAACCCCAGCTCCCTGCACGTCGACACCGCGCGGGCGTGCGCGGCACACGGCTGCCACCTGCTCCTCGAGAAGCCCGTCGCCGACCACCTCGACGACGTCGACGCCCTCCGGGCCGACGTCGCACGGTCGGGCAGCCGGGTCCTGGTGGGCTTCCAGTTCCGCTTCCATCCGGCGTTGCAGCGCATCCGCGACCTGCTCACCGGTGACGCGTTCGGCCGGCCGCTCGCCGTGCGGGTCGTCTGGGGCGAACACCTACCCGACTGGCACCCCTGGGAGGACTGGCGGACGGGCTATGCCGCCCGGCGCGAGCTCGGCGGTGGCGTGCACCACACGATCTGTCACCCGTTCGACTACCTGCGCATGCTCTTCGGTGAACCCGAGCGCGTCGCCGGCACCCTCAGCGACGCCCACCCACTCGGCCTCGACGTGGCCGAAGGTGCCGACGCCCGCCTCACGTTCCCCGGCGGCCTCGAGGCGGTGGTCCACCTCGACTACTGGACCCGTCCTGCCACCCACCGGGTCGAGATCACCGCGACGGGTGGCTCCCTCGTCTGGGACTTCATCGCCGGGGAACTGCGGCTGTGGGAGTCCGACGCCGGCTCCTGGCGGACCGAGAGCGTGCCGGGCGTCGCCGAACGCAACGACCTCTTCGTCGCCGAAGCCCAGCACCTCCTCGCCGTCGTCGCCGGCTCTGCCGAACCTCGTTGCACCCTCGAGGACGGGATCGCCGCGGTCCGGATCGCCGAGGCCGTCGAACGTTCCTCGGCCACCGGCGGAGGATTCCTCCCCGGACCCGGCCCCACCGCCTGAACCGAACCAGCCGACGCGGCCGTTCGCCGCGCCGCGGGTTGGTGTGAGCGGGCTCTACCAGGTGGTGCGGCCACCGTCGACGACGAGAGTCGACCCGGTCATGTACGACGACGCGTCCGAGCAGAGGAACACCATCGCTTCGCCGTACTCACCGGGTCGGGCCATGCGCCCGAGCGGGATGCGCGTGGCGATCCGCTCGAGGAATTCCGGGTCCTGGGCGCGCTCGACCCCACCGAGGCAGAGCGCGTTGACCCGGACCCCACGATCGCCCCAGTAGGTCGCCAGGTAGCGGGTGAGCCCGATCATCCCGGTCTTGATCACGGAGTACGTGACGGGCTTCACGGGCTGGTGCTCGTCGGCCACACCCTCGACGCGGTAGAGGCCCTGGTCGGGGCCGACGAGGGCCAGGTCGGAGGCCACGTTGACGATCGCCCCCGCACCCCGCTCGGCCATCGCCGGCCCGAACGTGCGACTGCAGAGGAACGCACCGGTCAACCCGACGGCGAACTCCTGCTCCCACCGCTCGAGCGGGAAGGTCTCGAACCGCTCGGCGTTGGCCAGGCCGGTGGCGGTCACGGGCGCATCGAGCGCGGCGTTGTTCACCAGCACGTCGACGACCAGCCCGTCGGAGGCGAGGCGTCGGTCGAGGTCGGCGACGGCGGCCGCGTCGGTGATGTCGACGCGCTCGGATCGCAACCGCGGCTCCGTGCGCTCGTCGTCGACGACGTCGAGGCTCACCACCGTTGCGCCGGCGTCGAGGAGCGCCCGGCACCACTGTCGACCGAGGAAGCCCGCACCCCCCGTGACGACCACGGTGCGCCCGTCGAGCCGGGAGCGGTCGGTGGCGCTCATGCCCCACCCTCGCCCAGGTGGTCTTCGACCGCTTCGGCGAGGAGGTGGACCAGCACCAGGTGGCACTCCTGGACCGCGGCCATGCTGTCGGACGGCACCGCCAACACGTGGGTGCACGCGCCGTGGAGGGGGCTGCCCCCAGGGCCGAGCAGGCCCACCGTGACCAGCCCCGAGCGGTTCGCGACGTCGACAGCGGCGACCAGGTTCGGAGACCGACCGCTCGTGGAGAGCACCACCAAGACGTCGCCGGGTCGACCGATCGCCTCGACCTGCCGGGCGAAGACCTGGTCGTAGCCGTAGTCGTTCCCGACGGCCGTCAGCGCCGAGGTGTCGGCGTGCAGTGCCACCGCGGGCAGGGCGCGTCGCTCGCGGTGCGGGTAGAGGCGACCGACGAGCTCAGCGGTGAAGTGCTGGGCCTCGGCCGCCGAACCCCCGTTCCCGGCCGCCAGCAGCTTCCCTCCCTGCACGAACGAGTCGGCAACCGCCCGGGCCGCGGCGTCGAGGGGGGCCCTCAACGCCGGCAGAGCGTCGAGTGCCTCGCGCAGGTCGGCCACGTGCTGATCGAAGACGGTCATCGGAGCTCCTCCCCGCCCGGCAGGTCACACGTGCGCTCGAGCCATTCCAGCGCGGCCCCCACGACGCCACGACCACCGCCGACGGACAGCACGGCATCAGCGGCACTCCGAGCCCGGGTCGTGGCGTCGGCGGGCGCCAGACCCACGGCCGCGGCCGAGAGCGCCGGGGCGTCGCGGTCGGAGTCGCCCACGTAACAGGTCTCGGTGACCGGGATCCCGAGCCGCTCGGTCAGCACCGCGAGGCCGGCACGTTTGTCCTTGGCCCCCCAGACGGCTTCGCTGATGCCGAACCGTTCGGCGAGCCTCCGGCCGGCCGGGGAGTCCTCGCCGCTCAGGATGGCGACGCTCAGCCCCAGCCGCTGCGCCCGCGCCACGGCGTCGAGGTCGTGGAAGTGGATGCTGCGCACCTCCTCGCCCGAGGCGAGGAGCGCCACCGTGCCGTCGGTGATCACACCGTCGACGTCGAGAGCGAGGAGCCGGATCCGCACGCCGCTCACACCGAGTGCCGGGTGGGTCCGGCCGCGGGCGCGTCGCCGCGGGCGAGGCGGAGCAACTCGGCCTCGACCGGCGCGAGGTCCTCGGGGTAGTCGAGGTCGAGGAGTCGGGTCTCGACCACGAAGGCCAGCACCCGCTCGCCCCACATGGAGTCGTGCTCGAGCGCCCGGGGACGGAACACGTCGACGTAACCGTTCTGCCAGTGGACCTGCGGCAGCATCTGGCGGGGCCGACTCTGACAGTCGGGCAGTCCGGGCACTTCGAGCAGCGGCTCCATCGTGCCGTCGGCGAGGATCCGCCACATCTTGTAAGGGGTCTGGTGCGCGACCGACACCGAGCGCACGGCGTCGGCGTCGGGCCGACCGGCGAGCAGCGCCACCGCCGCGTCGAGATCGGCCACCCGCCGGACCGGGCCCGTGGGTCGCAGGTGCACCACCATCTCCGGCGCATAGTCCTCCTCGCGGGCGAGGTGGGCCAGAGCGTGACGCATGACGTCGAGGTCGGGGGAGAGGTCGCCGGCGAACTCAGCGGGCCGCCGGAACGGGACCTCGGCTCCCCACTGGAGCGCGACGTCCGCGATCTCGTCGTCGTCGGTGCTCACGATGACCCGGGTGATGCTCGCGGCATCGAGCGCCTGTTGGATCGACCACGCGATCAGTGGCTTCCCTGCAATCTCGACGACGTTCTTGCGCGGGATGCCCTTGGAACCGCCGCGCGCCGGGATCAGCGCGAGGACGCCACCGGTCATCCGGCGCCGGCGTCGCGCCGGGTGTCGACCCGGCGCAACTTCTCGCGGATCGGGACCTCGCTCTCGTAGACGACCTTGACGCCGTCGCCGAGCGCGGACTCGACGGCCCGGACGTCCTTGACCAGTCGGGCGAAACCGGAGGGCTCGACCGACGCCGCCTGGTCGGAGCCCCACATCGCACGGTCGAGGGTGATGTGGCGCTCGATGACGCACGCCCCGAGCACCCGAGCCGCCACCGACGCCGCGAGGCCCACCTCGTGGCCCGAGTAGCCGACCGGCACGCCGTAGCGGTCTCGCAGCGTCGTGATGGCACGGAGGTTGAGCTCTTCGGTCTGCGACGGATAGGTGCTCGTCGCGTGGGCCAGCACGAGGTCGTCGCGTCCGAGCACCTCGACCGCGTGGTCGATCTCGTCGAGGCTGCTCATCCCCGTGGACAGGATGATCGGACGACCGTAGGTGCGGTGGTGGCGCAACAGGTCGTCGTCGGTGAGGGACGCCGAAGCGATCTTGTAGCAGGGCGGGTCGTACCGCTCCATGAAGTCGACCGAGCCTTCGTCCCAACAGGACACGAACCACAGCATCCCCAGCGCCCGGCACTGTTCGGCCAGGACGTCGAACTCGACGGCGCCGAACTCGAGGCCGCGCTTGAGGTCGCCGTTCGTCGCCCCGAACGGGCTCTCGCGCGGGCGGTCCAGCTCCTCGGCGGAGTAGACGACGTCGACGGTCCGCTTCTGGAACTTCACCGCGTCGCACCCGGCCGCCGCGGCGGCGGCCACCAGCTCCTGGGCCAACCCGAGGTCGCCGTTGTGGTTGATCCCGATCTCCGCAACGACGACGCAGGGCTCGTCCCCGCCGACCCGCCGACCACCGATCTCGATCGTCCCGACTTCGGCCTTCCCGACCACGCTGCCTCCTCGAGGACGCGGCGTCCCCGGTCCGGCACCGATGATAGGCAGACCGGACCGAGGCGGAACCGCTCGGATCAGATTCCGGCCGCCTCGGCGATCCGACCGAGGAAGTCCCGGTGCGCGGCGGCAGTGGCGACCGGATCGTCGCCACGCGTCGCCTCCATCGTGAACCTCCCGGTGTAGCCCAGCCGAGCCAGCGCCGTGAAGGCGGCCGGGAAGTCCACCCGACCGCTCCCGAACACCACGTTGGCCCCGGCCACGTCTTTGTCCTTGGCGTGCACGTGCCACACCCGATCGCCCAGCAACCCCAGTTCGGCCGACGGTTCGAAGCCCGCCGCCGTTGCGTTGCCGAGGTCGTAGCAGAGACCGACGTGAGGTGAGCCGACCGCCTCGAGGAGGTCGACGCACGCCCCGGCTCCGAGCGGGACCTCGAGCACGGTCCGGGCCCCCGCCGCGGCGAGGGCACCGGCCGTCACCCGTAACGCCGCCGCGAGATCCGAAGACCCGAGACCGGAGGGATCGCTCGCCTCGAACAGCGGGAGGACGACCACCTCGAGGCCGAGGTCACCGACGACGGTGGCCAGGCGTCCGGCGAGACCGGCAGCGAAGTCCCCTGCGGTCAGCGGGACCTCGAGCACCTCCTCGCAACAGAGGCTCACGAGCGCGACGCCGTGGGCGGCGGCCACGGCGCGCAACTCGGCTCGCCCGGTGACCGACCAGATCGGCTCGGTCGGACGCCGGATCCGCTCGGCGAGGAGTTCCACGTGGGCGAGACCGAGTGAGCCCGCCCGGTCGAACTCTTCGCGCCAACGGTCGCCCGGGGAGCACTGCAGCACTCCCGGCGGGGACGGGACGAGCCGGCCCTGGAAGATGCCGAGCCGTTCGCCGAAGGGCACGGCCGCGTCGCTCACTCGGCCGCTGCGGTCGACTCCGCCGAGGTCTCGGGACGGACCTCCCACTCCCACGGCACGACGACATGGCCGTCATCCATGTGGTAGTGGTACCCGGTCCCGAGCATGTTGGCCGGAACGACGTTGAAGGTGCCTGCCCGACGGATGTAGTCGACGGTCCGGGCATGGTCCTTGAGCTGCAGTTCGATCGAGTACTCCCCCGGGGTGAGCGGGAGGGTGGGAAAGTCGATCACGACCCGCTCCGAGCGGGTGCGCGGGTGCAGGGCAGGGATCGGCACCATCCCCGACGAAACTCGGAAGAGCGTCTGCTCCGACGCCGAGTGGATCGTGACCAAGAAGAGCGGTTCGGGGATGTCGGCGAGACCGTCGACCCCGATCTCCAGTCGGAGCCGGTCGCCCATGCGGACGTTCTCGCCGAGACCTGCGCCCTCCGGGTGGATGCCCAGGGAGCTGTAGACCTGCTGGTAGGTGGTTCCCGCGCGGTCGGCGGTCCGGAGGTCGTACAGACCCGCGATCTCGCCCTGCCGGCCGTGGGGGAAGCTCGCCATGTAGAGCGAGACGGCCTCGGGGGTCGGGCCGTCGAAGACCTTGTGTCCGCCCTCGAGCAAGACGCACCGCGGGCAGAAGTGCTCCAGCGTGACCAGGTTGTGGGTGACGTAGATGATGGTCCGCCCGTCGTCGGCGGCGACCGACTTCATCTTGGCGAGACACTTGGCCTGGAAGCCCGCGTCGCCGACCGAGAGCACCTCGTCGACGATGAGGATCTCCGGATCGAGGTGCGCGGCGACCGCGAACGCGAGCCGCACCCGCATGCCGCTGCTGTACCGCTTGACCGGCGTGTCCATGAACTGGTGCACCTCGGCGAAGTCCACGATCTCGTCCAGGCGGCGGCGGATGGCCTGGTGCGACATGCCGAGGATCGTGCCGTTGAGGTACACGTTCTCGAGACCCGTGAGCTCCGGGTGGAACCCCGTCCCGACCTCGAGCAACGAGCCGACGTGCCCCTCGATCTCCACGGAGCCCGAGGTGGGCGGCGTGATGCGGCTCAAGATCTTGAGCAGGGTGCTCTTCCCCGCGCCGTTCTTCCCGATCACGCCCACGGCCTCACCGTGACCGACGTCGAAGCTGACGTCGTCGAGGGCGACGAACCGCTCACGCGGTTTCGTCCCCGAGACCGGGTGACGAAGGCGACGCTGCGCGATCTTGAGGACCGACTCCCGCCGTCCACTCAGGCCGAGTTCGAAGACCTTCGAGACGTTGCGGACGGCGACCGCGGGCTCAGATGACATCGGCGAAGTGCTCTTCTCGGTGAGCGAACACCGACAGGCCCAGTGCCAGCGACACCACGGCGAACCCGACCGTGTAGGCGATGGCCCACGCCGGGGGCAGGTAGTTGCGACCGAGGGTCGACCAGCGCGTCCCCTCCACGACCGTCGCGAGCGGGTTGAGGAGGTACAGCGTGCGCAACCTCGTGGGCACCGCGGTGATCGAATAGGCGACCGGGCTGAGGTACAGGAGGATCGACGTCAGGACCGGCACGAAGTAGTTGACGTCGCGGTACGCCACCGAGAACGACGTCAGGAACAACCCGATCCCGAGTCCGATCACCAGCGCGAGGAGGAGCCAGACCGGCAGCAGCAGCATGTGCCAGGTCACCGGGATCCCGTAGACCGCCAGCAGACAGAACAGGATCACGATGCTGATGGCCGTGTTCAGCAACGTCGACGCGAGCGTCGACAGCGCGAGCACGAGGCGCGGGAAGTAGATCTTGGTGATCAGCGCGGCGTTCGGATTGAGGCACCCCGCCACGCCCGTGAGCACGTTGGAGTAGAGGTTCCAGGCGAGCAGGGCGGCGTAGGAGAAGACGAAGTAGGGGAAGCCGTCACTGGGGAGTTGGGCGACCCGACCGAACACGAAGCTGAACAGTCCGGCGGTGACGAGGGCACCCGCGAAGATCCAGATCGTGCCCAGGACGGTCTGGCGGTAGCGCGTCGTGATGTCACGACGACCCAGGAGGAAGGCCAGCCTCCGGTAGTTGTAGAGCTCCCGCAGGTCGGGGAAGTGGTGGCGGCGGGCGTCGATCCGGATCCGGCGCGCCGGTTCCACCACCAGATGCGTCGACTCCCGGGGACCCACGGCGCCCGAATCTACCCGTGAGGCATCCGGAGCCTCCGCCTGTCTTCAGATCGCCGCCCGGTCAGGCCGCCGGAGTGGCCGGATCGTCCCATTCCGGGGCCCGGTTCCAGGGCCGCCAGACCCCGACCGTGCTTTGGAGGTCGCACAGGGACCGGAGCCCACGCGCCGCGAGCCTCTCGTCGAGCTGCTGATGCTGTGTCTTGGCGGCGTACCCCTTCCCCACCGGAGCCAGGTGGCGCACGGCGACGCCGTCGACGATGCCGAGGCGGACACCCGACCGCCCGAGGTCGTGCCAGTCGATCTCCAGGCCCCAGCCCATCGTGTGGTCGGCGGGGAACGGCAGCATCCGGGCGGTGAGGGTGTTCCGGAACGCGAAAACCGGACCGATCTCGACGAACGTGGTCCGCCGGGCCGCCGAGAACCGTTGACGGACCGTGAACTCGAACGAACGATGACTGCGCTCGGTGTGGGCCGGTTGGACGAGGTCGAGCCCGGCCGCCTCCGCCACCAGCACCAGGTCGTCGATCGATCCGGCGTCGAACACGACGTCGTCGTCGGCGACCACGATCCAGTCGAAGCGCCCGGGATCAGCATCGCCCAGGACCCGATCGAGCAACGGGAACTTGGGTCCGGGACCGCTGCCCACGGTGGCGGTCGCGAGCACCGGGGCGACGCGGTCGAGCGCCCAGAGGCGGACCTCCCACCCGTGGGCGGTCGCGTCGTCGACGAGGCGCACGACCGTCGGGGCGTTGTGGGCCCGGTAGATGCACACGAGCAGGGCCGAACGGGGTGGTCGCGGACCGGTCAGTGGCAGCCGACGGCCGAGCAGCCACCGCGTGGCGCGTGCCGCCAGCGCACCGGCCGCGGCGCGCGGCACGTCGGCCGACCGGCGCGCGAGCTTCCGGACGCGACGGCGCATCAGCGTGAGGAAGGGGACCGTCGACTCCTTCGGGACGATCCGGCGGTACGCCCCGCGGGCGTGCGGACCCGCCACGGCCGACGCGAGGAAGAACCAGAGGCGGCGGTCCGCGGGATTGCGCACCACGGCACGCGCCGACCACCGCAGGGCGGCCCACCAGTGTCCGGCCTTCAGGTGGTAAAAGGAGAGCGCCCCCAGGAATTGGGCGTGGGCCTCACGGTGGCGGGCAAAGGCCTCCGGATGCTTGGCCAGCGTGCGCTCCATGTCGGACGGGATCACGTTCCAGCGCTCCGACACGCGCGCGGCGACGTGCGTCGTCATGCGGTACCGAGGGTCGACCAGACCCTGGATGGAGGCGACTGCGTTCAGCCGCAGTCCGAGGTCGTCGTGCTGGAACGCCTCGAGGTCGGGGTCCCAGCCCCCGATCTCGCGCAGCACCGCCGTCGGTGCGACGAGGCTGTTCGCCGCACGACCGGCCGCCCCGCGGCGCTCGAGGAAGAAGTCCTCGCCGCGGGCGAGCCCCGACGGCGGGACCAGCACCACGCCGTCGCCTCCGTCGACGTCGAGCACGACCACCGCCGACATCGCCGCCACCGGGGGTGGGAGGTTCGACGTCGTGGCCGCCGCGACCGAACGCTCCACCAGGTCGGGCGTGATCACGTCGTCGTCGTCGAGGAACGTGGTCCACGCACCCCGTGCCACCGCGAGGCCGGCGTTCCGGGCACGGCACACGCCCCCCGCCCGCTCGTGCCGGATCACCCGGACCCGAGCATCGGACACCTCGAGGTCGAACGGCGGCTCGGAGCCATCGTCGACGACCACCACCTCGACCGGCACGGTCTGCGCGAGCGCACTCGCCACCGCCCGCCGGGCGAAGTCCGGCCGGTTGTGCGTGGTGACCACCACGGTCGCCACGGGCTCGGCGCTCACCCGGGCTCGACCGTACGGCCCATGCGCCCGGACCAGCCATCGCGCAGGGCCCGGAGATTCCAACGGAGGTTCTCGAGCGCCACCCGTGGGTCTCGGACGAGATTCACGACGGGCTTCCCGATCCCGACCACCACCGTGACGTAGAGCGCACCGAAGACTGCCCTGCGCAGGCAGAGGATGCGCACCAGGTTGCGGAGGCTGTAATAGCGCCGCCAATCGACGTGAGACACCGCGAACGAAGGCTTGTAGTCGATCGCGAGGCGCCCACGCTCCACTCGCATGCGGTGCTGCATGGGCCCCAGGGAGAGGAGTACGAAACCGGCATCGGCGAGGCGAAGCCCGAACTCGGGCCCCTCGGGCCCGAAGAAGAGCTCCGAACGGAACGTCCCCACGGCGCGGATCGCCCGGACCGAGTAGGTGGGCCAACGGTTCCCGCCGATGGAGTCCACCGGCACCGGACCGTCGAGCTCCTCGTCGGGGATCCGGATCACCCGTCCACGGCGGCGGTCGAACCGCACCCCGGACGCACCGACGGCTCCCACCCGGGGATCGCGCGTGCGAGCCCGGTGGGCGAAATCGGCCAGCTCGGCGAACACCGTGGGACCCGGCGGGTCGTCGTCGTCGAGCGTGACGATCCAGTCGTCGTCGGTGGCGCCGACGAGGAGCAGTCCCATCCCCACCGCGATCCCGCCGGCCGGCCCGAGGTTCCCGGGTGCAGCCACGTACTCGGCGGCCGGAGCCCGCTGCGCGACCAGCGCCCGGCTCTCGGGCGACGGGTCGTTGTCGACGACCACGAGCCGGTCGAGGGGACGCTGTTGCGCCGCCAGGGCGTCGAGCATGGCCGCCAGATCGTCGGGCCGCCGGTAGGTGACGAGCACCCCGGAGAGCATCGGCGGGCGATCAACGTTGTCCAATGCTCCACCCGCCGCCTCGTCGGTCATGCCGTCCTCCGGAGCCCCGATCCCGGCCCGGACCCGAATCGCGGTCCCGGTTCCGGTCCGGATCTCCCTGGTGGCCGCGTCGGCCGATCCTCAACGGCGGCATCCCGCAAATGCGGGCAGCCTATAGGATGACGCAGGTGACACAGCCCGGAGGGTCCCCCAGTCAGCCCAGCACACTCGAGCTCCGCGACTACCTCCGGGTCCTCCGTCGGCGAAAGTGGACCATCGCCGTCACGACCTTGGTCTGTGTAGCCGTTGCCGGAGCCATGGCCTTCACCCGCAAGCCCATCTACGCGGCCTCCAGCAACGTCTTGGTCCAGCAGCGCCTGGTCGACAACCTCTTCGTCCCGATCGCCCAGCAGGGAGGCGGCGCGGCCGCGAACGGCGGGCTCGACAAGAACCGCGCCAACGAGATCCAGATCGTGACCAGCCCGGCCGTGACCTCCGAGGTCCAAAAGACCCTCGCACAGGTACCCGCCGACACCACCTTCAACCCGGTCACCGGAACCGACGTCATCACCATCACCTCCACCGGTGGGAGCCCGAAGTTGGTGGCCGACACCGCCAACGCCTACGCCACGACCTACGCCAAGGTGCGCACCGACCTCGTGACGGGCCAGCTCCAGCAAGCGGCCACCGAGCTCCAGAAGCGCATCGACGAGACCACGTTCCAGCTCGGCCTGCTCGACGGCGACCTCGCGGCCAATCCGCCGGCCGTGATCCCCATCAACAACAAGGGGGCCACGATCACCGCCCCCGACACCCGGACCACCAAGCGGGCGCAGCTGCAGGCCAACGCCGACAGCTACAACACCCAACTCCAGAAGATGCTCGTCGGCGTCTCGGTCGCCCAGACCGGCGGCACGCAGATCCTGTCGAAGGCCCAGACTCCGGTCACCCCGACCAACGGCAGCCCGATGCGCAACGTGGCCGCCGGTCTCGCGGTCGGACTCATTCTCGGCATCGCCCTGGCATTCCTGCGCGAATACGTCGACGACTCGGTCAAGACCAAGGAGGACCTCGAGTCCGCGACGGGCCTGACCGCCGTGGGCCTCATCCCGGTCCTCACCGACTGGAAAAAGCGCGAAGCGGCGACCCTCATCTCGAGCCTCGCACCCCGCTCCCCCGCGGCCGAGGCCTACCGGAACATCCGGACCTCGGTGGAGTTCCTCAGCCTCGACCAGCCCATCGGCAGCATCCAGGTCACGAGTGCTCTCGCCTCGGAAGGCAAGACCACGACGCTGGCCAACCTCGCCGTGACGTTCGCCCGGGCCGGACAGCGAGTGATCATCCTCTGCTGCGACCTGCGCCGACCCCGGGTCCACGAGTTCTACGGTTTGAGCAACCGTGTCGGGTTCACCTCGGTGCTGCTCGGTGACGCGCCGCTCGGAGCGGCGATCCAGCAGGCCGACCGCGAGTTGCCGATCGGTCTCGTCGCCTCGGGTCCCCTCCCGCCCAACCCGGCCGAGCTCTTGGCCTCCCGGCGCGCGGTGG
>Ga0194055_10003158_pt1 | contig 12808 bp, 8 predicted proteins | sample SepL449m_MetaG_FD_155482 | JGI IMG/M metagenome (GOLD analysis project Ga0194055, IMG submission 155482) | Anoxic zone freshwater microbial communities from boreal shield lake in IISD Experimental Lakes Area, Ontario, Canada - Sep2016-L442-9m | ecosystem: Environmental > Aquatic > Freshwater >... | reverse complement strand
CTGGCATTACTGATCAGGCATTGAAAGATATGGAAAAGTTACAGAACCTTCGAGAAGTAATGATCTACGACACCAACACAACCAAGGAACAAGTTGCAGCGCTTAAAAAAGCAAAACCAAGCGCATCGATCCTTGGGCCATGAGCCCTTAGCTAGGCTTCAAGGCTTTAACCGACCTCCTTTCATCTACCAGGCCCCATCTTTATCAGGTGGGGCTTTCTTTTTTACAAATCGAAGAACTCAATAAGCCCGTAATGGTGCTATAGTTTCTCCCGCTCCTAGCCTGCATTGGTCCAGAGTAAGCCTGCCCACCTCAACAAGCCTAAAACTCACCCATTATTTAACAGGGAAGTACCCACACTTGCTAAACCAAACCGATTACCAAAAAACATCTATTTTTCGATTTTTTAATTTTGTATCTTGAAAGTAGAGACGTCTCCACTATCATTTACTTATAGTTTTAGATTGCAGGCACAAATTTCCCAGACCCCAAACGAAATAACGAAGTGATCCAAGGGCAACCCTTGAGTCCTGTGCTAAACGCCTTTCGGCATCACTGCTAATTGCACACCGAGAACTGATCCGTTGAGTCACAAACTTTGACGTGCTAAACGCCTTTCGGCATCACTGCTAACTGCACCTGGCTTAGAAAAATTGCCACCGCCAAAAGTACTAGAGTGCTAAACGCCTTTCGGCATCACTGCTTATTGCACCAATGGATGCCAAGGGCCAGCCACCTGTGTGGATCAGTGCTAAACGCCTTTCGGCATCACTGCTAATTGCACGCGCCGCTGTTTCTGCGTTTGATTCGGATCGTATTTGCGTGCTAAACGCCTTTCGGCATCACTGCTAATTGCACACGGCAACCCCACAACCAACCTGCATGGGTGGATGTAGTGCTAAACGCCTTTCGGCATCACTGCTTATTGCACCTGATCCCGGTTGAAGCTTGGTAGGTTTCAAACATTGTGCTAAACGCCTTTCGGCATCACTGCTAATTGCACTTTGCCTTTCACTGCGTTATCGCCAGCGGCAACTGGTGCTAAACGCCTTTCGGCATCACTGCTTATTGCACAATATGAAAAAGCTCCTGTTAACAAAGATCATAAGTGCTAAACGCCTTTCGGCATCACTGCTTATTGCACAATATGAAAAAGCTCCTGTTAACAAAGATCATAAGTGCTAAACGCCTTTCGGCATCACTGCTAATTGCACACTACCAATTGCTCATGCGCTAGGATGGTTTTTTCATCGACGTGCTAAACGCCTTTCGGCATCACTGCTAATTGCACCACGGATCAAGATTTTGGTCAATCGATGCGGGCAAGTGCTAAACGCCTTTCGGCATCACTGCTAATTGCACTCGAATACCTTTACCCGGTCACGATCACCCTCGTTATGGGTGCTAAACGCCTTTCGGCATCACTGCTAATTGCACTGGTTGCGTTACTACTGTTACTATCCCCTTGAGTTCGTGCTAAACGCCTTTCGGCATCACTGCTAATTGCACACCTTCAGCGGTTCTCAGGATGGTTGCGACTTCTCGGTGCTAAACGCCTTTCGGCATCACTGCTAATTGCACATTGCTCCAAGAGTTTGGAACGATAACATGAAGAACGTGCTAAACGCCTTTCGGCATCACTGCTAATTGCACTCGTAAGACCCTCTTTTTTTATAGCCAAGGTACATATGTGCTAAACGCCTTTCGGCATCACTGCTAATTGCACCCAAGCGCATGCTTGCCATGAATGTTTACCCGCTGCGTGCTAAACGCCTTTCGGCATCACTGCTAATTGCACGTAATCTAAAGCTAGCATTAATACCGCATCTTCGACGTGCTAAACGCCTTTCGGCATCACTGCTAATTGCACAAAGCGAGCGTTGAAAACTCAAACTCGTTAGCGTAGTGCTAAACGCCTTTCGGCATCACTGCTAATTGCACACTTTTCTTTTTCGACAACTTGTAGTTATTATTGTGTGCTAAACGCCTTTCGGCATCACTGCTAATTGCACTAGCTTCTAGCCATTTGCCATGCGGTCTTTTCCTTGTGCTAAACGCCTTTCGGCATCACTGCTAATTGCACAATCCGGGTGCAGGGTATGGGGGGTTCTTTGAATCGTGCTAAACGCCTTTCGGCATCACTGCTAATTGCACCCTCCAAGAGTTAAACCAAGACCTAATAAGCACTTATAACCCTCCAATTCAAGCATATGGAAGGATGCGTCATTAAATCTCCCATTTTCCACAAAGGGCGATTTAAAAAGCCTATAATAAAGCCTTATAAAACAGTTCATGTACCAAATAAGTTACCAAAGATCTTAACCCTTTATTAATATAAAGGTTACATGCATTTTTCATAAAACCTAACAAAGGTTTCCACGGCCCATGAAAGAAGTGCAAACTCAAACAATTTCAAAACGTTCGGGCTCCTTTTGCCATTCAGGGGTATTTTTACACCCTAGTTCTTGTATACCCCCATGACAGTTAGAACAAAGCGGTATAGTGAAAAAACTATCTTCCTCAGTCAGAAGCTCAGAAAGTTCCCACCTAAGCCTAGCCATAACCCGTTTACTCATCCAACATCTAAAAACAGAGTACTGAATTCTCACTCCATAACCTTCTACTAGGCGGGCGCATTTTCTCAGACGGGCTGGATCCCTGACATCATAACAAAGTATCCACCATTTTGAGTCTTTCACTTAACTTCCACCTTTATCGAATTCTAGAACGAGCAAATAATCCCGGCTCTCCAGACCACTCTTTTTCGAGTAATCTAGACTCCAACTCCATAGTCCTGGCATATGAAATTGAATAATCTAAAACGGGATGTTTCCAGGATTCTTGCACCCTATTTTCAAATAACTCAATAGCCTTTTTTCTTCCTGGCTCAGAGAGCCACACTTTGGCTTTTGTAATAACAAAGTCTTTATCAATGTTCCATTGATTACGGTTCAACGAACCTATCAATGGCATGTCCCACAGCAGAACCCGAAATATTTCCATTAAATCTAAAACAAGAGGATAAGCCGCAGACCTTGGTGTGTGGTAAAATCCGAAGGCTGGTTCTAAACCACTGGCATGTAAAGCGGAAAGGGCAGAAGAGTACAATAATCCATAACCAAAACTAAGTAATGCATTAAAAGGATCTTTTGGAGGCCTCCGAGATCTGCTTTCTGATTTCAGCCGATCATCAATTTCTGGAGAGACAAGCATTCGCAATCCTGAAAAGTAAAACGCCGCACTAGCGCCTTCAAACCCCAACAAAACATCCTTGGATTCTGCAGATAGTATCTTAGGTAATAGCATCTGAATTCCATTTAACTGCTTGCTTATTATTACTCGAAGTTGATCCTCTCCCCGCGAGGTGCGTAACAAATACCTATACTGACTTTCAACTTTACAAAGCACTAATCTCCTTGCCAACGAAAGACAAAATTGGTCATCACCTAAAGCCTTATATTGGCGGATTCGCCGTTGAATTTGAGGAGCGGAAGCATAAATGCTCGCAATATGGTTTCCCGAAGTTGTTAGCCAATGGACTTGAGTCTCATGTTCCACGCATTTTCGGATAGCTTGAGTTGTTATCTGATTAAACCCGTGAATTGATATTGTCTCAATGTTCCTAATAGGATGTTTAGATTCATAACTGTCTTTTCTTCTAACAACAATTGAGTCGCCAGAGACCCCAATCTGTGAACCTTGGGTTAAGACGTGAAGATTCACCCCGTCATTATCGGGAGGGAACAGCCTTATTATATCGTGATCTTTATCTTTTGCCTGCCGAACCTCCTCTGGTAAACAAACGGGCGAAAGCGAACACTTGATACAAAGATTTTCATTTTCTGTAATGGGAGGTCTTTCAACCGACCCTCGCAAAATTAGAGCAGCGGTAATGGCTTCTTGTAAATCCGTTCTGGCTATATCATCAATTTTCACCCTAACGGTAATGTTTGCAGCGTGATATCTGACACGACCTTCTAAAACTTCTTGCCCATAAGCCTCTTCAATCATAAGGGCATACGCAATAACCTGCAATCTATCTGAGGGCCAAGCCTCAGGGGTTTTATTTGACGAAACTGAGGGCTTTCCTCTTTTGTGCTCATAAGGTACATAAACTCCATCTTGACGCTGGATGCAGTCAACTTTGCCAACAAGCCCAAGCCTTTCGCTGGAGAGATTTATTTGAACATGGCTTCCATCATCTTCGCTATCCAACTCTTGGTGCAGTTGGCGGCCAGCAAAAACCCTTTCGTCAGCCACCCGTATTTCTTCGACTTCTTCAAGATAAAAAAGTCTTTTGCAATAGGCTAAGGCATGAAGTGACATAACCCTTAGCGGAGGTTCATGGGAACTTAATAAAGGCAGGTTAAGCATTATGCTTAACCTTGCGGTTGGATAGTAGGAAGAGAATGCAACTCAGGTGTAGCAAAAACCTTTGCAACAAGGTTTCCTGTGACATAGCAAGTATTTCTTGAGCTAACATGATCAACCCATACAGGAAGAGTTATTCGCCCCTTTTCAGAAAGTTCAAAACACTTATAGGTGTAATTAGATAGCGTTTTATGAAGTTCACTTTCTAACAACGCAACTGAATCGACAAGATGTGTACTTTCCCCCAGAGAGAGGCCCCCAAATCTACTTATCTCCGATGGGTTTTTAAGGGCACCTTTTACTCTGGCCTCCAAGTTTGGATTAGCTGCCTCATTTGTCGAGTCAAGCCAAATTACAAGATTGATGAAGGGCATTTCTGGTGAATGCCCTGTAAGTAATTGCTGGTAATCAGGCTTAGTGTTTCCACTAGAGCCTAATGGTTTATTTTTTACTCGCCAAATGGTACGCAAAACAACACTTGTTCTGGTTTCAGAAACCAATCCTACAGAAACCCTGCATCCCACATGCTTATTTCTATCGACCTCACCCACTAGGGAAAGTAGAAATCCATAACATGTAGCGGGTGGTGGGACTTCTTCAGTTTCTAAATATTCTCTAGCGAACCCTTTACGGAAACAGGCAACGGGCACAGTAACATGCAGTCCAAGCATAGCATGCTCCTTAAACTTTAAGGGCCGAGTTGATCTTATTAACGGCTAAACTACATGCAGCTTTAACTCCTAAAGTCTCCACCCCTTCGCCTTTTAACTTTAAGGCTAACTCAGAACCAATGTCGCTCACCCCAAGGATCAGCTCTTCCTTTAAAATATCCCCAGACTTCAACCTTTTCAAAAGGCCGCTAGCAGAAATCGTTTTGCCTTCATCGGCAGTCTCAAAGCAGTAAAGCAATCGAGGAGCTGGATCTTGGGTAAGCCTAAAAACAACTATTTCTGGCGAAAAATCAAATAGGAATCTGCCATGGTTACCAGCTACAGTGCCAATAGAACAAAGAGCCTCAACAGCTTTTGCCGCACGACTTTTATCCCGAAGCCTTTCGGGGGTCAAGGCAATGCCGTACTGATATCGGGTTGCGTGCAACTCCGTTCCATAGGGCGCAGGGTTTACGCCTTTCTTTTGGGCAGAAGGGGTAGCGCCTGGGGATGCGGCGTTAAATGAAACATCACCTACCCAAGGCGTAAGCGAAACCGCACGAGTAACTTCAAGCACTGCCCTACGAACATTTGCAGAACCAGATTCCCCTTCCTCCTTTGCTGCTTCCGCGATCATAAAACCAAGGAGATCATCATCAATAAATGTCTTGTTCTTGGGGGCTGCCCAAGATTTAAAACTAGGATCTTTCCAAGAGTTGGCTCTTACGTCTTCATCCCAGTTTCTGTTGGTTCCTTCTTTTTCCATCTCAGCAAATCTTCTACGCAGAGCAAAGCGAATAGCTTCTGCACTTACAGTTGAATGGGTATCTCCCATCCATAGTAATTTTTGAAGAGTAGTCATATTCCCTTCGTTTTCAGCCCTATTATTGGCTGCAGTTCCATAGGGGGTTACAAAGTTTGCAAAGACATGGATGCTCATAGCTTAAAGTCCTTTCGTTTCATTAGTAATTGTTGCCGTTGAATCATCTTCACCCTTACCAGAGTAACTGGCCAAGGCAAGAAGCCCTAAGTCCCTAACAAGTTGCCAATCAGACTGAATTACAGGCAAGATTTTAATCCAATCTTTACGCAAGATGGAATTACTTCCGCCTCTACTAAACAGGTCCACTAAAACAAATCGTATTTGCGAACCTGTTTTTGCCCCAGCAAGACCAAGCCTAAGCTTGTTCCTGAACTTATCCCATCGGTTTTTTGTAGCTTGGGAAAGCCCCTTGGAGGATTTTCCATCCGTCTCTTCTCTAATGCGACCTAGAGTTTGCCTTATCGCCTCATGGATAGCTTGAACAACAAGTTGCTCAGACTCAACTTCCCACATTTTTTTATCTGCAATCATTGAATGTAGACCTCCTTTTTCAAAGACTAACTGATCACGAAACGGTTTATCATTAGATGGATTATTTTTAGTCATTAGGGCTGTAAACCCTTGATACCATCGCTTTCCAAGAGCGAGGTTTTCAGCCACTAAAGGCCTCACGACACTATCTAAACGAAAGGACTGTACTCTTTCGACCACTCCCTTGAGTTTCCCCTTCCCTTTACTCTTAATTTTTTCTGCTTTTTGCACAATCTTGGGTGGCAATTTTGCCAAAGCTATTTCAAACCTCTCGAGCACACTTTCACTTGTTGATGTGACATGAATACTTGCCACTCTCGATTTCTGCTGACTAGCCCAAGGTGTTGGTCGGAGAGTCATAGCATAGCAACCAGGCAGAGATGCTTTTTTGAAGATTCTTCTGGTCTTTAGCCTTAGTTGAGCCTGCAATATTGCATCCGCTGCATTTGCAACTTGGCATTGAGTCACGGTTAAGGGCGTCATTACTGGCCTAGATTCCGAAAATTGAATCAAGTCTTCCACTTCAGGAACTAAGAGTGCTGCGACCCCCCGGTTAACAGGCAGGGGCAGACAACCTACGATTGCAAAGTAAAGGGGAAGTATTTTTTCAACTGGTTCTTTTATCACGGTATCGGAGGTGAATGCTACATGCCTAACAACATTTCCTGGACTTATTGGCCCCTCAACACTAAAGAACCCGGGTTTAAGGCAACCGTTTTTTCCAATAAGCTCTTGCCAGCAATTTTGATGTTTAAACCCAGAACATTTCTTATAGGAGACAATTACGCCTGGCGTACCTGAGGACTCGGGATCATAGCTCACCTCCGTAAGCTCTTTTTCAAGTTTTCGAACGAGGCCATGCTGCAAAAAAGTAAGCGTAAGCCCCAACTGCATGTCTGCTAACACTGGAGAAGGGGGTTCTTCAAAAAACTGACCTCGGAGATAAATCAGCCCATCTTTACGGATACGAAAAGCCAATGCAAACAACCTTTCAAGATAACCGCCTGCCTTTTCTGGGCTTGGAAAGAAAAGTTCTATGCTATCAGATGTTATTTTCCAAGGCGGTTGGTTATCCACAAATGGTGCGGGCAAACTTTTTTGAGTAATTGATTTATCGTGAAAGTCACGCTCAATAGCCTTTAATGTTGATGCAAGGCCCCCCAAACCTGCTCGATGCATGAGGCCCATACCTGGCGCATAAAGATGCATGGCAATTGAACTTTTTCCAACTATTTTACCCATTCTGCACCTCGAAAAGAGTCGTAGGAAATATTGCCTTTAGGAGCTATTGGAATTCCTTTTTTGCGTTTCCAAGCAGGCCACTCTTTATTTGGCGGCATCGGTATCAACAACTTATCAACGGACTTAAGCTTGGCGTCGATTAACGAAAGGTCTTCCTCCATCAAGACTGTTACGCCAGGTGAAGACTCTCTCAACTCGAAAACATCAGTAGAAGGCCCCCCATTAACCCATGCCCCTTTTAAAAAAGGCAGATCTCCCTCAACAGAAGTTTCGACTTTCCAGAAGTCGATCAAGTCTTTTTGGGATATCCCTCCTGTCTGCGGAAGAAGGGCCAGCCATTTTTTCGAGGAATCAAACTCGCTTGATGTATAAGGTAAAGGTTGCTCTACTTCGTTAACTATAAATGGTTTGGTAGCACAGCCTTTTACTGCTTTGCGATTCAACCGCCCTAATCTTTGAATCAAAGCAGGTATTGGAGCCATATCGCTAACAAGCAGATCAGCGGATATATCCAGAGACATTTCTGCAACCTGGGTGCATATAGCAAAAGCAAAACCTGGAGTTTTAAACTTCTCGATCAATTGGGAATGGCGACTAACTCTATCTTCATACTTAAACCTACTATGGTAAACAATAGGTGCAAAATGCTTGTGCTGTCTCTCAACTTCAATCGCTCGCTTTACGGTATTCGTAACCCAAAGAATCTTACCTTCGCTCTTTTTAACCTTATTTAGTAACTCGGTTCGGTCAGAATCTCCAAGATTAAGTCGGTGGTATCTAGGAATCTTTTCAATGTCTACAGGACCGGATACCATCTCCAGCGATTCTCCTACCTCTTCAAGAGCTTCTTTAAGGGCTCTTAATTTAAAATCTGGCAAACTTGCAGTCATTAGCAAAATCGGCAATCCCGGTAATGCTTTTATAAATAAGAGCAAAGCTCCAAACAACCTATCGTCAAAGGAATGAATCTCATCAAAAACGAAAGCAGATTGAGAAAGCGCAGGCCATGAATATAAACCCTTGCGGCTGTTCTGAACCAGCCCCAACACGGTATCCACTGTACAAGAGACAATAGGGGTTTTCCAAGCTTTGAGAGCATTTAACCTTAGATCTATTTCAGAAACGGGGGAATTGTCGGGGCCCGCATTAAGAATCAATTCAAAATCAATAGCTGAACGGCCATGAAAAAGATCTGCACCCAGCCTTGGAATACTTTCTGCCTCATCAAACAAATAGTCTCTAAACCCCTCTGTTGCAGTCCCTGTTGTGGGGTAACAAAAATAGAGCCTTTTTTCAGGGTAATTTTTAGCTGCCCATAAATAAGCAGAAAGAGTTTTCCCGCTACCACATCCAGCAGTAACAAAAGTAACTCTCGACCTTGAATATGCCACTTGATTTTGAAAATCACGCGGAGTTTTACCACCTAACTTAATTTTTACAAGCTCATCAAAATCACCTGGTTTAGGCCGGTCATTAAAAGCATCTGAAATCCATGAAAACCGGTCCTCCCCTTCAATAGCCACGGGTATTGCTGAGCCGGCGACGTCAGCAGCAATAAGCGTCGCCTTTGCGATGGCAATTAACTTTGCAACGGGAGTGCCCTTTATCGCATTCCAAGTACGACGCCAATCTTGGAAACAAAGATGAAGGTCTGTAAAAAAATTACTCTCACCAATAATGCTTAGCGCCGTATCTTTTAAATTTATTGAGCAAATTTCTAAATCTAAAAGCAACTTAACTTGATCCAAACATCTTCTGAACCCGTCTTGCGCCAACAAAACAACCTGTTCAGTACCTGCACCATCAGGAGCATGGTCTGGTGGGCTTGGGTGGTTAAACTTAGGATGGTGACCAGCCACAACCCATTTTAAAATCTGATAATCCTCTGGGTTAGATGCAAATAAAGGTGAGAGCCACGATTCTAAAATCTGAAGAATATAGACTGACACCCACTCGTGCCGGATACCCTGGGGATGAACTTTTATGTTGCGGCTGCCGTTTATCATCTCTTGAAAATGACTATTTGCCTTTCCGATGTCATGAATAGCCGCGCTAACAAGCACAATCTTTTCAAATCGAGAGTAATACTCCTCTAAACTCAAACCTGCAGCATTTAGTTGGGAACAGCCCGTAGCACTAAGTATTTTTTTTGCTGCAATATAAACATCCTGAAGATGAACATCTAAGTAAATAGAATCAGTATTAAAACCATTGGTTGGGGAAGTCTTTGCTAACAAACGGGAGTATTTCATTATTTTCCCATCGTTTCTTTTTGCGGAAAAAAGAAACCACAACCCATCTTGGTTTTGCCTCCTAACCCCACCTCCTGTAAAATCACAGAATCTTTGTCAGATAGGTCAGAAACAATTAAGCTGTATCCAACAACAGTAAAGCCTTTAATTCTGAGAACTCTCCTCATAGGCTCTCCCTGCCTTACCCCTTCAGAAATTACCGGAATAGTTGGTGTACCTTTAATACCTAAGGCCATTAGTTTTACGGCGGCGGTTTTCAGAACCATATGAGGTTCCATGGCGTTTTTAAATGTAACAAATGAAGAATACAAACCCGCACAAGGTTCTATTACTGCAAGCGAAGGAACACCCAAATAAATTTTCTTAAGATTGATAACCAATGCTTTACCAGCCAATGGCATAATGGATTTTATTTCTGACTCTTCCGCCCGAAAACGTAATATCGATAACTTGGTAATAAGAATCTCGCCATTACCTTCAGCCAGCCCAGTTATTGATGAAAACCGGATTTTTGAACCAGGAGCATGAATGACCGGAACGCTCTTAGCGATAGCTCCATATAGGTGATAAGTGTGATCTGTCGGCAAGGTCTCGCCGAGAACAGGAAAAACAACATCATAAATCATAAGTATTTATACCTTTTAAATTAACCACAAGTCACCTTTCTAACATAAGTATCCTAGGTTTAAAGGTTAGCAGGTATAATTATCTACAATAAACATTGGAATTTAATATTATTCTAAAGCAAGAATAGACCCATAACCTAATGGATAAACAAACACACCTTATAAATCCGATGATAATTTTCGCTTATTCCGGAATTCGGGCAACTAAAGGGTTTAATGGAAGAATACCATTTGAAGAAAGGAAACCCCTTCATTTAATAGTTGAGATTTTGGTTCATTAGAACTAGAACAGTATTATACTAACCAAACTTAAACACTCTGAATTTAATCAAGGCAAATATAATAAGGCCATAGCATGAGCAGTCAAACATTTACGGTATCGATAACAGTTGCCCCATTAGGAAATATCAAGGAGATCTTTAAAAACGTAGTGGGCACCACAACAATTGACGCGCTAATGGTTTTATTAAAAGGACGAATTGGAACATCCAAAGATTTTAATACATACATCTTTAAACAAGGGAATAAAACTCTTGCGCTTGAAACGCAAATTCAACAATTAGATGTTGAAAGCAATGGAACAATTGAAATTTTACTTACTTCTTCTGATGGTGAAAGAGCAGTTCAAAAGTACACTAACCCTGAAATTATAAATAACGAAAAGCTAGATGATTATACCGAGGACGCCGATTGTGATATTATGGCCTCATCCGCAGAGGTTGAAGATTTCTGCGTATCAAGTGTAGACGATAGGTATGAACCAGAACCGGAAGCACCTCCGATTAGTAATCCAAGACTCAAGGAAGAACCAACAAAAAAAATAGCAGAACCAAACTTAACCGAGACCAGTGAAACACGATTAACTGTTCGTTATTACTCTACAATGAATCCCGAAATGGTGTTTCCCTTAACTGTTACGCTTTCTTCAAAAATAGTAGAACGAATCAAATCTAAGAAAATCAGCCAAGGCACAAGCAATAAATTCAAATTTAAGGTAGATGAATCCTTGGAAATCGAACCAATGATTCCAGGGTGTCAATGCTATCCACCAAAACAAGGAATTATGCTTAATGGAGATGCATCTATTACGTTCTATGTGGCCCCACAAGTTGTAGGAAAAATTGAAGGCGCTTATGTACGAGTCCTGCAAAATCATATTGAACTTGAAAAGGTAAACCTCCGGTTGCGGGTAAAGAAAAAAACCCTTGTACTCCTATCTGGGTTTGCTGCCTTTTTATTGCCTGGCATTTCGACCCTTCTCAAGCTTTACGACTTGGACTTTGAAAACCAAAAAGCCCAAGGATTTAGCATGTACATATCATTACTGCAGTTTGCCTTTGATTACCTCTCTCCATGGTCACTAATGGCTTGCCTTTGCGGAATTACAACGATTACTTGGTTGTGGGCAACCCCAAGCGAGGAGGAACTTTTCTGGGATATGAAAAAAGTAGGACCAGAAGAAATGCATGCCAATCTTCTTAAACTTTTCAGCAATGATTACGATGCAGCTTGGGGCAAACTAGTAGACCTAATGAAGCTATTCCCAACTTATTTACCAGCATTGGAAACATATGCTGTTCTGCATTATAAGAGCGAAAGCTTCAAGGAGGCTTTAATCGGATTTGAAAACGCCATGGCAGTTGGAACCTTAAAGCCTTCGAATTATCTGAGGGCTGGCCTTTGTGCTTCTAATTTAAAATTGAATGAAAAGGCACTGGCTATCTTAACTACGGCAGTGAAAGTTATTCCAGAAAAAGAAATACCTGCTAACCTGCATTACAACATGGCCTGCTATCACGCACGACTAGGGCAACTGCATCAGGCACTTGCAAGATTAAAGATGTCCATCGCAAAAGGGTTCAATAATATCAGTTTGTTGAAAAAAGACCCTGACTTGGCCCCAATAAGGGGGGGCAAAGAGTTTCAAGAACTAATGGCAAGACTGCCAAACAAGTAATCCCTTTGAGTTAATTGCTGGTAAGGGTCCAGTGCGGTTTACTCAATTCCTTCGCCTTAAAGTTAAAGCCTGATCACATAACCAAGGAAAAGACTGCAATTGTATTAGTTACAAGGACTTGACAGCAAACACTCTATTTTGTGTTGTGGAATCTCGACCTCAAGATCATTAACCCTTACATTAGAATGCAAATAATTCGACAAAATATCCAACCCCGCTTTATAAGGTAATTCAACCGCTACGCCATAGTGGCCGCAATTGCCATAGCCGTTATCCCACCCGCCATTTATCTTCCCAATACAAATAAGCCTATCTTTGATGTAATCGGAACCATGAATTAATATTCTGTGAATCAT